>TARA_B100001121_G_scaffold305550_1_pt1 | contig 185179 bp, 169 predicted proteins | sample TARA_B100001121 | Tara Oceans TARA_B100001121 (sample SAMEA2622817) | marine metagenome | biome: marine biome (ENVO:00000447); feature: surface water layer (ENVO:00002042); material: "saline water (ENVO:00002010), including plankton (ENVO:xxxxxxxx)" | depth 5 m
CTGCCTCGCCCTGCGGCCCTGCCTCGCCCTGCGGCCCTGCCTCGCCCTGGGGTCCTGCCTCGCCCTGCGGCCCTGCCTCACCCTGGGGTCCGGCCTCGCCCTGGGGTCCGGCGGGTCCTGTGATGTCTATCTCCACCCATTGGCCTGTATCGCAAGCGTGGAACGAGGATGTGTCGGAAACGTAGTATAGTCTGCCTTCGTGAATTTCATCACACATCGGTAGTTCCGATATCGATGCTGCATGGTAGACGTTCCAATCCTGGAGCTCAGTGGTTGGATTGGGCTCCTCGGAGTCCGTAGCGGATAGGCACCCTGACATGGCGGTCAAAATCATGCTTATGGAAAAGGCAATGGTCACAATTTTATTGCTGTTCATGGTTAACTCGGAATCCAACCCACCCATAATCATTAGTTAGAGTCCACCGTTGTTCACGACTATCACCAAGGTCATCAAGAAGGTGGGGAGGAGGGCTTCGACAAGTGCATTCGCCCTTCTCAAGGGGGATTTTCTGCGGAAGTCCTCTAATTGCTCCTCGACTATCTGGTTCATCCTCGTGCGTATGATGCCCATGACAGTGGCGTGAATCTGGTCCGAGAATGGGGCGAGAATGGTGTAATCGAGCCCCCTTTTGATTTGTTTTGCTATGGAGAGAGCGATTGGGTTCTGGGATAGCAAGCCTGCGACACCAGACACCAATCCCGATTCTATGGTGGCCTCGTTTTCGTTAGTCTCGGCTTGTTTGAGTTCGTTCAGGAACCACGATCTCTTGAAATCCTGATTTAGGTTCCAAGATTGAAACTCGTTCTCCGCCATTAGCCACATCCCTTCTAGTTGGAAGTATGAGCGCTCGAAGAAGTCCCGCAACTTGGCGGATCTTCGTATATCTCGCGCCAACCATATCACTAGTAGCGCAGCGAATAACGAGTATGTTGCCCTCGAGAGCGTCCCGAGCGCAACGGAATTCGCATTCAGTAATGCAATGGTCGGGAATGCTATGGCCATTGGCGCAATTAAGGTCATTATCTCCCAGCCGATAAACGACCTGCCGAGTTGCTTCAACGATGGCTTTAGGAAAAGTTCACTGACGTTGTTTAGATTGGCCATCACTCCCCTGTTTTCCAAGTCGTCGTCGATTGAGGTTGCTAGTTTTCGCAATGGGGCATACACAAGTATGATTCTCGTGATGAAGGCAATAACCAGCACTAATACGATCAAGTCCCGGATGCTTTCAGGAGGGAATGCTGGAAAAAATCGCACCTAATCCCCCGAGTAGGGCCTGAGGCTGTTTTGATGAAGAGTTTTCCTAGGTTTTTTTTGAAAAATAAAGGCCCGATACCATCCTATGAGATACTCAAAATTCATAATCCAATGAATTCGACGGTGAATCGTATGGACAAGACTGTGCTGACTCTGAGGGTCTGTGGTTGGTCTAGCATTGCAATGGGCTTGATCTTCTTTCTGATTCCCGAATGGTATGCGGAGCTGGAGGGCGCCAACACAGAGAACATAGCATGGCTCAGGAACCTCGGGGCAGCATTGGTTGCCGTCAATGGGGTTGGCGCCCTTCTCGCGGCCAAGGATCCAATCGGGGAAAGAAACCTCTACGATGTCGTGATGTTGGCATCCATTCTGGAGACCATGGCCCTTGGCTGGTCGACCTACACATGGGAATTTTCAGCGACCGAGGAGATTTTCATCACAGGGCCTCTCGTACTAGCGGCTGTCGTCAGCCTAGCTCTCATCCTTCTGAGGCCTAGTGCCCATGTCCCGTCTCAGTCCTGACTGGGCCCAACCTCCTCCTGACCAGGATACCGAGGGCAAACAAGATCCCAATCAGCGCCAAGAATGGTGCCAGCAGGGCGATTAGTACGATCAGTAGGGAAAATATATCTTCGACCACGGAGAAAATCGGGTTTGCCACACCCAATGAGGCCACAGACGATAGTCCCCTGCCGGCGACTGTAGCTGACTGTATACCGATCGACGTACTCCCTCCGGCAATGATGGCGAAGGCCCATTGGATTGCCGGGTCTGTTCCCTGAAGCGTGATTGCAACCACAGTGACTCCCGCTAGGCCCGCGAGGGGTGTTGCCACCGCGTCGAGCGCATTGTCCAGGAAGGGTACCTTGTAGGCCAATATTTCCATCAAGGAGGCTGATCCCATCACGATCAATGACATGTCGGAGGACAGGAATTCGAAATCAGATCCTTCGAGGTCAACATCCATCAGGCCGAGTTTGAACCAGACCGATAGGAGGAAAGGAGGGAGGAAGACCCTGAACCCAGAGGCTGCGGCGAGGCCTATGCCCGTCGAAGCCCCCATGATGAAGCGGACGGAGTCGATATCCATTCCAATAGACCCAGTCTGAATCACATCACTGGAAGGCGTCTTTGTGCCTCTTCCGCGAGTTGTCGTTCGACCAGTTGTACGCGAGCTGCAGAATCTTCAGGAAGTCGCCTTGCCCGTCCTTCTTCATCTTGTCATGAAGGGCCTCGTTTTGGATGAAGACGTCGCCCCAGATGTTGGCAGCAGTTCCCTTTCCGCCCTTCGGCATGTCGAAGATCTCGTCCAGCGTGGGCTCGAGGAGTGCCTTCCAGACCCTAGCAGGGTCGACGGCCATGGTGACCTCGACGATTATTTCATCAGTGTTCAGGCCTGTTCCCGTCTGCCAGCTATCCTCGCCCAAGTCTGCCAAGAACGGCAGACACACGTCGGACACTGAGAGTGCGGTCAGGGGGTCTGCTCCGGTCATCTCAGCGAAAGCCTCGCGCATCCTACCTCTATCTGCTCCCTTACTGCCGACTAGGGTTCTCATTTGATCGATGGAGTTTGGCACGAGGAACCTGATGTCGGTGAAGTAGACGTATGGCTTTCCGTCTTCAGGTGCGAATATGTGCTTGAAGGGGGACTGGCCAGGGATCTCACCGAGGTCGTCAAGTCTGTACAGCGTCTTCAGGGCATTGGTTCCGATCGATTGTATGCATCTCCTAATGATTCTCTCCGGAGCGGCGGATACGTCGTTGAACGTGTCCATGTATTCGCTCATGGTCAGGATGTCATAGCCGCGTGCTGCTAGGATCGTGTGGACGTTCGGACCCTGGACGTTCTCGCCGTTTACGGAGGCGGAGCTGATCCACTTTGCGCCCCTGCTGCTTTCGCTTCTCGCGACAAGATCTGCATAGGCTGTGAATCTCCTGGAAACCCTGTTCATGAAGTCTGCCTGGTCGAGCTTGGTGAAGAGGGAGGCGGTGAAATTCGTCTTCAGTGCGTGGTCTGCGACTTGGCTGGCATTGACGCATGTCAAAAGGTTCCCTTGGTCATCCGGGTAGACGACGAGTCTCCTTCGCTTTCCACCCCCACCCAGCGTTCCAGTCTCGTTGCTGGTTAGGTAGTACCCCATGGCGGCTGTGACTTCGAACAATCTGGCGTATTTGTCTTCGTCGCTGGCTCCCCTGATCCATTCGTCGATCCCTGGTTCGACCAAATGGAACTCGAGTGGCACTAGTTCGGACCCCCCGCCGAACATCTGTCTGACCGTGGCGGACCTCATCATTCCCATCATCGTGTAAAGGGAGGTCTTTCCTGTCGTGATGTATACGTCGGTGATGCCGTCTTCCCCGAACGAGGTCCTTCTGTCGGGCATGTTGACAAGTAGGTTGAATGCGGTGGCGTTCTCTCTGTTGCCATCCACTGCGGGCCAGATCCAAGAATATGGGCGGGTCATGATGTAGCCACTGGCGTCCTTACCGAACCCTGCTGGGGAGTACCTTGTCCAACCTAGCCTGTTGTTGAAGGTGACTCCTCGATGCATGAGTGATGGATAGTAGACCTTGTCCTGCGGGTCTGATCCGGGAACGACTCCTCTGTGGCCCAAGCCCCACAGGATTGGTTCCCACTCAGCGTAGTCAGCATCTCCCTTCCCGAGAAATGGGTGCTGGTCTGAAATATTCGCCTTCGGCTTTCCATTGCTTGCGAGAACGGACCCCCCCAATCTGTCCTCGTCCCCGGTGGAGCAGAAGAATAGGGTTTGAGTAGTTGCCACTTGCTTTGGCGTCCACATGTTAGCATTAACTACGGTCTTTTGGCGGATGAAATCGGCAGGGGTGTCGATCCTTCGCTCAAATTTGAACCTTTGAGTGTCGATCCACGATGAGCCGAGGAATAGGTTGGTGTTCATCAATCGGGCCTTTCCCGGGCCGACGTATCGCTCGATGGGGTTATCCTTTGCCTCATCGTTTCCGTCCAGCCTCTCCCATGGGCCTTCCTCTGGGATGTGCTTCAGGAATCTCTCATAGTCAAGCTCCCTGCTTTCTGCATCCTTTATGCTGTCTTGAATCGCATCCATCAGCCGGACGTAAGTCTCTGATGGCGCTATGGTCTTGGTTTTTCTCATTTCAGTGTTCGATATGCTTCTATGTTCCCACATTTTACTCACCTCAGAATTTCGGCTCTGGTTCAGGCTCCTCTGGCTCTTCCTTCTTCATGGAGGGCATCGCGGGCATCGAGAGTCCGCCTGATAGGAGGAGGAGTGCTGAGACTGCCAATGCCCCAACTCCGACAATAATCTTCACGACATCGTCTGTGTCGCCGGTGATTACGAAGGCATCTGCAAGTGCAAGTGCCCCTATTGCTCCTGAAAGTACGATTGGCATCATTGGTTTTGCATCCGCTTCGCTCATTGATCCTTAGTCGGATTGTCAATGTATATATTACCTGCCGCTGATGAAAGGTATCGGTATTGAAGAAAGGGAGGTTATTGAATAAAAAAAATCATCATCATGAATTGTATAATGGCACGAACATCTAGAACCTAATGCCACTGCGAATGAACATGGCCAAGAGGTCCAAGGCGATCAAGAAGGTGGGTTTCACACTTCGCTCGTCATTATCATGGATCCGGCCCACGGCAGCGGCTGTGATCGCGTACGCAGTCCTGGGCTGGGAGGAGTTCTGGCAATGGGGGGGTATTTTTCTTGCCACGTATCTGATGGAGATAGTCGCGGTGTACCTAGCGGTCCCGGGTTCAGACGATGATGATGAAGATGACTATTACGATGATGACGAGGGCGCCGAAGGTAATGGTAAGAAGAGGAAAAAGCTGCCAAGGCTGAAGAGAAAGTTCTGATCTATGTCTCGCTCAATGAGATAATCACGGTCTGTTTTCGAGTCCTCTTCACATTAAAACCCCCATCCACGAGCATCTCCTCAACCATATCAAGGACACGTTGAGTCACATCCAATTGAACTCCCCAATAAGCCACCTCTCCCTCTGAATTGCCCGAAAATAAATGATCTCCGTTCGGACTGAATCTTACATCGTTTATCGAGCCTCTGTTGCCACGGAGGGTCTTCCGCTCCACGCATGTTTCAATATCCCAAATTCTGATTGTGTTATCCTTTGATGCACTGGCCATAAGGTCCCGATCAGGCGATATTGCAATGGCGTGAACATCACCAGAATGGCCAGAGAAAGTTCCTGTCATCTCTCTCTCGTGTGAGTTCCACTTCTGAATCTGTTTGTTCTTTCCCGCGATAATCACGGTTCTCTCGTCATCGAGAATCTTCACTGTGGTTATGGGACTTGCATATTCGCTGGTGCCTGCAACGTGGGTGTCCGTAGCGGGCCTCCAGACGTTGACCGATCCATCGTCACTTCCGCTAACCAGAGTCGTTCCACTTGGTGAAAAGTCCAAGGAGGTGACTGTACCATCGTGGGCCCTGAATTCATTCCTTGTCTCGAGGGTGTCCAAATCAGAAATCCTCACGTTTCCATTGTACAAGCCGGTAGCAATTGTGCGTGTGTTGGAGTCAATTGCCACGCTTAGTACTCCGAACCCCCCCAGGTCAAGGGTCCTGATGTGTTCACAATCTGGCAGTGACCAGAATTGGACTGTCTTGTCCAGAGAACCACAGGCGAGTAAGTCGTTTTCTTTTGTCGATACTAAATGACCATTGTAGGCCATCTCATCCAATGTTAAAACGTCGTTTTTTGATATTGGATCCCAAATGTGAATCCTCTGGTCCATGCCCACGGAGGCACATGCTGTGTTCGAAACGAAGGAAATCGACGTCACAGGATCCTTGTGCAGGATCTTGGTGTAAAGAGGTCCGCCTAGCATCACTTCGACGCTGTCCCTTGGTCCATTCAACGAGGATATCTTTTCCTTGACCCTGAAAATTCTGATGAAGTCTAGGGCCACCTGTCGTTCGCCCTCCTGGGTTGCGATCCTTTCTTCCTCTATCCTGTCTTTGATATCTCCACTCAGGCCGGAGAACGGGTTCGATGGTTTATGCTGATCATCCTTGGGGCTTGTCTCCTCATCCATTGCAAGCCATCTCCCGGTCGGATCATTCCTGTTTGTCGTCCTCGTTCGACCTGATCCTCTTTTTCAGGCGATCTCGGATTAATGGAGCCATGAAGAGTCCCACTACCAGCATCAAGGCTATCAGGGCCCCGAAGACCGCAAACGTTTCGCTGACCCTTGCGGCTACCGCCTCACACTCCTTGTTATTGTCGACGTCACTGGGGACATCATTGAAGTCGAGAGGGTCTGATCTGCACCTTATCTCGTCTACGTCTGTCCATCCATCTCCATCATCATCTAGGTCGATGATAAGCGAAGAGGGGATGCCTTCCACAAGTGAGTCGGTAAGCCCGTCCCCATCTGTATCCAGGTAAGCTGCAGGGTCGAGGGGGAATGCATCCGGCCCAGCATCGCATATCCCAGGAGTGCCGAGGCTGCCATCACAGACTCCGTCATTGTCTGCATCAGGGTCCTGGTTGTCTCCTATTCCGTCGCCATCAACGTCAGAATCTTCAGATGGGTCTGTTGGGAAGGGGTCATCAAAATCAGGCGTTCCGTCCAAATCACAATCTAAGTTCAAAGTACAATCTTCGTGTTCGTCTTTATTCAGTAGCCCGTCGCCATCTGAGTCCAAATCAGCATTGTCCCCTACCCCATCATTGTCGAAATCACTCCAATCGTTTGGGTCCTCCGGATATTTGTCCTCATCATTGAAGATGCCGTCTCCGTCCATATCCGGATCCTCGTCGTCACATATGTAATCCCCATCAATGTCATCAGGCGTATCGTTGGGATTTAGTGCGGATGAGTCACATTTGTATTCCATGCTGTCAGTGTAACCATCGCCGTCATCATCTGCATCCTCGTCCCCATAGAAGGCCTCCCATGTCGGATCAACTTGATCAGCCAACTGATCGTTATCACGGTCCATCGGGATGTCTGGATCGAAGGGCTCTGGGTCCTCACCCCTTGAGCAGACGCCAGGGACCTGATTGCTGCCGTCGCAGAATCCGTCTCCATCCGAATCGGGGTTGAGTGGATCAGTGCCACGATCTGAGGCGGAGATGTAGAATCCTGTGCCTGTCTCAACCTCGTCATCGAGGCCGTCCCCATCGTCGTCTTGGTCCTCCACGAAAATATCCGCCGCACCTTCGGGGAGATCGTCCCACAGGCCATCGCCATCAGTGTCCCGCGGTAATGAGGGGTTCGTCGGGTACGGGTCTGGCCCCGTTGAGCAACTGTTTCTCTGGTAGGGGCCATCGCAAATCCCGTCATTATCTGAATCCACTAAGGTTGGATCTGTGCCAATCGATGATTCTTCGGTGTCAGGCAAACCATCGTTGTCATCGTCTGTGTCTGACAGGTCTCCCACTGTGTCGCCATCAGTGTCGAGCCAGTCTGTTGGATCCAACGGGAAGTCGTCTTCGAGATCAAAGTAGCCATCATTGTCATCATCATCGTCCGCAACTGCAGGCCCTTCTCCATCAAAGTCCTCATCCGCTAACATGTCGCCATCGGTATCGATTGGAATCTCGGGGTCCAATGGGCTGGGGTCTGGCCCATGAGAGCATGTCCCCTGTATCGAATTAATTCCATCACAGAAACCGTCATCATCAGTGTCCACATCAAGTGACGATGTTCCTGCAATTGCTTCCATGGTGTCGGACATACCGTCATTGTCGTCATCCAGATCTGAAGTCAACTCGGTGAATGGTGACATACTCTCAGGGACCCAATCTGGAGTTCCATCGAGATCAAAGTCTGATAGTATCGCCATCTCAATCTCGATGTCGCGCATGACTCCGGTTGAGTTTACGGCGGACACCGAATATGTTGTCAGAGGTGTCACTTGCAATGGAACGCCGGAAATAGTACCGTCTACTGGGGATATTTCCAAGCCGAAGGGCAGTTGAGGCTGCACGGACCAGGAGACAGCGGAGTTGTTAGTTGCGTTCTTGACTACCCACAGGTCACTGCCAGAACCATCATTCGCATCAAAGTAGAGGTCCCTGTCCAGGAAGACGTAGCCACCGTTTCGGCCCGGGTTGCTGGATTGTGTCCCTGTCCTGATGTCACCTATTGTTGTGATTGAGAAATCAGAGAGATCCAAGGTATGGGGCTCATACCCATTCCCGTCAGATGACGCTGTGAAGTACACTATACCTTCGTCACTCACGCTAAAACCGCTGTGTTGACCCGGATATGACGATATTGAGCCCATAGTGAGATCAACGGTTAGCCATGCTGTGTTGTTCTCCGGAGAGTAGATCCAAAGCTCATTGCCTGTCTGGCCATCGTTGGCAGAAAACCCGATCACAGGGCCTAGTTTATGAATCCCAGAAGATGCGGATCCGGGATTGCTTCCACTGGAGCCGGGCCTTATGTCGGTATGTCGGTCGCAGGAGTCAGAGGCTGAGTCATAAGACCACAACTCTGCCCCATGTGCCTGATCTCTGGCCGAGAAGTATGCCCTCGTGTTGAATATCGCTATTTCTCCTGAACTTGTGCTTGGCTGACCACTGGAGCTACCTACCCAGATATCGCATAACAGCGAGGCAGAGGATTCAGAATTTGCAATGTCTACTCCCCAAAGTTCTGTTCCAGATATCCCGTCGTTCGCATCGAAAATTACGGTGGTACCGACTGATTGGAACCCTAGTTGGAATCCGGGCAGGCTAGGTAGGTTGCCAGAATTCAGGTCCCCTAGCGATGACAGTGAACCAGTGGTACTGTCTAAAACCCAAGGCTCAAAACCAGAGGCGCCATCATCTGCATCGAAGAAAAGCCACCGATCGCCAACGGGAAACAAACCTGAGAATGTACCCGGATTCGATCCCTGCTGGCCGTTATTTAGGTCAACCACCATTTCTGTGATTCCAGTAATTGGATCGTGGGTCCACAACTCATTGCCGCTCACGCCGTCATCGGCATTGAACCACAATTTTCCTGACATGGCCACTAGGCCGGTAATGCTCCCTGGGTTGCTGGCCGTAATGCCTGGACGGATATCCATGACCATCCAGTAGCTGTCGTTCTGTGGGTTATAGGCCCAGAGTTCTGAACCTGAGGACTGGTGAGAGGCGTCGAAGTAGACTATGTGATTGAGTGGTGTGATTCCACCGTATTTTCCAATTTGGCCCCCTAGGCTATTGGTCGGGGCAATCGAGGTGATCTCCGAGAGAGAGCCAGTTGTTGGATCATATTGTTGGAGTTGTGATCTTGGGTTGTTCGCGTCGAAGTACAACATCCCATCCATCTTGACTATCCCATAATTGGGACCAAGGACCGATGATGTCCCATCCAAGCTGTACTCCTTGATTGGAGGCTCGGCCTCTGGGCAGACTATCGGTGGCGTGCAGTCACCATCTGCTTCAGCGCCATAGGCTTCAGAAGCATCGAAGGTAAGGGGCTCAATCTCGATCCCAAAGACACCTATGTGAGGATGATCGAAATTCGCAGCCAATCCGGAATCGCTGTGTGACTCCATTTTTTGTTGGCTACCATTGTACTCTATTGGTTGATTGTAGGAGCAGATTATGACAATGGCCATTATCAGGGCGGGAAGGTTTGACCTATTGGGCCCGGACGCCATCATTGCCCTCTGCTCTGCCACTATTCAAAAACACGATCCCATTGTTTTCTATGAAAAAGTGTGTTGCAGATTTATTCTGGTCTCGAATTTGGAAAAAATACAAGGGTCCTCATCAGTACTAGTTTAGTCGGAGACAGCCGGTGATGGATGGAATAAGGGAAATTATTGGCAGGATTGCTGATGGGAGAATGGGCGATGATGAGGCTACAGAATTCCTCAGAGTTGTATTCGACGATGGCCTCGCCCAAGATGAATTAGTCGAAATGACCCTAGCCATGAGAGACTCCGGCACCAAGATCGACTGGATTGATGACATTGCAAGACGAGTGGTGGATAAGCACTCCACCGGGGGGGTGGGGGACAAAGTCTCTATCTCACTCGCACCTGCGCTTGCGGCATGTGGCGCTGCAGTCCCGATGATATCGGGTAGGGCCTTGGGCCACACTGGAGGCACGTTAGACAAGTTGGAGTCAATCCCTGGCTTCGATACAGAAATGACCTTCCTGGAGTTGAAGAATCAGGTCATAGAGATCGGATTGGCCATAGTCGGTCAGAACCAAGACTTGGTTCCCGCAGATCGAAGGATGTATGCATTAAGGGATTTGACAGGACTCATTGCATCTGTTCCACTCATCACAAGCAGCATCATTTCAAAAAAGGCTGCAGAGGGTATAACCTCTCTTGTCCTTGATGTCAAGACAGGAAAAGGAGCGTTTATGCAGTCACAGGACCAAGCAGAAACACTTGCACGCTCAATGAAGAAGATTGCTGAATCCATTGGGATAACCACGACCTGCCTCGTCACCTCGATGGATCACCCAATTGGATATGCTGTTGGTAATTCCTTGGAGATCATAGAATCTGTGGAGACGCTCTGCGGACGTGGGCCCGCTGACTTGGAGGAGTTGGTCTGTATTCAAGGGGGAGTTCTATTGGGTTCAATTGGTCTTGCAGAAGACAATGAACACGGTGCGGTTATGATTCAGGATTCACTATACGATGGGACTGCCTACTCGAAGTTCCTTCAGATGGTGAGTGCCCAGGGCGGGAACCCCGAAATCTTCAGTTCCGACCATTCGCTCATGCAAGCGCTGGGTATCCTGGATGAGGATTTACTCTCCTTTGAAATAAAGGCAGAGCAATCTGGTTGGGTCAGGGACATAGATGCGATGCTAGTTGCAGAACTTTGCTTGGGCCTCGGTGCTGGCAGATCGGAGATAGAGGGGCATATTGACCACTCAGTCGGCTTGTTGCTGAACGTGAGCGTTGGTAGTCCAATCATGAGGGGGCAGAGCTTGGCGACGGTGTATCACCGCGGGTTCGATGAAAAGGGAATGTTGGCGGTTCGCAAGGGCTTCCAGATATCTGAGGATGAGCCGGATGTGGCGTCTAGGATCTTGGAGATGTTCTGATCAAATCCCAGGAGCCCTGCCAGCCATAATCCTGCGCCAGACTGGGGGTATGAGACAGGGCCACCAACAAGCATAGTATCCCGATGGGAGAGTTGGTGCGTCTGGATAGGGTCTTAACTTCCAGAAGGGAACTGCAGCGTGTAGGTGATGGTCGCTGTGTCTAGTGAGCTCCAACAGACTCCATCTAGACCACCTAGCCTCGGTGTTCCAAGCGTGCCCGGATTGGAACTTTTTGTCTGAGTCTTCCCTTCTGAGTCCCCAGTGTCTGATGTAATTGACATATTCTAGAGTGAGTATGGCAATCCCAGAGAGGATCGCCCATCCCAGGGCAAACGGTGCTGCCCAGTTTTGACCCGATAGGTGCAATAGTCCTAATGTTGCAAAAATGATTATCTGGATGGAAAGACCCTGATATGACGGATTCGCAAGTCCAGTCCTACCTTTTTTGTTGTGAATTTTTACTGATGAAGAGAACTGCCCGGGTATTGTCCTGAGCCAGAATGACCAGATGCCTTCGTCTACTCTTGCACTGGCGGGATCAGAATCTGTAGCTACATTTTTGTGATGGTTGTGATTGTGTTCTGTGGTAAAGTGTGGATAATTGATGCTGAATAACAGCAGTCTGGCAAGCCTCCAACCCGGGCTTCTCGGTCTCTGATGGCCTAGTTCGTGTGCTGTGACAATGGCAGATGCTGCCGCGGCCAAGCCGGTTGACAAGGAAGCCGCAACAAGCCAGATAGTGAGGCCCTCTCCGTAGGCAAAGAAAAAGAAGGATCCGAGCATGATGAAGTGGACTACTCCATGGGCCCACAGCAGTGCGATGAATGGCTTGCCCGAGTCCCGAGGGGGCCTGGCCGTCTTGGACTGTCCCATAGTTATGTCCAAAAGAGGGCCAATTACCCAGATGAAAATGACTCCCAACAAGGTGTAAGCACCACCCAGTAGATTGCCGGCTATCACCAAAGATGGGCTGATTAGGCCCAGCAAATGATATCCCCATGGCTCGGGCGACAGGCCTTCGACACCTTCAGTCATAATTTTTCGAATGTATTGACAGACAAAAAGGTGTGCTTAGGATTTGATCATTCGTAGAGGTGACCAAAGGATCTCAACGCTTTCGATATTTTTGGGGCTACAACGAATGAACAGTATGGCTGATTGGGATTCCTCTCAAAGTAATCGTGGTGGTAATCCTCCGCGGGCCAAAACACTTGTGCGGGTTCGACCGTGGTTGCCACTGGAGAGGCCAAATCCGGTTGTATCGATTTAATCTCGTCAAGGATGATCTCTTGCTGGCCCGGATTTGAGTAGAATATGCAGGATCGATATTGGGGTCCGACATCATTCCCCTGCCTGTCAACTTGGGTTGGGTCATGGAGGGTGAAGAACACACGAAGTATGGACCTGAGGTCGATTTTCTGAGGATCATATACCACCTTCACTACTTCGGCGTGTCCGGTTTTTTTTGCACAGACTTGTTCATATGAAGGATTTGAAACATGTCCCCCTGAATAGCCCGAAGTCGCGCTCTCGACCCCTCTAAGGCCTGAGATGCCCCCTTCGATGCACCAGAAGCAACCCCCTCCTAGAACGATTTCTTCCATATTCCTATTGGGTCGCCGGTGTGGTTTGAATCTGCGCCCAAAAAGGCTGTTTCACCTTCTGTAGTTAGGCGCTTCTCGGGTGATCTCAACATCATGCACGTGGGATTCTGAGAGTCCAGCATTCGTGATCTTGACGAATGAGCAGTTTTCCCTCATCGAGTCGATTGTCTCATTCCCAGTGTATCCCATGGCTGATCTAAGCCCTCCTAACAGTTGATACAAGACGTTGTCAACTGGCCCTCTTGCTGGAACCCTGCCTTCAATGCCCTCTGGAACATATTTCTGGGTGTCTCCCTGCTCCGACTGGAAATATCTGTCATGAGCTCCATCAGACATGGCGCCAACCGAGCCCATGCCACGATACACCTTGTATGACCTTCCTTGATAGAGGATGGTTTCACCTGGGGCCTCATTTGTCCCCGCCAATAGTGACCCGATCATAATAGAGCTGGCTCCTGCTGCGACGGCCTTGGCAATGTCCCCACTGAATTTTATTCCTCCATCTGCGATGACGGGTATATCAGCCTCATTACATGCTTGCACTGCGTTGATCACGGCAGTCATTTGAGGGACGCCCACTCCGGATACGATCCGTGTTGTACAAATCGAGCCAGGTCCGATTCCAACTTTTATGGCATCTGCGCCAGCATCGATCAATGCCCTGGCAGCGGCTTCTGTGGCTACGTTGCCAGCGATGATGTCAACATCGGATCCAACAGATTTTCTGATGGATGCAACTGTTTCAATAACTCCGGATGAATGTCCATGGGCAGTATCGACGACGATGGCATCAGCTCCTGCTTCGCCAAGGGCCACTGCTCTTTGGATGCCCCCTGCGCCGGTTCCTGTTGCTGCTGCGACTCGAAGCCTTCCCCTATTGTCCTTGCATGAATCCGGGTGATTGAGGTTGCGCTCAATGTCCCTGACCGTCATCAGCCCAATGCATTTTTCACCGTCAACCACGAGTAATTTCTCAATTCTGTGTTTGTGCATGAGCCTTTTAGCTTCATCTGGATCTATGTCGATTGGTACCGTCACGAGGTCTTTGGTCATCAATGACCCTACCTTCTCGGCATGATCTTGTACGAACCTGATATCTCGGTTCGTTATTATCCCAACCAGTTTTTTGTTCTCAAGAACAGGCAATCCTGAGAAACCATATTCACTCTTGAGATTAAGAAGATCCCCGATTGAGGTTTCCGGGGTGGTGGTAACTGGGTCGATGACCATACCAGCCTCAAATCTCTTTACCCGCAGGACATTTTCACACTGCTTTTCTATGGTCATGTTTCGATGAATAACACCTATTCCGCCGGCTTGAGCAAGGGCGATAGCCATCTCGGATTCTGTGACGGTATCCATCGCAGCAGAGATGATCGGAATGTTGAGTGTGATATTCTTGCTTAGTCGCGTGTTGAGTCGGACCTCGGCGGGCAGAACTGAGCTGCTTGCAGGTAGTAGGAGGACGTCGTCAAAGGTGAGGGCCTCGGTTATCGTGGGTGTTGCCATTGAGTATCTCCAATGCCGGCCCTACATCAATCATTCGTGTAATTGGCATCACGAAGACGGTCCAATAAGTTAGACAATTAAGGAATAACCGAGTCGTTCGAGTGTGTCTGACCAATTCTTTGCACCAAATCCTTGGTGGCTCAAAGGTACCTCAATTTTCATGGGGTTGATGTTTTTGTTTTCACTTTCGACAATTGCGAGTGCTCTAGCGACACCCAAGATTGTGGGGGCCTATTGGCCAGGGGAATGGAGGGAAATAGCAGGGGATTATCCCGAAAACGGGACCACAGAGCAGAAAGAGGAGTGGGAGCAGGGCGAGACCTTCTGGAATGAGTCAATCGGATACTGGGAGGAACTTGCTGACTCAGGTCTATTCGAAATTACCGCAGGATTCGGTCTCCTGATGACATTATTTTCGGCAGCTTCAGTGCCCATTTTGTGGTCAGGAGACCGTGATCTAGGACTAAAATTATGTTATTTTTGGGTTGCTACGCTAATGATAAGTCAAGTCATTACTACAATAATCTACTATGATGTGGGTTTTATCCCGGAATATTCGGAATTCAACCTAGAAGAGGATCTGGAATGGTTGTATCTAGTAGAAGGCGTAGGCCTAGCATTCTCGCTTGCACAGATCGTAATTTGCAACTCGTGTTTATTCGCATCTATTTTTGTCGTGTCCGCTCGCTCCAAGGTTCCACAAAATAAGTATGATTTGATCTCCGGTTTTCATCGCTCAGAGAAATAAATAACCGTCTATTCCTGCTGAGATCATGCCCTCGCTGGTGGACGGAATACACGTTGTGAACACAGAGACGATCCCAGGTTTCGTAATTCAGGACCAATTGGGCGTCGTTTCTGGGTCCACGGTAAGGGCCAAAAACGTGGTCAGGGACATATCTCAGATGCTGAAGAACATAGTAGGTGGTGAGTTGCATCAATACACGAATCTGCTGATAGAATCCCGAAACGAGGCTTTCTCGCGGATGATAGAAGACGCAAAAGCACGAGGGGCGAATGGGGTAGTGAATCTGAGGTTTGCGACCTCAGCTGTCTCGCCCGGAGCAGCGGAGTTGTTCTGTTATGGAACAGCGGTTATCGTGGAATGACTGGAGTGTTATTTGAATGGAGATTTCAGGCTATATCGTATTGCTTTTTTTCATATTACCTCTAATTCTGTGGGTTGCCGTCTGGGGCTTGTTCACGCTGGCATACCCATTCATGTTTCTCTACGGCGCGCTCACTTCAAGTGCCAGCAGGAGGCGCTGGAAGGATGATATTTTGAGGAGGGAGAAATATACTCTCGAAAAGGTGGGCAGAGATTTACTCTCCATGGATAAAATTAGGATCCCGTTAGGCTCATCGAATCCAGAAGTAATATGGGCGAGCATCGTTATCGGCCCCAGTCACTGGCAACAACTTTTAGGGCTCTTGTACAACCTAATCGGGGGCTCCGTTGATATCTACAGGGACTTGTTGGCGATTGGAAGGTCGGAAGTCCTGCAGAGGCTAAGAGAGGTCGCTGATAGCAAGGGATTCGACAACGTTGTGGGGGTTAGACTGGACACAAGCATGATCGGTACCCAGAGACCGAAGGGAGGGGGTTCCAAGGGGATTGAGATCTTTGCTTATGGAACAGGGATTAGAAATGGGGTTCCGGCATCATTCACGGTACAACAGCCTGAATGAGCCACAAACAGAGCCTAGGAATGATTCAAGTCAAATGGTACATGTGGACAGTGCGGGAAATGGACGCTGGGCCTGTGACAAAGATCGAGCCGAAGATTGCAGCTAGGCTTGCCAAGCAACGTTATCACCTCGTCGGAGATCATGGTGGTGTGAAGGTATGTCATTGGACTAAGCAATCCCTGATTGCCGATCGATCATGCTACAAGGGGACTTTCTATGGAATAGAAAGCCATGGTTGCATGCAGATGGCTCCAAATGTGGATACATGCAACCTCGGTTGTACCTACTGTTGGAGAGAGCCTCACTCAGACACATTGAACAAGATAGATGATGATCCCTATGAACTATATCTACAGAGTGTAAAAGCCCACAGAAGATTGTTGACAGGGTATGGTGGAAATCCCAAAGCGGATCGAGAAAAGTGGCTGGAAGCACAAAATCCCAAACATGTTGCGATTTCCTTGAATGGCGAGCCTACTCTTTACTCAAGACTTGGTGAGTTTCTTGAGGTCTGTCATCAACATGGCACGAGTACTTTCCTTGTGACGAACGGTAGCTTGCCCAAAGTAATTGAGAATTTAGATCCCCTGCCAACTCAGCTATACGTCAGTGTCGACGCCCCCAATAAGGAGATATTCGATCGACTCTGCAAGCCCAAGTTCGATCAGGCGGCTTTCAACAAATTGGAGGAGACATTGGGAATTCTTCCATCGCTGGATACAAGGACTGTTTGTAGACATACACTGATCAAAGGAGAGTCTCTTGGTTATCATGATGAGTACGCGAGGTTAGACAATTTGGCAGATCCTGATTTCATAGAGGCTAAGGGATATGTCTTTGTTGGAAACAGTAGGAACAACCTCAGTATTGAGAACATGCCGAGTCACGAGGACGTGATGGAATTCTCAAGGACTCTCGCCCCACTCGTGGGAAGAGAAGTCCTATCTGACAGAAAAGAAAGCAGAGTGAGCCTTATTGGGAAGGAGATGATTCCCGTCAAACTTCCTGAAAAGACTCGTGATTTGCCTGTGGATCTTGGTATCGCTAAGCCTCAGAATTTCTCGTTGCCGGTGACCCTGAATTAGGAATCTGGTTCCAACACCATCGGCCTAGATGAACCGCAGGAAGGACACTCCTGCGAGTCGTCGAGGTACTGGTATTTGCATGCTGGACATTCCGTAGCCAGGACCAGTGATCCCTTCTGACTAAAATCCTCAGATTTGTCACTCTCTGATCGTATCAAGGTCAATATCTGCTTTCCTTGGTCTGTCTCCATGTCGAACTTGCCAGGTCCACCTAGTTTTGTCAAAATCTCTGGAGGGAGTGTCATAGTGCCGGTCTCGTCAATGATGAGCGCGCGCGTATTACCAAGGTCGCTGATATCAACGTCATTACCATGTTGAGCGATGAATCGCCCTTCCCTCAGTTCAAGTGATCGATCCGCAAATGATGCGACTTCCCGGCTATGGGTGACCAGTAAGAATGCTACTTCTTCCTCCTCATGCAGCCTCGCGAACAGGGATAGAACCTCCCTGCTCGTGATGGGGTCCAAGGCCCCAGTTGGTTCGTCGGCAAGTATGAGTTTGGGATTTGTAATTAGCGCCCTCGCTATGGCAACCCTTTGCTGCTCCCCCCCTGAAAGTTGGGCGGGCATTCCCCTGCATCTGCTACCCATCCCAAGCCTGTTTAGGAGGTCTTCAGCCTTCTTTCTAGCATACGCAGCACTAGCACCTTGGTGCCTCAAGGGTTGGGCAACGTTGTCCATTGCATTCATATCTGGGAGTAGATTTGCATCTTGGAAGATGAAAGACACTGTGTCCTGGCGCAAGGAAACGAGTTCAGGTCCCGTAAGTCTGTTTATCTGTCTGCCTTGAAATGCGACGTTTCCAGCACTGGGTTTCATGAGTCCTCCAAGACATTTGAGCAAGGTGGATTTTCCTGAGCCGGATGGGCCCACGACTGCCACCGCTTCGCCCGGCCTGACCTTGACATGAAGGCCCCGCAGAGCCACGACGTTTCCATCCAATGCAGATGACTCATAGACGTGGTACAAGGCCTCTGCCTCAAGAATTAGGTTCTGGTTCATTGTTACTCACCTTTCAGTACTACAGCCAAATCCGAATTCAATGCTCGTCTTGTGACAAGAAGAAGTGCAGCTATCACGCTAACCAAGACGATGAAGTTGACAAATGCTAATTCCATCCATGGCCAAACCAGTGTCCGATCAACGACAGCCTGTGAGCCTAGGAATATCTGGAAGAGGAAGCCGAAGATGGCGAAGAAACCATTGAACGATTGGGCTATCCCCAATCCAAGTAGGATTCCTAGGCCCATGCTCATCCCCACTATGGCCAGAATCTCAAACAAAACCAGCCTAATTATCTGAGAGGGGCTGGCACCTATGGCCTGAAGAATTGCGAGTTCCTTTTTCCTCTGTGTCAACACCAGGGACAGGAAGACGAAGGCTGAGGCTACTGATGCCATGGAGGCCACAACGAATTGGAGGCTGAGGAGACCTTGGGTGCCAAAAATCAGTCCTCCGTTCCTTTCTACCTCTGAATGTGCGGTATTCCAGTCTAGTGCGAGGCTCACGCCTTCTATATTCAGTAGTTCAGCGCTCAACCTCTCTAGACCCGATTGACAATCGCTATCTGTCTGGTCACAAACTTCGAAGAACCATCTGGGGGACGTGTAAGTGTCCACAGTGGAGTTCCCTGCGAGTTCCCTGTAAGTCGACTCGCCGATCAAAACTGCCTGGGTAGATTCAGATCCGGTCATTCCCGGGATCCACTCATGTCTACCCTCATAGTCGAGGCTGGTCGAGGTGTAGGTTGTCGAGATCTCAAAGCCGGTTCCCGTGATCACAGGTGTGAATGTTGGGAGGAAGATTTCTACGGTGCCATCATCTACATTGAAGAAGTCCACAGCGTTTTCTCCGATGGTGACCTTGGAGGATTGGTAGTTTATGATCGGCGAGGCTTGGCTATCCCAGATCAGGGTGTCTTCGTGATTATCAAAGAGTACCAGGGCGGGAACAAGGCCTCCTCCTTGCTGTGCTGTGACGAATGTCGAGCCGACTGATGTCATGGACTGTATGGAATCCACTGCGCGATTGTCTAGAGTACTCATTGCCGCGTTTACCTTTTGTCGGGCCACATCTTCTGATACCGGTCCTTCAAATTGAACTTGCAGATCGGCTCCTACCTGTGCTGATGCAGTCCTTTCATCCACCAGTGTCCCCGTGTATCCCTGAACAGCGGCGAGTGTCACTATCGAGAGTGTTAGCAGAAGAATGACTGCAAGCCGATTGACTGATTCATTGGATCCCGATGATCTCAGCCCCCTCCTGATGTCTGCCATTGCTGGTGTCCATCCAATGATTTTCAGCACTATTCGAGGAGCAGCGCCCCCAATTCTTCCCAAGACAAGAGCCCCGCCTATCCATAGAGCGAAGGGGCCAAATAGTGCTAACAGCGAGTCTACGAAGAATCCAGAAATTATCCCCGAAGCGCCCCAAGGACCCCAACCTCCCGTAGTTTCGATGTAACTCTCCAGCGCTGCTAGGAGTCCGACTCCGAAAGCGAGGACCTGTAGCCATGTCTTTGGTTTTCGTGTTGATCTAACCTTCCTCACTCCCTCGTCGATCTCCATTTCGAGGAAATCCTTCGTCCTCCCCCTTGCGACAAGGTAGGCAATGCCTACAGTCAGGAGGAAAACGGACATTGTGTAGCCCAATCCGAGTGTAGGGTTGACGTCTAAGTCACCCTTCTCGAAAGACATGAAGCCGACTGCATCGAGAATCAAAGGCACCGATAGTAGTGCCACCAAATATCCGAGAATCCAACCCGCTACTGAGATAGCCGCTAGCTCACGCATTACCATCCCCCGTAGGCCTCGCTCTGTGCCCCCAATCACGCGATGGATGGATATCTCCCGTTTTCTTTGTTCAAGCGATAGTATCAAACCGTAAATTAGTACTGCGAATGAGAGTATTACTATTGGTATCATCAGGATATAATCAAACACTTGGACAAGCCCAAGAAATATCCTGAGGAACACGATTGTTCCAGAAATTAGGTCATTGTATTCGATCTTGATCTCTCCATCGGGCCCATAGCCCTGGTCTTCGAGATCCTTCCTGTTGGAATCTAACCAGTCGGCGGCATCATCTGTGGATGAAGTGGGTAGGAGGTTCCTGTCTATGGCTATCCCCAGGTAAGCATGATCATTGACAACCAGGGTCGTCCTGTTGGAGTTGGACAAGGCCGAGTCTCCAACGATCACAGGATTGAACAGAAGTGTTGGATTTGTGAAAGGCCACTCTTCGTAAACCGCGACGATGGTAAGGTCACTTAGGGTCATGGTCACCGTACAGAATTGGTAAACACCGGCATCCAGATCCCTTGTGATAATCTCGCCTTCACAGTCTTTGAGTTCGCTACCAATGACCTGGGCGTCAGTGACGTAGGTGAAGTTTAGTGAGTCTATTGTGTCATTTACCCTGATTCCTGCCTGACTAGCGATCTTGCTAGGTAGTATCACCGGATTGATGCCTGGTTGATCGCCGCTTGGCCATGAGCCGTAAACGACACGATTGGAATACCTATCAGCCAACTCGCCGTCATAGTGGGAAGGGTCAACGATCCTCATGATCCTGTCGCCATTTATCGATGGGCCGTTCTCCAGTGCTTCGGGATAGTCCCATGACACGTTATCCCAGTTTCCTGTCGGACCAGAGACCTCAATGACATTCAGGGGTTGGGGGAGTGCGAATCCCTCATCGAAAAAACCTGAAAGTCTGAGGCCCTGTCTTCCGTACACAAGGCCACAATCGATTATCTCGACCCTGTCGAGTAGCTCGTCACAGACTGATCCCCACTCCGCAGAGTCGTTTGTCCTCGAGGACCAATCATTTTGACTTGAAAAGTCAACTTTTGCGTCGTATACCTCATCGTTTAGCGAATTCTGCAAAGCACCTTGGGATAACCCGACCCCGTAAGCAAAAACTGTTGTTATGACCAGCGAGGCGAGGAACACTCCGGCAAAGACGGCTAAGCCCCTTTCCCTTCCAATCCAAGCACTTCTGATTGCGGATGAAAAGTCAGCTGGTATGTCGGAAATCCGGTCGCCGAGTGATTTCTCTCCAATTGGCCTCATATTGGATCCCCCGTTGATTCTCCCCATGCTGATCTAATGTCAGAAGCAGCTGTTTTACCATCCCTCATGAGGAGCATTCTGTCGGCCTTTGATGCCAATACTGGGTCGTGCGTCACCATTAGTACCGAAATTGGATCATCTGGATCTGCGCAGAGTTCCTTGAATAGAGAGATAATTGACTCGCCAGCCTTCACATCCAAGTTTCCCGTTGGTTCATCAGCGAGTAGCAGGGGCCTTGAGCCTGCTATGGCACGGGCGACGGCTACTCTTTGTTGTTGGCCGCCAGACAGCTCGTTTGGCATGAAGTGCATCCTGTCGCCTAATTCCACCCTTTCCATCGCACTTATTGCTCGTCTTTCTGCATCTTGTGAGCTTATGCCCGCTAATTCCAATGAAAGAATCACATTCTCCAGTGATGTAATGTGGTCCAACAGGTGGAAATCTTGGAAGATCCACCCAACTCCTTTCCTTCGGACGTCGATTACTTGATTGGGTGCTTTGGTTCCATAAACCAAGGGATTTCTTGTGCCGATTTTTATTCGTCCTTCATCTGCCTTTAGTAGTCCTCCAATGATGTTGAGCAATGTTGATTTTCCACATCCGGAGGGTCCCATGAGTGCTACCAATTCCCCTTTTTGTAAAGTCAGATCCACTCCTTTCAGAACTTCGAGTCTGTTTGAACCAGACCCAAATCCTCTTTTTAGGCCTGAGACCTCAAGCATAGGATAGACGAAGGCCAGAGTTCTTATGATGTTTCGTCTATTAAGACCCGTATTTCCAAAGCATGAGGATGGGCACCTTGTTGGATATTCTTGAAGTCCCCACCCCTCTTCCGAGCACTAGGAGAAGGTTGAGTGAAAGTCCTATTGGTTCATGTTTGGTTCTGGCCACACATAGGAGGCGGGAATCGTCATGTCGAGTTGTTGGGGCGGGAGCTGGTTTCCAAGGGGCATGAGGTCACGGTTTGGTGCGCAGATGTGCCTGAACATCACGAGAAAACTTTCAAGAGATTCGGAATGAATGTTGTCAGGATTCCTCCTAGTTTTGTCATATCTGGTGTTGATCCCATGGTCAGCCTACGTGGACTTGACCCTGGGGAGTTCGACATTGTTCACCTGCACGATACACTGCCTATCCTGATAAGGAAAGTAGCGATGAAAGCCTCGAAACTGGGAGTTCCAATCGTGACAACTTATCATAACGACTATGTCAAATCGTCATATTCGGGGAAGTTGTTGAAGTGGGTTCGATGGCATTTTCAGGGGAAAAACACCCTAGATTTATCACACGCAAGGATTGTCCTCAGACCCTATTTCGAACAACTACTCAGAGTAAAAGGCGTCAAAGGCAGGATTGATGTCATCCCCACAGGTTTTGAACCACCGACGGAGAAAGAGCGGGTTCCTGATGGTGCCCCGAGGGGACCTTTCTTGCTATATCTTTCGAGACTTACCAAACAAAAAGGGTTGGACATCCTGTTGGAAGCATGGTCTTCGATGGGAGATTCTGCGAAATCCGGACATCAACTGGTGATTGCCGGTGATGGGCCCCTAAAGTCCGAGGTCCTGAAATCTATTGGGCGGCCCACTAACGACCTGATTTACGTCGGTTTAGTGGATGAAGAAGAAAAATCATGGTTGCTAAGAAACGCTTCTGCGCTGATTCTACCATCTAGATTTGAGGGATTGCCAGCGATCCTGTTGGAGGCTGCATGGGAAGGCTTGCCGGTAGCCATGTCCGATGTGAACGACCTGGGCAAGTTCACAGTGGAGAGGGGCTTTGGCATCTCAATGGAATCCGATGATGTCAAATCGTGTATCGATGCCATGTCTGAAATGGCAAGTGCGGATGACCGGAAAATGGGTGCCTGGTCTAAAGCCGGTCCAGCCCTGGCGAAGGACTTCCTTTGGCCGGTGGTTGCAGATCAGATAGAACTGATTTACGAACATGCTGTTAGACGTAATTCCCGTGTCTAATTGAGTTGAGTTGCTTCGGAAGCCACAATAAGTGACCGCTTTCACCGAGGGACATGCAGACTCGCCTGAAGGTCGGGTCAGAAAGCAAGCTCAAGATACTTGTAGCGAAGGGCTGCTTTGAGCCAGTGGGCGGTGCAGAAAGAGATATCATGAGGGCAATCCCCTCCCTTATGGAGCGATTTGAGGTGTCTGTGGCAACCCTCAGACCGTCAAAAGAATTGGAGAAGTTATGTTCCAACCTAGGTTTGAAATTATTGATTCCAGATGAACCATGGATAGTGCCGAATGGAATCCTTAATGAGATGCTACATAGAAAACAGAGAGCATCGTTCCAGACATGGGCGAAAGTTCCCGGGATTAGGGACGAATTGGCGATCGTGGACGGAATTCATCTGGTTAGTGGAGATGGATCAATCGGAATTCTTCGATTAGTGGGCCCAGAAACCAGGGTGCATGTACACTACCTTGAGCCAGATAGAGGACTGCATGAGAATGTCCTGCATTTGGATGTGAGGGGAAGGCCAAAAAGACCGATGATTATTACTCGCTTGGCGTTGTCTTTTGCAAGGTTTTCAGATCGTCGTATGGTCAGAAAATACGTCAATAGGGAGAATTATGTCGTGTCGGCGAATTCCTCATACAGCTCATCTAAGTTCAAGTCAATCTACGGATTTGACGCCGGAGTGATCAGGCCCACAGTTTCTGCTTCTGAATTCACTGAGAGGCAAACCGATGAAGAAGAGGGGGCATGGAAAGAGGTAGAGGATCTACCAGAACCACCATGGGTAGTCACTATCGGGGGATTCAATTGGGTGAAAGGTATCTGGGAGTGCATATCAATGTTGGAGGGATCTGGTGTTGGCTTGGTAGTTGTAGGCCGCGGGTCTGATGATGATCTCCATGCACTTAGGGAACATGCTAAGAAGTCAGAGGTGGATCTATGGGTCTATAGCAACTTAGATCTTAGCCAGCTCATCGCAACCATGAGGAGGTCTAGGGCAGTCATATCCATGGCTCATGGGGAGCCATTTGGCCTCACTGCAATTGAAGCGCTATCTGTTGGTGTTCCCGCACTATTCGTCGACGAGGGTGGTTTCAGGGACTCAATTATTGATGGAATTTGTGGACGGCTTCTCCCACGTGATGATTATCAGGCATGGCACAGAGCGATAGAAATCGCTGGAGATCCGGAGGTGATGAGAAAATGGGAAGCTACTGGTAGAAACAGAATAAAGGAGTTGAATCTGGACCCAGACTCTCAATCGGAATTTATTCTCGAGGCCCTCTTTCCCAACCGGTCTCCGATCCGAGTAGAGGAGGAATAACGCATTATCACCCTAATACTTGGAGCAATCTCAGGAACCCGAGGAAAACAATGATGACTAGGAGTACCATCATCGCTCCTCCCAATTTTGAGTGGGTCCTTTTCTGCTCTCTTGTGTCTTTGCCAACTTGATTTTCTTCAGAAATTCTAGTACCTGTTTTCCTCATTCCCATCGCGCCTAGGAATAGAATTATGCCCAACCATCCATGGAGGCTAATCAGTCCAGAAAGAGGTACATCCAACACTATTCCCCTGTATGCTTCTGCGACAATAGCGAGCAGGATTGTTACCCCCACTAAACTTCCAAGCAGTTTGCCGTTTTTCTCATGTTGTAGTCGGATTCTGATCAAATGGTCAGAGTCAAAGCTACTACTTGTGAATTTTTTCAGAGAAGTCCATTGTTTGTATAGGAGGTATGCGACAATACTTCCAAGGATTGGATGAGAAATTATGATGATGACATCAACAACACCCAGTTGCATGATATTGGGAGAAAGGGAATCAGTCTAAGTTTTATTCAAAAAGAAGGACAAATTTCATCCGACTATTTCATGAGCCGAATGCTGGAGGGTGTGTCATGGGACCGATAGAGCGCGTCGCAGTGATAGGAGCTGGAAATATGGGGTCTGGAATTACCCAGAAATCAGCCCAAGAAGGCTTTGCTGTACAGATGGTGGACAAAGAAGATGCTTTTGTGCAACGCGGAATGGAAACCATCAACGGATTTCTGGATGAGGCAATACAAAGAAGAATTTTCTCCGAGAAAAAGGTCGAGGGAATCATCTCCAACATCTCACTTGGGGTTGGGGTGGATTCCATCCATGAGGATACAGATCTCGTGATTGAGGCTGTGTTTGAGGATATTGATGTGAAGTCGAGCGTTCTAAATGATCTTGCCTTGTCTTGCAATCGAGAAACCATAATCGCCACAAACACATCATCCCTCTCGGTCGAGGATCTAGCCACTCTGTCTGACAGGCCTGACCGTTTTATCGGACTGCATTTCTTCTATCACCCCGCGAAAAACAGGTTAGTTGAGATTATTCCATCATCCGAGACATCATCCGAGACGATACAGTCAGTCATACAGTATTGTGGAGCCATGGGCAAAGTCGTTATTCTCTGTAAGGATAGACCAGGTTTTGTTGTGAATCGATTTTTCGTCCCATGGCTGAATGAGGCATGTAAGTTATTAGACGAGGGGTTTGGGACGCCTGCAGAGATCGATAATGTTGCGAAAGATTGCTTCAATATTGGAATGGGGCCCTTTGAATTGATGAATCTGACTGGCCCCTCCATTGCCCTTCATTCAACTGATTACCTGGCATCACAGCTGCAAGTTGATCGATACAAAGGGGCTGACTCTCTTAGAAGGCTCGTTGAAGAAGGTATTCAATGGGATTTGACCGGGGTAAGTGGCGGTTTTTCTTCTAAAGACAAGAAGGAAATCCGAAACAGATTGCTTGGAGTGGTTCTTTGCATTGCTTCTCAGATCGTGGAAGAGGAGATCTGTGCCATGGAAGATGTAGACAGGGGGGCCAAAGTAGGGTTGAGATGGCCGATGGGGCCCTTCGAGTTAGCAAACAATTTGGGAGTCGATGTTGCACATGGGATTGCCTCCGACTATGCTGTCCTGGCAGGGTTTGGAAATCCAATAATCTTGTCTGCGCAGGGTTCAGAGCCGTTCGAATTCAAGTTGATCGATCTGAAAGTCACGAGCGGTGTAGCAAGCATAACTTTCAATCGACCAGAAGCCATGAACGCATTGAATGAAGAAGTGATTTCACAGCTCACGGACTTGTGGAAGGGGCTAGAAGCGGATCCATCTGTTCATACAGCAGTACTTAGGGGATCAGGGAAGGCTTTTGTTGCTGGAGCTGACATAAAATTCTTTGTCGATAAGATAGAAGATGACAAGATTGATGACATTAGGGAGTTCACAAAAAGGGGACATGATATCCTGAATGCGATTGAATCATCGAGGATCAACACAATTGCAGTGATGTCGGGACTGGCATTGGGGGGTGGCCTAGAGTTAGCGATGTGTTGCAACCATAGAATCGGGGTAGAAGGCAAGACTATGTTGAGATTCCCAGAGACTGGAATTGGCATATACCCCGGACTTGGTGGGACACAGAGGTCTGTGATGATAGCGGGTGTCGAGTGCGCCCGATACAGCATTATTGCAGGGAACTGGTTGGATTCTAATTTGGCGTTTTCCATGGGATACCTGACGGACGTCGTCGACTATTCAGCGTTGGATAAGGCGATTAGCGACATTGCAAATGGTAAAGTTGATCATCCCAGCCATAGATATCTACCCAGGAACCCAGAAGACATACTCATCAAACAGATAATGGAGGCTTACGCAGATGATTGGCAGAGTAGACTGATGGGCCCCCCATCTGAGTTGAACCCGTTTGAAGTCAGGCAATCAAAATTTATTGGCAGGAATGCCCCTGTCTCCGTCAAGATGGCATCTGAATTGATTGACATCGCCAACAAGTCCCGTGAAGACCCAACTAGGGGATTGCAATCAGAGCTAGATGGATTAGATACCATATTCTCAACTAAGGACGCCCTAATGGGATTGAAAGGGGTCCTCAGCGGGGAAAGAGTACAATTCTCAGGCGAGTAAATTCACTTTCTTGGGCTTTGTATCCATGCTGGAGCGCGGTATTCGGCTATCGCCCTTATTACTACGTCTACTAGCTCACTTCTCGACAATTCAACCCCTCCTGGTTATTATCGATGTTGCAAGTATCAGCAAAGACGAGTTTGCCTTCTTTACATCCTCTATTTCGATCGCTTCTTGTGCCCATTCCTCTAACCATCTGTCCATTTTTAGTTCCTCCATGCTACTTGGTTTACTTTCAACACCGTCTCTATGCCTCAGTATATGAAGATCGTAGGTTCCGTGTCCACACCGAGGTTCTATTTATACACCAGATGCTTTATGGCGCACCATGCCTAATGACGTCAAATCGATGAGTATACCTTTGAACGACTTACAAAGAGTTCAATCTGCCATAGATGAAGTGAAATCTAACGGGAGCTTAATTCGAAATATTTTCGAGAACCATGCAGACCCCCAAACTGCGATCGAATGGGAGGTGGATGCTGCAGTGGAGTGTTTTCAGATCTTCAGTTCTAGATGGACGATTGAGATACTAGCTGCTCTGTACATAGCGGGAGATCGTCGATTTAACGAGATGAGGACTCTACTAAGGGGGATCAGTAGTCGAACGCTCTCTGACAAACTCAGTGCATGTCAGAAAAGTGGCTTAGTGGATCGTGTCGTAGAGGATGGCCCCCCAGTCAGGGTCTCATACAGGCTGACTGATCATGGGAGATCATGTGGAAAGCTTCTGGGTCCCTTGATAGGGTACATGAAAATACAGAAAGGATTGGTAAAAGGGGTTTGAAACTGGATCAGGAATACATTCAATTCATACACTTGGAGAGGAGAAGGGGATCATGGCTCTGGTACACAGATTGAATTTCTCAACCTTCGGGCGGGGTATTTTTCAATCACTCTCAGGACTTTTAGGAATCCCATTTGTTGGAATTCAGGGTATCATAAAGGGACTCGTCAATAATGACTGGAGTCATCCACTTGGTGATCGAATTTTGACACAACTAACAAATTCGCCAGGACTTCACTACAGGGAGCTTCAGAGAAGATTGGGTGCAGCTAATGGCACACTGAGACACAGATTGAGAAAGATGGAGGAAAATGGAGATGTTTTCGCCCAAAGGACGAATGGCCGACTATGTTATTTCGCGGGGCCGCCGATTCAACTTGAGATTCTAGAAGGCATCGAAGTCAATAATAACGCTCGCGCATCATCCTTGTTACCGATTGGTTTGTCGAAACTTCAAAGAAAAATCGTATGTGAGTTGATAGGAAACAAGATCTATTCCACGCAGGCGGACTTGGCAAGATCAATTGGTCGATCGAGATCTGCGGTAAACAGCGCAGTAATGGTACTTAGGCAAAGAGGGATTGTCCACATTGAAGAGCTTAGACTGGAAGATCACCTCTCCTGCCTATCAAACCCGATGCTCAGTTATGGATTGGCGAGGTTTGGCACGGATGCCTCATTTTGATATTTCGATACGCATTTGTAAGCAAGACTGATGTGCACTCAATTAGAGGGGTACATCGTGATTCGGGCTAGGTTAGTTGAGACTGCCCTCCCCGCAGGGAGTAGGGATCCCCAGGTCTTGATAAGTTGGATATTAGACAGTCTTGGATTGGTTAGGTCTAGGAGTGATTCTAAATCGACTGCCGAAGGGTTGGGGGGAATAAACAAAATCTTGTCGCAATGTTTCATGACTGCGCCAAAATCTGGTTGGACTGCATCCGAGATTTCTGACATTACCGGGATATCGTCGACCGGGGTGCATCACCATTTGGTGAAACTCAGCGACTCAGGTTTGCTATCCAGTAGGAGCATTGGAGGGAAGAGAACATACATGATCAATGGAGGAAGTTTCTCAAATGCAGCTGAAATCATAGGGGTAAATTCTCTGGTGATAATCAGACAGCGATTGAGGATTCTGGTTGAAAATGTTTCAGATAGCTCAGAGCGAATGGTGGTTCAAGGAGAGAAAGAAAGCCTTCCGTTCAGGATTGATATTGTTGGTTTAACACCTAAAATGATCGATGATGAGCTTGTTCAGTTGTCAACAGATTTGGGTTTCAGTGGTGATCGAATCAGACTTGGCGACAACCTCCACGTTGAGCTGCTCAAAGTCCTTGCTAAATCAAACAAACCATTGGGAATCACTGACCTGATGGAGGAGACTGGAGGTAGTAGGGCAAGAGTTGGACGGATTCTAGACAGGATGAGATGCGCTGGTTTATTGGAACGAGCAGTTGTTGCTTCAAGGTTAGATGTGGATATTTTCAGTGGTCTATTGAGGCAACACAGAGCAAGGGGGGCGGATTGGCTGGTAGGGAGAGGCGGCCTCTCAAGATTGCCGAAAAAGGTTCGAGAATCCCTAATAGACGACTTGGAAAAAGGGTCCCACACCTTGGAGAAAATGTCAGATTCTATAGGCAATCTGACCATCGATGAAAAAAGAGTGATGTTGAACATGCTTGGTGGTCGTGTTCCACTCGGCTATCGGGTCACAGGCTCAACAGGAGAAGATGTGATGAGGTCGATTTTGATTGGATTGGAAAGGGTCATCTCGAGAATCACAACCATATCTGGTCGTTTAGACGATGTAATTTCGAAATTAGACTAGTGTGCCAAGGCATTGCACTCAAGATCCCTAAGATATGTAGAAACCATCCTACCTAGCTGTTGATGGCTTTGGGCCTTGTGTAGGGACACCCGCATCGAGGATGCTCCCGGCAAGCCCTTCGTGAATGAGATGGCATGCCTCTTGGAATTCTTACTCCCTGCTTCGCCATATACCTCATCGCACAATGTCAGATATCTTTCCCAGCACCATATTCTTGAGATGATTGGATCGTCAAATTCCCAAGGTGGTTTTTCTTTGGTCCATCCAAGTTCCTTCTTGATTGTGTGAAAAATCATGGGTCTTCCAATTGCAGCTCTCCCTATCATCAAACCTGCCGCACCAGTCACATTCAAGCAGGATTCAGCAGATTTCGCATCGGTTACATCCCCATTTGCAATCACAGGTATAGATACGGAGTTTACAATTTGGTTGATGGAATCCCAATCAGCAATGCCTGAATATCGCTGTTTGAGGGTTCTACCGTGTACGCACACACGAATAACCCCTTCAGATTCCAGTCTCTCAGTTATCTCGAGGGCCGTATCCGGTATTCCGCCAGTTCCCAATCTCATCTTGACGGATATTGGGACCTTTGAGGCTCTTATACAGGCTCTGACTAGTCTAACTACTTGATCCGGATCCCTAAGCAGGGCTGCACCGGCATTATTCCTACATACTTTTGGGGCTGGACATCCAAAGTTGATGTCGATTACATCTGCGCGATCTTGCAGCATCCTAACAGTGGTGACCATCTCATCTTCATCTCCTCCAAATATCTGAGGAATGAACACATGCTCTCTCGGATGGCTTTCCATCTTGAGCCAAGATTTCTTCTCCTTCCTAGACAATCCTGATGCGGCTGTAAACTCAGTGAGAGTATAATCTGCCCCGCATTCACTGGCAAGTAATCGATATGCGAGATCAGTCACACCAGCCATTGGAGCCAGGAACAATGGGACTGGCACAGACATGGCCGTTGAAAGTTAGGGGATTATTTGACGATGTCTGGAACATCTATTTCAGCCTGCTAGAAATTAAAGAAAATAGATCATCGACGGATCCTTTGCATCTCTGAAGCTCTTCGTCAGTTGCGAGTGTGACAAATCCTGTGTTGGTTCTCCCGACAACGATCGGAGTTATTCCTCTGGTAAATTCCAGAAGATCATCAGGCTGTTCGTTGAGGTGGACTAAATTAAATGGGATGCCAAAGTCTTCTCTCATTTGCTTCATCTGCTTCTTTTCCCACGCAAGCTTGTGGGTAATATCACACAATGAACAATGATTTCCCCTGAATAGGACTCCTGCCACGTACTTCATCTCTCCCATTATACCGCCGTCTGCGTGGTACACGCCCCAAACAGTGTCTATTTTCATAGGGTAAAATCGGTACTGATGTTTATGGAATAATGTATAGGCCCAGTTAGAATGTGGATTCCCAGTCATCAACGTCTTGGGACCTTTCCCAATCTGCATAGGTCGCCTCCCCACGTTGAACCAGCATCTCTCTTGCAAGTAGCCAATACACAAGGGATAGTGACCTCCTCCCTTTGTTGTTTGCGGGTAAGGCAAGGTCCACGTTCCTGAGTGTATTGTTGGCGTCACAGATGCCGACCACTGGGATACCAGAACTAATGGCTTCGTTGAGGGCTTGGGAGTCTGCAGATGGATCAGTGACCATGAGTACTTCTGGTTCGATGTAGGAGGTTAATCTTGGATTGGTAAGGGTACCCGGTATGAATCGGCCTACAATCCTCTTGGCGCCAATTGCCTGAGCAAACTTCCTAGCTGGTCGCTGACCATACTGACGTGCGCTAACGACAAGGACCCTAGAGGGGTCGTATCTGTTGAGGAAGGCCGCAACAGTTCTGATTCTATCGTCGGTCTTTTCGATGTCTATCAGATGTAGGCCGCTACCATCCCTTGCGCCAGTGTCGAGGAAGCGTTGCATATCTGCTGATTTCTGGTTTGTACCGATGTGTACGGCATGTGTCCTATACATATCGTAGGGTACTAACGGCGTTACTTGTTCACTCATCCTGATGCCTCGGCAACGGGGCCACCTGACGGGCATTCATAAGCGCTGCGCAACACTAAAACCCGAACAATTGAGAATTTACTTTAGTTCAGATTGGAAAATACAGTCATCGGAGTCATGTATCTCGGCAAACCTGATGCATGGCTTGGTGATTGTCACAAACACATCAAAATGGTCTTTTGCGGTCAATTGTTCAATCCCGGGTTCCCATCCATAACCCCTCGCATCTACCTCAAGTATCCAGATTCCTTCTTGGAAATTCATACCTGTGTAGTCCCACCTCTCGAGTGAGTGGTCCTGAGTCACGCGTATCTCCCAGAAAGGTTCGCTACCGGCTGATTTTGAACCCGGGGACCATAGCTTCGCATCTACGTATCTGATAAGATTGGTCTCATTCCCAATGAGGCTTTCGAAGGTTTCGGATAGTGGCATTTGAGCACGGAATGATATTGACATGCTCTGTACACTCGAGTCGATTTGTATGCTGCTCTCGTTGTAGTAGTCTGTGGAGTCAAGTCCCGTTGATGTAAACGTGTGATCGAACCCTATTGCTTGTTCACGAAGTATGGTTTCTGGAGGTTCTCGCATATCCTCCATGATTTCTCGCTGAAGAACGAGGCCTAGGCATCCAGTGGAGAGTGTGGCCATGGTCATGAGAAGGACAATGGCAAGCGTCATGTGCCTCATATCCTGATGGTGTGCAGCGTTTCATTTCAAGAAGTCGGTTCTAAGGTAGCAAGAAGTCCATTCCAAGCGTTAATCTGCAATGACCGATTGGTCTGGCCGCCTCAATGACGACAAGAGGGTCAACTGAGCCCCGGCTTTGACGTGCCCTGTGAGTACCGAGAGGCGTCAACAGTCCTCATTTTCATCGCCTTTAACAAACAAGGGTATCCCTCGCTCTCTGGCTCTCCCTACCTGGTAAACCAAGAATGCTATGAAGGAGAGCATGATAAGCTCCAACCCAAAGAAAGTCAGGCGGAATTCTTCTTCTGTTGATTCGCTTGTTTCTGTAATTGTCTCCACTGGTTCAGGTTGCACGTCTTGATTTGGCAGTACTGTGATTGTTCCAACCATGCCCAGTTGTTCGTGTGGCTCACATACAAACTCGTACGTGCCATTCGTACCTACCTCGAAGACGAACCTGTAGTCCACGTTTCGAGATGGCTCTCCGCTGTCAAAAATCCCGTCTGATGCAACAGCATTGTGGGGCAACAACTCGCCGGACCAAAAGAACCTCACTGCTTGTCCCTCCTCGATTGTAACATCTGAGGGGCTGAACTGAAGATTTGTACTGTCGACGCCGATTATTACGTCATCATCCTGAGCAGTGACGGTTGTAGAAAAGAAAAGCAGGGTGACGAGAACGGTCAAAATCGCCAGTTGATGTCTCACATGCCGACGAGAGGGGGGTGACACTTAGATTGGTGTTACTCTTCCTCTTCGATCTTTCGTGGCTCGTGAACTTCCCTGAAGATCACTGTGGCGACGTTCAAGTGTTCCCTTAGCGTTCTCACAAGACTGAATTTCGCATATGGCCAGTTCTGGTCATAGGCGATGGACTCCGGCAAAGTTATAGTGACGTTTTCTTTATCGAACTTCACCTCGAAATCATCCCTTCCTGTATTCATCTCAAGTAGAGTTTCGACTCTTGCCTTTTTCTGCTTAACGACCTTCACGATCGTGTATGTGTATCGAAGTTTCACTCCGGCTAGAGGATGGTTGTAGTCTATCCTAGCCCTACCTGCTCTAGCCATTTGAAGTGTACCGGTTCGGCCATTTATCTCGACTTGGGAGCCAATGGCCAATGTCTCAGGATCTCTTACACTCCTCATTAACACATTCATGCCCACAGTTTCGACTAGGTTCCCGTCCCTGTCGCCATAAGCATCCTCGGGCTCAATGTCGAAAGTGTATTCCTCTTTCTCCTTGGCCCCCTCAAGGTGCTCCTCGAATCCCTTGATGAGCCGACCATCACCGATGACGGTAATCATGGGCTTGTATGTACGTCTCTCATCGTGAATGTCATGTTCCTTTGCGACCTCTTCGCTAGTGGTTTCTAGCAACAATTCTGTGTCTGCGTTATACAAGTCGTAGTCAATGTGGACGATCGTTCCCTTCTTCATGTTGGAGCCTCCAGTGGGCCGGGCGACCTGCTTGCCCCTTTTCATTCAGTCGGTTGTGGCTGAGAACAAATCACGCCTGCTAAAGGTGGCAAATGACCCTCCAAGTAGAAGGAAAAACCAACCAAACCAGACCATGTGACTACCTTTGAGGTCATACACTGTTACCCCCACCCTGTCCACGTCGTCAATTTCTCCCAGCATCATGTTAGTGATGACTCTGTTTGCTTGTTGGATATCCAGAATAAACATCAGATCACCAGTCAATCGTGCCATTCTATCGACCTCTGATCGAGGGATTACAGCCCCTGAGGGAGTATCGAATCGAAGGATTCCAGGGGTTACCGTGTCGATGTATTTCCCGTTTTCATCCGATACATCGACATGGAATTTCACAATCCCGTCTGCTATAGAGTAATCATAATCCGGATCGCTTGATTCTATGATTTCCAATCCAGTGAATGTCAGGACATGCCCTGCATGTTCCACTGGTTGGTCTTTAACCAGTGTCACCAAGTGTGATGGGTCCGTCCTATCCACCAATGTGGTCGTCAGAACATGTCCAAACAGAAGAAAGAGAATTCCAACGTGGGCGATGCTAGAACCAACGGCCCTTAGGTTTGGCTTCGACCACCTAGTTGGTACAATGCTGCTGCTGGAGGCCCTTGATTTCTTGATTACTCGAAGCATCTCGCCGATGGATGGCGGTATGGAGAAAACAATCAATGCGAGCAGAAATCCAGCAACTTGCCCCCTGGATAACTCATCGGTTAGATAGCTGTCGGGATCACCGGGGAGATCTATGCCATTTGAGAGCAGTCCTGAGGTTATCGAGATTAACATCGCTCCGAAGATGACAAAGAGCCCGATTCTTCCATTCGACTTGATTCCCCATGAGTACACCATTAGACCAATGGCCAATGCTGCGATGAATGGCGCTCCAAACACCTCGTGGGCCTCAAGACTCGTTCCGTCTATCTCAGCAGTGAGAAGCATCCAAGTTAGCCCCAAATAGCCCATTGCACCGAACCATGGAATCGTCCTCACAAACATATTCTGGCTCCTTGGTCTCAGTAATCTGTCTATTCCGATTGCTTCTGTTTCTTTGGGGGTTGAGAGCACCCATGGCAAAAGGAAAACTGCCATGCCTAATATCGCTTCAGAGAGGGATGCCATCCAAGACCAGCTCGCGAATAAGTACATTGCAACACCAGAAAATATCCATACAGGGTTCGATTCGTCACTGTCTCCCTCTACGATCAAGGTCATCAGACCCAACGTCAGGAGGAGGAGAAGCACAGACCCGCTGAACAGTCCGATAATCAGTACTGCAATCATCAAGGATGTGGAAATTATTGGAGAGCCCTCTCTCATGGATACTCTGCCGTCCCGTTTTAGTTGGTTTGACTGGTTTTTCAACAGGTTCCGAAGTATAAAACACCCAAATAGGCAGGTGATAATCAGGTAGACCATGACCTCTATGCCCGCTGCTCCATCATTGAATAACGAGATTATTCTAAGATATGGATCGGCCGAATCTGATCCAGCTCCGTCCGCAGCGAAGGAGTGCACTGAAGCCCAAACGCCGTTCGCCCGGGTTACCAATGTGGCGTGCATGGCCAAAGCGCCAACAGCGATTACGATTGATGGGTTCGAAACTACAGCGGCCTTTTTGTTCTGGCTTCTCGCATGAAGTACTGCCACTAGGCCGATCCATGGTAAGAAGGAGGCTGTCTCTACCGGATCCCATGCCCAATATCCTCCCCAATCCAGTACGGTATAGGCCCACAATCCACCTAGGCCGATTCCCGCTGTTCCAACTACGAATGCTGCTCTAGACCAGGGAAGAGTCGCCTCGTGAATCGAAGTCTGATCCGAACCCAAAATCGATCCAGATACGGATACCAAAGCCGGAATTATGCAGAGTGTGTAGAAAGCGAAGACAATAGGCGGATGGATAACCATCAGGTCTGTTTGCAGGAGAGGGTTCAATTGATCATTGATTCCAGTTGCGGGGGCAAAAGGATCAAGCAACACTGAGAGCCCGATTAATGTCCCAGTGAACCCGACAGACAACCTGAGTGAGAGGTTCTGCACTCCTGTTGTGTTCGAAAGGAGGTGCGTGCCTAGCGCCATCCATGCACACCACATAAGCAGTGGTCCTGCTCTCCCTCCCCAGACTGCAGATATCCTGTACAGCAGGGGAAGGTCCTTGCCTCCCAAGGTCGCTACCATTTCTAGCGAATCCCAATCCGCAAGAAATGCCATCAATAGGAGGAGGAATGGGGTGGTTTGTAGCAAAAGTACGTACCTCAATGGTATTTTTTCTGAGTAGGTACGGTTGCATGCCCAAAACAATGAGATTGCTGCCGCAGTGAAAAGGACCAGTCGGCCTGAAAGTGATAACAAGTTCCTACCATCCGTAATATTTTGCCCGACTGTAGCCGAAAGCTAGCATCGCAGGAACTATGTTCTTCAGATAGAGGCCAGGTCGCCTGAATAACAATCGAAGCCCCACCATTGCCTTTCCTGTGATTCCCATGTCTCCCATCTCATCGGGGAAACAGGATCCCATCAACGACATTTCCCCATCAGAAAGTTCGAATAGAGCGTTCTTGCCTCTCAGTATCTTTTCATACGGGGGAAACTCGGCCTTCCAGAGCAGTGTGTAATCCTCAAGGGACTTGGCGGCCACATCGCCATTTGAGATTGCGGTCGCGGCTGTTTCAGCGGCAAAGACGGCGGATTTCAGGGCAAGATGTGATCCCCCTTCGAACAAAGGCGAGGTGAAGCCAGCAGCATCTCCGATTAGCATCAAGCCGTCGTAATGGGTATTCTCAAATGGTCCTGAGATAGGTATCGTGCCGCCGAAAGCTGGATTGCCCTTGGTCTTCCACGGAGGTAATTGTTGGCTCAGATCGCTGAAATGAGTGTCTTCGATAAATTGGTCTAGTGCTTTCTTGGCCCTAGGTCGATCCTCAGTCACAAGGCCCACGTTAGCCCTACCATCGCACTTAGGAATCATCCAGAGGTATCCCTTCTCAGCATATTTCGGCCATATGTAAAAATCAAGGTAGTCGTCTGTAGGAACCTCGGCCATTTCATATTGCATACCGGCTACAACCTTCCCTTTCTCATTCAGGGGTTTTGACCCGTCTGGTTTTACGAATTTAGAACAAACAGCTGCGACCCCAGAAGCATCAATCACTATTTTTGACCTGATTGGGAACATTTCCCCCTTCCCATCGCATTTCCATCCAACAAAAGTCCCATTATTCTCTAATCTTTCCATTGAAGTCAATTTGTGTTTTAGTGCTAATTTTGCGCCTTCTTTAACCGCGGAGTCGGCGATCCACTGTTCGAAGAGGTGTTTCTCAAGAACATAGCCAGTCTCCGTTAGTTGTTTTGATGTGCCGTCAGGGAATATGACCCTGATACCGTTGACTCTCTTGCTGATTACTTCTTCGGGGAGATCGAGTTTGAGGTTCGCGATAGCCTCGTCGGATATGCACTCCCCGCAGTGAACGGGGGTCCCAATCTCATCATGGTCCTCTATGATCATCGTCCTGAGGCCCTTTCTGGCACATTGCAGAGCTGCATTACCGCCTCCCGGGCCGGCCCCGACGACCAAAACATCGACGTCCCACTCTTCCGCCACGACTCGCGAGGCAGACGATGTGAAAAGAATCCAACGGTCTTCGTGGGGCAAAAGCGAACCTTCTCAATGGAGAGGTGCGAGAGACCGTCGTGGCTTGGACCAGTTTGGGGCGTTACCTCGACTCATTGGAGCGGGATGGAGATCTCCTGAGAATTACGAGGCCGGTTGATGTAGAACTGGAGGCAGGAGGCATCGCAGATCTTCTAGTCAAGACGAGCGGTCCTGCGGTTCTTTTCGAGAAACCCAGACTTCCTGACGGGACAATATCTGACGTGCCCCTTGTTATGAACATATTCGGGAGTAAGGAACGGACAATGAAAGCCTTGGGGGCTAGAGGGAAAACTGAGATAGGGGATCGTTTGGTATCGCTGATGAAACCGGACATTGGTGCCTACATGAAAGCCCCATGGAAGGGCATTCCTCTTTTGCGAGATGCATTGGCACTCCCTCCAAGAGTTGTGCGTAGAGCGGCTTGTCACCAAATTATCGATCTCGACCCAGATGTCACGAAGCTGCCCATACCCAAGTGCTGGCCGATGGATGGGGGACGATATATTACTCTCCCCCTTGTAGTAACCCGCGACCCCATAAGTCGTGAACACAACATGGGGATGTACAGAGGACAAGTCCACTCAGAGAGAGAGATTGGACTTCATTGGCAGATACACAAACATGGCGCAGATCACGCCTCCTTGCACCCAGAGGGGAGAATGCCGGTTGCGATTTGTATTGGTGGGCCGCCCGAATTAATTTTCTCGGCCATAGCTCCTCTCCCTGACAACCTAGAGGAATACATGTTCGCTGGCTTCTTGGGACGAAAACGCCTCAAACTCGCACGCGCCAGGACACAAGACCTACTCATACCTGCTGAGGCCGATGTAGTAATTGAAGGATGGACGGATCCAAATGAGGTGAAACTCGAGGGGCCGTTCGGGGATCACTACGGATTCTACTCTCTACCGGGTAACTATCCCGTGCTCCATGTAACGGCAATCACACGGCGTAAGAATGCTGTAATCCCAGCCACGATTGTCGGCCTGCCGCCAATGGAAGATGGTTTTCTTGGTGAGGCAATCGGGGCTCAATTCACACCAGTCTTGAGGTTTCAACACAGAGATGTTCGATCAGTCTTCCTCCCATTGGAGACCGGCTTCCATAATCTGGCGGTCGTCTCTTCCAGACAACGATATCCGAGGCAGGCAAGGAAGACCGCATTGGGCCTATTGGGAGCCGGTCAGATGATGCTCCTCAAGACGGTGATGCTGATCGATGAGGATGAGGATCCGCACGATCTGAACGTTTTCCTAGACGCCTTGAATGACAGGGTTGATCCATCCGAGGACATAATTGAGATTCATGGCCTTCCAGGCGATTCTCTTGATCCGGCCAATCCCTTTGAGAATGTTCAGGCCAAGCTAATTGTCGATGCAACATCATTGCCTGAGGCCGATCCCCGACACGGTGGGAACCTGCCCCTCGGAACTCCGGAGATCAATACTCCGGAATGGAGAAAGGGCCTGGATGCTCCACCAGGAGTGCCTCTGGGTTTCGAGTTGCGTGTCCTCGAACTGCCTGGTGTATCACAGGCAAAGTTGCTAAGAAGCTCCATGTTGGTCATAACCACGCAAATCGAAGGGGGTCCATCTCCACGGGATGGCATGGTTGAACCCAATGAGAAGTTAGCTGAGAAACAGAGGGCAACGATCAACCAAATCACTGAGGCAGTATGGCAACTAGAGGGCTCAGAGAATTTGCGCTGGTTGTTCATCACGGACGATGATTTGGAATTGCACTCAAAGGGATCTAACAGGCGGCTCCTATGGCAATTATTTGCTAGATTTGATGTTGAGAGGGGGTTGAAGTGGGACACAGACAGAAGCAGAATCGCCTGGGATGCCACAGCCCCGATTCCTGCCCAAAATGGCGAATTGCCCGCGAGGCGTTGGCCTGCTGTGACACTTCATGATCCTGAAATCCTCCAAAGGATTCAGGAAAACGCCGTGGAAGATGGCTTGGCTGGCAGAGAGTGGCCGGATAATCTGTTGTTGTAGGAGCCTGGTAGAAGTGAAATGGAAGGACATACTCGATTTCGTAAAAATCGAACACACATTGTTCTCACTTCCGTTCGTTCTAATGGGTTTCATCCTCGCTAAGAAACAACTCGGAGAGGAAATTTTCGAAGTCAGTCTCTCTAACCTAGATCTACTCTGGATCATTCTTGCAGCAATTGGCGCGCGCGGCCTGGCCATGGCTCTGAACAGGCTCATAGACAAGGAAATAGACGCAAAGAACCCGCGTACCGCCTCAAGGCATCTTCCCTCTGGTAAGATGACTGAATTCGAGGCTTGGTCCCTTTCTATCATATTTCTTGCCACTCTCTTGTTCGCATCATGGAGACTGAACATGGTCGCTCTCAAGATGGCATGGTTGCCTGTCATCGCATTCGTCATATACCCCTACACGAAGAGGTTCTCTTGGATATGCCATTTCTGGATAGGTCTGTGCTTGGCGTTAGCCCCAGCAGGAGCATGGGTGGCGATATCCGCCGATACAATGGGGTGGGAGTCGATAGTAGGGGTAGATTCCGAAACATGGATAGGCAGGGAATTCGCATGGTTCCCCGAGTTGTTTTTCATCTCGATGGGTGTAGCACTTTGGATAACGGCGTTTGATGTGAATTACGCCAGAATGGACGTCGAGGTCGATCAACGCCAAGGGATCCGCTCCTTTCCTGCCACCTTTGGACTGAAAACGACAAAAGGCCTGAGCATCGCACTGACTTTGGGGTGGTCCATTTGCTTCCTTTTTGCGGGATTGAGTGAATATACTGACCTACGTGACTACAGATACCCACTTTGGATTCCCAGTGTCATCCTGATGGCTACCGTCAATCTGTACGTCATGACGTCGCACGCTTCGAAATCCGAGTCATCATCCTTGGAAATGGAGAAATTCCAACAACTTCTATTCAAAACATCCATGTTGACAGGATGGGTATTGCTCGCAAGCCTTTCATATACCGAGGGCATGATCGATTGAGGTGTTGTTTTGTTTCGTTTGACTTCAGACTATGCCACAGCAGGGGATCAACAACAGGCGATTGAAAAATTGGTAGATCAGATTCAATCTGGACAGGAGAGGTGCGTTTTACTGGGGGTGACTGGTTCGGGCAAAACTTTCGCAATGGCCAACATTATCCAAATTCTACAAATGCCGACATTAATTTTATCTCACAACAAAACACTTGCAAGGCAATTGTGGCAGGAGATGAGTGAATTATTCCCCGAAAATGCAGTGGAGTATTTTGTGAGTTACTACGACTATTACCAACCAGAAGCCTATCTCCCCAACCGTGACTTGTACATCGACAAAGAATTGCAAATGAACGAGAGGATCGAACAGGAGAGGTTCTCGACTGTTGCCTCCCTAGTCTCCAGGCCTGATGTCATAGCAGTCGGTACGGTTTCTACAATCTATGGTCTCAACCCACCGGAGGTGTTTCAGGAAAGGCATCTACAATTGCATGTTGGTCAAAAAATCCAGCCACGTGAGGCAGTTGCTGAGTTGGTTGAACTCCAATACAGAAGGGTTAGTGGCGATTTGTCCAGAGGCGACATAAGACTTCGCGGTGAAGTGCTAGACATCTGGATGCCGAGCAGAGATGATCCCATACGCGTAAGATTCGGTTGGGATGGAGTTGAGCGCCTACAAGTTTGCGAAGCTGTCAGTTGGGAGCCATTAGATGACATTGAAGAGGCCTGGATACATCCAAGAGAATTCTATATGACCGATGAGGATAGATTCGCCACCGCTCTCGAAAACATAGAGGAAGAGCTCGAAGAACGTGCAAGTTGGTTTGAATCAAAGGGAAGGGATCTGGAAGCTCACAGGATTGAACAGCGGACAAAATTCGACCTGGAGATGCTTAGAGAGCTTGGCTCCTGCAAGGGTGTGGAGAACTATTCCCGGCACTTTGATGGTAGAAACGTGGGTGATCGGCCGTATTGTTTGTTAGACTTCTTTTCTACAAATGCGGAGAGTTTCCAGGGCGATAAGAATCGTTATCTGGTTATCATGGACGAAAGCCATGTCACATTACCACAAGTTGGAGGGATGTATTCCGGAGATCTAGCGAGGAAAAAGAATCTTGTTGAACATGGTTTTAGGTTGCCCTGTGCCTATGACAACAGACCTCTGAGAATAGATGAGTTTCAGGATCTCATCCCACAAATGCTCTATGTCAGCGCCACACCTGGTGAAAGGGAGTTCCGTCACTTGGCTGAGGTCACCGGACAGGAGATCCCTCGCCAATTATTGCATGTTCCTTCAAGAGGCGGAGCAGGTACGAAGGATACGGAAAAAAGAGAAGGGAGTGGATCCATTGAGACCGTCATCAACTCAATCGACGGGATAGCACAAATGGAAATCCGGCCCACGGGGTTGTTGGACCCCAACATCGAGGTTAGGAGCACTGAGGGGCAAGTACAAGATCTACTCAGTGAAATAAATCGAAGAATTGAGCGTGATGAGCGGGTTTTAGTGACCGTTCTGACCATTAAATTCGCCGAAGAAGTTTCAGAGTACCTGCAAGGAGTGGGAATAAAAGCTCACTACCTGCACTCTGAAATCGATACGCTGGAGAGATCAGAGATCATCAAGGCTCTCAGACTTGGTCACATAGATGTAATCGTGGGAATAAATCTCCTCAGGGAAGGGTTGGACATACCAGAAGTGTCTCTCGTGGCGATTTTCGATGCCGCAGCGCAGGGATTTCTCAGAAACGAACGAAGTTTGCTTCAAACAATAGGGCGTGCTGCGAGAAATTCTGAAGGAAACGTGATCCTCTATGCTGATACGATATCACCAGCCATGGAGGGTGCGATAAGACAAACCCTGGAGAGGCGGAAACGCCAACAAGAGCACAATGAAAAGCATGGCATCACACCAGAAACGATACGTAAGTCACTGCCAACCCTCGGAGAGGAATCCTCCGATCTTTTGGCAGGAGTGGCTGGTAAGGGAGTTAAAGGTGGCAGAAGGTTGGTGGCGAAGAAACAGGGCAAGAAGGACATCAACACTTTCGTTAAGAAATTTGATCTGGGAACAGGCTCTTGGTCCTCCTCCGACTCAGTTTTGGAACTTATATCCCAACCAGAATATGACATGTTTGATCCCATGGGCAAAAGCCCTGATAGTGAGTTGGATCAAAATGACCTCGTGATCAGCCGGCTGGAAAAGGAAATGAAGGCAGCAGCCTCTAGATTAGACTTTGAGAGAGCCGCATTGATTAGAGACAGAATCACCGAATTGAGGGAAGCGACCAATTGAAATCATGACCTTGGATGGAGTATCATGGTGAGTTATGATCCTGAGTCTTTCGATCGTCCAGTTCGTGACTATGCATTCAAGGATATTGATAGCCCTGCTCGGCTTTTCGACCAAATGTCAGAGGCTGGAGGGTTCACAGCTTCGAAACTAGCAAGGGCAAAAGAAATTCTTAGTTCGATGTTTGAGGACTCTGACAAAGAGGGTTGTGTGAACTGGTTGTCTTTCCCAGCCGCATTATGCGCTACTGGCACGCGAAGCTTCTTTCTGGAGCTTATTAAGAGAAAGTTGGTCCACGTTGTGATTACAACTTGTGGAACACTGGACCACGATCTTGCGAGGACCTTCAAACAATACTATCATGGTGATTTCGACCTAGATGATGTGGCATTGGGGAAAGTCGGTCTCAATCGCTTGGGCAACGTGGTTATTCCTAACGAGTGCTATGGAGACATCCTAGAGCAAAAGGTATTACCATGGCTGGATGAAATCGGAAAAGAGCGGGGCTCAAAGTCTGATTCTCCATGGAAGGGGTTCGGAACAGTGGAACTCTGTTGGGCTATCGGGGATCGCATCGAAGATGATAGCAGCATCCTGCATTGGGCTGCGAAGAACAGGATCCCGATTGTTATACCCGGCATCACAGATGGATCAATTGGTGCACAGTTGTTCATCCATAGGCAGAAAAATCCGTCCTTTATGATCGATGTCCTCTCAGATGAACAGATTTGTTCTGACTTATCCTGGACTGCTGACAAATCCAATGCCCTGATGGTCGGCGGCGGAATCAGCAAACACCACGTAATCTGGTGGAACCAGTACAGAGGGGGACTGGATTCTGCAGTAGGGATTTCCACAGCACCAGAATACGATGGGTCTCTTTCAGGTGCTAGGCTCCGAGAAGCAATATCTTGGGGCAAGATAAGGCCTGAAGCGCCCCAAGTTCTCGTCGAGGGTGAGGCTAGCCTACTTTTACCTCTCCTCGGGGCAGCTTTGTTTGGGTGACCGCATAGAGAATGTTCAAAGAGTGATCGGCACTCGGTAAGGTCATGTCTATCGCAGATATGGTACAGAAGATGATTGATGATTTGAACGAGACCATGGCTGACGCCGTTAAGTCCGACAAGGGCAACAACGCAGCCATGACCCGCGTCAGGAAGGCTATGCAAGCCGCAAAAGGCGCTGCACAAGACGTGCGCATGCAGATCAGCAGCATCAGGAATGGATGATCAGGCACTCAAACTAGTGCAGCAAAGACCCTCATTATTGAGAGTCTGAGTGATCCAGATGGCCTCCAGCCGATAGGCTCCCCACAAGAAAGCATTAGATCATTCAACTCTGATAGATCTGGTCTTATTCCCACATCGGGTTTGGAGGACAAGTGTAGAGGTGGCTCAGAGAGAGTCTGGGGCGAATGTTCCCCAAGATTAGACGCTTGGAATCTTGCCCATAGGTGTGAGGCCTCCGCCAACAAGGCCTCACATTGCCAGGGTCTTCTGCCGGTCATCAATATCGGTTTATCTGAAGATGGGAATGCATTGGAGCTCACCAATGTTCTAATTGCATCTGCCACGTTTTCGACAGGTAGCCAGTATCTAGGGGTTGAAGGGTATTCTGAATCTGATATTCCAGATATACTATCCCCAATCACTCTGTGAAACAAACCATCGCTCCAAAAGGTATCTGCGACATCCGCAACTACATCCCTCAGTATTATGCAAGGGCTCTCAATCTTGCGCTCCTGTCCGTATTTCAGAATAGAGAGGTCTCGAGCCTCGGTCCCCACTCCAATTTCAATGTCATTACCATCCTTATTTTCGATAGGGGGGAGGGAAGCCAATCTTCTCTGAATGGCACTTTTCACTGGCCCATCGGGCCCCACGACAATCACAAAATTTGCCACTTGACCCTCCTCACATGTTTGGTGCAAGGATCTCGGGTTCGGATATTTCTGCTCCGAAGGATTTCAGACATGATTCTACTATTGACACTATCATGTCGATTTCTTCTGATGTCAAGTAGAAATGGGGAGTGAATCTCAGAGCGTTGGACCCCCCATGAATAACTCCTAGTCCACGTCTTCGACACCATTGTTCAACGCCATCGGCCCCAACAACAGGGAATCTCCCAGGATCTAGTTCCGCGGAGACGAGTAGTCCTGTTCCCTGAACTTGGGTGATACACCCAGGTACCCTCTTGGAGAGTGCTGCAAGCTTGTCAACAAATTCTCTCCCTCGATCTCTTATATTCATCCTTAGATCTGAGTCTATTCGATTGAGAACTGATATGGCCGTTTCGAGGGCCCTGGGGTTTGTTGTCATAGTGTTCCCGTAGACTCCTACCGCATACAGATCGGACGCTCTCTTACTCATACCAAGAACTGACAATGGGTATTGGCCTGCATTCAGGGCCTTTGACCATGTTTCAAAATCCGGAACTTGGCAATCCTCGAACCCGGGGTAGTCTACTATGCTCAAACAGCCCTGACCTCGGATTCCTGCCTGAATGGAATCTATCAGGATGAGAGTACCGTGTTGGTTCGCGAGAGAAATTGCTTGGTCATAGAACTCCCTGTCAAGCATTAGCCCAGGATTTCCCTCTCCCATAACCGGTTCCATCGCGATTAATTCAACAAAGGCCCCCTCGCGATCTGCATCTGAAAAAACCTCCTTCAGCCCATGGATGTCGTTTGGTATTACGAATCTGACGTTTGATTTTCCCCTGAACGAGGCGAGTTTCTTTTGATATTTCGGGAGGCAGGAGCTCGATATCGATGCAGGGCGATCAGTGCGGCCATGGAATCCACTATCCAATGCCACTGTCCAGATTTCCTTTCCATGGTGTGGACCATCCTGATCTGTCATTAACCTGGCGTTAATATCAGAGATCCTCATGGCCACTGTGACTGACTCAGAGCCACTATTCATGCATATGAATCGATCGAAGGGGCAAGTTCCCCGTGTATGTCCCACTTCACGCTTTAGTGTGTCTGCGAATCGTTTGTGAGTCACGGATGGAGTCATGACATTAGCCATGACATGTGACTCAGACATAGAACTCATGACCTCAGTTGGATCATGGCCCATCCCAAGCATTCCATATCCCCCATTGTCGTGGACAACCGCCCCATGGGTGGTGATTATCCATGGGCCTTTGGCTGCTAGTGGGATGTATGGATTAACAGTGGAGGGCTCGTAAAAATTAACGAAATCCTTCTGTAATTCCCTTGCAAATTGTGACTCGGTGAGTTCCAAAAGGAGATCTTCGACTTCATCTTCCAGATTTTCTCTTGCCTTGATTGCCAGATCCAGTGCTATGCCAAGATTTGGATCAATCTTCAGAAACGAATCCACCAATTCATCGCTCAAGCCATGGGTATTAGCTTCCCCTGAGGAGTTCCTCAACTGTTCGACCCTAGTGTCCATCGTATTATCCTGTGAGGGCGGGCCAAATGAAGATTCGCCATGTAAGCGCACTCAGATGCCAAGTTAGAAAATATTGGACCTTGTGTAAGTCGTTTCTTTTTTTGTTTAATTATATTCAATTTTTTGTATTGTAATTTTCTACAATAATGTAAATTTACAATTGAAAAATTGAAATTACTTTAGCATTAATTATATGCCGACTTGCTGCTCGGCACTTGTAGATCGAGGGCAAGTGGGGTGCAGGATCGGGGGCAAGAAAATGAGTGAGAAATTGGAAATACAGGAATTATTGCAGAAGGAAGTTTACGTTGGAGAAACCCTCGTAGGTGTTATCGTGGGGGAAAGATTCCACCCCAGGGATGAATTTGTCAAGTCAATGAGGATACAAGTGCTAGACGGTGTGGCGGAGGAATACATGCGCAAACCGGCAGACCACGCGCCATTACACAAAGAGCTGGTTCACAGCATCAGGCCCGATGGCTCTGTGAAATTATCAAAGTCAATGAGAGAATTGCAGAGAAGGTGGAGGAACACAGTTCGAATCAATGAACAATTGTGGGCGCCAGATGAGTTGATGGACAGGGCCGTCATGGACAATGACGGTGTCGACATAGGCAATGTTGTTGATCTCGTGAAAGTCAAGCGGACATACAGAGGAGTCGTCGTAAACGTCCATGGCGTACTTCAAAGAAGGATGGGGCTACCTGAACAAATTACGATACCTGTCTCCCAGCTAGGTAGAACGACTGCGTATCTGGATGAGATAATCCTCAGATGTCCAGTTGGCCGGCTAGTGACCCTTCCGAGCTATGTCCAACTGAACGTCTAATTGGTGGGCATGGCAGGATTTGAACCTGCGGCCTCCCGGTTATCAGCCGGGTGCTCCAGCCAAGCTAAGCTACACGCCCTGAGCGGGTCTTCGTCTACAGAACCTAATTTGAAGGTGCCCATTGGCTAGGCTGCAAACGAGTCCACCCGGCAAGGTCTTGAGTGATGGGGCACTGGATCCATTCAGATGCCAGTCATCAGCGGCTCATCCTGCCGCGAAATTGCGCTTTCCCTTGCCGAGGAATTGGGCATGCATTTCATCCCGGCTGAAACCCGCCGTTTCCCAGATGGAGAAGGGTATCTGAAAACTCCGGCCCAAGATTTTGATTCAATAAGGTCCGAACCAGCCGTAATTGTATCCTCAACTTTTCCTGACAATGGCATAATTCAGACCATGATGATGTTAGCAGGCATAGCAGACATACAGCGGGGCGATCTTTCCAACCTGAAAAAAGAAGGTATTCAAGAAATGGAGGACGTTGGCCGTAGAATAATATTGGCAGTCCCGTATTACGGATATGCTCGGCAGGACAAGCGGTTTTCGGCAGGTGAAGTTGTTGCTGCGGGGGTAATTGCCTCGCACCTATCGAATGCGTGTGATGGAATTGTTATTCTAGACATTCACGAGCCTAAGGTCCTAGAAAATCACGACCATCCCATCAGATGCGTTACAGCAGTCCCTGAGATAGCCAATTGGCTGCGAGAAGAAGTTAATCCAGACTTCATTCTCTCGCCTGACAAGGGTGCAGTTGTAAGGGCTCGAAATGTGGCGGAATTGATCGACGTCCCGTATAGCTACTTGGAAAAGAAAAGAATCGATGCCCATACAATAGAACACACTCCAAAGGACCTCGATGTATCTGGGAAGGTAGTCGCAATAGTGGATGACATGATAAGTACTGGAGGTACAATTTGCAGAGCTAGTGACGCACTTAGGAGGCAGGGGGCTGTTGAAGTACATGCTGCATGTACCCATGGGTTATTCACCTCGGGGGCTCTCACCAAATTAGCAGACCATGTGGATGGAGTACACAGCTCTGATTCCTTGGCAAATCCGAGGGCTGTCATTTCCGGCGCCCCTGCTCTGGCTCGGGGAGTTCAGGATCTGATTGGCATTCTCTGAAATTGTATTTCCCCTGCGGTGTCTTTATACAGGCCCCGTTCAGCGGCAGGATACCGCAAGAGGAATGATCCGATGACTGTACACGTTGCTTTTGAGACCCCGCAAGACGTTCATGAGATAGTTTATGAAATGGTGAAAGCCCTTGGAAAGGATGGAAGAGGGTCTCTCAAGAAGGGCGCTAATGAAGTGACCAAAGCCGCAGAGAGAGGAACTGCAATGATGGTCGTTATGGCAGAAGACGTCAACCCCAGCGAACTCCTAGCTCACGTCCCGATGATTTGCAAAGAGAAATCTATACCGTTCATGTATGTGCCAGATCAGGGTTATCTGGCGGAGGCGGCTGGCATGTCTGAGGGAACCAAAACCGCTGCTGTGGCAGTCATTGATGTGAAGAAGGACGGAGAAGATCGTTTCAACGAGGTCAAAGGCCACTTTGAAACACTGTCAGCGTGAGGTGTGAAAGGTGTCACAAGAGTCTTGGCCGGCAGAGGTTGTTGAAGTAGTGGGCAGAACCGGAATGACTGGAGAAGCAACTCAAGTGAAAGTAAGAGTCAACGATGCCCCTAATCCTCGGGACATAGGGAGAATAATCACGAGGAACGTTGTTGGCCCAGTAAGAATCGGAGATGTTCTGATGCTGAAGGACACAGGCCGTGAGGCCCGGAAGTTGGGTGCTAGATGATTGGGAGTTGTATCCTGTATGCCAGAAACAAGAATTTGCACTTTCACCAAAGAAGAAATTGAGCCCGGAACAGGGATCATGTTCGTGAGGAGAGATGGTACTGTACTATGGTTCAAAGACTCAAAAGCTAGGAAAAATCACGTCAATCTCGGACGTAACCCCAGAAGGCTGAAGTGGACTCGAAGATATGAAAAAGGCGGTATCAAGTGATTCCCGCCGCATTGTGTTTGGCCCAAAACATAGTCTACTTTTCAAATATAATCGATGTCATCAAATACCCTGTTTTCTGATTTTTACCCATGAATGACCTGATGGAAATTCCTGGCGTAGGGGAATCACTGGCAAAAAAGCTGGCAGACGGCCTTGGTGGAGAGTCAGAGGCGATTAGAGCAATCCGAGAAAAAGACATTGCCTCCTTGTCAGAGATAGATGGAATCTCGTTGGATAGAGCGATCAGGATGGTCTCAGAATTCTCCGGCGGAGTGAATAATGCTGCCAGAAACAAAGACGGTCAGAAACTTCACAACGCTATGATTCACGACATTGAACCGTTTATTTCATCCTCGCCAGGAAAAAGCAAACTCAGAATTTTACAACCACTATCGGTCGATTCTATAGAGGAAATTAACGACAGAAGGGATAGAGTCAGTGAAGCAATTTCATTCGTCTCGAAATATCCCGAGGCAGCTGAAAATTGGGGTAGAATTGCAAAGTCCATAAGTCCATTGAACAGAGCAAACGTGAAGATAGATCGCTTGATAGTTGTACAAAACTCAGATGACCTAGAACATCTCGCGACTGTTGAGAAGTTTGCCCGCATAGTAGTAAGGGAATCTCGAGAGACATGGAGAGACTATGAGGGCATCCCGAGGGTGACTTGGATAGGCCCCAATCAGCCTACAGACATACCCCCTGGTTGGAGGATATGCAGTTTAGGTGACAGCTTGTGGAAAATGATTCCTGAGTTGTCTTTAAGGTTCATCGAGAGCAACTACAAGACTCTGTTTGCAATGACCCAATTACGAAAATTAGAGATTGGGCCGTGTGGAATAGGTGAAAGGGTGAATAACGCACTCGATGGCCTCGATAAGCTAGAGTCAATGATCACACGAGAAGCCTCAGAGAATGCAATTGAGGAGGTAAGGGATTCCCTTTGGACTGAGATAAAAAACATTCAAACAAGTGTTGATGACCTAATCGTCGCGGCGACTCAGGAACACAGATTGTCCCTAGACGGGTCAGAGATGTTATCGTACTACACAGACAGTTCTGGTCTGCAAAATCGATTAAAATACGAAGTGTCAGAATCAATAGAATTTGCCCTGGAAGAGGGTAGAGGTCGACTAGAAAAATTTCTCTCCCCAATAGGCATCAAGGCGCCAATTGATTGTTTTCAAAGTGACTATCCTTGTCTTTTCAATAAATCAGCCCTTGCTACAATAGAAGAAGAAATCGATCTGTTAATTTCTATGAAAAAGGATGAAATACTCAGGAAAAGGGTTCAATCAGCGATTTTACTGTCTGATAAATTGAACAAATCAGTTTCTGAAATCATTGATGTTGATCTCTGGATTGGTATCGCGAGATGGTCCAAAGAAAGGAGGTGCAATCTACCGAAAATAATCAATGATTCCAGCCCGAGTTGTAAGATAAGGGGGCTACGCCATCCACTCCTGGGCGTTGATCCAGTCCCCATTGACTATGGATTTGGAAGCCTCCCTGGACAGTCTTTCGATGGCTCGATCGTTCTGCTTACGGGTGCAAATTCCGGAGGGAAGACTTCGTTGATCGAAGGGGTGGGAATCATTCTGCTACTAGCACATTCGGGGTTGCCAGTTCCATCAGATGAAGCTGAAATTTCGCTGGCGGAAGAAATACACATAATGTCCAAAGTGATTGGGACTCAGAGTGCTGGGGCCCTAGAGAGGACTTTAATCGGGCTTGCTAGTATAGTTGACTCTGATTCGAAAAAATTCGTCCTAGCAGACGAATTAGAGGCTATCACGGAACCAGAGGCTGCGGCTGGTATTCTTGCAGGTCTATTGGATGTGGCAGCGAAGAATTCCGTCAATGCAATTTTGATGGTGACACATATCGGATCTTCGATATGCAAGAAAATGGAATTTAAGGCTAGAGTTGACGGCATAGAAGCAAAGGGATTGGATGAGGAATTGGAATTGATTGTGGATAGAGTTCCAAGGATAGGCATCCCTGCAAGGTCGACGCCGGAGTTAATTTTGAAAAGACTGGAGGCCCGCTCAGTCGGAACCAAATCCAAGGTTTTCAAATCTATTCTGGACAGATTATGAGTAATTTCTCTTCATATTTATCCAGGTTTGAATAGTCTGTTCATCAACTCCTGGTCTAGATGAATAGTAGCCTCTGGAACTTCCTCTGGAGTCCCTCGTTTTCGACCGAGCATCAGCGTCACCGCTCTAATTACTCTGCCTTTTTTGATCATATTCACCACCTTCCACAATCGATCTTCCGCCTGGGTGCTATGGGACTTAACATCAAAATTGTTCCACCCTAGGTGCTGGGAAATCAATCTATCAGAATCTGGATGCCCTAGTTCAATCAACACATCGAAATTCTGTAAAATACTCACAGCTTCTCCAACGGATTGTTGATTAAACTCATCGTCGTTACCTCCATGCAATATTGACTTGGTGTAGGGATTCGAATACTGTGTTCTCTGGATATAGCCGCTAAGATTCCTGTCATGAGCTTCAACAAGGTAAAAGTCGTAGTTGTAATTTGACAGACAGGTCTTCTTCGGATCCCTCAACGAGCAAATCGTTCTTACTTGTGGGTGCCTAATAGCGGCCTCGATGAATGATTTTCCTCTTGCTACCGAAATGAATGACTTTCCCATCGAAATTGCATCCTCAATAAAATTGAGTGATTGTTCAATAGTCAATTTAGTCAGGTCGATAACGGCGCCTAAGCTATCGCAAGGCTTCCCATTGTCATGGTTATCCCATAAGGACTCCCCATTTGCCAAAGCAAGGTTGACCATCCTTGTACCTCCTGCTTTCCTGAAATGAAGGAAAACGTTCAATTTCTTTTCTGGCATTTGGAAACCACCGGTATCTATTGAATTCTAATAACTGTCTTCTGATGTTGAGTTGTTGGAAACTTCTCTTGACGCCACAACTGGCTTTACAGCAACGACTCGACAATTTGCTCGACGGACTGGGACATCCCGCAATATGCACATCTAATCTCCAATGGCTCCGACGAAATAACCCTCAGTTTGTGTGGTAGTGGCTCATTGATATTCTGAGTTATGCAATTGAAGAACGAACATCTCGCTATGTCGATGAGTTCATCCCCGAGTTCGATTTGCCTCTTTTCAGCAACACCATAGTTCCTTATGATGGCGATAGAGGCGGAAGGTGCGACGAGGGCAAGTCTGTCGAGTTCTTCTTGACTCAATTCTCTATCTTCAATTTTCAACACATCCTTCCTACCAACTTTGCCACTTGGTACGTTCATGACAAGAGAGATTGGATTGGATTGGGACCCGTCTATGTGTAACATTCGCATTACTTGTACGGCTCTTCCAGATGGTATATGGTCGATCACTGTTCCATTGCATATCGCTGAGACTCTCCTCATTTCGCTCAATTAATCACCTCCGGAATTGGAACTCCGAGACTTCGACATAGGAGAGCCATTCGTGTAGGGACACCGTTGAATGCCTGTCTAAAGTACCAAGCATGGCTAGTAGAGTCAATGCTAGGGTGAATTTCACTGACTCTCGGCAGTGGATGCATAATCATCAAGTTAGAGGGAGCATTGGCTAGGTCATCGGATTTTATGGTGTATATTCCGGCTACCTTCTCGTACTCTGCCTCGTCCGGGAATCTTTCCCTCTGTATTCGAGTCATGTAAACGACATCCGAGGACCCCAAGACGGAAAGTAGATCGGAAGTTTCGGCTACATCGCATCCATTTGATTTTAGATCTCTGACAATTTCTTCTGGCATCATTAGGCTTTCGGGGGAAACGAAGGTCAATGAGGCTCCAAAACGGCTTAGTGCGTGACTCAGGCTATGTACCGTCCTCCCATACCTAAGGTCGCCGACCAGAACCACCCTAAGGTCCCGGATAGTCCCGTGTCCTTGCTTAATTGTGAATAAATCGAGTAAGGTCTGAGTGGGGTGATTACCTGCGCCATCCCCAGCATTCAGGATAGGTATCTCCACGGCGTCTGCAGCATACTGTGCAGCTCCTTGTCTGGGATGTCGAATTACCGCTATGTCAGCATATCCATCTATCATCTGCATAGTGTCATAGAGAGTCTCGCCCTTCTTGACCGATGAGCCGACGTCACTCAAATTGAGTACTTCGCCACCGAGCCTCTTCATGGCTGTTTCAAAAGATAGCCTAGTTCTCGTTGAATTTTCAAAAAACAAATTCCCTAACACCTTTCCTTCCAGGAGAGGTAGATATGCTGACCCATTAGCTACGGGCATTAATCTCCTGGCGTCCTCCAAAAGTGAGATCGATTCATCATTGGTTAGGTCATCCATTGTAATGAGGTCCATGTTGTATCCCGCATCCGCTACGAAGGCAGTCCGCCCATATGCCTTGTGATACTTTCGAGAAGCTCGATTAGGTCAGCATTGTCATAAAATTTGAGTAGGGCACTTGCCCAGCGGGATGCATGGCGGACAACATGTATTATCGGATGATGGGGACTACAGGGTTGCAAGTTTCAGTGCTCTCATATGGATTCTGGGCGACTTATGGTGTGAAACAAGAGCTTTCGGGAAAAGTCGGAATAGAGAAAGCAAAGCACTTGCTGAAAATTGCCCGCGAAGCAGGAGTGAATTGCTTCGATCACGCTGAGGCCTATGGTACCCCCCCAGGGGAGGCCGAGAGAATCTTCGGAATTGCACTTTCAGAATTGATTGAGGAAGACCCGGAAGTTTGGAGGCGCTCGGATCTAGTGATAACCACCAAAATCTTCTGGGGAGGGAGCGGAGTTAACGAACGAGGATTGTCGAGAAAGCACATTATGGAAGGGATTGATTCATCACTAGAGCGTCTAGGCTTAGATTACGTAGACATGGTGTTTTGCCATAGGCCCGACCCTCACACCCCTACGTCGACTGTTGTCAGAGCTATGACAGATATTGTAAGATCCGGGGCTTCCACAGCATGGGGGACGAGTGAATGGTCTGCTCAACAGATTACTGAGGCCTTCTGGATTGCAAGAACCGAGGGGTTAGAGCCGCCATCCTTCGAGCAACCGCAATACAACATGCTGCACAGGGATCGTTTCGAAACAGAATACTTCCCATTGTTTAATCCCCCCTATTCCTTGGGGACAACCATTTGGTCGCCCCTACGTTCGGGTTTCCTCACGGGCAAATACAATGAAGGCATACCTGAAGGATCCAGAGCGACTGTTGAAATCTACAGTTGGTTGAAGGACGAATTGCGTGAAAGGGAGGAGAGGGGCGAGATAGAGGTCCTCAGGAAGTTGGCGTCTCTGGCAAAAGATGAGTTGAATTGCAGTATGGCTCAACTCGCCCTAGCATGGTGTTTGAAAAATAAAAACGTCTCAACCATTCTATTGGGGGCCACGAATGAGGATCAACTGAAAGAGAATCTAGGGTGCATTGAAGTTGCAAAGAGGCTTACTGAGAATCATATGGAGACAATAGATGAAATTCTTGGGAACAAACCAGACCCATGGATTGGGCCTGGGGGCGATGGAAACAGAGAGCTCAAAACAATATGAGCGACTAGAAATCTCAGAGAGAGAGGACGACCAATCCTAGGGCAAGGACTACAATACCAATCAAGACTATTGTTTGGAAGGTTATCTCTGATTCTTCATTCACTATTCGACCTTCCACCATGTTAGAGACAACTGTTTCGATATCCTCGCGAGTAGGATCTTGGTTCACGTCGTCGATTTCCTCCTCAGGCGAAGGTTCAACGTCAATGGCATCAGAACTTTGGTTCTGAAGAATTCTTTCGATGAGGTCGGCTTTTTTTCCCGAAACGGGAAGAGATAGCTCCGAGAGTAAAACCTTCAAATTTGCCACAGTCATGCTTTCAAGATCCTCTCTTTGCATAATCCTTCTCTAGGAGTGGCGGTATATATAGAGAAAGGAGGGGAAGAGGTTCAAATCTGTTCATTCAGCCATGATTTCATCGTGCAGGACTGACAAACTTCCCTGCTTGTGACCCCACCACAGACAGAACAGGATTTGACGTCCGATTTTCCTCCTCCGCTCAGCGAGTAGACCTCTCTGATATTCTCCAAGCTGTGTAGCAGTCCATGTCTAGCTCCCGGCGTGTTTGTCTCGAGCGCTGCGATTATGTTTCTGCTTGTTTGACGTTGGGCTCCAGCGGCGTGGGGGCACTCTCCATGGAAAAACGGTAGCTCCATGACCATCGCGAGTGCGTGGATTTCCTGCTCAGGTATCCATCTGAGAGGTACTATTCTAGGTGGAAGCCCATCAATTGGAGTTTCGGTATGAGGGGCCAACCTCACCGACCTCTCAACTTCCCCTTTTTGCAAATTCATCAAGATTGACTGTGCCATGTCATCTAGATTATGCCCAAGGGCCATTGCCTTGGCATTTGTCTTTTCTGCGAGAGCATTCAGGCTTTGCCTCCTGAACACCCCGCAGAATGAGCATGGCATCATACCCTTTGCATCGGGGTTTTTCCTCGCGATGGCTGGCATGATTTTGACAACCTCGTCCATCCGTTGATACCCAATATCCTCATATCCTATTCTGACTAATTCCACATCCAACATAGAGCACAATTCCTCAACACAGTCTATTGAGGGGGATCTGTATCCATCTATGCCTTCATCTACGACCCCGGCGACAATCTCGACGTCTCGCCGTTTTCCCAATATATCACACAACATATGCAGCATTATCGCTGAGTCCTTCCCCCCACTCACTGCAGCAAGAATGCGATAAGGCCTCCCATCGGCCTCTCTGGCGTCCTTGGGAAGTGATAGCTGGTTCCTAAGATCCTTGGAGACTCTCTTTCTTATGGATGCTCTGAGGTGCCTACCACATAGCCTCTGACCGCTGTATGGCTGATACACTACGCTCGGGTTTTCACAACGGCTACAGGATTCAATTTGCAGCCCGCACATAAGCCGCCGTGGAGGTAATTGTGTTTGAACGCAATGGAAGGAGGAGGGTTCTTCCACCGGGCACAACTCGCCACGTTATGGATTCAACATCTCCCCTTCCAAATTCTAATCTCTCTGATGGAAGAAGGTCCACCCCTTGGTTGGAAAGGGCTGTACTTTCCATCTATATCATTGGGGCGATCTCATTTGCCTCTCACTTAAGAGGTACAGTTCTCGAAGACTCCAGCAGTTCTTCGATACTTATCTACCCAGCATTCATTTTGATTTCCTTGTTTGCCTCGGAGTTCACCGTCCGAGTCGTCGAGCGTCTGCTCAAAATAAGGTAATTTCAGCTTTCAGAATCAGAAACGGGCTTCTTCGAGCCTCCTCTGAATAGTGACTCAAACCAACCAAGGACCAATTGCCATGGCACTAGATATCGGGCCATGCTCACGAAGAGGAGGAATAGGCCTGCTGAAATTACCTTACCATAGGTCATTTGCAACTCCAGTGAGTCTTTCACCTGCTGACTCCATTGATTTGGCTGAAACTCAGAAATCACGGTAATTAGAATCTCATCAAAATCCAATGCTATCGCAGTTAGAAGGGTCGCTAGGGAGATGACACCAAAGAGTTGGGAGAGGTGTGTGTTCAAGACGGTTTGAAACATCCTGATGTGTTCGCTGTCTGTTCTGGCGCTCTCTGGCAATATAGCTACGTACTCGAACAGTCGTATACACATGTGAGAGGACTCATAGAATAAGAAAAGGACCACTGAGATCGTAATCAACTCAAACGCAAGCGGTGAGACCAATCCACCGAACATGCTAGATTCTCCGATCTGCGCGGGAAGTGGCTTCAGACCTATACCTTGAACTGAGTCAAGGACGGCCTCGAATGTCAACAGGGCGTGGAATATAATGAACATGACAACGTAGCTCATAGTCGCCACTATTGACCTCATTGAAAGGTTCCATATTCCAATCAAACCGAATAAAACTGGGACGAAGACCACTCCCATGACAATGATCTCTGAAATCAACTGCATTGGGACCGAGAGCCTGTCAGCATGGTTGAATATGTCCAGATTCTGGCCGAAGGGGATGTATGCTTGCCTGTAAGTGATCATTCCAGATATCCATTCGAATAGAAAAGGGCCCAGGCAGAAAAGTAGAGTCGTAGCGTAAAATCCAGCTCTCAATCTTCGACGGAATTTTGTCCCTCGAGTGGAAATGTAAGCGTGAGCGCCGGTTAGAAGCAAGCAAAAAATTGTGGGAAATAGCAATGATGAGTTGCCGACTTGGTCAGCCCCCGTGATGATATCCGGCAAGATTGATTCCCGTTGGAAGGAGTCCTCGACGTAGACGATTCCACGAGTATGCTCAAATGCTGGGCACCAATAATTCTCGCCATCCGCTTCTTGAATGAAATCCTGGTCGCATTCTCCATATTTCGAAGTCATGGTCAACACGAGCGCGGCCAATGACGCGGTCGCCACAAGTTGCAAGGTCAAAATCTGCCAACGGGTCCTGACGGATCGCAATCTCAGAGATTTGCCGCTTTCAACACCCTCGGAACTCATTCTTACTCACCTATCCCTTCTTGACTTGCAATAGAGCCTGTGCAAGGTCAATGTCCGGAACCCAATCAATCACGTTAGCGCCGTATCCGTTCAACGACATCAGCCTATTTTGCCGCTCCATCTTTAGGACCTCGTACGCCATCCTTGGAATTCTACTTACAAGCCGCTCCAAGTCGATTGAATTGGGAGAAAGGACATAGACAGTATGTCCGTGGCTGGACAAGGCCCTAATCGCAGGCAATGTGGTCCCGTCTCCCTCAAGGCTACTCACAACGAAAACTGGTGAGCCTCTATTCATCCTTGGTATGAGTGCATTGGTCACTGCTTGGAGGGGCATTGTTCCTCCTGCGGAAACCCCAGCAAGTAGGCTTAGAATCTTGTATTGCTGTTTATCCCCCGCCTCTGCTGGGAGATGGTCCATCCTCCGACCATAAGTCGTCAGTGAGACTGCGTCCCGCCTTCTGATGAAATGGTTAGATACGGATGCGGTCGCTACAGCCCCCATCTCCAGTGGGTTCTTGAGCACTGTACCGATCCTTGAGATGTCCCTTGTGTCGAATAGAATGTGGACGTCAGTGACTGCGTCACGGACTTTCTCGTTAACCATTAGGTCCCCTGTTCTCGCGAAGGCCTTCCAATTGATCGATCTGAACGAGTCTCCCGGCATATACTCCCTCAGGGAGTAAAATTCGGTTCCCTGACCTGGTGTCCTGAGGGTCGTAGCCCCAGTATACATCTTGGGGACATTTGATCTAAGTAACGCATCTTCGATGTCCCTGACTTGGGGGAATACGATTACATCGCTCCTCTTGTCGGCTACGCCCTCATCAGTAAACAGCCCAAATACGTCCCTGTATCTCAAGGAGGTGGGCCCAATGGAAAAGTGTCCTCGCAATGGACATCTAACAGTATACCTCAACACAGTGGATTGTCCTGGACCAAGATTAGCCCTGATCATGTTTATCCCCCTTCTGATCTTCATCTCATGGGGTACGTTGTCGTAGATGTCCAAGGTCTGAGTCCTACGTCTTGATTGGTTGCTGATCGTGAGAGTCACGGTTATGTCGTCTCCTTTGTACACGTTTTCTTCCGACAATTCCCTCTCAACGACCAGTTTTGGATATCCGCTTATCCAACTGGCCATCACCAGCAAAGATACCATGAGCATGCCTAGTATCATCAGATGAAAATGGCTCACCATCATCCCCACGAGAATAAGTGATACCCCCCCAACGAGCATCATGGTTGCCTTTCTTGTCCACATCGCTATCACATGTCCATCAGATCATCGTCGGGCTCATTGTCGTCCGGGCCCCATTCTCGCATCCTCTTCACGATAGCAACCAGTTCTTGGGTTTTGTACTTGCGATTGTCATAAATAAATCGAAGTAGCACCTGGTCGTCCACTATGGTCTGGAGCTCCTCTGATGACAACGAGTCGAACTCCTCCCTTGTCATCGTGTTTGTACTCCTTATCTTTGACAGGAATACCTGTCTTATTTTGTCTGGGTGCTGGTAAAACTCATACCTCTTTGCATCACCAAAACCATAGTAAATTATCCTGAAGACATGTCGCCAATCCTCGGGGTCCTCTTTGCGAATTAGCACCACCTCCAACATCATGAAGAGCGCAAGGAACAGTATGAGCATCGCCATCCAATCATTTGTGAAATACACCAAGAAGTAGTATGCTAGGTTGTATGTGTCGGAAAGTGGGTTTGTTTGTTGATGCCGACTCTCATCGAAGATCACCACGGCATTCTCACTCGGTTTTAATGAGTCATTCCCAATCAATAGGGCGTCAGCGATTATGTCCAATGCCCATATCCTGTTATCATTATCCGGGACATTAGATCCATCGATGTTCGATGATGAGTAGATTGCGTTGATGAGGAGTGAGCCGTCCGAGGCGATGTGGACCTGTCCCGAGGAAGGTTCAGCGCACAGTCTGGAAGAGCAGATCCTGGCATAAACTGCGAATGGTCCCTGTTCGTCCCCTTGTATCCCTGCCGCCTCAAAAGCCGGAGTCAAATCTCCGTCATCATTTGAGTCTAGGTAGGAGTCCAGCGTAGAGGTGATTATCGGATAGCGATTCTCCGCAGGGGAGAACGAGGACTCTTTGTCGAATGCAGATGGTTTGCTCGTTAGGAGATCATAACTCTCAGAGAAATCATATGTTTTTTGTTCGGAGTCCCAACGGTGCCCGCACATCCCGAATGAGTCATCGGTTGGGGTGAATCCCACATTCTGCGAATCTGGGTCAGGGTCGATTAAGTCTAGAATTAGATCCGCGTCCCTGTCTGCTAAACATGGGTGGTAAACTGAGGTCGATCCAGAGGTCTGAGTCAGATTGTAAGCATTGGTGACATTTGTCCACACGTAGTTGTAATCTAGCTCCCTAGCCCATGCCTCTCCGTCATACAATTGATGATTCGAGAAGACGATATTGTATTCTTGGGCCAGTGCAGACGAGTACCCGAAATCATCCATTAAGAGGAGTGTTCCACCTGCTTGCACGTACTCCACGATTGCCTCGATCTCCGAGCCAGTGTAGCCGTCGGAGTCAGACAGTTCCACTATGGATTCGTCATCTGTGAATCGAGGTAGGGATATTGTGTCACGTTCCACCCCGGACACAACAAACACAGTTTCCTCGGGGTTGTCGATTTCAGAGAGAAGGAGTGGGCTTGAAACCATGGCTGTGGTATCGACCCCCATTGAGTTAATTTCAGATCTGAAATCGCCAAGATCATCCCAATCGTCCCCATATGCAGATTGTTGTGTCTTTCCATCAACGATGTAGGTTGATGCGATGAACGCGATTAGGAGTGTCAAAACAGACCAAAAAGAGAATTGCAGGAGCCTTTGTCTGTTCGTCCGATTGAAGATCTTGGAGGATCGTCTCGGCCCATTCATCATCAGTCCACCGCCCAGCAGCATGCAGCAACCGAATCCAACGCTATAAGACGGTTGTCCGACTTTGTGAGATCCAACTATCTCAACCGTATGGCATTTGAGACTTCGGCAACTTCGTTGGTGGGGACCTCCAACAGCCCATCCACAGTTGGCCAAGGGAGCAGAGCTGGGTCGAGTTCCTCGCTGATCATAACTAGCAGGGTCACCACATCACCAGTCCTCGTATCCAGTACAAGATCGGATACATGCCCAAGAGTGTCACCTGCTCCATCGAGTATCGGACGATTCAGAATTTCACGACCAAAACCCGATGGCATAGTGATCACACTGACTCAATGCCCTGAAGAGAGTTGGTGCTCCTCTTGACAGACTCAAGGCCACTGACAAGTGTCTCCTCCATCTTGGAGTAGTACTCTAGCATGTCCTTGTTGACCGTTGGCCTCACCCTGTTGACCGCTTCTTCGAAATGGCTCTTTGACACTGTCTTCTTGCCCGCCCTCATCGCTATCAGGGCTGCCTCTCTGCATATTGCTTCTATGTCAGCACCAGTGTAGTTCTCGAGGTCGTCAGCGATGTCATCGAGCTTGAACCGGCCTAATGGCATCTCGGAGGAGTGTATTTTGAGGATCTCCAACCTCGACTGTCTGTCCGGGGGAGGGACGTGCAGGACTCTCTCGAATCTCCCACTCCTAAGGAGTGCTGGATCAATCATTTCAGGTCTGTTTGTCGCTGCGACGACAATTACGCCCTCCATGGACTCCACCCCATCCATGCTTGATAGGATTTGGTTGACAACCCTGTTCATGACGTCCGATCCCTCGCCTGTCATTGACCTACGAACCCCCGCTATTGACTCAAACTCGTCAAGGAAAATAATGGAAGGGGCGGCCTGCTTTGCTTTCTTGAAAACCTCTCTGACCGCTCTCTCAGACTCTCCGACCCATTTCGAGATCATCTCTGGGCCTTTGATCGAGATGAAGTTGGCTTTTGCTTCATTCGCAATTGCCTTTGCGATCAAGGTCTTACCTGTGCCGGGGGCCCCAAAGAGTACGATTCCACGAGGGGGTTTGATCCCGAAGTGTTCGAAAGTTTCCGGTTGGTTCAAAGGCCACTCAATGCTCTCTTTCAGGCGCTCCTTGATTTCGCTCAAACCGCCCACATCGTCCCATGATGCCGTTGGGACTTCGACGTAAATCTCCCTGAGTGCGCTTGGCTCAATTTCCTTAATCGCTTCTCGGAAGTCCGCCATCTTTACTTCCATTTTCTCTAATACCTCGGCAGGTATCTCATCTTGATCCAGATCGATCTCAGGGAGATACCTACGAAGTGCCTTCATCGCGGATTCCCTGACAAGTGCAGAAATGTCCGCCCCCACGAAACCATAGGAGTTCTCCAGCAACCATTCCATTTCGAAATCATCGCTGATCGGCATGCCGCGTGTGTGGATGTCAATGATTTCGGAACGTCCGTTCTTATCTGGGACGCCGATCTCAAGTTCCCTGTCAAATCGTCCAGGCCTTCTGAGAGCAGGGTCTATGGCATCTCTCCTGTTCGTAGCCCCGATCACCACGACATTATCCCGGCCCTGCATTCCATCCAGCAGGGTGAGGAGTTGGGCGACAACTCGTCTTTCGACCTCGCCACTGACGTCCTCCCTCTTTGGTGCAATTGAGTCAAGCTCATCGATGAAGATGATAGCCGGGGCGTTGGAGGTTGCCTCGTCGAAAATCTCGCGTAGTTGCTTCTCGCTTTCTCCATAGTACTTCGAAATTATCTCTGGCCCGTTTATTGACGTGAAGTGGGCCTGAGTCTCAGCGGCAACTGCCTTCGCGATGAGAGTTTTTCCTGTCCCTGGGGGCCCGTGAAGGAGAACACCCCTGGGTGGATCGATGCCAAGCCTGCGGAAGAGGATTGGGTGTTTCAGGGGTAGCTCAATCATCTCCCGGACTTTCTGGAGTTGGTCCCCAAGCCCGCCTATGTCCTCATACGATATCGATTGTATGATGCTCTCATCTTCCTCGTCAACGGGATCTTCTTTGATGACGATCTCCGTCGAAGGTAGGACCTGTACAATCCCCTTGGGCTTGGTACTCACGATCTGGAAGGGCAGGGCTTCTGCAAACAAGGTCATTCCTGGGATGAAGATCCTGTCCCCTGACACGACGGGTCTCTTGTTCAGTCCCCTTCTTGCGAAACCCTCGATCCCCGGTCCAAACCTGACTTTCTGTTGTTTCGCCATTACCGGTGAAAGAACCAGTTTCTCACATTCGGTGACCTCGACCTTTCGGATGCTCACTCTGTCTCCAAGGGATACTGATGCATTTTTTCGTATGATACCATCGATCCGAATGACTCCTAAATTGGCGTCCTCGGGCCTACAACGCCATACGATCGCGGCCGTTGACTTCTCTCCGTTAATCTCTATGACGTCGCCCGGCTTGAGGTTGAGATCGTTATCGAACGGTACCCTAGCTCTCCCATGCCCGACGTCACTCGGTATGGCCTTGGCAACCCTAAGCGTGAGTTCTCCCTCTCCGGCTGACATGCTCGTTCCTCATTGTGACCCATGGACTCCGCCCCCCTTAAACCCCCATATACTAAGTTCGATATTGACTCATAATTTGTTGTAATCTACGCCAAACGGTCTTAGCAGCATTCATTTGAAGGGTATCGCTGCGAGGGTCATGACACACGTCCTAGCAGCAGATTTTGAACACATGCAAAACGACAACCCAAACGGCTCGCCGATGATTCGTGGATACAACATAATCGATGGAAAGTTGGAAGTTTCCTCAGACGGTGCCACATTCACTTCCAGCAACCCTGCGTTGTTGTCAGACACCTTGGGTGAATTCCCCCTGTCGACCAAGGCGGATGTTCACAGTGCGTTGAAAGCTGCAAGATCAGCATTCCCCTCATGGGCGGGAACGCCAGCCCCAACAAGGGGACAGATCATCGGAAACATGGGTCGGTTGCTGATGGACAGGAAGGATGCTTTGGTAAGGCTGGAAACAAGGGAAATAGGAAAGACCCTGAAAGAGAGTGCCGGTGAAATTCAAGAAGCCATAGACACCTGTCTTTTTTTCCAGTCCGAGGGGAGGAGGCTCTACGGCCAGACGGTCAACAGTGAACTCCCTGACAAAGAGTTGTTCACCTACAGAAGGCCGCTGGGAGTTTGCGGCATCATCAACTCTTGCAACTTCCCATCAGCGGTCCCATTCTGGAAGATGATTCCCGCAATCATGTGCGGAAACACCTGCGTTTGGAAATCTCCACAGGATTCCCCACTCCTGTCTTTCGCGCTAGCCAGGATCATGCACGAGGCTGGGCTTCCCGACGGCGTGATAAATCTCGTTCACGGTAAAGGAAGCGGGGCAGGCCAATACCTCGTGGATGCAGTTGACGAGGGCCTCGTGAACAAAATATCCTTCACGGGGTCAACAGCGGTTGGGAAGATGATTGGGGAGATCTGCGGACGAAATCTAGTCTCCTGCTCACTGGAACTTGGTGGAAAAAATCCCTTGGTAGTCATGCCATCAGCGAACCTTGAAAATGCGGTCGAGGGTGCCTACTGGGCTGGATTCGGAACAGCTGGTCAAAGATGCACTAGCCTAGGTAACCTGATCATCCATGAGAAGATCTACGACGATTTTATGGGACTGTTCATGGAGAAAGTTAGGGAAACCAAGATCGGTGATTCAATGAGGGACAGTGACGTTCTCTACGGCCCCATGCTCTCATCGAAATACGCCGAGGAGTTCCTTCAAAGCCTTGAGATGTGCAAGGCCAGCGGGGCTGATCTCATCTTCGGGGAGGGTCGAATCACCAAAGACTCGGCCCCAGTCGGCTTCGCAGCGAATGCCGAAGAAGGTGTTTACATGTGGCCTCACGTCTACACGGGCGTGACTGAAGACATGGAATGCTTCCATGAGGAGATTTTCGGCCCTGCCGTCACCATTGTCAAAGCCAGAGATTTCGATCATGCCCTACATTTGGCGAATGCCTCGCCATACGGGTTGTCCAGTGCTATCTACACGAACGACAGGCTGGAGGCCTACAGATTCAAAACGGGCATAAAAGCAGGGATGACGGGAATAAACAACTCCACAACAGGAGCAGAGGCGCATCTACCGTTCGGCGGTGTCAAGGGGTCAGGCAACGGCACGCGTGAGTCTGGGATCTGGGTAATCGAATCCTACTCCTACTGGCATGCGGTGAACGATGAGCTATCGGGGAAGCTCCAGCTCGCCCAGATGGACGTCGATGAAATCCACATCGAGGAAGCCGAAGTGAATTACGAGTCCTTGGCTTGATTGGTCCAGAGGGCAATGATGTTGTGGATTCAGTGAAAAGTTCTATTTTCCCCCGGTCGCTATGCCCAACATGGCGAAGGGTCCGTGGACAGGCATACTTCTTGCGACATTGATGGTATTATTTTCAACACATTCTCTGTTGGTTGAATCAGAATCACAAACGGAAACCGAGTTCCCTTCGAATGGGATTCGTATGGAGTCCATTTCCAGCAACTCTCCTGGCCAAGTGCTGGGCCACATCGACACCCATGACACACTTTCGATTGGGAGGCAGTTCGCCTGCGCTGTCACTGAGAACTCCAGCGTGGTGTGCTGGGGAAGGACAGATTTTGGTCAAACCGGAATTGGAATCTCGGGCTCCCAAGTCTACCACAACATGACCTATGTGGACGCATTGAATGGGATGGGGATTGTGGAGGTCTCGGCACACCTTGACCACGCATGCGGACTTACCTCGCAGGGTGTCGTCTATTGCTGGGGAAGTAACCAAAATGGCCAGATCGGCAACGGGCAAATCGGGGGGAACGTGCTCGTCCCAACTCAGGTCCTGTTGCCACAGGGCGTCGTCGCAAAGTCACTCTCGCAGGGGCCCAGTTCCCACACCTGCATAATTAGCACCGATGGCGATCTGTATTGTTGGGGCTACAACAACAGGGGGCAAGTTGGCAATGGACAGATCTGCTTTGATTGGGCTGGATCTGTTGTATCTTACACCAATCCATGCTTCAATGGCCAATTTGGAATACTAACTCCTGAATTGATCAGTATGCCGTCTGGAGTTGCTGTGACTTCTGTAAGCGTGGGAGGCGAGCACACGTGTGCCACAGGCACTGATGGCGGGTTGTATTGTTGGGGATCCGACATGAATTGCAGGGTCACCGGCGGAGACACCGTTCCTGCTGACCCCATAACCGAAGCACCAGGATGCGGCTACTGGTGGCTAGCAGATACACCGCGTAAGCTGGCAATGTCAAACCCAGAAGTCACAATCCAAGATGTAGCGAACTTATCCTTCGTTCAGGCGGTCAACGGTTGGGTGTTCTCCTGTGCGATGACCAACACTGGTGCCGGGATCTGCTGGGGTGCAAACACGGAGAGTCAGCAAGGTATCGGCAACAACAGCAACGAGCCCTACGCCGTGGTGCCGACCATGATTCAAGGCCCCCCGGGGGAAAGCATGACGAGCATGTCCGCCACGACGGCCCAAGCATGCGCACTGTATGACCAAACCGGGGCCCATTGCTGGGGTGACAACTGGGCTGGCAACACAGGGGACTACAATGGGTCGAACGACGTGATATGCAACTACCAAAACGGAGCTGGGGGTGGTGGCAACATAAATTGTCAGGACCGTTCTACGCCCCATCAGGTTCACACAGGTGGAAATTACACGGCAGTGGTCATGGGTGCCGCGAACGCATGTGGCTTGGACTCCTCGAACGACATCCACTGCTGGGGGGCCTATGCTTGGAACAACATCAACCAGACCCAGCACCAGGTATTCTGGGGGACCCGCGTACCCGAACTCATGCAGATCCCCGGTACAGCGAAGATAGCGTTGGATGACCTAGATTCGGACAATGACGGGATCAATGCCCCATTCGACCTATGGGCCGAGGGCTGCCCATCTGGGTGGTATCAAGACGCCCCCAATTCGTGCCAAGAGTCCCCGCCCGGGCACTATGCCGAGGAGGGCATGCCGTGGAACCTGGTCATGTGTGAGAGCGGTACCTACCAACCCAACGGGGGGCAAGCGTCCTGCATAGACTCGATACCGGGCTACCATGTCCCAAGCGAGGGTGCATTGTCGCAGACCATATGCCCAGCTGGATCGTACCAGCCCAACGCTGGTTCTCAGGCCTGCCTCCTCGCTGATCCCGGCCACATGGTGGAGACCCCCGGGAAAACCTTCCAATCTGCGTGTACCATCGGCAGATACTCCTCGACATCCGGGGCGACCGCTTGCTTGAGGGCAAGCCCCGGATACTACGTCGATACCGCCTCAGCCACGGGGCAAACCCCCTGTCCACCGGGACGATATAGTTCCAACGAAGGATCCGTCTCATGCTCGTCGACCTCGCCCGGGCAATACACCTCGGTCAATGCATCAACGCATCCAGAAACCTGCGAACCAGGTTCCTACCAGCCAGACTCGGCAAGCACAAGCTGCATTCTTGCCCCTGCAGGATTCTACGTCTCATCAGCGGGATCTACGTCCTTCCAACCCTGCTTGTCCGGGAAGTACCAACCCCTCGAGGGATCGACAGAATGCGAGGTGACTCTACCGGGCTACTACACGTCTGGTGCCGGATCCGTTGATGCCATTGCCTGCGAACCCGGCTCTTACCAACCCAACAGTGGTGCTGACATGTGTCTCACTGCGATACCCGGCACCTACGTGTCGAACGAGGCAGCTATCGAGTATGCCACCTGCACTACGGGTACGTTCCAGCCAAATGCCGGTTCATCGGAGTGCTTGGTTGTCGATACCGGTCACTACGCCATAGGGGAGGGTGCCCAGAACCAGATTCCATGTCCCGTGACGACCTACCAGCCCTTGACTGGCCAGACTAGTTGCAATGATGTCGAAGCAGGCCACTACACGAGTTCTTCAGGGTCTTCGAACCAAATACCCTGCGAGCCCGGTACCTATCAACCGATGGCGAAGTCCACGAGTTGCCGTGATTCCCCAGCTGGCCATTTTGTCCCGGACAGTGCTTCCACAGAGTTCCTAGCATGCGTAGTGGGGACTTACCAGCCAATATCGGCCTCAACATCATGCCTTCAGGCGGATGAGGGCTACTTCGTCGACTCCAGCTCGCAGTTGAGCCAGACGGCCTGCCAAAAGGGAACCTACCAACCGAACCTCGGCTCATCAGAGTGTTTACTTGCGGACCCGGGATACTTCGTGGATACTACCACTGCGACGGAGCAGATGCCTTGCCCTGCCGGCACATATCAATCGAGGGAAGGGCAGAGCTCCTGCACCTTCACATCTACAGACTTCTTCTCGTCCGAACCGGGCTCAGTGGACCAGACCCCATGTCCTTCAGGTCAACATCAACCACTGACGTCTCAAACGGAATGTGTGGATAAGCCCGACGATGGTGGGCTCCTACCTGGTTTTGGATTCTATGCAGCCATAGTCGCATTACTCACTGCAGCAATCGGAATCCGTTCAAAGCAGGAGAGTTAGGCGTCAAGATGGTGCGCACGCCGGGACTTGAACCCGGGTAACGAGGTTGGGAACCTCGTATCATAACCGCTAGATCACATGCGCCTCATCTCCCCGCCATGCGGGGGTGATAGGGTCCTGCAGGGGCACCGATATGGTGTTTATGCGAGAGATTGGACGTCCAACGATGCGCTTTGATACTCACATTCAAGCACCTGACCTAACTGGAAAAGACCATGGAAGTCTCTAGAGAATTAGTCCGCACGGTTGTATTCATACTTGGACCGATGGTTCTGGCATCATACGTGATTGGATTGCGAAGGATGGAAGACCCGATGTCTCTCTGGGGGGGTATACCAGAATCTTGGAGGCCGTTGAACGTGGCCTGCATGTTCGTAGCTGCCGCAGGATTCTTGATTGCATGGTGGCAGCTTCTATTTTCCTGGGAATATTCCGTCGTGGAAGGAATCGGTTGGCCATGGAGTGGAGAAGTTGACACAGGGGGGCATGCAAGGCTACTCATTGCGATGCTGCTCATTCTAATTCCGTCGATGCTTTGGCTCGAATTAACTAGGATCCACATTGAAACTGACACAGCCGTGACTCAATGGCTCGTCATCGGAAACCTGTGGTTGGTAGTTTGTGGAAATGTCCTACTGATTATGATGGGTTGGGTTGCATGGCAAAGTGGAGTTGATGGGACAGGCATCCTTCCCTTCATCGGCGGATTGATGCTCGGCATTCAGGTAATTGTGAATGATGGTGTACTCTGGGTTTGGAAATACCCATGGTGACTCACGGAAATAGCAGCTCACCACATTCGGGGCATGGCAGTCCGGGAAGAAACGCCCCAGGCATGAATCCGCACTTCAAGCATATCGATGATGTGACCTCATCGGTCATGTGAGTTTTCTCTTATGACAATGCATTAAATTTTCCTCGATCAGATGTATCGGAAAAAGGTCAGCCTTATGCAGTGCCCATGACTGAGGGATCCGGGGTGGAGGCTATGAGGGGCTACCAGCGTCTACCATTGGTGAAGGGTTTCGGAAAAACTCAGAGGATCGACAATTGGTGGAATCAACCGTTGATCATGGCAGCCGCCCTCGGTTTTGCCCTGCTATACACCCTCATCCGTGTAGCAGTCTTGGATGGTAGCATACACTACGAGGACCATCGGGTGACCTCCCCGATCTTCTCACCAGACGTGCTCCACATTTTCCATGTGACCAACCATCCAGGATGGATGAACTCAGCCATGTTAATCCTATGGATTCCCTTCGGTTTCAGAGGTACCTGCTACTACATGCGGAAGGTGTACCACCGATCCTTCTTCCAGAACCCCTCAGCGTGCATGGTCTCCAAACCCGACATTAACCATACTCTCGGCTACTCCGGCGAGAGGGGCATTTTCATTTTCAATAACCTCCATCGCTACATGCTATATCTTGCCATCATCATTCTGTCGATGAAGTACTATGACGTTGTCCACACAATGCAATTCAGTGGATCTTGGGGGCTTTCTGTTGGGACCTTTGTCCTTGCAATCGAATCTTTCCTGCTGACGATGTATGTCATCTCTTGTCATGCATTCAGACATCTCGTGGGGGGCTCCCTGAAACAATGGAGGGGCGGGGCTTCATCAATCGCTGGAAGGATTTTCAGATTCTCTAGTCGTCATAATGTTCATCACAATCTATGGTTTTGGACATCTCTGGCCATGGTTTTCCTAGGCGACCTATTTGTCATGGCAGTCGCTGAGGGCCTAATCAGCGACCCGAGATTCATACTGGGGTGACAAGATGCAGGAATACGATACTCATGAGCACGATGTCGTCGTGATTGGGGCTGGGGGAGCTGGCCTCAGAGCAGCAATAGAGGCCAGTTCCATGGGCGTAAGCGTTGCATTGGTCTGTAAGTCGATGCTTGGTAAGGCCCACACCGTGATGGCCGAGGGTGGGGCAGCAGCGGCCCTCGGCAACAAGGACGCTCGGGACTCGTGGAAAACCCACTTCAGAGATACCATGAAGGGTGGGAAGTACCTCAATGATTGGCGAATGGCCCAGATCCATGCCAAGGAAGCTCCAGATCGAATAAGAGAGCTAGAAACGTGGGGTGCTGTGTTTGACCGGACCAAGAAGGGCAGGATAAATCAGAGGAATTTCGGTGGACACACGTACCCGAGGCTGGCCCACATCGGAGACGCTACGGGGCTGGAGATCATCCGCACCTTGCAGGAGAAAGGTGTCCACATGGGAATGGATGTTTTCATGGAATTTACAGTGTGTGAACTATTCAAAGACGGTGACAGGGTAATTGGATGCTTGGCGTATGACAGACAGAGAGGAAGGGCTCATTTGTTCAAATCAAAATCGATCGTTCTGGCCACGGGAGGCATCACACGGTGTTGGTCTGTCTGCTCTGGATCATGGGAATATACGGGCGACGGGCATGCACTTGCCTACTGGGCTGGGGCGGAGATGGGTGACATGGAGTTCGTGCAATTCCACCCCACCGGGATGATTTGGCCTCCTAGTGTAAGGGGGATCTTAGTCACTGAGGGTGTCAGGGGAGAGGGGGGTATGCTCCAGAACTCAGAAGGCAAGAGATTCATGTTTAATTACGTCCCAGAGATGTATGAAGAGGAGTTTGCAGACACGGAGGAAGAGGCGCTAGCATGGGTTCAAGAGGTCATATCTGATCAACAAGCAACCAAGAGAAGACCCCCTGAACTGCTAACAAGGGACGTAGTTGCCAAGGCCATTAACAGCGAAAAGGCTGCAGGTAGAGCGAGTGAACATGGTGGCGCCTATCTAGATATTTCATGGAGACCCCCGGACCAAATAAAGAGGAAGCTCCCCGGCATGTACCACCAATTCAAAGAACTCGCAGGGGTTGACATAACCAAACAGCCAATGGAGGTAGGTCCCACGGCTCACTACGTCATGGGTGGGGTAAAGGTTGACCCTGAAACCCAAGAATCGACTGTGAAGGGACTTTTTGCTGCAGGCGAAGCAGCGACTGGACTCCATGGTGCCAACAGATTAGGCGGGAATTCACTCTCCGATCTCGTAACCTTTGGGAGGCGTGCAGGCCTCCATGCGGCTAAGTCCGCCACGACAATCGATTCGTGGACGGAGATTGCCGCTGATGATGTCGATTCCGCGATTGCGAAGATGATGGCCCCACTGTCTCGCAAAGGAGGGGAGAATCCTGCCCTCATCGTCAACGATTTGAGGGATATGATGCAGGAGAAGGTGGGCATAATCAGAAACCAAGAGTCCTTGGAGGAGGCTCTGAATGATCTAGAGGCCCTGAGAGCAAGATCGAAGAACTCCTCACCCGGAGGGGGCGTAATCTACAACCCTGGATGGCATCAAGCACTTGAATTGGAGGCGATGATAGATGTCAGTAAGATGTGCGCTCTCGCCGCATTGGAGCGCGAGGAAAGCCGAGGAGGACACACAAGAGAAGACTACCCCGTGCCAGATCATGATAAATGGGGAAGCCTGAACAGCGTCATTTCCATGAACGAACAAGGAGAAATGCAGATAGAACACAGAAGCTACCCTCCCATCCCAGAGGATTTGATCGCCCTCTTGGATGCAGATGATCTAGAAGGTGGACATTGATGGACAAGGAAGTCACTTTTCGAGTATTCAGAAGCCATACCGGTGAAAGGCCGTACGCTACACATCCCAGAACAGAATCCTCCGTAGGGAGCATGGAGGACTACACTGTCGAGTACGATGAGGGCATGGTCGTCCTTGACGTTATTCACAAAATTCAGGCTGAACATGCCCCTGATCTTGCCTGTCGCTGGAACTGCAAAGCGGGAAAGTGTGGATCTTGCTCGGCGGAAGTAAATGGTAAGTCTAGGTTAATGTGCATGACAAGGATGTCAGACATAGTTGAAGAAACTCCGGATGAGGAGCCAGTCACAATTAGGCCCATGCAAGGTTTTCCACTAATAAGAGATCTAGTGACAGACACGAGTTGGGCTTACGAGATGAACAAGAAAATGGTTCCAGTAAGTGGTCCTGACAAGCTTGATTGGGAATTCAACCAGGACGAGGCAGACAGGATTCAAGAATTCAGACAATGCATTGAATGCATGCTCTGTGTGAATACCTGTCACGTTCTTCGTGAACATGAGAAATTCGACGAGTTCGCTGGTCCGAGGTTCTTTGTCAGGCTCGCAGGGTTGGAAATGCACCCACTCGACACTGAGAGTCGCATACCAGAAATCAAGGAAGACTTCGGGATCGGATATTGCAACATAACTAGGTGCTGCACCGATGTATGTCCCGCGGGCATCAATATCACGGATAACGCGATCATACCGCTGAAAGAAAGAGTGGTCACAGAATACTATGACCCTATTGCAATGATAGCAAAGAAGATTGGACTCAGGAAATAGTCGCTTTTTGTTCCCTCCGAGAGCGTTTAACGCCCTCGGAGGTGTTGCGTGTATCAGACATTAAGAAGTGGGTTTACGCTTAGAGGCGCTTTATACCCGACTTCTTTACGTTGGCCTTCTTGATCTTCGCAGGGAGCCATGCAGGTCCAGAAGCTGGTCTGTCCACCATTGAGACTGATCCTGTGAAACAGTGGACCCTGTTGGTCCCCCTCTCTCTCAGCTCAATGCTGGTGTGACCGCGAGTTGCTGCCTTCAAGGCGGCACCCCTTGGTTGCTTCGAAACGAACACATGGTCCGAATCTGTTCCATCGCTATTTAGCAAAACAAAGTACTTTTTATCACTCATAGTACATTACCTCCGGCATTGTACAATACTGTTCTATATATATCCGTTTCCCCGATTTCGATAGACTGCGGCGCTGAGTCGGTCAAAAAGGAGTCTTCTGGGAAAAAAATCACCCCTTACAGTTCTGCACAAGCAAGTGTTTTGGTGGTGGTGACCCCATCGATTGACCTAAGTTTCTCAACTACCAACCTGGCGATATCTCCTACAGAGCCAGCCTCGACTTTTACTATCAAATCATGATCCCCAAACAGGACGTTGGCCTCTGATACAAAATCAAATTTCTCAGCCTCTTGTTGGATCCTGATTTCTGATCCCGGTTCTACATTGATCAGCACAAAGCCCGCCGCCATGATGGGTGATGAGACGTTCAGAGTGATGAAGGCTTCGTAAAAAGGCTCATTCAGTCGATGAGGATATACGTCGGGGCTTGTCCGGATGGTTGTGGCCGAGACTATCATTGTGAGAGAATGCCAATTTGGCCAAGTTCGATTCATGTACGGGGATCTCACAAAAGAAGAAGGAGATATTCTGGTCACTCCCGCAAACAATCGGCTCGCTGGAAGGGAGGGCGTGGATGAAGTCGTCCATCAGGCCGCAGGCCCAGAACTGAGGAAACACACCCATGGAATAGCCGTTGAGAGGCGGAAGGAGAATCTCCCTCCGTGTGGTGTCGGCGAGGCGGTAATTACTCCACCATTCTCATTACCACACAGCAGCTTGATCCACGTAGTTGGACCTGATTGTCGACGGCCGACCCAAGACAACGACAGAAGGGAGTTGTTGAAGGCTGCATATGCCTCTCTTTTCGAAAGAATCGGGGAGATAGAGAACAGGGGAACAATTGTGTTGCCTCCTCTGAGTATGGACATCTTTGCATACCCGCACCGGGAAGGTGCCAGAATGACCATGGAAATTGTTCTCGCTTGGATGGACTCTGGGGCTGATCCTGGTGTGGAGAAAGTGAAGATAATTACTCAGGAGACGAATTTTGTGAATAATATGAAAACTGTTTACAGAGAATCGGAAGATAGGTTCCCAGGCGTGGACCGAACGAGAGAGTACAGAAGAGGATTGATCGATTAACTCACGTGCTTGAACTCGCCTAGGTTTCCGTGTCTCTGAACTGCTTCGTGTATGTCCATTCGACCGACTGCAACTGCCTTTGCGAGAGACTTTGGGATGGTAACCCTCCCTCCCGACGTAGACCTTGACCTTCTTTGAATTTCTTTAATTTCGCCCTCAGAAGGATCCAATTGTATTTTGTTAACCACTTGCTTTCCTTTTTTCTGTGCTATTCTAGCAGCTGATGCTGCGTGGCTGTGTCGTGATCCCATTGATGTTCTCCTCTCGTCTACAACCTCCACAATGTGTCCTCTGGCCAGACAGACGTTGACGAGTCTGCAAGAGATTGTCTTAGAGCCATCGCCTATTCTGACAGTGTGGCCAATTGGCCTCAAATCAGCGAGTATAGAATCAATCATGTTGACTGTCTCATCGACTGATTCAAGTTGCATAGATCCCAATAATCGAGTCCTTGATATCCATGCCAGCCCTGGTCTGGGTCCGGGATCTACTCCAAATATTATGTGATTTATTGATTCGGATGTCCCTAATATCGCAGCTGTGATAGCCGCATCAAGATTTTCAATAGTGCATCCAATACCCCGTGGATCTCGCACAGATTCCACCTCCGAGGGTGTTCCGAACCAAATTGGCATCGAGGCTGGGACTGGATCGTCAGGACTCAGTTGAACTGGCTTGATGCCTGTGGTACGTAATGCTTGAATCAATCTGTATGCGAGTTGGTAGTCCTGAGTCTTGACTCCCGCTATGTCCATTGTAGGATAAAAGTGGCAGCCGGTGTTCAAGTCTTACTGTTGTTTGGACCTTCGTGATGGTTGTTTCGAAAGCTAATCGCTAGTTTCTGGTAAATCAGACCGGTGTCGTCATTAGCCTACCCGATAGGCTACAGTGTCATGAGCGGTCCCTATGAGCGTGAATTAAGATCCGTCCTCGCTGGGGAAAGAAAGGGAGTATTGGCGATAACAAGATCTTGCAACGAGGTAGAGAGAGCTCGGGCAATGCAAGTTTGTGAGCGACCTTTTCTGGTTGTAAGAGCACCCGGCAGCGGATCAGAGGGCACGGGCGATCTTCTTGTCTTGAGAGGGGACGTTTGTTTCCCGATAGAGGTAAAATCATCAAAAACAAGTAAAATTTACCTATCAGGAAGAACAATGGCTCAATACGAAGCGTTCAAGGAAACTGGCGAACGTTGCGGTCTATTACCCCTATATGCATTCAGACTGAAAGGAGTGAGGGGGGATAGTTGGAGGATCCTATCAGTTCCAGTTGACGGATTGAGTGGAAAGATGCGATTGATCGCCAACAGGGTTCCTAATTTACCACTCACGAGGAATGGGGCCCCACATCTGGACTGGGAAAGTGGTATGCCACTGCACAGATTTATTGCCATGATTTGCAGGTCAGATGGCTCGAGAGGATCTGTCACAACTACTTCGTAAGTTCCCGATCAATCCGGTCCAATATAATTCGGATATCTTCAATCTCACGTTTCGATATCTCCAAATCGATACGGTCGAGACGGGCTTTTATGGCCTCATACTCCTTTTTTACCCTGATAACAGCCCGGCTTTCCCTGCTTACATCCGATGCCATTGTACCTCTGTGGTAGGAGGCTGTTTTAGTGTTCTCGTAATAGTGACATTTGAAGCAGGCCGCCATATCGGTCGTACCATGGAAGAGGGTTCATTGGGCTTTAATCAGATCCTAATGATCGCGGGACTTGTGCTCTTGACTGTGAATGGTTTGCTCAGTCTTCCGCTTGGATCCTTCCTGATTTTGTGGTACATCTCAATCCTGTTCTTGGATAGAAACGGATATCTGGAAAGGTGGAATTGTACGAGAGTCTTGGGCATCATATTGATGATTAGAACGAACAAAGGAAAGGATGCAGCCGATTTCATAGCCCGCCCTAGACGTTTTTGGAGGATTTTTGGGGAGGCCTCAATTTGGCTTTGCTTCGCTGTCATGCTCTTCTTAATTTTTGGAATAGCTGCAAGCGCAATAAGCACAGCAGTGGAGCCGGCCCGGCAAGAAGTTCTGCCTGCAACGGATATTTTGTTCATCCCAGGGGTGACTAGCTTTGTGCCAATTTTCTGGCCTATTCTCGCACTAATCGTAGCTGTTGTGGTTCACGAGTATGGACATGGCCTAATGGCACGTGCCCATGGGATGAGGATTCGATCTTTTGGAGTATTGATGGCAGGGATCATTCCAGTCGGGGCTTTTTATGAGCCAGACCAAGAAGAGATGAGGATTGCCCCGCAACGGGATCGGTTGAGGATGTTTGCGGCCGGGCCTTCAGTCAATATTGTCATGACATATTTTGTCGTCATACTCCTAGCAGTGGTTTCTTCTGGATTAACTGCGAAACAAGATGGCGTGTACGCAGTTGGGATAGTTGAGGGTTCAGGGGCAGACGAAGCCGGCCTTCTTCCGTATGAGTTGATTTCTGAGATTGATGGAGTTTCCATCGCAACTGGTGACGACCTAACAAGAATCCTAAACCAACACGATTCAGGGGATTTGATTACCATGCTCGTCAGTTCTAACCCCATACATGGTGACGTTGTGTTCAGAGAGGTTGATGTGACACTGACTGACAAAAAAAGTTACTACTATCAATTATGTGATGGGGATTCTCAATGTGAATCCAACGTGGATGGAGCAGGGATAGAGGAGGGGGATGCGTTTCTAGGTGTCATTGGCATAAGATCCGCAGACTCTGCTGCTAGAGTCTATGGCCTTCCAATATCAGAGGATTTGAGTTTTAGTGAGCGCTTCGTCCAAACGGCATTTTCGCCCCTACTCTTTAGTGGTGTGCCAATCCAAAATCAGGGTCAGACGATGGTGTTGGAGGAGAGGGCCTTCCTAGGGGCAGGTACCGGCATCCTTCCATCCCTACTAGGAATAGACGTCATCTTGGGCCTGTTTGATTTTTTGTTCTGGATAATGTGGATTAGTTTTCTTCTGGGGGTGGCTAACCTAATTCCGTTGATACCGTTTGATGGGGGTCATATGGTCCGAAATGCTGGACACATCATTGCCAAAAGAATATTGCCCAAGTCAAACCCCCTGAAAATCGAGAGGATAGCGGATCAGATAAGCGGTTATAGTTCGCTATTCGTCCTCGCCCTGGTCCTTATCCCCATACTGCTTCCCAGATTCTTTTGATCTTCCTCGGATAGCATCAAAGATCACCGGCGCCACTAGGATTACCCCGATCAACATGCTGAGTTTAGTCCATGATTGGTTGGGAACAGCTGGCCATGCACCAGTTGTGAGCAGTTTTATCGATCCGAGCCAAGGAATCTCCGTGGATGCGACGCCTATCACCCACTCATCTTTCACTGCCAAAACGGGGTTGCCATCCTGATCCTTAAGACCCTGACTTCGGATATATTGATCCGATGCATTGCTATCTGTGGCCCTTAATTGGTCCAATCTGCAACCATTTGATTTTTCATTGTCCCCAGTTGTAAGGTAACCCTCATGGGCGGGGACCCACCTATCAATCCTCAAGTTGCCACCGTGCGGATAACAAGGATAGTCGATGATCAATGAGATCTCCTCAACTGCCCTGATATCAGTTCCAGGAACATCCCAACCGCCAGTTTCATTCCTCACTGCCTTGAGAATTGCCCTGTGTATCACGGGGGTATCAGTACCGCCGTTCTTTTGGTAGATTATGACGTCACCTGGCATGCCATGACTCTGGTGGCCAGAGAACTGATTGCCTTCTTGCATTGATTCCACATATGTGACAATTTGATCGGTCCTTCGAGGGGAGTTTACCAATACCAAATCTCCAGCATCTATCGACCCAACCTCTCCTTGTTCTGAGTGGATCATGGAGTTGCTCTCGACAACTACAAGCGGGGGCCATGAGCCAGTGTATGCCCACAGGCCACTAAGGATAGCTATCACCATCCCGATTGAGATTGCCACCTCTCTAAGCATGGTTGATTTCATATCAATCAAATTCCTCATTTTCTGGTTGGGCAGGTGATGTTAGCCATAGTAATATGGTCAGGAATGTCAACAATATTCCAGAGATTGGATCTAGGTATGGAGGAGGGTAATTTGCCTCACTACTTCCAAGAATGAGGTCGTTGATGGAAGTTGTCAATCCATCCATGCCCCCAATGCTCGCCTCAAGGATCAGCATTGAAATTGAGATTGTCGTCACCACGATTATGGCTTGATGAGTAGACTGGTTCTTCAGCGGCTTCAGGTTGGGGAGTACTCGTGATAGTTTTGAGTTGGTATTTGACCACCATTTTGTTCGTGAAGTTGCCGTGGATGGGGCCACCCTCCACCTACGATTAGGCTTGATTTCCATTTGTTGATAAATTCCGAGAACACGGGATTTGTAGGAGCTACCCAGGGATTCCGCTGCGTCTTCCAATTCTTTCCTTCTTCTTATGATCTCTGTCCTGTTGTCCTGTGTGCATATTTGCTCAAATGTCGACCGAAGTGAGATGTAGAGAAAGAACTCAGGGAGAAGGAAAAAGCACCCTACTCCGCCAAGAATGAGGCAGGCCCAACTGATCGGAACCAATGACGAGGCCTGAGGGTCAGTCGCACCACCTAGCATTATGAAGAGAAGGCCCCACATGGTAGATCCGACAGATATGATCGATGCATAGGCAGTCATTGGGTAATGTAAATCTGGATTATCTGCCCACCATTTCCTGAGAACCCTGCTGGATCCAGATCGGGCCACGTTCCCCGGAGGGGCGATCTGAATTAGTCACTTGCGGGTGGTTGGTCCTGTGGAACATGTCTTTTTGCATGCCCTTGTCTCCCCAAGGTCCGTGCGACCTGAGGAGGGGCTGGTCCCTGAGGTATCTCTACTACTAGACAATCTAAGTTGGACCCCCACCCCTATTCAGGAGGCGTCGTTGAAACCCCTGCTTTTGGGAAAGGATGCCTTGTTGGTTGCGCCGACTGGAAGCGGAAAGACCGAGGCTGCAATAATCCCAATAGCCTCAAACGTACTTTCAGGGGAATGGCGGGCACTTTCCGTGCTCTATGTCACGCCTCTCAGGGCCCTGAACAGGGACATGGATCAGAGGCTTGGACCATTTCTGGAACCCCTTGGCCTCACGGTATCACTACGTCACGGAGATACTTCAAAAAAAGAGCGGGCAAAACAATCGAAGACCCCGCCTGACATTCTGATTACCACGCCGGAAACCCTCCAGATCATGCTGCTAGGTTCTAGGTTGAGAAAACACCTAGCGAAGGTTCGAACGATCGTCATTGACGAAGTTCATGACCTCGCAAGTTCAGAGCGTGGCTCACAATTGTTAGTTGGGATCCAAAGAATACGCGCACTCGCTGGAAGAGAAGTACAGGTTGTAGGGCTATCAGCCACGGTAGGAAACGCAAATGAGGTTGCAAGATGGTTTTCGAAAAACGCAGTGGTAGTGGAAGGTCCATCACCAAGGTCAACCGAGGTTTCAGTTCACGTTGAGCCCGCAACTCCCGAGGATGAAGCGTTGTCAGTAACTTGGAATGTCTCCCCTCGAGCCATTTCCTCACTGAGGAGGCTAACAAGCCTCATCAATACATCTTCCCCAGCCCTGGTCTTCGTGAATTCGAGGTCAAATGCTGAGACTGTAGCTCAGCGTATGCTTCAGATCTCCCCAGAAGTAAGAATCGGGGTACATCATGGAAGTCTTGCGGCTGAAACCAGAGAGCAAATGGAAAATGACCTGAAAGATGGTAAGTTGGATGCGATGATCTGCACATCTAGTCTAGAGCTTGGAATAGACGTTGGATCGATCAAGGCGGTGCATCAGATTCAATCTCCCAGAAGTGTAGACAGCCTGCTCCAACGGATCGGGAGGTCCGAACACAAATTGGGGGGTACTGGACGAGGTGAGATACTCGTATGGGAGCATGATGATATCGCCGAATCAGCTGTAATTGCAAGAAAGGCTCTCGCCAAGGAATTACCTGATATCGAGTGGCGTCTCAACCCCACAATCGTTGCGGCAAATCAACTGCTGCAAATGGCAATGGAGAGAAAGGTTGTACCTCTCCAAACTGCCCATGGCATACTTGCATCTGCATCTGTGTTCAAAGACTGGTCATTCGAAGATACCATGGCAACTCTTAGGGTGCTTGATGATCGTTGGCTACTTAGGCTAATTGATGACCCGCCCAACTCAGACATCATTGCTTGGAGCACGATGCTTTGGGATGAGTTTTCTACCCTCATTGATGACGCTGACTTCCCTGATTCTCGTCCAATCCCCGGCGATTATTCTGACTCGGAACTGGAAAAGATGAGGTTGAAAATGGTGAGGAGCCTGCCCGAGGTTTTGTCTGATGGTTGGTTTCAAGGCGCTGGCAAGCTAATGTCTACGAGGGGGGACCATTATTCGATGATTCCAGACGAGTCTTTGTTCAAGATTCGTGATCTGGTCAGCAGACGAGTCCTAGGAACGGTTGATGAGTCATTCGTACTATCCTTGAACTCAGATGGCAGCGAGGATGCTGAGGGCAGACCCAGGACATTCGTAATGGCAGGAAGGACTTGGCAGATTGTGGATGCTGATCCTGAGCACAATGAGTTAGTGGTAGCACCAGTTTCTCAAGTAGGGAGCGCTCCGGTTTGGTCAGGGGAGTTGCCGCCAGTCCCTCCTGAGGTTGCCATTGAAGTTGGACAGATGCGAAGGAGTGTTCTGGACCTTGTGAACACAACCAGAGAGAGTGAAGATGAAATCTCGTTTGATGACTATCCACTCTCTGAGGAAGCAGCCTCGTTGTATATCCAGACCGTAGTTGACCACTTTGATTCTACCGGCCATGTCCCAGATGACAAGACTTTGACGATTGAACTAAGAGAACATGCCATCATATTGAACTGCTGTCGTGGATCAAGAATAAATGAGACTCTAGCCCATTTCATCCAAGCCATGGGATCAGGCCTTGGTGGGAGCATGGGGGTTGCTGTTGTTGACCCCTACAGGATATCATTCAGAATTCCTGGCGTGAAAGCATCCGACATAGAGAAGTGGCTACGTGAAACCTCGCCACTTGCCTTGGAAGCAATATTGAGGATGACCATACCAAACGGAAGGGCCATCAGAGCCAGATTTGTGCAGGTTGCTCGAAGATTCGGCATACTGAGAAAGGACGTTGACCCAAGAAAAGTGAACATTTCAGGGATGCTAAAGCGCTATCAAGGGACGGCGGTTGTTGAGGAGACTTTGTCAAAGTTATTCCATGAAAGAATGGACATTACGGGAGCCATGGAACTCATGTCGGAGTTACAACTTGGTTCCGTCGAGATCATCATAACTCCCCCCGGGCCGCTCGGACAATCGCCGAGGTCTGAACGAGACATGCTTCTTCCTGCTTGGGGGGATAAAGAGTTGCGAGAGAGATTGGAAACAAGATTGTTGTCAGAACGCTGTATTCTGGTCTGCTTGAATTGCCACGATGTGCAAAGAAGTCGGGTGAATAGGCTTGAACTGGGTGTTGGAGATTGTCCAATTTGTGGAGGGAGCATGAGATGTTGCGGGCCAGAGAGGATGGAGGAAATGATGCTGGGATGGGTGAAAAGTAGAGATCCCAAGGATAGGGCGAGGATGCAGAAAAATGCTGAATTGCTCAATAACCATGGATTTGAAGCAATCCTTTGTCTGATGGGAAGAGGAATCGGGGAGGAGACTGCTACTAGGATACTGAGAGGATTCCGGACAGATTCTAGGACTGGGTTACTGAGGTCGATCCACAATTCCGAAATCGAATATGCCAGGACTAGGCGGTATTGGTCTTGACAAAACCGCTATTGAGTTGTGGGCTCTCCACGAATTATGCTTGTGGGGCTTACGGGGCGAAACGCAGCCGGGAAAACAACTGTTTTGGAATGGTTCCAAACACGTGGGTTCCTTACAGGATCATGCTCAGATTCGATTAGATCGTGGTTATCAGAGAACAATATTCAGCCCACTAGGGAGAATCTGATAAACGGTGGGAGGGAGTTAAGAAAAAGGCATGGGCCTGGGATATTAGCGGAAATGCTGCTGGAGGCTTTTGAGGGTGAGAATGCAGTGATTGACTCCATAAGGACGCCGGACGAAGTTTACGCCCTAAGGAAAAGAAATGATTTCGTTCTATTGGAGGTGACTGCTGATCCTGAAACCCGGTGGCTCAGGGCGCAGACGAGGGCAAGATCTGGTGACCCAGTTACCAGAGAGGCTTTTCTGGAGGTTGAGAGATTGGAGCTCGTGTCTAAAGATGCAACGGGCCAATCTTTGATCGCGACATCCGCCTTGGCGGACCATACGGTTGAGAACAACGGTGACCTAGCTGCCTTGGAAAGGCATTTAGGAGATCTTTTTCCAGAGATTTAGCAACTTAAGCCGATCGGATCGTGACCTCTGCTTCTCTTAGTAGCCCCATAGACATCTCAAAATCATCCCTCCATCGGTCTGGTATCTCGAGACCTGATGGGATTACTATCTCTGATACTCCAGCTTGGATGAGGCTGCGTGCACATCTAGTGCACGGGGGCCATGTTACATATGCCGTACATCCCTTCAAAGCAAGACCGATCCTTGCTGCGTGCATTATCGCATTTTCCTCTGCATGGCATATCAAGGGATACTTCAGATCCCTGTTTGTAAGTCTCTCATCCGAATCTTGTATGCCTCGGGGGAATCCATTGAAACCCGTTGACCTAATTTCTCGATCTGGACCGACAACCACGCACCCAACCTTCGTCGATGGGTCTTTGCTCCACTCCGATATATGAGTTGCAAGTTTCAAGAATCGTATGTCCCACTTAGCGCTCATGTTATCACCGCGTATAATCTCCTTTTAGAAGCATGGTGAATGGTGACTGGCATGTATCTGAAGGATTGGGTCAAGATCCCCATTCCCTGTGTGTATAATATCAATACAATCTCCAACCAAGTGTATGCTTCCCATTACCATTATCCTAGTCCCCTTATCTCTGGAGATACTGCTTGCTAATTCAATTGCCTCTTTCATATCGATAGGCACAGATACCGTAGCCCCCGTTCCCAGTGCTTCTATGATATCTTGTTGATTTTCAGGAGGGAGCCTGCCATGTTTTGGTTCTAGGATCAGAACATGCTCAATCATTTTGCGTTCAATTGCAGCTTTAACCGGAGCCAGTACCCTGTGAAGATCTTGTTTCTTTGTCAATCCAATGATGAGAGTGTTGGGTTCCTTGAGCCTAGTCATCTCCGAAAGTATACTTTCGTAGTTGTGGGCAGCACTGAGGAATATCTCGTTATTTCCAAGTCGATATGTGTTAGAATCCCTACCTGGCCACAAAGGATCCTCATGATCAATATCCCAGCCCAGCATTTCCCCTATCGCGACTGCCATGGACCTGCTGATTACCCAAGGAGAGTCTAGATTCTCAGGACTATGCATTATCAGATCGCCGCCGATGATCCTTCGTGCCTCATCCACAAGATCGGAATGTTCTGGATTGAGCATCACCAAGGGCGCGCCCTCACGATGAATCCCTGCCTTTTCCCTCAAAATGTGAATCAGAGTGGGGCCAAGAATCTCCATGTGGTCTTCAGAGATGGTTGTTATGGCGCATAGGTCTGCATGAACGCATCTCGTCGCGTCCAGCCTTCCTCCCAACCCTGTTTCTATAACTGCCCTACCTATCTTGGCTCTTCGAAATGCGAGCATGGCTACGAGCATCGTTTTCTCAAAATATGTGACCTCGATCTCGGGCTCCTTCTCTGATGCTAGCCTTACCTCGGAAAGGGCTAGGTCGAATTCATCTGAGCTAATTGGCCTCCCATCGATCCTCACTCTCTCCTCAACAGATACTAGATGAGGAGAGCTGAACATTCCCATCAGAACGCCATTTGCCGCACCTCTTGCCGAAAGATGTGCACAAAGTGATCCCTTTCCGTTCGTACCCGCTACGTGTATTGAAGGGAACGAGGACTCAGGGTTTGATAATCGGCTCAAAATATCCTTGACATGTTCGAGGCCCAGTCGCATCCGCTTCTTGCTAGGGGTAGGAGCCAGCCAGTCACGAAGTTCATCGTGAGACCACTTTGCCATGTATCGACGACGGGTCACCCTGATATGATCCTAGACTATGGGGGCCACCATGGCAGACGGGAAAATGGGAGGAATGGCCTGGACTTCGATGATCGGAATGGCAGGAATGTTCGTAACAACCATTTGTATTGGAATATTTATCCAACCTGCTTGGAACTTCGAGGAAGCTAAGGCCTTCGGGGAAGAAGGGTCAACGGAGGCTAAAAATATCATATTTGAACTGATGATGATCCTTCTATTCACAGCACTCGTGATATGGCTCGCAAGAAAAGGTCTACAGGCAGCAATAAAATACTTCATCCTCTTTGCATTATGGGTCTCAATGCTGTACGCCACAGTACCAATATTCGCCTTGATTGGAGGGCTTTCCGGCTTGGAAGATCAAGAACCATGGCGTTTCGCTTTCTATGCTTCACCAGTCGTTTCCCTATTATCCATAGTCGCACTGTACAAATATCCCGAATGGTGGGTCGTGAACGGTGTTGGAATGGTCGTAGGCTCTGGCGTTATTGTGATGCTAGGGATTAGTTTCGTCCCAGTACTGATTTGTGTATTCATGATTGCAGCTGCAATTTACGACTATTGGGCAGTGCATCGATCTAAGCACATGCTTGAGCTTGCCGACACCATGATTGATTTGAAACTCCCAGTTGTCTTGGTCGCACCAAAGGACGCAAGCTACAGCTTCATTGGGCAAAAGGGAGACATGAAGACGAGGAAGGGGGCAGAAAGCCAGGGTCAACCCGATGGATCAGGAATTCCCCCAAGCCCAGATAGCAAAGATAGTGGCGGGAAGGGTCGAGACGCCCTTTTTATGGGATTAGGAGATGTCATATTCCCCGGGATGCTTGTAATCTCGAGCCTGACCTACATGCCAGAAGTGGGAGGAGAGGTCTTCAACCCATTCGGCACTATGTATCTCGGTCAGCTCTTGGTCGCGATAGGGACCCTTCTGGGTGGCTTGGTAGGTTACGCAAAATTGATGTCATTCGTCGCCAAAGGGGAAGCCCAACCAGGTCTCCCACTTCTAAACGGAGGAGCGATCATGGGGTACATAATTTCAGGAATCATATTCGTGGGCCCAACGGCGCTTTGGCAAGATATATCGTTGTTCTAACTTGGCAATCGCCGAATCCCTCAAGAAAGCCGGTTATCACCCAACGTCGGGACCAATGCTGGACATGCAGATATTCCGAGATGATCCTGATAGAATCAGGGCTGATTTTTTCAAACGAGGTATCAACGGCTCCATCATTGATGAAGTTCTTCTCTTGGATAGTAGATGGAGGGAGGTTAGATTTGAGGTAGATCAACTCAGAAAGTCCCGGAACTCAGCCGCGAGATTGATTTCTGAGGCTAAGAAGAAAGGGGATGAGGAAGAGGTCGATGCAATACTTGGTAAGGTAAGCAATTTGGGTTCCAAAATTGAAGACCTCGAGGAGGAAGCAGAACAGTTGATTTTCAAAAGGGACTCAATAAGGATGCAGATACCCAATCTATTACATGAGGACGTGCCAACAGGAGAGAATGATCAAAAAAACGTTGAGATCAGCAGGCATGGTGAACCTCCAAGTTTTGATTTCAAACCAAGGACCCATAATGAAATCATAGAAAAAAACGGGTGGGTTGACCTCCCCAGAGCAGGTAAAATTACCGGGTCAAGACAGTATTTTCTGATGGGGGATCTCGCTAGGCTTGAAATGGCTCTTCAACAGTACTCTGCAGACTTCCTCATCGACAGAGGATATACCCTGGTACAACCACCACTGATGATGAATAGGAAGGCATACGAAGGTGTCACAGACCTATCTGACTTCGAGAACGTGATGTATGGGGTAGAACCCGATGGATATTATCTCATAGCTACGAGTGAACATCCTCTTACTGCAATGATGATGGATGAGGTAATTGAACAAAACAATTTGCCAATCAAGTTGGTGGGAGTGAGTCCATGCTTTCGTAGAGAGGTCGGGGCCCACGGAATGTCAGACAGAGGAATTTGGAGGGTTCATCAGTTTACCAAAGTTGAACAGGTAATCATCTGCAAGCCGGAAGAATCGTGGGGCTTTCATACTGAATTGTTGAACAACGCGAAGGACCTATGGGACAGTTTGGGACTCCACTATCGCGTTGTCGATATTTGCACAGGGGACATGGGTACTGTTGCATCACGAAAATATGACTTAGAGGCGTGGTTGCCTGGTGCAGGAGAATTCAAAGAAGTGGTCTCCTGTTCAAACTGTACCGATTATCAAGCAAATAGACTCAAAATGAGGTATAGGAAGAGTGGTGGTAATGAGGCCGTTCATACACTAAACTCCACTGCTGTTGCGACCAGTCGGGCGCTTGTTGCTATCATGGAACAGTATCAGACTGACGATGGGAGTGTGATCGTACCGGATGTTCTAGTACCATCGATGCGCGGGAAAAAGATCTTGCTTCCGAAACAATAGCATTTGATTTTCGATATCCATTTTCAATCTACATCAACCTTACTTTTCGATCTGTTCTGAAACCATGAGTTGAACCGCCTGAAAATGATTCTACTTACCACCATGGAAATCAATAAGAAAATTATGCTAGTCCACCATGGGGCATCATCGCTCGTTGCAAGCACTAGCGTAATCAACAGGATTAACGCGCCGTAAACCGCCCTGAATACTGAGTAGATCAATACCCCCCTAAACCACGGCGAGGCAGATATCCGACTCCAAGAAGGAAGAGGCACGATTTTCAGCGGTCAGCCACTTCTCAAAGTCATGTCGGATGCAAGGTATTGATCATGGGGTGGCTCCCCTGACAGATCAATGGAGATCATCCTGATCCTCTCATTCCTCCTGTTTATGGGTTTCTTCGCAGCCGTGGGCCTTTCCTCAATTCGAGTCAAGGAGAACACCACGGATGATTACCTAGTTGCAGGGCGTGGAATGCATCCAGGTTTGGCGGCATTGTCAGCTGTTAGTACCTGGAACAGTGGATACATGTTCATCGGGTTCATTGGATTCACGTATACCATCGGCTATTCTGTCATTTGGATAGGTCTGGCATCCACAATTGGACAGATCGTGGCATGGATATGGTTGTACAAATTTATCCAAGAGCAAGCAAATGAGAGGGGTGTCCGATCGCTTTCATCCCTCGTATCTCGCGTTAGTGGGGCTCCTGAGGCTAAGCTGGCGGCCGCACTGTCTGTTCTATTTCTGTCAGTTTACGCCGCGGCTCAACTAACATCCGGAGGAAAGGCGCTATTTGCGATGATGGGATGGTCGGAGCTAATTGGCATCTTGATTGGATTTGTTCTGGTTGTTGCTTATTGTTATGCGGGAGGAATTCGGGCATCGATTTGGACTGATGCAGCCCAATCCTGTGTCATGATTGTGGGGTCTGTCCTACTTTGTTGGGTTGCAATGGGTGAGGTCGGTGGCTTCAATGGGCTCCACGATGGCTTGGATTCTCAGAATGAGAACCTAACTGATATGTTTCCACCGGACTTGAAACTTGGAGTGACGCTATGGGTTTTCGCGTTCTTCCTAGGGGGACTTGGAGTGGCCGGCCAACCACAGGTTGTCTCTAGGGTAATGACGCTCGGGACCGATAGAGATAGGAAGCAGGCCATGATTTGGTTTTTCGTCTGGCAAACCCCATTTATTCTACTCATGCTCATAATCGGGCTTGCAAGTCGGGTGACCTTCACATCATCGGATTTTGATCCGGAGTTAGGCTTGCCGATGATGGCCATGGAGACCCTGGGGCCTTTCTGGGTTGGCTTGATTTTGGCATCCATTTTTGCGGCGACGATGTCTACTGCAGACAGCCAGGTATTGGCTTGCACTGCGGCCATCACTGATGACATAATTCCGAAATGGAGCCAAAATCATGCGATGACAAAAGTAGTCACATTACTTGTGGCCTTACTAGCAACTACAATTTCAATTGCCGGCCAATACATTCCCGGTGGAGATTCGGTGTTTGCGCTGGTGGTTCTGGCAGTTTATGGCCTTGGAGGGATATTCATCCCAATGCTTACCATTCGATGGATGGGGTATGAGCCTGACACCTTCCACTCAATCGTAATGATGGTTTCAGCATTGGTGGCTGTTATTGTTTGGAGGCTTGTCGGACTGAACAATGATATTTTTGAATCCGTTCCGGGGATGGGTGCTGCCTTTACCGCTCATTTCGTCATGACTCGCATAAGGACACCTGATTCCTCCCCCCTTGGTCGATATGCGATGCCAAGTGGCCGGATTATCGGAATATCTGCAATGATAATTCTTGCCCCGATGTCGGCTGCCGAGGTTGGCTATTTCCTCAGCCGATCCAGCGATAGTGGGGCCATGGGGGATGTTGGAAATTATACTGCAACCCTTCAATTCGAGAATGTGGTACTCGTCGAAGATGAGGAATTCATTGGAGATGGAGAGACGATTGATTTTGACTACCTGCTCACTCAAATCGATCGAGAAGATGGTTTCCAGGTCGCAGAAGTACAAATGGTTTGGACCTATGATGAGACAAACGAGGAGGCTGATCCAAATTCATTCCAAGAACAAGCAGCATGTGCAGTCAACCCTGGCAACGACGCGATGGACTCAACCATCGGAGAATTGGAGCATAATGGCTACTTTTCATCGGTACAGGGAGATGAGATGACTGGCATAGGAATTGTGAGCGAGGAGTTTTGGTCTGGTTTCTCATGGTTAGTCACAGTAACGGGTGTATCATTTGGTGATGATCTGGGCAATGGAACCCAAGCCTGGAATATATCAGGGCTTTCCGAGGGGGAGATTCGAGAGAATCTGAGTTCGTCGGGGGAACAAGACGGTGACTACGCTCTATCCCTGAGAGTCGATGCTAACAGTGGTGGGAACGGTCAATGCCCACACAGTGACGAAGGTGAAGAGGTTAGGTACGAGTTAAGGGTGATGCTCATGAGTTTTGAAGTTGAGAAGAATGAGGCAGAATGAGGTGAAGTTGTATGAGTCTCCAGCCTTTCGCTATCCTGATGAATACCTCTGTTTGGTGAGTGTGATGGTCTACCGGACGCCTCCAGCATCAACCCCTGCCGTGCGGAAGGTAATGCAGGGCAACAAAAGCAAGGACACTGCGCCCGAAATCCGCGTCAGAGCAGCACTCAGAGAAGCGGGTTTCCCAGGATACAGGCTTCATTGGAGGATAGATGATGAAGAAGGGAGGTACGTCTGTAGACCTGATGTTTCGTACCCCGGTAGGAGACTGGCCATTTTCGTCCATGGTTGTTTTTGGCATCGATGCCCAAAATGCGACTTGCCTTTGCCGAAAAGTAACCAAGACTATTGGAAGGAAAAATTCAACAAAAATTATGTTAGAGACATCAGGAAAAACGCGGAGTTGCAAAGACTGGGCTGGAGGGTTCTGGTGATCTGGGAGTGTGAGCTACCCGATACGCGATCTGATGAGTTGGCGAGGTCCTTGGGTCTGTGATTTCATTCAAAGATTGATATCAGAACAGATCCCATTTCGACTCTGTCGCCTTCATTGTAATGGATTGCTTCGATCTTCCCTGCTTGAGGGGCTATTATCTGATGCTCCATCTTCATTGCCTCCAATACCATCAAAGGTTGGCCCTTCCGTACTTTCTGTCCAGTATCGACATTCACTTGCCTAACGATCCCAGGCATTGGTGCCGTCAACCCTCCCTGATCCTCAGTTGTAGACTTGGAGTTATGCAGAGCTTCCGTCACAACGAAAGTTTGGCCGGAAACAGTGACCCACCATGAATCTCCAACTTTCGTAATCTTTGGATTGAGCTTTTTCCCATCATCATTGACATATACGCTGCCCGATTGTTTGTCAAAAGTTATGGTGACGTCTGATTGTATGGTCTCATCACCACACTTCAGATGCGCAACTGAGGCTCGCTCCCCCTCTATCAATAGCCTGACTGACCAGATCTTGTCGCTGTTATCTGATTTCCACTTCATGAAAATGCCTCATGGGAACCTCTTAGTGAGGGTGGTGAATGGATCATGTTCGTGTCCTGAGTGCTTGTCTTGATTGCCGAGAGGAGTTCCTGTTGACTTACTCAACCCAAATCTCTCGGCAGCAGTCGCAATTATCTCGATTAGGCCAGGAGGTGTCTTGTTTTGAGATTGAGTTGAGGGTCTGCCTTCCAGGTAGTCAGTTGTGACTCCTGGTCCCCTAAAGGTCTCCGTGTTGAGTATCTCTCTGCAGAATTCTATGTTTGACTTGACTCCATGAAGTATTGTCTCTGAGAGTGCGTGATCGAGTCTTTGGATGGCAGAATTCCTATCTGGGGCATGAACGATTATCTTTGCCAGCATGGGATCGAATGATGTTGTGACCTCATCACCTTTCCTGATACCAGAATCTACCCTGACCCCAGGTCCAACTGGCGTGTCAAATCTGGCTATTGGACCAATTGACGGCAAGAATCCCGTGGAGGGATCCTCAGCGTATATCCTTGCCTCCATAGCATGGCCACTCAAGGATACCTCGTCCTGACTGAGTTGCAACTCGATTCCAGCTGCAGTCATCAACTGCATGTGAACGAGGTCCAAGCCGGTTACAAGCTCAGTGACTGGGTGCTCTACCTGCAGTCTGGTGTTCATCTCCAGGAAGTAGAATTCATTCTGGGAACTGAGTAGAAACTCCACTGTTCCAGCACCCTCGTAATTTACTGCACGAGCGGCTTGAATTGCTGCATCGCCCATCTTCTCCCTTAGCTCTGGATCAACAGCCGGAGATGGTGCTTCTTCAATCACCTTCTGGTGTCGCCTTTGTAGTGAGCAGTCCCTTTCGTTCAAATGAATTACATTACCGTGGCTATCTGCGAAAATCTGGATCTCTATGTGCCTCGCGCCACGTAAAAGACTCTCGACATATACCGTACCATTCCCAAATGCTGCGGTCGCCTCCCTAGAAGCGGCCTGATACTCGGTTCTGAGCAGTTTTGGCTCATTTACTACCCTCATACCTTTCCCACCCCCGCCTGCGCTGGCTTTGAGAAGAAGTGGGTATCCGACCTCCGCCGCAGCCGCTGCTAGTTGAGGCAGTGGATCCTCACCATCTGAAATGCTGATCGACCTTCCGGGAATTACCGGGACCTGCGCTTTTATCATTGATTCTCGAGCTCTTATTTTGTCCCCCATCAACCTGATTGCCTCGGGAGGAGGACCGATCCAAACCAAGCCTGATTCCAATACTGACTTGGCGAAGTCTGCCCTCTCGGAGAGGAAACCGTAGCCAGGATGTATCGCATCAGCACCAGTTCTCCTAGCCGAGTTGATGATTGCCTCTGGAGAAAGGTAGGTCGAACTTAGGTCTTCGCCCCTCAGGTGGTCGACACTGTCAGCATACTCCAAATGCATTCCGTCCCGATCTAGGTCATTGTGTATTGCTATGCCCCTCAACCCACATTCTCGCACTGCTTTCAATATTCGAACCGCTATTTCACCACGATTTGCGACGAGCACGGACTCATAGGGTTGGGGAGAGTTTGTCATCCACGCAGTAGGTCGCATGTGATAACCGCACCCTGATGGTTCCTTCAATGGTTCCTTCGCTCACCCGTGTTAGAGGATGAAAGCCTCGCCTTGTTCTGCTAATCCCCATCCAGACATGTTCTGCCGGAGTTCTTCCTCCATTAGGATGGGGTTTGAATGGTTGATGTGGATAAATCGGATATCAGGGGAGTTGGCTTTCCTAAGTCCCAGTCTCCGCACGGATTCCTCAATTGTTGGATGCGGGACAAGGGCCTGTGATGGCAACTCCTCCTCATTCCAAAAGGTGCCGTCCAAGAGCGCAACGTCCACTCTCAAATCCGACAACCAGCCCATGATCGAGTTATGACCGTGATTCTTGAGTGTAAGTTCCCATTGATCGTGATCTGGAAGGTGTAGCAGCGATCGTCTGGGACCCCTGATAACGAACGCATGAGTGTCGGATAATTCATCTCGATGTGGGACAGGGAGTGGGAGGAAGGTAAGTCCCCCATGTGTTCTAATTTCGATATTTGACTCAAATATGGATTCGATGAATACTCCTGTTTCCAATAGATCCTGCAACCGCGGTGTTGAACGAATCAAATTCATCATTGACTTGCTCGCATGGAGTCTGACCCCCCTGAGGCCCATCACCTCTTTCCCAAACAGGCCGAGGCCGTCTATATGCCCAAGATGTCCGTGTGTGATCCATATGTCGGTTATGTCTCTTGGGTTGAACCCGACAGATCTGGATTGGGCATCTAATTGCCTTGAAACGTCTATGATGTGCAGTTCATCCTCATCCCTGATAAATATCGACGTGGGGAAGAGCTGCTTGGATTCAGCGTGAAATGAAGTACAGGTGCTGCAGAAGCAGCCTGCATGTGGCACTCCGCCATCCTGGGCGATTCCCAGAACTATGGCTGTTGGAGTTCCTGTCATGGATAAACCTCTACGATTTTCAGTGTTTTTTCCAGCTCGGATCCCTTTTTTCTAGAAACGCTGACAGTCCCTCTTGGCCTTCTACAGACCCCCTCATTTCGCTCGTCAAGTCCAAGGTCCAACTCCTCAGCGCCTCATCGGTTCCATCCCAATTGTCAAGTCGAGCGGTGAGGTCCTTCACTCTCGAAACTGCGGTCGGCGCGGATGTCAAAATCTCCTCGGCGACCTCAACTGAGGCCGTTGCTAACGAAGATTCGGAGTGAACCAATTGATCGATGAATCCCACCCTGAGGGCCTCCTTCGAGTCTATCTTGCCGGCCAGCATCGAAAGTCTACGGAAATTAGCGCTTCCTAGCCTTCTATAGACGTACGGTCCAATCACAGCCGGGAGGATACCTAATTTTACCTCTGATAGGGCGATCTTAGTGTTCGGCTCCGCAATGACATGATCAAGGCAGGCAACAAGGCCAGCGCCTCCACCCAGAGCGACGCCTTGTACCCGACCGATAGTGAAGCAGGGATGTGACCAAAGACGATGGAACAAGCCGTCAAGCCGCTCTGAATCTCTCCTGTTTTCCTCCTCCGACTTTGATCCTGCATCCCTCATCATGTTAACATCAGCCCCTGCGCAGAAATGTCTCCCTTCCGCACAGAGATGCAGTACTCGAAGAAAGCCGCCTTTTGTTTGAGAGTGGTCAGAAGTCCAATCAAGAAGTGTAGTGATCTCGGAGATTAATTCAATGTTTAGCGCGTTGTATGCCTCAACTCGTTTCAACATAATCGTTGCTTGGGGGCCATTCAATGATAGTTCGCAGAGATTTGTTCTGGGTTCATTCATATCATCACATCCTAAATACTCCGTACCTTTGATCTGGGAATGGTGAGTTCAAGCTCGCCGATATGCATAGACCTAGTATGTCTCTTGTGTCTCTAGGGTCAATAACCCCATCATCCCACAATCGTGCTGTTGAGTAATATGGGCTTCCTTCTTCCTCGTACTTCTGTAGGATTGGCGCTCGAAAGGAGTGCACTTCTTCTTGATCCATCGGGCTGGATCCATTGCGATGCCTTTGGTCTTGTTTCACGGTTGTCAGCACATCTGCGGCCTGAGGCCCTCCCATCACAGAAATTCTGGAATTTGGCCACATGAATAGGAATCTCGGGTCATAGGCCCGCCCGCACATGCCATAATTTCCGGCTCCATGACTTCCTCCAATGATTACTGTGAACTTTGGGACTGGGACGCAGGATACTGCTGTGACTAGTTTAGCCCCATCCTTCGCGATCCCGCCTGCTTCAGCGTCCCTTCCAACCATAAATCCAGAGATATTCTGGAGGAAGATGAGGGGGGTCCCGCGTTGGCCACAGAGTTCTACGAAATGAGCCCCTTTCAGTGATGATTCCGAGAATAGGATCCCATTGTTCGCGATGACACCCACGGGATACCCATGGAGGTGGCCGAAACCACATACTAGCGTGGTTCCATATCTTGGTTTAAACTCATGAAAATCCGAACCATCCAAGATCCTCGCTATGACCTCACGAACGTCGAAGGGCGTACGATTATCTTCTGGGATGATCCCTAGAAGATCCTCTGGATCATGCGCTGGGGGGGAGACTGTCTTGAAATCTAACCTTTGTTTTGGGTCCACATTGAGATGGCTCACGATCTCACGCACCATTCCCAGTGCCTCTAATTCATTTTCTGCATAGTGATCTGCCACACCTGATTCCCTGGTGTGAAGATCTGCTCCACCCAGTTCCTCAGATGATACCTCTTCCCCCGTTGCCGCTTTGACGAGCGGGGGCCCGGCAAGGAAAATAGTTCCATTTCCTTTCACAATGATCGATTCGTCGCTCATTGCGGGTATGTATGCTCCACCGGCTGTGCAGGATCCCAAGACAGCGGATATTTGGGGGATGCCCTTGCTTGAGAGAATGGCTTGATTCCTGAATATTCGTCCGAAGTGTTCTTTGTCTGGAAAAACCTCGTCCTGCATGGGAAGGAAGGCTCCCCCTGAATCAACCAAGTAGATACATGGAAGGTTGTTGGCCTCTGCAACTTCCTGGGCTCTGATGTGCTTTTTTACAGTCATTGGGTAGTAGGATCCGCCTTTTACAGTGGCGTCATTTGCCACAAACATGCATTCGCGTCCGTTGACTAACCCTATACCAGTCACAATCCCTGCGGATTGAGCCTTCCCATCGTACATCCCATTCCCTGCGAGCGTTGAGAGTTCCAAGAATGGGGATCCTGGATCGCAGATTTCATCTATTCTTTCCCTCGCCAACAACTTATCACGGGACCTGTGGACTTTGACAGAGCGTTCGTTTCCTCCTTTCTTCGCGGTGTTTATCCTGTCCCTAAGTTCACTGATTAGTTCGGAGTTAAATTTATGGCGATTTCTCCAAGACTCATCAGTCTTGTTCACGCGTGTCGGAAGCCTGACCATATGGCCTACCCTAGAGGGCCCCAGACTTCAATCCCACGACTTAACGAATTTCTTAATCGTTAGAGAGCCCGAAGGATTACGTCTCTTCGATAACAGCGGCAGTCATGTCAGACGAGAAAGATGGCTTCACGGAGGATGATATCGGGACATGCATAACCATAAAGAGGCAGGATGGGACCTATATCGAGGCTGAGATAGTTAGGGTCTTTTGCCCCCTCTGTACAGAGGAATTTATTGGGACTAAGCGAGATGCTGGAGGTTTCATAGCAGGGCACCGGGCTTACCACGAGCATGAAAATATGAGTGATATGATCGCGGAATCGATGGGCGGGGTCTAACTCAATTATACGCCCACTCACCGTTTCGCATCACGGGTGTGATCGTCCCATCCTGGGAGACTCCGTCGATGTCCATTTTATCTGAGCCAATCATCCAATCTACGTGTATGTTCGATGTATTGCCACCAGCCTCTTTCACGCTCTCAGGACTGTTCCCTATGTGGTCCCTGAAACACTTGGAGTAACACTGCCCAAGTGCGATATGGCAACTTGCGTTTTCATCATAGAGTGTATTGTAGAATAGCAATCCTGATTCGCTTATTGGAGATGAATGCGGGACGAGGGCGACCTCCCCCAAGCGTCGAGCACCCTCATCTGTGTCTAGAAGATTGAGGAAGACCTCCTCGCCTTTGTCAGCCCTTGCTTTTGTGATTTTTCCCTTCTCGAACTCAACCTCGATGCCGTCAATCAAGGTTCCACGATAGACCAATGGCTTCGTAGCCCTGACGCAGCCATCGACTCTATGGGAATGCGGAGTGGTGAATACTTCCTCAGTAGGGATGTTGGGTGTGCATGTTATTCCGTTTTTGGAAGTGCTAGCACCTCCCTTCCATTCGTGTCCCTCTGCCAAACCTATTGTCAGATCCGTCCCGGGGCCGCTATACCTCAAAGCAGAGAAATTCTTCTCATTGAGCCATTTTTGCCTACTTGTGAGGGTCTGTTGATGCTTCTCCCATGCTGCGATCGGATCCGGATTATCCACTCTTGAGATCGAAAAAATAGCTTGTGCCAAGGAAGCGATGGCGTCTCTTTCTTCAAGGTCAGGGAAGACTTGCTTTGCCCATGCGGAACCTGGGTAAGAAATTATGTTCCAGTTTGTCACGAAATTTGTGATTCTTTCCATCGCGGGTTTTGAAGCTAAAGACATCGATTTCCCGGCTCTTGCGACGCGAACTGGATCCTGACCATTCAATAATAACGGGTTTGCTGCGGAGACGGCCAGCCTCGCCGTATTGTTGTCGAAAGCTTCAGCCATTCCATTGAACATCCAAGATGGTGCGGAATCCAAGCTCTCATCAGATGCATGCTCATACCTAGTCAGTGACAAGAGGTCGTCTGAGAGTAATGTGGATACTACCCCAGCACCGCTTTTGTATGCCTCCGCAGAGAGCCTCCTAACAAGCGGGAGGGATTCTACCGGAGCCGTGATTATCAGATTTTGACCCTTTTGTAGATTCAATCCAACTCGGATCGAAACCTCTGCGAGACGGTCCAGCATCTGAGTATCAAACGGCAAATCCTCATCGGGGTAATCGTACATGGCAGATCGAGTGAGAGGTATCGTTTGAATGTTTGAATGAGATCATACGCCCAGTGTGAGCCTGAACACGTTCCTCAAGGCAGGCGCGAGGCCAACTACCATCAAACAGAGAGCGATTAGTATTCTGAGATGTTGCTGCCGGTGTTCGAAGACGGCTTGCGAATAAAACCAACAAATTACACCAGCAATTCCAATTTTGAGAATGGTGAAAGTGATTGAAGTATCTAATACTCCCGTGACCATCGCGCTAATCACGTGCTTCTCCGTGTATCCAAAGTAGTCGATTCCTATCCATGTCGCGATTCCATCCCCAATTTGGCCGCCAACTGGGAGTAAGACCGCAGGGCTGGCGAGGACTCCCCGCTTCCATAAAGACTCAACTTCTTTCTTCTGTGGAGTATCCAGAGTTAGGTAGTCGCTTTCCGTCATTCCGGGAGGTAAGACTCCCGGTACGAAACCTAGTTCCAAAGACCTTCTAGCATCTTCTTTCCCATAGGAAAAAATTCCCATACAGATCAGATATGGAACGCCAAAGACGATAATTATCGGCCATATAGTCAGATTGCCATTGACCCCTTCAACGGCGTAGGCGGCTAAGATAGAGAATAATACGATAGAGCCGCCAACTCCAGAAGTGTAGACGACCCTCTGTGTGTCATCGAATTTATCTGCATGTGATCCCGCTAGCCAGTATGGTGATGAAATCCCGAAGATGGATATGATCGCCATTACCTCTCGATCGAGAGTATTGGTGAGTCCATTTGATGAGTTCTCGAGGGTGCTTGTGCAGTAAATTAAGGCCTGAGCGGCGATTAACATAGCTGATATATGGCGTGTGGATCGGCCCGCATCTACGGTTCCACCATAACGACCCACAGAAACACGGTGGCCCAAGAATCCAGATAGGACGACCCATGCTGCGGTCTGGAAGTGGATCCCTGGGCTTACGAACCATGGAGCCATTGTACTTCCAAACAAGCCAGCATCCTCAATTACCTCTCCAAAAGGGGCCCACAATACCCATGGAATGAGGGCAACGAGCATTGCATCGGACCCGTCTATCCCAGCAATCCTAAGAAGCCCTGCCAGAGATACCACGAATAGTGCGAGTCCGAGGCCGTAACCAGCGGTATTGACGTAATTATATCCGCTGTCCCCACTCGACTCGTTCAATATCGAGTCGAGGAAATAAGTGAACACCAACTCCGAGATGGGGTTTTCAAATCCAGTGGAGTGCGTTGTAATTCCGAAGCCGAAAAATAGCAACGTGATAATCAAGATCCGAATGGCCCATTTCTCGTATTCATACAGGGACTCAAAGGGATTCACAGCCCTTGGAGTCGGCGGGGTGTATTGAGTTGATCGGATATTCAGAATAACTTCGTCTGTAGCGGGTCGTCTGTCCTTGTCGGCTTCCTTCTGCGTCGATTCTTCCTACTTCCATGTTTTTCGTATACCTTCTTGCTCGTTTCTCTAGACTTTGCACTCCTTCTCGCTGAGTAAGCCCTCTTGACACCCTCTCTTCTTGATTTTGACTCATCCAGCATTGGCGACGGGTAGTCTCTTTCTATTACACAACCACTCTCGTTTTGGACACTAACTGGCATCTTCCATGGCTCATGAATGAATTCTGTTGGAACGTTTTTCAACGAAGGTATCCATGATTTTATGAAATCGCCGTAGGGATCGTGATCCAATCCCTGTTTATGGACAGAGTAGGCTCGGATTGAGTTGATTCCAGTTGTTCCAGATTGCATGCCGACTTGGGACCAGTGTATGCCAGGCTCGTAGTCCAAGAAAAGCCTCGCCAAGTGTAAGCCGGAATCCCTCCAAGGCAGCCAGAGGGTGTATGATGATACAGACATAATCATCGCTCTCATCCTGAAGTTGATCCAACCAGTGGAAATCAGTTGTCTCATGCAGGCATCAAAGAACGGCCAGCCGGTATTACCTGATGCCCATGCACGGAAGGTAGTCTCGTCATATTCCCTTTCCATGCGCGAGTCTAAATCTACGTTCATCGCAATGAGGTCCAATGTGGGTTCTTGTTCGAGCTTCTGGATGAAATGACAGTGCCACGCCAATCTACTCTGAAATGAGCTCAAGCTCTTGGCCCACGATGATTTGCTTTTGTTGCTGATCTTCGAGTCTTTTAACGCGGCTTTTCTTTGGTTGGTCTTCCAGAGGGCACTTCTGATTGAGAGACAACCAGTGCTGAAATATGGTGATAGCCTTGAGCAGTGATAGCTCGCCTCCGCGGGTGAGGACATTCGCCATCTGTATGGTTCGCCTCTCAAATTCAGAAACGAGTCTAGGGTTTCGATCGCTGCATTCTCTCCGGGGTTCGGGCGTTGAGTTAGCTTTCTGGGAGTCAAACCCATAGAATCAACGGTAGGCTTGCTGTCTGTTGCGGGTATCGATCTTATTGAAACGGGCGGGGGGATTGGGGGGTTCGACATTCTCTTGTCCCTGAACCCCTTCCAATGGTCCCTGTCCATCAACCCCCGAACGACGCCATTTGTGGGGAATTCCTCCCAGGACACACCTTCTTTGTTGCACCACCCCTTGACCCTACGATCTCGTTCATAGGACCAAGATGTTCCAGTTTCTTGATGGGAGAATATTTTGTTTATTCGGTATTCGGAGTTGATTTTTGAGAGGCAGTCAATTACATTGGAGTATACGACATGCAGGGATCCTCCCCTGGCCTTCAAATTTTTATCCAGTTCAGTTGCACAATCCAACTCCCACTCGATATGCGTTGGATCGGTATCGGGCTGAGCCAATCTCTCGGGTTCTATGAGATACAAAAGGATCAGCGGATCGCTTCCCTTTGCGGCTTCGGACAGGGGCGCATGGTCCCTGATCCTGAGGTCACGCTTGAACCATACAACGTTAACCGGCATCGAGTCTGAAAAGGCGGGGGGTCGTATCAACCTCCGTTTAGGCAGTCATAATCCGTCATTCCTCGGAGTGCGCACCCGTATCATGTTCTGCTTCGGTTGTCCCGATATCTTCGGTGGGTTCTTGGGTGTCGATGTTCTTCCTTTTGTTTCTAATTTCAGCCAATCCTGGCACCAGATCCTCGAACTCTGTAGCAGTGTTTGTCGTGGCATCCTTGACTTGATAGCTATCCAGGCTTCTATCTTCGATCCTCCTTCTGCGTACGTCCCTTTCCATGCCCCTGATCACGGTGCTGTGCTCAGCGCCATCCAAGAGACCCTCTATGGCGGTGCAGGCTGTCATTAAGCCCAATTCATCCCCAATGACTACCACTGTGGATCCATGAATTGCGATCTCCGTGCCAGTAAAACTCTCGATCAGAGATCTAATCCTCCCGTCCCTGCCAATGAGTCTACTGCGCATACGACGGGTGTGGTTCCCTTTCCTCCCGACCCATTCCCTTATGTCGTAAATGCGCAGGAAAGCATCATCTCCGATCAACCGAAGGGCCCGGTTGGGAGCAAGGCCCCTGCCTATGGCGCGGATTATGTCCGGAAGTTTCAGTCTCAAAACCGGGTCGACGTCGGTCGGCCAGTCCACCGAAACCTCGCCCGTGGTGGAATCAATGTGGAGTTTTACTCCAGAGGCCTCTTCTATTGATTTCCTTGTTTCGCCCCCCTTTCCGATAAGAACTGCAATGCGTTCCTTGGGTATCCTAGTGAGTGATTCCATGTCCCTTTCTCCTAAACGTCCTTATTCAATCCAATCCAGGCAGAGGTTCTAATTCTGGAGCTGGATCGTCGATAACTCTCAGCAACGACTCCGCAACATCGACCTTAATGCCATTACGATTTGCCCACTCAACAATTCTCGTTACGTCCCGAACTAGGAACTCCCTAGCTGAAGGGTGTTGCTCGACGACGGCCTGTCCAACGTCGATAATCCATGGTTCACCCTCATGCCAGAGTATGTTGTATTCGCTGAAATCAGAGTGGACCATCGTGGCTCTTTGCCACATGACGGATATCATTTTTATCAATTCGTTGAACACTTTCTCTACATTTGGAACTGTGACATCTCTGAGTCTAGGCGATGGTTCGTTCAGGCTTCCGATTAGGTCCATCACGAGGACGTTCTTGTAATTGGCTCTAGGCATAGGAGCAGGAATTCCATGTCTTCTGCAACGTCGAAGGTTCCTAACTTCTTTTCTCACCCATACGTTGACAATTTCCCTATGTCGCCTTTTCAACCCGCCGAATCTTGGGTCTCCGTCTATGTATTTGGAGAGCGATTTGAAGACGGCGTTAGTAGTATGGAATATCTTCACGGCCACTGGCCCAGTTGAACTCGTAGCATGGAATACATGTGCCTCTTTTCCTCTTGCTATCGGAAAGTCGAGGGTATCGATCTCCCCTCCCTCCATCAATTTGTGGAGTGCTAGGAGTGTGCTTTGATCAAAGACGCTATCGAAGACCCTTCTATCGGACCACTCAAATTCGCCTTTCCCCAGGACGCCGGATATCTTGTCCTCTATTTCATTGAATAGTTGCTTGTATCTCGGTTCCTCCATCCAATGCCGTGTAGGTACTGAATCATCCCCGTAGCCGGGATTGTCCTCCCACTCTTCGTCCTCTGGCTCCCTCATCCATTACTCACCTGCACTTCTCCTCCATCAAGAGTTCGCCATGTCCAATAACCAACTGGGGCTGTAAAAGTACCTATGACAATGAACCATGAAATTATCGCCCCCATCCAAGGGCTCATCACAGGGAACAGGAAGATGGTGAGGATAGCATAGATGGATACCGAGGCTGATCCCAACATCATGGGTCCAGCAGCTCCGATGGGGACTTCAGGTCCCTGGGACAGCCAAAGCGAAACCATAGTGGTTAGAAATATGGCTGGGAAGACAGAGATTATTCCAGAAATGAATGGCAAACCCATCGATGCAATCCACACTGAGGCCCCAATCGCCAAGCCAGCAGCTGTGCCCCTGACCAACAAGACGCCCCAGCCAACTGCATTCTTTCCGGCTGGTGCTGTGGGGTTCGACTTCACTGCCACGAATCCCAAAACAATGGAAGCCGATGTTGTCGTGATCGCAATCATTAGAGGATCGATTGAATTTGATGTAATTTCCACTATGGACGCTGAAATGCCGGCGAAGATGGCCCACAGGGCCACTGATAACACGGAGACGGCGGCGAGTAGGGTGTTTCCCTTCAACAGGCCACCAAACCACATGGGAGAGTTTCTCCATATCCCCAAAAAGAGCAGATTCAGGAGCATGCCAACCGGCACTATTGACATGGCCGCGGAGAAAGACTCCTCTGATCCGACCTCCGACCAAATACCTAGGCTGGCAGGGACGATTGTGGTCGGCAGGGTTATGATTCCCCCGATAGCACCACCACCACGTTCGACAAAGACGGTAGATATGATTGCTACAAGGCCGGCAAAGACTGCAGGGATTAGGATGCTGATGATGTCGATGGCCATGGAAAACTCAACCGAAGAATGAATCTATGTCGTCCTCATCTCTTCTGGTGACCATGGTATCTGTGGCTTCCTCTGTAATCTGGTCTGGCTCATTGTCCTGATCGATTTCCAACGGTTCCTCGGACTTCGTCCTTTCCTCTGTGGGTTGGTCGTCATATTCCATGTCGCCCTCATCCATGGCAGTTATGTCATCGTCTGAGTATCCGAAGAGATCGACTATCTCCGGCAGCACCCCTTTCCTTGAGAGGTAGATTGACTGCGTCTTTGTGTATCTACTTCTGACATCTGCCTTCGAGTCTTGGAAATCCCAGGGTTGAACGACTATCAAATCACCTTCTCGCACCCATTGTCGGCGTCGCATCTTCCCAGGAATTCGGGCAAGTCTTGATTCTCCATCCTCGCAGACGGCCGTCACCCTCCGCCCACCAAGAATCTGGTCAGCTATCGCAAACATCTCGTTGATCTTCCTGTTTGGTAAGGGAACCCTGATCTTGTCGCTCCCACCTGACTCCAATCGTGCAAGGAGTTCGGAGTCGACCCTTTCTGCGCGACGTGCCATGCATTTGCGTCGGGGGTTCCCTATGTGAACCTACCACCACTGTCGGTGCTAGAATGTTGAGATGGCTGTCTCTACGAGAGACAAGAGCCACTCACTCGCTGGGCCGAGTCCGAACAGCACCGTCAAAACCATGGAGACCAGAATGGCCACTTTGAGCAGTGGTGCTTTCGGCAGTGGAGAATCCGTGATTGGTTCTTCGAAGAACATCAGTAGGCCGATTCTGAGGTAATAGAACAGGGATAGGGCGCTGTTCAGGACGATCGCGAGTGCCAACAGGAAGTATGGATCAACTGATTGCAGCCAGCTCATGGCGTTGGTGGCTGTGACAGCACCAGTGTCAGTTGTGGTGGTGACCAACCCATTGATCATTAGGAACTTGGAAAGGAAGCCAGAAAGGGGAGGGATTCCAGCCAGTGACAGCATGAATACGAACATCGAACTTGCAACGATGGGGTCTCTACGAGCTAATCCATTCATGTCTGATATCGATTTTCCTGTGCCCTCTATCTCCAGTAGTGTGAGTACGAGGAATGCCCCCATCTTGAACAGAACCAAGACCGATAAATGGAAGACTATGGCCATTTGAAGCAGATCTTGGGTATTGGAATCAGCAAGTCCGGAGCCTAGCGCAGCCAATGCTGCCAACATGTAGCCTGCATGCGCCACACTGGAGTAGGCTAGCATCCGCTTGGGATTTTCAGAGGACAAAGCGGCGAGATTCCCCCAAGTCATCGTTATGATGGCGAGGACGCCCAGTGCGGGTGCCCATGCTGTCACCGCTTCATTGGGGGCTGCGAACCCAACAAGGACCCGCATCATGGCGACGAACCCCATGGCCTTCGAGGCCGTGGCGAGCATGCCTGCGATTGGTGCGTTGGTACCAGAATAGGCATCAGGTGCTGCGAGGTGGAAGGGTGCGGCGCTGACTTTGAAGCCGAATGCCACCAGCATGAGGCCGACGCCAATTCCCGCGAGGGGGTCGAGTGTGTCCATCGCCGCCCAACTTGCTGAAAGGCTGGCGAAGTCCAAACTGCCAGCCCAGAGGTACAACAGCGACATGCCGTAAATTCCAGTCGCAGAGGCGATTGATCCGACGATGAAGTACTTGGCACCCGCCTCACCACCGATTCTGCTCTCCTTGTGGAAGCCAACAAGAACGTATGATGCCATGGATGCCAACTCCAGACATACAATCAGGAAAAATAGATTGGTTGAGAGAGCCATTAGGCTCATTCCCAGCGCTACCATCATTAGGAGGATGTGTAAATCGACTTGCCTTCTGTTGTCCATCAGGCTGAGTGTGGTTCTCTCATCGGCATCCTTAGCGTCATCAACAGTGATCTTTGTAGAGGGAATCCTGTAAATCGACGCCGCTGCTGTTATTGCCAGTGCGGCTGTGAAAACCATAGACATGAATCTGCCGAAACCTGTGATTTCCATGACTCCGGATATTGCCTTACCGTCCGAAGACTCAATGGCGTAGAGTGACAGGATGCAAGCTACAGCAAGGGATACTGTCGAGATTATTCCTGGAGCTCTGGGGTCGGAGGTAATCTCGAATCGAGTTCCGCCCCACAGAATTGGAAACTTGAAGCTCGTGAGTGGGATCCTTGCCTTTGCGTCTCCGAGATTTGGCACAAGGATAGCAAATAGTATTCCAACCATTATCGCCATCTCTGGAGCCATGGCTGCGGCTTCGGACGAGGATAGTATCATGGAGAGGCCTCCAGCATGTTCATTGCATGTACTAAGTAGGTCTGGATGAATTCAGTGCTCCAAGCGGACATCATGTCCCAGAATATGAACGGGAGTATACCGAATAGGATCGTCAGAGCGCCGAGGACAAACATACCGGCATTTTCATGCCACGTGACGTCCCTTGGTTCTTCGTCATGCATGGTGTCTGGGAGTTTTCCTGTGTGCGGATCATCGGACTCGAAAATCATCTTCTGCATCGAAGTAAGGTAATACAGGGCAGTGAAGATCAGGGTTAGTGCCGGTAGGAGGACCCACCAACCAAACGTCATCCAGAAGGCGATCATAATCGCCACCTCAGCGACGAAACCCGCCAACAAGGGGAGTCCGAGGCTACCCATCCAACCAAGCATCATGTGTCCGGCTAGGAAGGGGGAATGGTGGGCAATCCCTCTCATTGACCCGATCTCGAGCGTGTGGTAGTGGTGTTTGAACGAGCCAGCGACAGCGAACAGCAGAGGGCTGATGATGCCATGAGCGAACATCATGAACAGCGCGCCAGCAAACCCGAGGGGCTGCATTGTGGCAATCCCGAGGAAGATCAGGCCCATGTGGGAGACGGATGAATACGCGACCATCCTCTTTAGATTCGTTTGCCCGAGACACACGACCGCCCCGTAAACCAGACTCGCCATACCTAGGAAGACTAGGAGAGGAACGAATGTGAGTGTGGATTCTGGGAACATGGCAACTGCGATCCTCAGGAACCCATATGCACCCATCTTCAGCATGACACCGGCTAGAAGCATGGAGCCCGCCGTAGGGGCTTGGACGTGAGCATCGGGTAGCCAAGTGTGGACTGGTACGCTGGGCATCTTTGTCGCGAAGCCGATAAGCAATAGGAGCCAGACAAAGTGTCTGAGGCCCTCACTGGTTATCAGTCCGTCAACCCTTGATTGTTCGGTCATCAATACTAAGTTGAAGTGATGGCCGGTTAGCGTCCCTGCGTAGTTTGGATCTGCAACTGTGTTGAAGTACATCACGAGAATTCCAACGAGCATCAAGACGCTTGCTGTGAATGTGTAGATGAAGAACTTCATCGATGCGTATTTTCTATCCTCTCCACCCCAGATCATAATCAGGAAGAACATCGGGACCAACGTGAGTTCCCAGAAGATGTAGAAAACAAAGAGGTCAAGGGAGACGAAAACTCCGATGAGGGCTCCCTCCATGATTAACAGGAGTGAATGGAAACTATGACCATCTTCGGCATCCCATTGAACTAACATGGAAATTGGAATCAGGAGCGTAGTGAGCCAAATCATCGGGAAGGACAACGCATCAGTGCCGAGGTGCCAGGTGACACCGATCGACTCGATCAGCCAGACTGGGTCCTCAGTCTCAAGGACGTAGTCCCCCATGCCAATTGACAGCCAATCTATTTGTCCAATGGTCCCAATGAAAATTAAAGTTGTGAGAAGGAATATGGCAGATGAGAGGCCAATCGCTACGTTCCTGACGGAAGCTTTCATCCTCATTGAGACATCATTGGGGAGGACATTCGGGAGGACAAGAAGTATCAATCCGGAGAGGAGTGGTACGAGGGTGATTATGCTGAGGGGTCCGGTGAAACTCAAATGGTCACCCCCATAATGAGGATGAAAATCGAGAGGGCTCCTACTGCGGCCATGAGGATGTAGTCCCTTGTGCTGCCTGTCGTGTATGTCCTGATCCAATGGGACCCCTGTATGCTGGTTCTTTCAACGAGCTTCACAATCCCGTCAATTACGTTGGCGTCGAACCATGCAGAAAATTTTGCCATTGGAGCGATTGTTTTTGAAATTCCCCAGTCATATAAGTCATCGAAATGAAGGCGCTTTCGAAGTGAATCTGAAAGGCTGCTGTTCGCCATTCCAGAAACATCAATGGTCTTGAAGGCCGCAGATAGGCTGACGAGCCATGATACCGCCACATTGGCTTCTTGGCCTTCTTTGAGGCTGCCTCCGTGGACTTTCATGGCAATGATTGGGCCGACTAATGTGGAGAGGGCTATCGTCACATAACCAACGACCATTAGGGCCCGCTTCTCTGGGAGGAAGGCAATCTGAAGGGCTTTTGTGACGTCAAGGTCATCAAAGCCCATTGAGTAGTCTTTGCTGCTGAAGAATTCCCCGATATGGAAGAATGCCAGTAGTGCCCCCGTTGTCGCAGTGACGATGGAGAGAGTGATCAGTGGCGTCTTTATCCAAAGCGTCTCCTCATGTACGTGCGATGCTGCATTGTGTTTAGGTTCACCAGCAAACGTCATCATCCACATCCTGGACATGTAAAATCCAGTCATGCCGGCGGTCAGAACCGCGAGAATAGCGGGGCCAAGAAGAAGTGGCTCATACTCTAGAGCACCCAGCCATGTCTCAGCGATTATTGCTTCCTTGGACCAAAAGCCTCCAATTAGGGGTATACCAATAATCGACATGCTTCCTAGCATCATGGCGATTGAGGTCACTGGCATCTTGGAGGCTAGCCCTCCCATGTTTCTCATGTCCTGGGCGTCAAAGTGCTCATTGTGGTCATCGTGTGGGCCGTGTCCGTCGTGGTGATGGAGTTCATGGTGAGCATGGTGCATTTCATGGATCACTGAGCCGCTTGCCATGAATAGCATACCCTTGGCCATTGCGTGATTGAAAAGATGGAAGAGGGCCCCACCCAACACGAAAAGTCCCTCGTACCTGTGTCCAGTTGACATTAGGTACAACGCGGAGCCGAGGCCTAGGAAAATGTAGGCCAGTTGGCTCATGGTGGAATATGCCAGGACCTTCTTGATGTCATTCTGTACGAAGGCAATCGAAGCCGCCATGAATGCGGTGATTCCGCCAACCCATGCGATTATGATTCCTAGATCCTCCATTCCCATCACGCCATAGTAATCAACGTCGACGAAGGGCACCATTCTGGCCACGAGGTAAAGTCCAGCATTGACCATAGTTGCAGCATGAATCAATGCAGAGACAGGGGTCGGGCCCTCCATGGCATCTGGCAACCAGACATGGAGGGGGAATTGGGCTGATTTCCCGACGCAACCGATGAAAAGCATGAGCAGGGCTGGTTGGAGCTCCGACGCTTTGACGGGGGCCTCCCCCACCCCAGTGGAGGGATTGTCGAAAACAACTGCGAAGTCGAGTGATCCGTATATGTCATACAACATCAAGAGACCTACCATGAGGAAAACGTCCCCCACCCTTGTTGTCATGAATGCCTTCTTGGCAGCGGCTGCAGCGCTTTCCTTCCAGTAGTAGAATCCAATTAACAAATAGGAGCACAGCCCCATGATCTCCCAGAAAATAAACAACCAAAGGAAGCTGTCAGCCAGCACCATTCCAAACATCCCCATGCTGAATAGGATGAATTCGGCGAAGAAGCGATGGTTCCTGTTTGAGTTGATGTCATCAGTCGTCATGTAGCCAATCGCAAACCAGCATATCAGGAAGCACAGAAATGTTGCAACGAAAAGCAGCATTGCGCTGATTGGGTCGAGCCAAATACCAAATGAGATGTTTGTGAACCCTGCATCTATGTTCCACTGGGTTCCATCATAGCGTAGGACATCGAAGTCAAGCCATGTGAGGGGGTCGCCATGCGCTTTCTTCTCACCAGCGCCCAAGAAATCCAAAACCATCCACAGGCCGGCTATCAGGGATACTGATAGCGCTGATAGAGCAAGAATTCCTCCCTCCTTGAATCGACTGACCCATGTTTCGTTCCCATTCCATATCTGGCCTATTAGCAATACTACGGGAAACATAGCCAGGGGTGCAGCGATTGCGGCGAATCCAAGATCGATCGGCTCAACGCCCATGACCGCCAATAGGGGTACGAGGGCGATGGCTGGGGCCAGTGGAACAAGCAGGTTCCATTCCTGATTCTTTTGCTCGTTCATCGCTTTACCTCAGTTCTTTAGCATTACAGCCTCGTCCAGAGATATCGTCTCTTGGGTGCTGTAGAGTGATAAGAGGATCGCGAGGCCAATGGCGACTTCGGCGGCTGCTATTGCAATTGCAACCGCGGTGTACACCCAACCCTCGACTCCACCGGTGTTCAGGGCGCCTGCCACGAAATTCAGATTGGCAGCGTTCAACATCAATTCAATGCACATTAGGACGACTATCCCATTTTTCCTTGAGAATGTCCCAATGAGGCCGATGCCGAAGAGTATGGCTGCTAAACCAGATACCCACGATGGGTCGATCATTCTTCTTCATCCCCTGTGATCGAAATTTGATTTTGATTGGAGGTCCTGGTGGCAGCACGGGGCATCCCAATTACCGGGGTCTCTACATCCTGACCGAGATCCCAAGTCAGATTGGCCAGACGTTCGTCTCTGACAAGATAGGAAGCCCCGATCATCGCCATGCTAAGTAACAATCCCAGTACCAAGGTCATCATATTCCAATCATCGAGCATTGCAATTGCGAAGGATGACGAGGTTGGAGGGTCTGGTGTGTCATTCCATCCAGAAAACTCCATGGTCTCCGTCAGTAGAACAAGCACGAGAATGAAAACCCCTAATCTTGCCAGGATTCCCAATGCCCTCATTCAATGTCTCCCTCCTGAATTTGGCGGCGAGTGAGCATGACTCCGAACTGGACTACCAGCATAACTGAGCCAAGGTAAACGAGGATCTGTACGGCAGCGAGCATTTCGGCTTCTGCAAGAATAAACACCCCAGCAACCGCTAGGAAGGTCATCATGAGTGAGAGGAGGGAATGGGCTACTCTTCGGGCATAGACACAGCCTATCGCCCCGCCGATGGCGATTGCTGCGAACACAAGGAACGCGGCCTCCTCGGGGTTGACCATGCAATCATGCTCCCTGAGATGCCTCTGCGGCCTGTTTGGCCTTGGCTGCCTTCTTCTCTCTCTTGGTTTTCTCTTTCCTTGCCCTCTTTTCGAGCTCCATGTCAACTCTCTCTTTGTGGACAGACGGTAGGACGCGAGTTCTGTCAGCGTCAAACCAGAGATCCTGACGTGTGTAGCCGGACATCCCGTCATATTCGTTCGTCATGAAGAAGGACTCGAATGGGCATGCCTCGGCGCAAAGGCCACAAAACATGCATCGCCCAATGTCTATGCGGCCCGATACAATGTCCTGTTCTGCTGGTTTTAGATCGGTGACCAGTACGTCTCCGACCCCACTCCCATCATTCCACTTCACTGTTGCTGTTGAGCCGGATAGGTCGATGATCTCGCCAAAATCATATTCCTGTGGAGGTGCTGAGTGAGCGTGAACTAGATCAAACGTCTCTGCTTCTGTTGGGTCCTCCTTTGGTAGGGCTGCAAGGCCTCCGACCTCGATCTCACCACCATAGCCATGCCATTCGTCACCCTCAGTGGTGGTGTCCAGCACGTTGACCCTAGTCTCAGAGGTCATGTGAAGGCAGTCGTTTGGACAGGCTCGGACGCATGCCTTGCATGCTGTGCAGGTCTCCCAGATAATTCCAATTCTCCCATTGTATTCCCCCGGCACGAAAAGCCATGGCTCTAGGTCTTCAAGCCTCTCGTACGGATACATGACAGTCACAGGCCTCTCAACGAATGGCATGACCTCGCTGGCCTCCCTGTCCGCCGCGTATGCTCCTGAATCTGTCCATTTCGTGGAAACGTGATCCGACCCTATCCTTTGTTCAGTGAATCCGTCAGTCATGCTCACTCTCTTGTTGTGGTAGTCGTTGTGAAGCATGGGCAAACGTCCAATCAATGGAATAGTCCTGAGAGCGGTTTTCATCGTTATCCACATTGGCCTGATAACGAGGTTTCTGAAATTAGGTTGGGCGTGGGGGTGACCGCTCCTGAAGTCATAATGTTCCATTTCTAGTCCCTCCTTCCAGGGTATGCTTTCTCGAGGGTCTGTGTATGGTAAATCCTGTTGGAATTCTTCAGGGCCTCCTTGTCCTCGTCTATCGCCAGAAGTACGAATACTAGTATGCTCCCGGTAGTCATCAAGGGGGCTAGCCATATCGGCCATGACCCGTCCCATAGGGCCACTCTCATGACCATGGCCAGTCCGAGGTTGAGTATAGAGAGGGGAAGGAGGTATCTCCAACCGAACTCGAGGATCTGGTCAGTGCGAATCCTGTGGAGAGAGGCCCTGACCCAGACAAAGAGTGCAAACATGAGGTAAGCTTTGATCAAAAGTATGGCAATGCCTGGTGTGACCGCTGCGAGTGCTGAAAAGACGCCTCCGACTAATGGGAGTGCCACGAGTGTGTCCTGGAAAGGTAGTTCCCATCCTCCGAGGAAAAACAGGGCGAATAGGATGCATGCGGCATAAGCACGCATCATTTCTACTGCGAACATTAGACCCCATCGAATCCCACCATATTCTGTCCACCATCCCTCTACGAGTTCGGCTTCGGCTTCTGGCATGTCGAAAGGTATTCTCTCAACTTCAGCAATCATTGTCACAATGAACAAGACGGCTCCAAGTGGCATTAAGAACAGATTCCATGTGTCCGAGGATTGAATCTGAAAGTCGACAATTTCGATGATGTTGAAAGAGCCGCTCAGAACGGCTATGCCCAGCACGGTTACCAGCAACGGAATTTCGTATGCTGTGAGTTGGGCGGCGGACCTCATGCCTCCGATTAACGTGTATTTGTTGTTGGAGGCCCAACCTGCGAAGAAAACGCCAAGTGGGGCTACTCCGAAAATTGCCATCATGAATATCAATGATAGATCGGGATTCGCAGCCCATATGTGTGGTCCGAATGGTACGAAGGCGTAGACCATAACGGTGGTCGAGATTATGATGACAGGCGCTACCTCAAACACGAGACGGTCGGCCTTTTCCGGGACGATGTGTGCCTTTGTGTTGAATTTCACGAAGTCAGCGACAGCGGCCACGAACCCTGGCAGCATGAACCAGATCCCGTGGTAGCCCCTGTCACCTACCCTGGTGACGGATTTTGTATGATGGTCGTTTCCAAAATTCTTGTTGAGTGCCTTGTTTATTGCTCCAATTGGCGCCCCCAATCCGAGTGGGAGGCCCGACCACCATTCACCTGCGGTCACTCCTCCCTCTCCGACCCATAGGCTTCGTGCACTCATCGTGTTGCCAAACCTATCCATTAATCTACCAATGAATTTTCTTTCAATGTACGGAACCACAATTAGGGTTATCATCATGGTGGCGAACACTACCGTACACATCACCGAGGTGAAGATGAATATGTGCAGAGCGCTCTGTATAGAGGAGAACCCATCTTGGATGTTGATCGTTCCAAGGGGTCCAAGACCTATGTCGGATGATGGTAGGATTTGATGGGTCTTATCCAAACTCCATCCAATGATGGAATCCATCCAGCCTCTGATGTCTAGCCAATCGCTGCTTGCCATGTTGTCACCTCACCTGTCTGTTTCCCCAATGCAAGGATCGAATGAGCCCATAATTGCTGGTATGTCGGCAACCTTGTAGCCGATCATGCATTTTGACGCGTAGGGGATAGTTATGAACATTGGAGACCGGATGGACACACGGTATGGATTCTTGCCGCGTCCGTCTCCCCCTCCAACAATGTGGAACATTGATTCCCCCCGGCTATCCTCAAAATGGTGGGAGCCGAATGTTCCCTCGGGTGCCCTCGATGGCGCTTTGGCGATGATGGCTGGATCCCCTGGCTCGTAGTGAGTCTCGGCACCGCCGGGCATTCTTTCAAGTGCTTCAAGCACCATGTTGGCAGACTCGACCATCTCGGTGACCCTCACTCTGTATCGATCGTAGCAATCCGCGCCTTTGACGGAAGACCTCTCAACGGCTGGAGCCCAATCAAGTTCGGAATATACCGAATATGGGTGAGCCCATCTTACGTCGTAATCGACCCCGGCTGCCCTGACATTGGGGCCAGTGACTCCGTGGTTCACCATTTCTTCTGCTTTTGTATATCCAACTCCTTGTGTTCTAACGAGGAATACTGTGCTCTCGTCAAAGAGTGACTCATATTCTTGTATTCTCTGCTTGAATAAGTCCAACTTTGCTCTGGCTCGCTGTGCAAATCCATATGGCAAGTCCCTCTTCACACCACCAATTCTGGGGAAGTTGTAATGCATTCTAGAGCCTCCGAGTTCTTGCAGGAGGTCCATCATCATCTCGCGTTCCCTCAGACACCATACCATGATCGATAGATTCCCAATGTCCGGGCCATATGCCCCCAACCACATCAGATGGCTCGCTATTCTCTGAAGCTCAACCGCTATCAGTCTGATGTACTCTGCCCTTTCTGGCACCTCAACCTCAAGGAGGTCCTCTGCGGCATAGATATAGGCATGCGACCAAGTGTTTGCGCTAGCATAGCACAGTCTGTCGCAATAGGTCGTTATTTGTGTGAAATCACGAGATTCACAGATTTTTTCGACGCCTCTGTGGATGTATCCCAGGTCGGGCTCAGTATCGACAACCGTCTCACCATCGACCTTGACCTTCAGAGTCCATAGACCATGGGTCATTGGGTGTTGAGGTCCCATAGAAATCCACATCTCTGCCATTTTTACACCCTCACTTCACTCGTCCAGAATCTGGAGCTTTCCTCAGGAATCCCTGGGCATCATCGTACATTTCCTCGAATCCATGATATCGAAGTTTGTGCTGTTTCTGTAGAGGATGATAACCTGGGGGGGTTTCATGTGGATTCAGTACTCGTCTCATGCCTTCGTGACCCGCAAAGTCAATCCCTACCAGATCCCATGTTTCTTTCTCATTCCAGTCTGCTCCAATCCAGATATCTTGGACCGATGCAATTGATGGTGTTCTCGTCTCGGGGATGGCAACGTTGACTTGGATCTCTATGGGGACGGTGTTTCCACTGAGTTTTTTGGTATCGGTGATGTTAGGAATGATCGAGGATCCATTTTCGGTAGTCTCAGGATCCAAAACCCCAGTTCTCAGGAAATGATAGATCAGTTCCCAGTTTCTTTCTTTTGAGTCGGGCCAGTGAATCCCTGTGATCATTGAGCAATGGTCAACGAGATGGTCGTATTTCATTGTCTCAGCGAGGTCCCTCCATGCTGACGGTTGGCATGTGATGTGGGCGATGTTTCGGTCTTGGGTGCCGTTTGTCCTAGTCAGAACTTCGCCCTCTACCCCTTCTATGGACGACACGTCTTCCAGAAGTTTCGAAACGGCTTCCTTCTGTGCCTCGGCGCTGACTCTCTTTCCCATGTGCAACCACCTAAGTCAGTCATCGCCTAGTATCAGGGGTACTTCGACCTCTGATCTGTCCTCGCTTGGAACAGCACCGATCCTAATTATTTTCTGCCTGAGTTTGGCAAACCCATCTATCAAAGCTTCTGGCCTGGGGGGACAGCCGGGAATGTAAACATCAACCGGTATCACGGTGTCTACGCCTTCCAAGATGTTGTATGACTGGAAATACGGCCCTCCTGAGATGGCGCATTCCCCCATTGCGATGCACCATTTGGGTTCAGGCATTTGCTCCCACAATCGAACGAGGGGGTCGGCGAATTTCTTGCTCACGGGCCCGTTAACCAACAAGACGTCGCATTGGCGAGGGCTTGATCTGAAAAACACTCCAAATCGCTCCGCATCGAATCGGCTGGCACCGGCTGCGGCCATCTCCAGAGCGCAGCACTTTATTCCCAGGTGGAGTGGGAATAACGATTTCCTCTGGCCCCAGTTGAAGAGTCTCCCGGCCAACACGCCGATTACGTCTTTTATTCTCGAGGCCTTCAGAGCTTCATCGGTGACGTGACCTACGGTATCGACTAGAATTCTGCTGTTGAACACTGAGAAGTTCTGATTGTCATCCGCCATGGGTCCACCTCAAATGTAGATTCTTCCTCTTTTCCTGAAAACATGCCAAACACCCAGGCTCATGAGGAGCATGAAAATTGACATTGTCACCAACGCCGAAATAACCTCAGACTGATCTAAGGTTGAATCTATGGCCACTATGCCGCCGAATGCAAGGAACATGAATGCGATGTCAAAGACTAGGAAAATAATGGCATACCAATAATATTGGAAGTGGAAGTTGATGTGTGCTTCTCCTAGCGGTTCTGCGCCGCACTCGTAGGTTGTGGCGGCCCTGGGGTACAGGGTATGGTCCCTGTCATATCCAGGCAGAAGTATTGATCGAACTTTGGTCCTGTCATTGGGGTCCTCGATCGGCCTAAGGAAGTAGGAGGCGATAAATGCTCCAACTGGAAAACCGATGCCTACGAGGGTCATTATAGCGAATGCAAGATACGCCTCCGTGACTGTATCCATGAGCACCACCACCAACCCCCGAGGGGGCTACGAGACTACGCACCAGAAAATGCTCCATAAACCCATCTAAAAGATCTGCTCGGTCAGAGCTTGTGCTCATCGCTCAGCGCCTCTAATATTCGCTGGTTTTCTCGTCTCGATCTGAAAGTTAGAACCGTGATCGTCAGAACCCCAATTCCGATGAGGGATATGATCAGGATCTGCTCTGCTGTATCCGACAGGGACAGGAAGCCGGCAGGAAGGTTCGTCACCGTCACTAAATCGAGTGGCTGCCCTGCAGCCGGTAGGCCCTTTGGTTGCACGACAATGGTGAACCGATATTCATCGTCAGAAATGAGATCTGCTGGTGGGAGGGTGTTCACCCTTATTTCCATGGTTTGACCTGGTTCCAAGTCAAAATTGTCCGGCAAAATGTCAACAGACCACCCTCTCAGGGACTCGGTAGGAATAACCACGACGTCCTCAACAACGTTGCCGTTATTTGTCACAAAGAAGGTGTATTCGCCCTTGTCAGGATATGTTGTAGTTTGCTTAGTCGCCTCTTCCATTGTTATCCGTAGATCGTGAATTGTTCGGATCTCCACCGCTATGTCGATGGCAGAGGCTTCGTTTGGATTCAATGTCGAGAAAGTGCTGATTTGCATTAGTCCATTCAAACCGTTGGCTGATCCTTGAACCACCTCAAGCCTCACATCAACTTGTATTCTCTCCCCTGCGCCCACTGGTACTGGTGCTGTTATGGTGTTGCCTTGGATACTGACTGTTCTGATGACGAGTGCCTCAAGACCGGTGATCTCAATCTCAAGATTGTCACCGGCAGGGTAGTCCCCTGTGTTGTCAACATAGAAGGAAACTGTTGTTTCACCTCCTGGTGGAAGTGTCAGATCTATTTGGTCAGGCATCATGCCGGGTTCCAATGGCGATATTTCAAACGAATAATTGTAATTCGAGACCGTCACTGTCACGGTTTCCTTAGCGTCAGCATCGGCTCCGAACACCGCCGCCCTAGCCAATATCTTGGCTGAGTCGGCATTCTCCTCACCCTCCACGTTGACATCCAGATACAGGTTTCTTGATTGGCCTGGCTCCAGACTGACCTGGTTGATTCCATTTCCGTTCGAATCCGAGTAGGATGCACCCCATTCAGGCGCATTACAACCAGTTTGATCGCCGGGATCACAAACTTGGAGCTTGATTGTGTCCTCTACGTTCCCGTGGTTTGTCACTACGAAGGGGAACCTGACTATTTGGTCCGTGCGGCCGTTTTGCGAGGTGGATGTGAATTCCAACTCTACCTCATGCCTTTGGTTGACGTTTACAGTCAAAGTTACGGAATCAAGAGAATCGGGGCCCCCACCCCCAGAAATCTTGAATTTAATTGATGTCGAGCCAGCGAGAGCATCATCCGGAACCGTGATGACTGCAGTGGAAGTTGCCTCGTTGTTCGAGGTCTGAGCGGCATTTAGGCTGTGTGATGGAGGTGAGAAGGAAACGCTCCATCCGGGTGGGAGAGGGTCAGTGTTCAATGTGAATGTGTCTGCGCCATTCCCAGTATTTTCTAGTGATATTGTCACCTGGGGCTGGCTACCAGGCTCAACGTTAGAGATTGTCCCAGTGTTAAGGGAAATATCTCCGGCGTGTATTTGCCCCACTTTCACAGTGACGATGGCCTCGCATCCTACCGAGGAGCCCGCCTTCGCCATGATCCTGATATCTACGCTGGAACCGGATTCCACTGACGAATCGGGGGTGATGTCGAACCCAAAGGTGAACGAATCGCCATTGTTCCCGGGTTCTGCGAGGAGTTTGCTTGTCGGGCTGTCAAACGAGACCCAGCCGGATATATCTTCGCCTCCAGAACTCTGTGCTTGCACTGATGCTGTCCATGCGGTGTTTCCGGTATTTGTGACCTCTAGGTTGTTCTCTGTGCTGGTCTGTCCGGGCTGTAGATTTACAAATGTCCAATCGAGCGTCTCTTCACAGGATCTTATTTCTGGGACGATGCCAGTCAACGTGAGATTGTCCTCTGCCTGGTCTGGACTTGGATCGTTGTTCACCGTCGCCCTAAGGATAAAGCAATGATCGCCTGCATCTGTTTCACCCTCATCATCGAGAGTGATCACAAAATCAACATCCTCGTTATCACCCGAATTTAGGCTTACAGTAGCAGGGTTGACCGTTGCGGAAACTGAGTCGTCATCTGAGTCACAGCCACTGTCATTCTCAACTGCCAACTGTATCGTTGCCTGTTGATCTCCATTATTTTCCACATTGACGATCCAGTCGATTGTGTCGCCTTCTAGGTCATACTCCTTGGTCAGGTCATCTGTGGTGAGGACGACTGAGTACAAGCCCCCATCCTCGGCAGTGGTGGTCACTGTCAGAGAGTCTGATTGTGGTGTTGGTGGAGTGCCACCCGTCGCTGTAATGGTCAGAGTCGTCTCGCATTCACCAGCGGCTGTGTCGTCCACTTGGACTGTCAAATCTACCAGCTCCTCGCCATTGGAATTTACACTGCCGGAGGGAGAGTCGACTGTTGAGGTGAAGCCCCCACAGCCCGTTCCTTGTTGTGTCTGCAGCGTATATGTCATGTCATCGTCCCCATTGTTGCGGATCGTTATCTCATAAACGGCGGGATCGCTAGTTGTGGCCTGAAGCTCCGATATGGGTGTGGACAGTTGCGGATCAACGTCCGCTGCGACCGTTGGAGCGAGGGCTGCGACTAGCAAGATAGTCGTGACTAGTGTGACTGAGCGGGGTCTCACAAACCACCTATCCCGCTCTTAACCTCTCTAAGGGCTTCGGCGGCTGGGACGCTACATGTAGCGAATTAGGCATTTACTAGGAGGTCCCGGGAAGCCCCGCAGTTGATGCATACCTCCATCTCGGATACGTTGCAACTACCGGATTGTCCCACCCGGTGATATCTTGCACCGCACTCCCCACACGCCAATGCATTCCCGACGACGATGGGTGAGTCACAGAGGAAACAGGGTATCTCCTCTTCGACTCCGGTTCGATCCATGACATCTCCCCTCCTCTTCCTGAACTGCACTACAACTAGGCTGCCAGCTAGGCCCACCACGATCAACACAGCGAGCATGAACCAGGCCGAAATCATGCCCTGAGAGTCAATGGCGCGTACCTGTAGAGGCAATTGGAAAGTTGACCCATCGATTAGCGTACCTCCTTGGAGTTCAATGAATACCGGGCCTCGTGATTCTCCGACGGTTAGGTAGATCTCAACGGTCCTAGACTCACCCGGGGACAGGGAGAGGATCTCACTTCCAGATACTTGGTGATCCCATCCGTTGGGAGGAGTTTCTACGATAATTTTAGTGTTGATCTGAGTATTCCCTTGGTTCTCCGCTTGAAGGGTTATGAGTGTGCTTTCCCCTGATTTCAAGATGGGGGCGTTACCCTGCATTGTCCATGAGATCTTGGACGTCTGTTGTACTAATATTGAGACAGTATCGATAGCTAGGAGGCCTTCGGATTCAAGCCTCAGTGTCAAGGGAACCTCTGCATTTCCGGCTTGAGACTCAGGGATGATTACGGAACACCACGCTACCGAGGACGCAGCTGGCTGAACAGGGCTCACCGGGGTGCAGGATATATTCCATCCATCCCCCTGTGAAACCAAGCTGGCCACAGGAGACCAAGATCCTTGACCTTGATTGGATACTGTCCAAGATAGGTCGAACGGGGTTGCAACAGGCAAAGGCCCAAGCCCCAACGGGCTTGGTGATGTCGAGCCATCAGCGAGCACTATCGACCTGAATGAGACAATTGGCACGGCGCCAGAGGTCACCTCTATTGTTCTGTTCCACGAAAATGCGGAGCCATCCTGAGTCAGAAATCTGACCTTTGCGAGACCGCTTGCTGCCAAGCCATTGCCCTGTATGGTCAAATACCATATCGATGTTGACCCTTGTTCTATCGTGATTGGCTGGGTGTTGGATAGGCTATTCCAACCACCAGGTAGTGAGAGGATTTGAGGAGTGAGGGTTATGTCCCTGTTTCCTTGATTTACAATCTGTATCGGGATCTCGTGTATGTCGTCTGGCCTGACTTGCGAATCGATCCCTCCAGAGCTTGGCGTTAAACTGACATCGTCTTTTGCGGCGACTATTAGTGGGATTTGGTGGACCCATGTGTCACTTGTGGTCCTTGCTGATATAGTGAGCTCAGCGTTGATCAAGGTGCCTGCAGAAACCACTACGGATGGAGGGGTTAGTGTGATGTCTATTTGTCTTGTATTGCCTTGTCCTAATATGCCGGTTGAGCCGTGAGTTGAGTCTACAAAAGTGCCTAGATTATCCAACGTAGCCCTCCAACCCGCGGGAGACTCAAGGGCTAGGTCATAGGTCTGTGGACCATTGCCTTCGTTTGATAATTGCAAATATGCCTCGGTGGGTTCGAATGCGTCAATCGCCAGAATCCCTCCCGGGACTCTAAATTCAATGTCCGGGAAAGATGACACTGTTAGCTTCAGGATTAGCTCGCTGGTGACGTCATTCTCCGTATCCAAACCGGTGACAATAACCCTGTAGATTCCTGGTTCTGGAGGGTTTGGGTGAGTAAGGGCGAAGGTCAGTTGTTCTGTCTCTGAGGCATTCAGTTGAACTTGGGTTATGGAGAAGGAACTGTACCATGGCATAACAGCGCCATCGGAAAGCCGGATCACGCTGGAGGCTGAAATTGATGCGTTGGTTGGAAATAATGCTGTATTTGTCAACTGGATGTCGAAACTGGTGGTGCCTCTTGGATCAGTCATCACAGGATTTGGGTTCATTGTGTCAACTCTGATGCCCGGCTCGCTAACCAAGACAAAAGAGGACAAGCGGTTATTGTCCTCAGCCGTCTCCTCTACTTGGTCTGTCGGATCGACCTCAATCGTGACTTCTATGTTCCCAGATGCTGTTGGGGTCCAGTCCCACTCTACTGGAACGGATTCGCCCGGGGCCATCGATATTGTTCTGACTCCTAGTGGTTGTCCAGCGGCTGAGGCTGTGATCGACAGGGATGGAACCGAACCAGCGCCTAGGTTCACAATGGAGGCACCGACGGTGACGGCCTCTCCAACCTGGGGTATGGGTGTGGAGAGGGAGAAGCTGTCAGGGTCGACAGTGGGGTCAGGAGTCAGATCATTGACGTTAACACCTCTGATTGCAATTGAGTACGGCTGGTACTGTCGAGCGCCGGAGTGGTAGACGTCGCTTACTCTGACTGTCCAGACGCCGGTTCCCGCGGACTCGATTAGAGCGACTTCTACGTTATTCGTCGAGTCAGGTTGGCCGCCTGTCACTGAGCGTCCCTGGGAAAATACATTTCCGATGTATGTTGTAGATCCGTCCGGCGAAATCACCTCTAGGTTGAGGTCGTTCCGCAATTGATCTGTGGAAGAGGACGAACCTGGGTAGTCGGACCATGCCAGAACGACCTTCAGTGGTTCGCCGGATCTGGTCACATCGAAGCTGTAATCGTCATACTCCCCGCTCCTTAGCCTATGACGATCATCGACGAATATTCCGACATCTGAGTCAGGTACCAGACTATTCGTTAGGTCTATTCTTCCCCATCCCTCTGCGTTGTTGGGGATATTCGGAGTTCCGATGTCCTCGGCTCCTAATATCAGCATTGCCTTGATCAGGGAGGCCTGTGGGGCAGGTCTTTCGGCGACCTCCATCAGGTATTCTCGGATTAGGATTGATGCTCCAGCTGCTGCAGGGGTTGCCATAGAAGTTCCGCTGGATTCCTCATACCACTGGCCGAGGTCTGACGAACCACCGGATTCCTGTGCCTGACATGATCGGACGTACATCCCAGGTGCGATCACATCAGGTTTGATACGGCCATCGTCAGTTGGACCTTCACTGCTGTAAGGATACATGGCATCAGGGGCGCCGCTGTATCGGTTTTGATGTGCTCCGACGGCAATCACGTTCTTTGCGGTTGCAGGAGGGGATATTCCGTTACTGCCCTCATTCCCGGCTGAAAAAAGGACTGTCATACCTTCATATTGCCAATACTGGTCCCACGTACTTATTCTGTCGTCAGCGTCCTCGGCTGATGTGGTGTAACTTCCAAATCCAGAGCCAGAGCCCCAACTGTTGGTGTGAAATCTAGCCGCTTCGTTGTAGGCCTGAACAAGCATTGTGTCTATCCCGTAGCTGTACAGGTTTCCTGAATCATCATCTTCCATGGCCTGGAAGACTATTTCGGCCTCTGGCGCGACTCCTGCGTACTGACCCGAGCTCCTGTATCCCGAGCCAACAGCTGTACAAGCAACATGTGTACCGTGTCCTGACCCGTCTGCAGTGGAGCTGTCACCTGGGGTGACTGATGTTCTTGAGATGATCCTTGAGCCAAAGTCCCCGTGATCATGGTCGATTCCAGAGTCCCCGACGGCGATTATTTGGCCAGATCCATCCAAGGTCGATGAGAACCAGTTCGTGACGTCTTCGGATTCAGTGTGGTCTCTGACTTGATCATTGGATAGGCGTATGTCGTTAATTGGTGAAATCCAAGAAACAGCTGGGTTCATTGCAAGCTGTGGGATATTTTCCTCGCTTGCAAACCCCCATCTTCGACCATCGTCAACTAACCCGGTATCCTCGAATCCGAGTGAGTTCATGTCTGAAAGGTCGCCTAAATCTAACGGCGCTGAATGATCGGACCTCTCCCCAGACTCAGTATTCCATCCTAGAACCTCAATCATGGTCAGCTCTTCTACCTCAGCTATGGTTGGATGGACCAGAAGCGCAGCCGGGACCTTGTGGGAGCTAGCGACAACGTCCAATGAGGCTGCCTGGGTCAACGAATTTGGTTCACCTTGTACGAGGAATCCAGATGGGGGAACTGCGGTCCTTATCTGGACCCCTGGTACCTCATCGATCGCGACTCTTGCATCCCACATAGTGGAGCGATCGCTGATTATGAGCATAGTTAGGTCTGGCCGTTCTGTTGCGAGAGATTGTTGGATTTCTTGGTTCGGAATGAAAGTTTCCAGTGTGAAGGTTCCTATGGGCGTGTATGCTGCCAATGTGCGATCCCGCTCTTCGCCAATAGACCTCACTGGTTCGACGAGATCGTGAATTTTCAGAGGTCCGGAAAGGTCGACTAGCCTCGGTTCGGTTGGAGTTTCTAGAGTGTCCTCGTCGTTGATTTCAACTCCGCCGAATACAGACATAGACAGTAGGATCGTGATTAGCAGCGCTCCCCTGCTCTTCATTGGTGCCAAGGAATTTCTGACTCTCTATGAGCATATGGGTGCGTAGTTCATGATTCAGAAGATTGTGAAGGTTCCGAATTTTATGTGGTATTCGGAAGTCCACCCACCTACATCGATGGACCAGTCTTCCTCCTTCTCACCGTTGTGGTATTGGTAATGTAAGTCTATCTCGATAGTGTAATTCTCCCAAACCGAGGCGCCATCTATGACTAGTTCTAGGTCATCATGGGCGATAGAGGTGTGTGGCCCCAGTTGGTCCCAGTTGAAGTCAGTCCTTCCAACTTCGATGCCGACCTCATCCACCATCCTAATCGACATTTCAATTTCTTGAATGGATCTAGACCCTCTGTTGTCCAGTTCGACCAGCACTATGTGGCCGCCGCCAGATTGGCGATAAACGACATCGGCAGTCACCCCATCATAAGGTACGACCCACAACGAGCCGCCGAGCAGAAGGATCGTGATGATCAAAACTACCAGCGTGGAAAACATCACCCTCGCCGGATGTACCCTCTCTAGGACCTCTTCGATTGATTCGAGGATTTCTTCCGCTGCCTCCTCGTCTGCAGCAGTCGGTTCGATCTCCCGGAATCCTCTGGATGAAGTCATCAGAGTAAGCCTCCAATCAGAGTCATAGCGATTGTAGTCAGGCCAGAGGTCATTGGCTCGGGGATTACGATGTGCGTGGTAGATCCCTCGACCCCTGGGATGCTGTTGATAATCGACAGGTCGGATGCCAATCCATTGACACCAAAGGTCGTTCCTGTTGGAACTCCATTGGTAAACTGGGCGTCCAATAGAACCCCGCGCAAGTCTACCCTCTGACCCTCATTGAACTCCGCGAAGGCACGAGCTGAGGCAACGATTCTGCCTCCCTGAACATCTGAGATCTCGAAATATCCGAATTGGGAGATTAGAGTATGTACCTCTATTGTGGCACTCTTGATGTCCTCACTTAGAATTTCCATGTTCTCCAGAATGACCGGGGGCGTAGCGGGAACGTCGGTGATCCTCATGTAGAGTACACTCACTCCGTCACCTGAAGACTTCACTGCAAGCCCGAAGTCCTCTGTGGGCTTAATTGAGAGTCTGTCTGCCATGCCCTCGGCCAACATCAGGATGTCGCCCTTTTGGTTGATAGCCTCCCCTTCAGCTTCGATGAATAGGGACATTCCCGGGGAGCTGGAGGCGAAATCTAACTGTGGTATTCCCTGGAAGACGAGGCTCTTTGTGATGTCGAATGTTCTCCCTGGCTCCGTCGACAGAGCAATTGTTCCCGGTACGTCACTCAAAAATACGGTTGCAGGACGCCATGCTCCATCGAACCACTGCATCTGTTGAACCATCATGGATTCCACAGCTCTTCCCTTGAAGTCTCTGTATTCCTCTGGTACGTCCATGTTGATCTTGATTGCTGTTCCGAGGCTTGCATCCAAGTTAACCCTGCTCGGAACGCCATTGATCAGCAATTCTGATCTCGCACCCACATTTCTGTCCAGCAGTTCCGCATGGATACTAGATAATGGGAATGAGGCTGAATATCGTGCTATTGCATCGATCTCGGATATGCTACCAGTCGTCTCCGTGACGTCGAATACCATTTCTAAGTCAATATCGGATTGGACGCCCAATGGTAACCCATGGAGCGTGACGAAAGCGTCCATGCCCTGAACAGAATCGGTCGCTAAAATGAGAGATTCCGCACCGGGGAGCCATCCGTTTGCCTCCAAGTTCACTGCCCATCTCGAGCCCTCTTCTATGCTCCTCCTCTCTAACTCTAAATCAATGACAGGCGGGAGGTTTGGAATCCACACCCTCGCCGAAAAACCTTCTGATAGGCCCTCTTCGGGTGCATGAATTGCTATTCCGTGCACCCATGGGGGTTCGACGTCTGGAGGTAGTCCTTGATTTGCCTCAATAATGAGGTCAAAGTTCGAGTCTGAGTTCAATTCTAACCCATAGTTGAATGGGGCGTCAGTAGTCTCCGTCCCACTGGTCAACTCTGAAGTCGCAGAGGCCAACAACCTGTTGATTGATTGCCCTAGGTCTGTGAACCCCCCAAGGAAGAAGGCCAATCCAGAAACACCTTGAGTCCTGTCGAGAACGGGTATGTCGATATCGCCTTGCCCAGTGCCGTTCCCGGGAATTTGGATGGAGAGGGAAGAGGGCAGAGGATCGAGCATCACGGTTGCAGTTAGCGCATTGTTCATACCGACCATGGGGACATGGTCGACCGCAATCCCGAATGGTGTGGCCTCGGAGGTAGTGATGCTCGCTGTGCTTCTGCCTGCAACACCCAATGCAGATGCGTTATCTGCAGGCTTCCATGAGACCTTACTCAAACCCGAGATCCTAGTTGACAGGCTTGAAGTTTGATTCTCTGCCTCATGGCTGTAGAAGAAGTGGTCCCCATCCATTACGTGTGGTGTGGGCGAATTTGTAATTTGGGCTTCTACAGAAGAAATGGCTCCATCTGTTTCCCATGATATGGTATTTCCAAAGCTGGCATCGAAGGAATCGGGTATTCCCAGGATTCTGACGGCTTGCTTTTGGCTGCCGTTAGAAGCGTGATACTGGAATGAGGTTATTTCATCACTTGCGACATAACTTGCTGTTTCGACTCCAACAGTTAGGTCGATTGTGTCTGGGAGATCTGAGATGGACAGGCTTTGAGTTGATGCATTCTCGAGGTCGGCCCCGAAGAAGTCGATGAAAAGAAATTCCATGGGGCCGGTGTTTTTCGATTTAACCTGGAATGTCCTATCTTCCGTTGACCTGTCGTATGTAGCATGAATGGCCTCAATTCCTGTGAACCTTATTGATGCTGCAACTGGGACCAAGGGTTCCACTGGCCCATCGGATCCTTGTACCAACTCAGACTCACGATCCTTTGACAGAATGAGGTGGTTGCTTCCAGGGATGTCGAAGTGATCATAGGAGCCTATCTTTAGGTCGATCAGCGGCAGAACCTCTGCCTGCCGGGTAGTCCTGAAATCATCAGTCATCTCTAGGTGCAAGTTCTGCCCCCCTCCGTCTGGGGAGAATTCTACCCCTCCGCTCAGCACATCTACCACTACAGTGGGAACGGAATTGATGATTAAGGCGGTCTCAAGGAACAGGTCTACGAGATTTACAAGAGCAGCATCTAGAATTCTGGACAAGAAATCTAGATTCTGGTTGTTCCCTAAAGAGGGATTGTTACCCTCCTCACTGCCTCCTATGTTGAAGTCTCCGTAGACGATCAACGCGGTTGGGATGGTTCCGGTGGCGATAGATATCGTCTGATGATCCGTCACTACACCACCGCGAGTGACCCACGAGTCGTACGAAATGGATTCAATTTCCTCTACTGACCTGAGGAGAACGAGCGATTTGGGGGGATTTGCCGGATTTATCGGTAGTGCGTCATTATCTTGATTCGGGGTCACGTCCCTCGAAAAATTCTTGACGGCGATGATCAGACCTAGCCTGTCAGGTTGGGACCCTGGCAACTCGGGGCTGGATCTGGAGCCCAGCATTGTAAACACCCGGTCTATCTCCTGTGGCGATAGTGTTCCTGCTGGCATCCCCCTTAACCATCCTAGGGAGTCCGTGGAGTTTCCAAAATCACCGTCCGCTTTGTCCTCAGGAACGTTCACTCTGTCCTCATGGAAATGGAGGTGGATGTCTGCCCCCCGATCTGCGAAATATTCCAGTGAAGTCAGGCTTCGCTCCCCCGCTCCGCCGGCACCCGTGGATAGGGACGAGTCAGTCCTAATTGTGACAGAGACCTCACGGGGGATAATTAGATTCGTATCCTCTGGATGAATGCCGAGATCGATGTAGGCTACTTCCCAGATATCTCGCTGATCTTGATCGGGAGGGGAATAGTGAATATACCCAAATCCAGCTCTTATCCCACAGGAAATCTCCATAGAGGGTAGTGTGGTAAGTTCTGCTGGATCATACCCCTGCGGACATTGATCTTCCACGGGGTTGTTTATCGAGATAACATACGGCGCTGATAGTGATGCTATGCTTATGCCTGACTCCGAAGCGTCTCCATTGGGGTTGAAGATGCCGAATGTCAATGCCGTCAGGAATTCCGATGAGGCGTCTGATATGTCGAGGAAAATCCTCTCTATGCCGACATTCAGAGTGAACTCTCGAGGTGGTTGGGTGAAGGATGAGTCGATTATCCAGACGTAGCTCTCGCCCTGTTCTAACCCTAATGTGTCAGAATACGCAAAAGCCTTCACCAAAGATACCTCCAGCCTTTCGAGATTGTCCCAAGCCGGATCGATCGGAGCTTCCTCTTCGATTACATCGACTTTGAATTGTATAGTGGGCTTGATCCACAGCCTGTCACCGTTTATGCCCCAGCCCCCATTGAAGTCAAATTCAAGGGATAGCCCGACCTCAATATCATCATTGCCGTCATCATCCACATCCATCTGGTGCAAAAATGGCTCCCCGTTGTTGAAGATCAGGGATTGAAGCGAGTCAGTGAAGGTCACTAGTTCTATATTCTGTCGCTTTTCTCCATTTTGATCCTCGTATTCGACCCAAACAGCGTAGTCTGTGATGTTCAAGATTGTAGACCATATGTTCCTAACCTCGCCAGGGGGTGCTTGCTCCGGGTCAGTTAGGATCTCATAGGGTCTAGGGTGTCGTACCTCCGGGGGAAGAGTCTCGATTTTCTCGATATCAGTAAGCATCGTTTCGGTTCCTGCAATTGGGGAGTCGTTCCCACTTTCGCGAATTGAATTCCTGACTCTATCCAGAGATTCGCCCGCTTGGTCTCTTGCTTGGGGGTCAGCCTTGATCGAATTGTCCTGTAATAACACCAAGTCGAGGTCTTCGAGTATCTGAAAGTCACGGGATTCAATCCTTTGATCTGCACCGGCGATTATGCCCGGAGATGCCATCGAGGAAAAAAGGACGACAATGACGAAGACCGGCCACGAGGGTTTGATGTCGTTTTTGGGGTAGATAGCTCTCACAGGGCTACCGGCCATGGTTCCACTTCGGGATCAAGATGATTTAGGATATTCGCCGATGTGATCGAATGTAGTCACGGTCGTCTGACAACCTGTAATGAGCCGCATGTTGGACATGATGCCCTGACGCCAGGTGCCCCATCAGGTATTTTTACCCTAAATTGGGCTTGGCATTCGCTGCATTTTACTCGCATTTGGAGGTCTTGGACTAACTCCTCGGCGTCGCCGGGAGAGGGTTGGTCATCTGTGGGCTGTTCTTCCTCGTTGATGTCATTTCTTTCACTGCCTGAGATTGATGACGGACCAGGTATTTCTTCGGATGTCGGAATCTGAGGTATCTGGGGTCTGGATCTTTCGGTTTTGTCGTTCTCTGAGTCAGTAGTTGCGTCCTCGCCCTCATCATTTTCTTCCTCAAACATCAATGACAGTAGGTCGTCATTGGGCTTATTTTTACGAGATTGGGCCATGTCACTTGGTTTGCGGCCCAATAGTGCGGCGATGTCTGGATCAGCGGAAATTTCCGTCGTGGGGCTCCTTCTGTAGCTGAAGCTGGATTGTCCATCGTCCCTGTTCCTTGCAAACATTTCCTTCTGTTCGGATTCGCTCGGTACCTGCATCTGCTCTTGCTCTTGGTTTCGCAGCTCCTCCTCTATCTCCTTCATTTTCTTTCTGGCGCGTATTGATATGATCAATATGAGTCCTGCTGCGATCAACAAAACCAACGATATTGCACCAATGATTGGAAGATATGGCATGATTTGATCAATCAAGGACGGTGTTGTCTGGGCTGATTCTATTGCTATGATATACTCGATGTTGGTCTCAAGGCCGTTATCATTGGTCACGGTGCAAATTAACGAGTAGATTCCCGCTTTTTCATACGTGACCGTCAATGTCTGCCCACTTCTGTCCATGTCGTTGTTGGTGATTCCATCGCCGTCTGAGTCAATATTCACATCGACATCCCATGAATATCCGAGGGATTCGGACTCAAGGTCTACTGCTAACGCTTCTAGCGTGATGGTCTCATCTGTGAATCTGGTGATCTCGACTATGGCGTTGTTCACTGAGGGGGGAGTTGCATCGTATATCGTGAGGTTGGACGTTGAGTTGGATGTCATACCACTGGCATCTGTGACCTCCATCCTGATTGTGTGGGTGCCTGCCTGAACTTGATCGATTAGGATTTCCAAATCGAAGACGGACTCGCCTTCCTTCTGAGGAGATGGGTCGGTCAGTACGAGTGATTCCCCCAAGTACCATTTAACCGAGACTACATTCCAATTGTCGGAATACATACCCCTCAGGGATATCGATTCGCCAAATGCCCGAGTTATGTTCTGTGAACCCTCGATTTTTGCTTGAGGGGGTGAAATGTCTACCACGCTGATCTCATGGAATTTTGTGGCAGGGCGGCCATCGACACCGATGACTCTGAGGTAAATCGTCAAATCACCGGGTTCTGACCACGAGGTCTCGACTTGAATGCCAGCTAAGTCACTGAACCCGTCGCCATCAACATCCCAGAGGTAGCCCTCTGTTGCTATCTGGCCAGATCGGTTAGGAGTCGTACTGGCATCCAGCAAAACATTCGATCCTACATCAATCACTGCAAGCGAGTCGGCATCAGTGATTCTGGGATCTAGGATTGGGGTGAGCGAGACCGTGACCGTAGTGGCAATCGGAGAAAGACCGACACCTCCGCCTCCGCCTTTGTTGTCAAGGACGACGTAGAGGTTCGAACCACCTAACTCCTCAGAAATACTGTACAAGACGGTTCTAGGTTCACTTATGAGAAGCATTGAGCCTTCTTCTATCCGAGCAGGGGCTGCTCCTGCTGAGTAAAGCTGGTACTGATTTTGGGTCATTAGGAAGACGTCTGACTCACCCACCATTGACGATGCTGAAACCTTGATTATGGTTCCTGAGTCTGCATCAAATGGGCCCAATAGGGTTGCAAAGCTTGTTGGTTCTAGATGGGTTATGCCGCTGAAGAGCGTGAATGGTTCGTCTTGTGCTAGGCTTGCCGCCAGGGAGACGCCTACAGAGGATCCACCTAGAGCTCCTTGATCCTGGTCTTGAGGATGGTCTAGATTATCCACAACCAGATACCATCGAGTTGCACCTCTGTCTGTAGGGGAGGACCACTTCCAGGTTCCTTCACCGGTGAAGTCCTCGAAGACCGAGCTTGATTCCCATACGTCTGCCCTTCTGTAGTTCTGCTCTTGTTGATAGACGACGACTCCGGTTGAAGAGAACAGCAGTAAGTCCACTGCGGCGTCTGTAGATACGTTGAATTCAACAGTAGTGCCTGGACTCAAGAGACCCAGACTCATCCTGAGACAACTTTGGTCAGTTAGGCTCCAGACTGAAGCGTCTTGTGAAATATCATCCTGTATGCACGTCACGGTAGCCTTGGATTCAGCAGCTTGAATCTGAACTGGCAACATAAGTAGCATCAGTACGACCAGAAGGGGATTGATGCGATTCACAAATAGGACCGTGCTGGATCGTCCTTTACATAATATCGGTCCTGTGACCAAATGGTTGTCTCATAGTTCCGGTCGGCGCGGGATAGGAGTTGGGGGGAACCACCTCAACAGGATCACATCTGAAACGGAGCGAACCCATGACCATGGTATGGAGACATGCATGCCTCCTTCGACGATCTCGTCAGGAGTTTCGACGACAAATAAATGGGTGCAAGAACTGGCCTTATCATTCAGAACAACATCGTGGACAACACCCAATATCCTAGCGTCCGGAAGAACAACGGGTAGACCATGCAGAGTGGTTAGCCTGCGGTCGGGCATGATGCCTAGGTTGGAGTTGTCAGCATCAAGTTGACGCACAAAGATCTTACTTGCCGCGGTTCTTGTTGGCCTTCAGGCTAGGTCGTAGCTTTTCAGCTCCCTTGCCCTTATTGAGTAGACCTCGTCCCCTCTTTCCGGCCGAGGTCTTCCCCCTGTATGCTCTGCCAGAATGACTCGATCCAGTCGAGATCCAGCTTAGTTGTTTGTCGGCTTTAATGGCTGGGTGATGTGGGTCTATGAGGATGACCTCGTAGAATTTGTTTTTTCCATCTTCACCAACCCAATAGGAGTTCAACACCTCCAAGTTGGGATATCGTCTACTGACCCGCTCCTCTGCTATCCTCTGGATCGACTTCGCCATTGTGATTTTCTTGATACCGGCATTCGATGGCTTTCTCTTCATGTGGATTTTTCCTTTCCTGAGACCGCCTCGCCTGACTCTGGTTCGCACGAGGACAATCCCCTGTTTCGCCTTGTAGCCAACTCTCCGAGCGGCGTCGATACGTGTTGGACGTTCGATTCTTTGGAACACGCCCTCTTTCCTCCAAGAGGACATTCGGTTCCTCCTTGCTTCTTTGGACATGCCCAGTTTCGGTCTGTTCCAAGTCGCTTTCATGTACTTGGCTACACCCATGTGGCTACCTCCGGGGCCAACCGGCTCGCCTTTCCTATTTGAGGATGATTGACATAGAGGTACCGGCTCCGTTTCAGTTTGCCTGCCATGACAAGGATTGCAACATGTTGGTCCGCGCTCCCGGACTTGAACCGAAGTCCGGTGGTGAAGAGCCATTTCGCTTCTAGGGGAGTTGGCACGACAGTGCCTGGAGGAAATCCAGAAGGGCAGCTCCCAACGAATTCTTCAAACACCGCGGTTAGTTTGCTCATCTATGGCCAAAGAGAGTAGTCCGCGGGAATTGGGGGAGATGCTCGTTAAGGCCGAGAGCGGGATCACGAAACAGGTCGACATTACCAAGGTAGGCCGTGGTGCTTTCAACACAAAGGGTTCGTCTTGGCTGAACTCTGTGGTTAGGGATTTCATCACACGAGAGGCAATACCGTTCCCCCTTAGAGCAGTGGACCCTTATGCTGGGCAAGGAGATATGCTAAAACTTTGTGAATCTGAGTTCGGCATGGAGACATCCGGTTATGACATCCAAGATGGCTTAGGTTGGGAGGTTAACGACAGTCTTGAGTCAATCCCTAGAGATGATGAGGCGATTTGCATCACAAACCCGCCATATCTCGCAAACTACAGTGCAAAGCGCAAATCGATGTGGCCAATGGTTGGGCGCTATTACGAAGACTCGGGCAGGTCCGATCTTTACGAGATAGCCCTAGACAGGTGTCTCGAGTCGTTCGACCATGTAGTGGCAATCATTCCTGAGACCTTTCTCCATTCCACATACCCAAAGGAACGCTGTCAGCGAATTGTAATACTGGAGGCAAACCCATTCGAGGACACGACATTTCCTGTGTGCGTAACTTGCTGGGTTCCAGAGAAGGGTCAAGATCCAACCATCTATGTGGCTGAGAAGGAGATTATGCGGTTTTCCGAGATGGTTGGAATCAAGGGCGATGTGACTAGAAGCAACCGTATTGTCTTTAACGACCCAGATGGTAATGTCGGATTGAAAGCCGTGGATGGGACAAAGTCCGATGATAGGATTAGGTTCATTCCAGGTGATGATTTTGACTACCCAAGATCCAGTATCAAGGTGTCCTCCCGACTGATGACCTATCTAGGCATACCAGAGCTTGAATCTGAAGAAGTAATATCTGAATTCTGCAGAAGGGCTAACGAAATCTTCGAAGAATATCGTGAGAAGTCCGAGGACATCATCCTATCCGGCTTCAAGGGCAATAACAAGGAAGGCAAGAGGCGAAGGAGGCTAGACTACAGATTGGCAAGGAAAGTGATTTTGGAGGCTCTAGGCGAGTCTGTCCAAACTACTCTTCCACAGGAATAGTATGAACAACGATTGTATCAGGAAACTACTGCCAAACTCATAAGAGTTCTCTCAACCAAGCAATTACTTGATCTGAGTTGCCAGCAAACACCCTATCATGAATTGTAATTGATTGCCTTAGACTGGGGATTTGTTCTTCGAGCCATTTTCCGTCTAATTGTGCTACGAAGAAGTATTGATCGTTATTCTCCCTTGCGTATCGATTGAATTCTCTGATGAAATGTAGACTCTCGGCGTAGACGTTGTCTTGGTGCCCTCCGCCCACCTTGGTGTACTTCTGGAAAACAAAGACCTTTTTGTTTCCGATATATCCTATGGTATCCACATCTTTGATATCCAGCTTATTCTGATTCTTAGCCTTCAATAGTTCCTTCTTCTGCCAAATTCTACCTTCGTACACATAAAGGCCAGAAGGCGCTTTTTTGAATTGGCCTGAATTAACAAAATGGTTCAGCATTTCCCTCTGCACCTGCTCATCTACTCCTTGGCGTGTCGAATCCTTGCAGAAGTTGATCTGCAGCCATGGATCAGCATTTAGGTAAGAAATTATCATTTTCTTTACAGCAGAAAAATCCTCAGCACCGTAATAGTCCGCGTTTTTCTTTAGTCTGCTTTTTATTGTCTTGATTACATCCTTCTGTTCCTTGTTTGCATGTGATTCCGATTGTAATTGGACTATGCTTTCCCAAATATCAACTGCATCTTCTAGGTTTGATTGGTTTGTAGCCTGTCGACTTGTATCGATATTGTGCGCCCCGTTGGTACCCTCAATAACAATCTGAACTGACACAATAAACCCCAAGTCACCATTGTACTTAGTGAATATGGAGGACTCTGGGGGCGTATACCTAGCCTGCTGGGATGAAGCAGATGACATGTTGGTCCGCGCTCCCGGACTTGAACCGGGGACCCCCTGATGGCTGCCTACAACCAAGTGTTTCCAGTCTACAGTCAGGTGCTCTAGCCAACTGAGCTAAGCGCGGCTTGTGTCACCGGAGTCGCCTAAGCCTTATCTCCGTTTCCGGAAAGAGGCATCATCGGAATGCCCGGTTTCTACTGATAATCGGGCTCTGAGGCAAGTCCGGCCCCTCAAGCATTAAGAAGCCCAGCAAAGCAATTGCGCAGTATCCCTTTGGAAGGAGAGGTGCTTGATGACTAGCAGTGGTGTGCCAGTATGGGGGGTCTTGGGTCAGCAAGGGGCCTCTACAGCACTCACTGATGAACAACTTGAGTCATTCGGCCCCCCGGACCCTCGGATATTGGTTTGTGGTTGTGGTGGCTCAGGGAACAATACCATGAACAGGATCACACACATCGGAGTGGAAGGTGCGATAACAGTAGCCATTAACACGGACAAGCAACACTTAGACAACACAAGGGCTCAACAGAAACTTCTCGTCGGCAGGCACATCACCAGGGGACTTGGTGCTGGCGGTGACCCTAGGATGGGGAGGAAGGCTGCAGAGGCAGGCAGGAGCGTTATCACCAAAATCGTCAATGGCGCTGATCTGGTTTTCGTGACAGCGGGCCTAGGTGGTGGCACTGGAACAGGAATTGCACCAGTGGTGGCAGCTGAGGCGAAACGAGTCGGGGCGTTGGTCGTTGCGATAGTCACAACCCCGTTTGCCGTTGAGCGGAAGATGAGGATGCAGCGTGCGCTAGAAGGTCTTGATCTTGTCAGGGGGGCAGCCGATGCAGTTTTGGTTTTAGATAATAATCGACTCCTGCAGTTCGTACCTAACCTCCCTTTGGAGGAAGCATTCAGCATAATGGATCAACTGATCGCCGAGATAATCAAAGGGATTGTGGAGACTATCACAGTACCAAGCCTCATCAACCTAGATTTTGCAGACGTGCGGTCTATCATGAGGGGAGGTGGGGTCACTATGATGTTGTATGGTGAGAGTGACAAAGGTCCAGAGGAAGTCGTACATGAGGCCATGAACCATCCACTTCTTGATGTCGACATTGTGGGTGCAACTGGTGCCCTGATCCACGTGACTGGTGGATCATACATGACTTTGGAACAAGCCAATCAAGTTGTGGAGTTGATGACAGCAGAATTGGCACCTGATGCACAAGTCATCGTGGGAGCTAGGCAGGATCCCGCATTTGGCGACACGATCAAAGTTATGTCCATCATCACTGGTGTTGCGGGAGACAGGCTATCTGGTGGGTCAATGGCCGCCGACCTACTTGGAGATGCGCTCAATATCGCGAGAAAGGGATCTCGTGATGAGGACGGACTTCACAGATTTGACGCCTAGAGTGCACAATGCCCCCATAGGTTGAAATTCTTCGCGCTTACCAATTAGGATATGATAGGTAAGAAAGCCTCTGGAATCGCTCTATTGGTGATTCTGCTGACCTCGGTCACTGGTGCTCCTGCCTCGGCCCAGGCAGCAGATGCCAAACAGCCCTCCGTGGATAACCCTCAAATGCATCTCTGGGGGACGGATAATATTGGACAGTGCTGGACTCACTTCGATGCGAATGAAACCACATCCGCAGTTGATGGCTATGGCGAGAAGGAGTTTGCCCAGAACCAGCAGGTGGATGTCAACTTCAACTGCGCCATGTCTGAGTCCTTCAAAAGTGACATGTACCTGAATCCCAATGGCACGATCAGAATCGATGTGGGAATCTACGTCCAATCTGGAGACTGTACGGACACTGCGGAGTGCCAAGAATTGCGAATTTCTCTGTTGAAGGGGAGCACTGTAGTTGCCTCGAATGAATTCGCAACCAGTTCTTTCCAGGATGAACAAATAATTTGGGAGATACCCGTCGAAGACAACATGACGAGATGGAACAAGAGTTTCGAGGAGCCACAACTTCAATTTGAATATTCTAAACCCAATCCTGGTGGTTTGGAATGTATTGTATTTGACTGCACGGGCGTGTTTAGAGTATATTATTCAGACAACCAAGACGGGATGAATACAGAAATGCTGTTTCCGGTGATCAATGCATCTGACCCGATAGCCGTTGGGGGCGACAACCCTCCCCCTTCATCGACCGACTCAGGACTCCTACCAGGGTTTGGTCTAATGGCCGGATTGGGTGCCATGGCGGCGGGTGCCATTGCGTCCAGAAGACGCCTTGTGTGAAAACATAACTTGGCGATCAGTCTCAGAAATCCTTTGAATCGTATTCAGTCTCGATGCCCGTTGGGACATCTCTGAGCTTCACCTTACCACGAGACCACTCCTCAGGGAGGATCATCACAAGTCTCTCTGCACCAACTCTATCTGCGTGTTTCAGCGCCCATTTCATTCTCTTTTGCTCAAGAATGAGATCCACTTTCCTCCCAGTCGACCTTAGTCTCGAAGCTATCGCCATGGCATCAATCCGATTCTCTTCTTTGAGGCAGAATACAACGTCTTCAATATCGGGCTCTAGGTTTGGTAGAATCTCTTTCTTCCTCAACAATTCCATGATTACCATATCACCAAATCCGAATCCGGTCGCGGGCATGTCCTTTCCACCCAAGGTCCCGATCAATTTGTCATAGCGACCGCCTCCGCATACGGCTCTGAGTTCCCCCTTTCGATCATGGGCCTCGAAAACGGTTCCTGTGTAATATGAGAGACCTCTCACGACAGAAACATCCAATTGTATCCATTCTTGGATTCCGTATGAGGCACACAAGTCGAAGAGTGCCCTCAATTCTTTGACTGCAGGACTCTCGTCACCCAACATTGATGCCAAGTCGTCGAGATCATTGACTCCCATTATGGATAATATCTTCGAGATAGCGTCGAGGTTGATTCCCGAATCTGTGAGCATTTGCTTGATTTTCTCTTCAGGGACCTTGTCGATTTTATCGATAATGACACATGTCTTGGTGAATTCTTCCCCTTTTATCCCGAGGTCCCCCAGTGCCTGCTCAAGCACCTTCCTGTTGCTGATCCGCACAATTATGTCTTCTTCGTCTAGGCCTAGGGACCTCAACAGGTGGATCATCACAGAAAGCAGTTCGACATCAGCTCTGATGTCGCTCATGCCCCAGATGTCCACGTTCCATTGGTAATGCTCCCTTCCACGCCCCCTCTGGGTCCTCTCATATCGCCAACATTGAGGTATTGAGTACCACTTTATCGGGGTTGGCAGAGTGCCAGATCTAGCCATCACCATGCGGGCCAGTGATGGGGTCATCTCGGGTCTCAGAGATACGCGGCGGCCCCCTTTGTCCTCGAAGCTGTACAACTGAGAAATGATCTCGTCGCCAGCCTTTCGAGTGTAGATTTCCTCGGTCTCCAGAACAGGTGCGTCGTATTCTTCAAATCCGTGTGCTTTGGCAGCATCGTGGAATTTTCCGAATAGCCAATTTCTGGTCCTCATGTCCCCGGGATAGAAGTCTCGAGTACCGCGCACCCCACCAGACACGCCCCATGGTCTTCGTCAATGCACTTCAAGACCTACGCCGGATTCTGGTTAGTTCCATGCGTTCTTTCACGGATATCGAGCCATCAGAGACTGGGAAGGCTACGAATCTCAATGCGAGGAAGGAGGCGAATCCGAAGGCGAGTGTGTTCATCGCCCACACCAGGATATGGTTGTACCCCATCGTATCTGCGAGGAGGGCTTGGGACGCTGTGGATATCACCAGCAGAATCGAGTAGATCGCCATTGTCAACACTAGGCTCTTTCCGTATGGAGACAGTGACTTGAAGGTAAACCACCTGTGCATTGTGTGGGACAAAACGGAGCTAAGCAGATATGAAATGGACCACGATGCTGCTGCTCTGTATTGGATGCCCTCAAACATGGAGTATGTTGCTACGTACATCAGGAAGAAGATGGCGAGATTGAAGGTTCCGACCGCACAAAAAAGAACATACTCCTTGAAGAGCGTCTTGACTTGGTATCCGTGTCTCAGATCATTTGTCATGCAATCTCAGCGTCCATCACATTGGCATGGTGCACGCCGAAATTTTGAGGTGTTGGGTCAGGTGGACTTTCGCCTACTTTGACGATGTATGGGTCCAACCCTCCGGGTAGCGTGTCGATCGGTACTTCAGCTCCATCGGGCACGTTTCTGAACAATGGCCTCGGCTCGAGTATGTATTCTTGGGTCAACAGGCAGAGGGGGAATCCGGAGTTTCCGGTTGGTACCACCCTGTTGACCAGCATCAGTCTGTTCATACTCATGAATAGGCCCGCAGTTATTCCCCAGAAGATCAGTATGATTGTGATACCCTTGGGGTTCGTTGGGTTCCAGGGGTCCTCCACAGTTGCAAGTAGATCGATGAAGAAGCTTCCCATGAGCGTCACGAACATCAATGGGAAGCCGAGGTATAGGATGTAATCCCACCATTTTCCGATCCACCAGTCGTTGTCCCCGGTATTGATGAAGTCATCTCGGAATGAGGAGACGCCGTGGTCAAGGTAATCCCTGAATGAAAATCCTCCAATTCCATTCTGGGCCTGCCAAACCTTGTACCTCAACCATCCATATTTCCAAATTGCAAATGCGATGAATAGTCCACTGAACATAAGTCCATACCCCCAGATGTGATCCTGCACCTCCAAAAACTGGGGAAAGGCCACGCCAGTTGAATCATCGACTAGGATCCAAGTCGCAGCACTTGGTATGCCAAACAAGAATATTGCAATGCTCGTGAATCCGACCGCTTTCTCCCTGTCGACACCATGATCCACGAAGTTCCTGACACACAACTCAACGGTGGAGATCATTGAGGTCAGCGCGGCGAAGGAGAGTGCCAGAAAGAACATCGCTACCATTGCGAGCTGGACGAAGGGGCCACCAGGTGCCTGGGCAAATACCTCTGGTAGAACCAAGAATGTAATCGCACTGCTTCCCCCGCTGACTGCCGACAATGGGTCATCTACGACGGAAAACACAGCCATCATCACGGTAAGACCTGCTATGATGGATATGCTGTTATTTGCGAGGCACATGGTTGCCGCATTCAAGGTGGTGTCCTCGTCCTTTCTCATGTAGACAGAGTATGTGATGGCCATCCCCATGCCGGCGGAGCAGGACCATGCGGATTGGGAGAGGCCGTTGATCCATGTCTCTGGTTGGACTAGGTACTCAGGCTGTATGCTAAACATGTACACGAAGCCATCGAGAGTACCGTCACTGAGGTCCATTATGAATGCCAAGAACAGGGCTGAGAATAGGAGAACGAACAAAGAGACCATTAGGATCACGTTCACTTTTTCTATTGCTTTCGCACCCTTCCAAATGGCTCCCATGGTAATCACGACTGCCAGTGCTTGGAACATGACAACCTCGCCGGGGGCTTGGAGGAAGTTGTTCCAGACCTCGGTGGTATCGACGTCAGATCCCAGGCCTCCTCTGAGTGCGGTCTGGAAGTAGTTGATGCACCATCCTGTGACTACAGCGTAGTAGAACCCTATCGCAGTTGAAATCCATGCGGTCCAAAGGCCCATCCACGCGAATTTAGGGCCATTGAAGATTCGAAACGTACCCACTGTCCCGGTTCTGGACCTTTTGCCCATCGCAAACTCTGCTATCACGAGGGGTATTGACCACAAGAAGAGGAAGATCAGCCATGGAACGAGGAAAGAACCTCCGCCGTTTGCCCCGACCATCCTCGGGAATCGCCATATGTTGCCGGTACCTATAGCAGCCCCAATAGTCGCGAAAATCAGCCCCAGCCGGCCACTGAACTCGTCGGAGGATCCGCTCATTCAGCGTCCTCCGGGGGAAGGGAGAGGACTGGGGCGTCTTCATCTAGCATCACCCTGAGCAGGAAGGCTAGTCCGCCCCAGACGATGGTTGCGATGAAGGCGAACATGAGAACGGATAGGATCGCGGACCCGAAGCCCGCGCGATAGGGCATCGTTAATTCGTAGTAGTTCCCTCCGTCTTCGAGCGTTGGATAAGTGAAGGGGAATGCCCCATTTGTGGTTCCCAGTTGAGCACGATATTGGAGCTTCCCCACCGAAGTATCTGGTATCGGGACACTACTGGTGAGTATTGTCCCATTCGTTCCGTCCTTCAGCTCGCATGATTCGCCCTTAATCGTGAATGCTGCCTTGTTCCAGTCTACGAATCTCCACTCTGTGGGGCCAAAGTCGTCCTGTTGTCGCGTGGGTTCAACGAACCTCCAAGACAGGAATGAGCTGTTTTTGTTGATAGAGAAGGGGAAATATTGGTCCAGGCAGAGATCGAAGTTGATATCGCCCTTTGAGGGGATATCCACCTCGGATGGAGTCTGGAGCCAATGCCTGGCACTCATGTTCTCGATTCCGTGGACGGCTCTGAAGCGGGGGTCATCAGCTATCTCTATCATGTACCACGGAACTCCGATATTCCTGACTGATATGTGGGCAATGTCTTCTGGGTATTCGTGAAACGCATTCCCTATCTCCATGGTGTAGCAGTACGAATTGTGAACCCCATAGTGCCAATCGCAGAAATCTCCCGTGGTTGGATACAGGTCTGAGGACTGCATTGGTGCGTATGCAGTCATGTCACCCATCTTGTATCCATGGTATTCCAAGAATTCCTGATCGGGATTATCGCAATCGGTGCAATGGCCCCATGGCCATAGTACGAGCTCTGAGAATGAATGCCAGCTCAGTGTGGCCTTGAATTCGGATGCCCCGTCCCCGTTGTCATCATTCATCTCAGTTAGGTCCTGTATGAATTTAGTCTCAGGCTCTGAGTTTCCTCCCAGCCAATCCTCATCAATTTGGCCATCGGCATCGTCGTCATTGCCATCCACGTGGTCTTCATTGACCAGGCCATCTCCATCATTGTCCTCGTAGTTCACTGGTCCGTTGTAGACATCGTTGTTGGGTCCTGATGAGTAGCAGGCACCGGGGAACAGGGGGCCTGTGGCTCCCAAGGGGGCTCCCCACTCGAACTGGTAGTTCCTGTTCAGGTCAACCCCATCGCAAGACGGGTCGACCTGTTCGTCCGGATCTGGTATTGGAGTGAGTCCGGTGACAGTATTGTCTCGAAGATTTTTCCTCCAGCCACTCTGATAGCAGGTCTCCCAGGCGAATTCGCCGCAGTATACCTCCCTGTCAAATCTGACTCCATCCACGTTCAACATGGGAATCAAGTAGATTTCTCGCGTGTTAACCATGTCCGTGATGAATTGCTCAGAGAAGTCCTCATCTACTCCCAGATCGCCTGGTCCACAATTTATTCCATCCCCATTGTAGTCCTGATTGGAGGAGTTCAGGCTGAGACAGTCGCCATCATTGTCAATTCCGTCCCATCCATCCTCGTCGATTCTGCCATCGCCGTCGTTGTCGATGCCAGCACTCCCATAGTAATGGGTGAGTTGCTCCAAGAAGAACATGGGCACCTCGAATGACATCCATTCTCTGGCGTGGTGGTTCCCCACCAGCATGACATCGGGCCTGTCAGCATAGTTCCCATAGTCTCCGTTAAAGTGGTTGTATTCGCCTCCACCCACATCGGCGGTAATTTTCATCCAAGGGCTGGGATGGTTGTAGTACCACCCCTCATATTCCGTCGCACTCATCTCCACGCCTCTTGCGTTGACTCCCCCGAGGAGACCCTCATGGTACTCAAGGAACTCTGGATTCTGGTCCGCTAATGCCTGCATCCTTGCCTTCATTGAGAAGTAGTCATGGTATTCGCGGAACTGTAGTCTGTCGTTAGATTCGGGTGCCCACGGGAAAATTTGCGAAATGTACTCCTGTGACCAAATGTCCTCTGGGGAGTTCTCTGTTCCTTGATCTTGAGCTGCGACGGGTGTGATGACAGATACTGGGGCCAGAACTGACAGAAGGAATGGCATCAAGACAACCGCTAAACGAGTTTTCAGGCGACGGTTTGACTTACGAAGCCTAACTCCTGACGCGCTGGTCATGACATAACGAACGGGCCACTGTCCTTCAATCCCTCGGACATGAGTCAACTTTGATGCTGGTTGTGAATGGAGGCGCTTTTATGAAGAACTGCAATCGTGGTCGTGCTATGGGGCTGCAGGTGATGGACGAGGGGCCCTTCTCAGATTTCGGAATTGAAGCCGAGATCATCGGATTCTCATTGGGAACACTCGTTTTGGTGGTTCTGATTGGCTTTCTTTCTCTACTTCTTGGAAGATTTGTCAGGGTTGCTATTCTACCAGCCTTGGCCTCGCATTTTCTCGGAGAGATAGAAGAATCAGAAGGGGTTAGGGGTTCCAGAGCCCTCTCTTTGGGGATCTCACTTGTCCTGTTTGTTGAGATGACAAGAACCGTGGACGATGCCGTCGTAGAAATGGTGTGGGATGAAGGCCTGGTCCAAACCATGCTCTCCCTGCTCACCTCGCTTTACATCCTAATCTTCTTGTTTGCCTCTTACAGGCTAGTCGGTTCAATAGGGAGGGTGCTCTCTGACGATGGTGAGAGCCCGGCTTCACAGAGATCTCTGGCCAGCATGGCTGAATCGCTGGGCAGGATGGCCGTCTTCGTAATTGGGGCTTTTGTGATCGCTGGCGTGGTCGGGTTCGACCTAAACGGGATAATCGCAGGTCTGGGGATAACAGGACTTGCTTTGGCTCTCGCTGCGAAGGATACGGTTTCGAACATGTTCGGCGCAGTGTCAATAATCATTGATAGGCCATTCAACTTGGGTGATTGGATCAAGGTTGATGGAATCGAGGGGGAGGTGGTCGATATTGGACTGAGAATGACTGTATTGAGAACCGGACAGGATACCATAATTACTGTCCCAAATGCCAATCTGGTAAATTCCCCGATCGAGAATTTCTCACAGAGGAGATTCAGAAGAGTGGTGATGCCCTTCGAATTTGAAGGTGAGAGCGACACCGACTCTCTGCAGCAATTTTGCGAACAAATGCTTGAGATTATCAAGTCGGATGACCGCACAGTGAATGAGGAATCCTCATGGGTCAAGATCCAATCGATGGGGTCTTCCAGCATATTAGTCCAAGCAAACTTCTACACTCAGCAATCCTCAGACATACAAAGGGCGATGAGTGAGTCCACGCTGGTTAATGCCAGAAATTTGTCTAGTAAACTGGGTTTAAGATTCCATGAGCCAAGATTGAGACGGTCCTGAGATGGTGTCGATGGGAACGTTGGTGTTGATTCGGCACGGCCAATCAATCTGGAACGCAGAAAATAAGTTCACAGGGTGGGTTGATGTCGGCCTCTCTGAAAAAGGGATTGAAGAAGCAAAAGACGCGGGGAGGTTGTTGCAGGATGTTCAGTTCGATGCCGTATTCGCAAGCGGGCTGATCAGGGCTCAAAGAACTGCAGACATAATCCTGAACATAAACAAATCATGGGATGGGGAACAGGTCCGCCATGACAATAGACTGAACGAGAGGAATTACGGGGACCTCCAAGGACGAAACAAACAGGAATGCCGAGAACAATTTGGTGATGAACAGGTTAGATTATGGAGACGGAGTTTCAAGGGGATGCCTCCCGGTGGGGAGAGCCTGGAGATGACTGCAAACAGAGCCTTGCCTTGCCTATTCGAGGAGATCGTTCCTCTTTTGGAAGTTGGTAAGACGGTATTAGTCGCAGCTCATGGGAACTCCCTTAGATCGCTGGTGATGGAGATCGAAGGATTGTCTCCCGAGGCCATTGTAGAGCGGGAGATTCCCACTGGAACACCAATGGCCTATTCGTTGACATCAGGTGTCTGGTCTAGATTGGATCTCAACTGAAAACGGTCTCGGGCCGGGGTGCCATCGCGAAGTAAAGCAACCTCATACCAAGGGAGAGGATCAGGCCAAGTACACCAAAAAATGGACTTAATTGGTCAGGATCATACGTCCCGACAACCAGGCAAATTGAGCCTCCGAACAAGCCAATGATCGATAACAAGGAGAAGATTCGGATGGTGAATAGTCTCCTCTGTATCGAAGAGACTCTGCTCAGGATTTTGTTGGAATGAGGTGATGATTGAGTCCCAGCGCCATCTCTTGGTATGTTGCTTGAGAGGGCTTGCTCGTATTCCCATATCGCCAAACCACCGCCAATAATCTCCAAGCTCCTGCTCGGCCTCGCCCCATCAGTCCTGAGTTTTCCTTGAACGCTCACCCAACTGTTGATTATGGCCGCTCTAAGCCTGGTCTTGACAAGATCGTCGATTTTGCCCTCGGAAATCAGGCCTAAATCTCGAAGTAACGAGGCCAGATCCCTGGTTGCCGGCCATTCTATGCCCTTGGATTTGGCGACCGCGTTTATCTGCCCTGAAGAAGTTGGTCTGATCCGGATTTTACCGTCGGATGACTCAGAAAAACACTTGATTGGCATATTTCCAAAAGATAGGATCGTATTCATCCCAGGCTTGAATGGCGCCCTCCAAAGGGTTCTGCTGTCTATCTCCTCCTCCATCTTCGCCAAAAGGGAGTTCCATGATTTTGAGTTCGGAGGGCCACTCCACACACTCGACAGCGCCTCATGGGCTGAGCCAAGAGCGGATGCGCATCTCGTCAGAAGTGCTTCTGCGGATTCTAGATCTCCGAAGGATAGGTGGCTTCTCAGCACCTCGTCGGCGTTCATTCGTTCTTTTTCAAGCGGCCATATTATCAATACATCCAAGCCGTCGCTGGATAGCCCCCCAATGGGCCATTCCACATCGTCGCTTTCAGACCTTGCTAGTGCCCTCATGCTCGAGTATGGATGTTTTATGGCCTCACCGACATATTCGGAAGACTTTGTTTCGATGGTGACCGTGTTCCCGTTCCACTCTACTTTTTCTACCACTCTTGGAAACTCGCCCCATTGCTCAAAACAGTCAACGAATTTGGTCCATTCATCATTGCCGAATTTTTCCCCTTTTGTGACGAATTCCCGGATCTCTGCTCCTAAGACTTCAATACTCGTTAGTGACCATGCTGTATCTTCAGTGCCCCCTCCACTGTCAACGGTCATGATATGCTGATCAGGTCCACCCGTATCATACGAACGGTCAGAACATTCAATCCTGTTGAACCACTGGCCAGATCATGGATAACGAGGCCCAATCATATCCATTGGCTGTCGATCTCGATGGGACCTTGATACTAACTGACATGAGTTGGGTCTCTATCAGGAGGGTAATTCTACCCAGGCCATGGAGGATTCTAGGATTTCTATGGCTTGAATTGACAGGTCGTAGAGCAGTTTGGAAACAAAATTTAGGCAAATTGCTGAGCTTTGACCCCGCGGATTTAGTGTATCATGCCTCTTTCATGGATTGGTTAACTGGCGAATACGCTCGAGGCAGGAAATTGTACCTTGTGACGGCATCAGATCGTCTAATTGCAGAGTCGATTGCAGCACATGTGGGAATTTTCAATGACGTTATGGCATCAGACGGAGAGGTCAACCTCAGAGGCACAAAAAAGGCTGAGGCCCTCGTCGCTAGATTTGGTAGCAGAAAGTTCGGCTATGCCGGAAATAGTCATGTTGATCTGCCGGTCTGGGAATCCGCTGGACAAGTGATTGTGGTTAATCCAGAGCGGGGTCTTGAGGACAAGGTAGGAGACTCCGCAGATATTATCTTCACCTGAGGTGTCTTATTTGGTCGGGAGTAGGCGCTGGCTGGGTCGAGTATTGGATCGCACAGCGAAAATATTGCTTAGATTCAGGTTATTCAGGGGCCCAGCGAGGTATCTGGCAAATTCCAGATTTGCATGGAGCATCGTCAGTCGGATCGACAGAGTCAGGGGTGTCAGGGCAAAATCAAGGCTACTTTCATTTGATAGGTCCAGATTACCAAGTCACATCTCGATAATAATGGATGGAAACAGAAGGTTTGCTTGGTCGAATTCAATGAATACTGTTCATGGGCATTCGGCAGGAAAGGAGAAGTTGAAACAGGTAATGAGGTGGGTGTTGGACCTTGATGTGCCTTACCTCACCGTCTATGCATTATCGAGTGAAAATATCTCCAATAGGCCTGAGGATGAAATCGATGTCCTCTATGATTTATACATCGAGGGGTTGAATGAGATCGCGCATGATCCCCTGATCCACGAGAACAGGGTTCGTGTGAATGTCGTAGGGAGGCTCGATCTCTTACCCGCAAAAGTCAGAGAAGCGATAGAGGTGGCAGAGATGGCCACACAGAGTTACAAACGGTTCACGTTTACGATCTGCCTCGCATATGGTGGTAGGGAAGAGATAATCGATGCGGTTAAGTCACTGGCCAGAGAACATGCAGAGGGAGGGTTGGAGCTTGACTCCATAGACGTGAAAGCAATTTCGTCTAGGCTTTACACGTCCTCACTCCCGGACCCCGACCTCGTGATCCGCACAAGTGGCGAGGAGCGCATATCCAATTTCCTTCTATGGCAGATCGCATACTCCGAGTTCTACTTCACCGACGTTCACTGGCCCTCTTTCACTAGGCAAGACCTATACTGGGCAATAGAGGACTATGTGTCGAGAGGGCGAAGATATGGTTCCTGAGAGATGCTCTGCATGTGGCCATGACGGTTACAGATCTCCCTCGTTGACCGTAGATGCAATAGCAACGCGAACGACCAAACGTGGCAAAGAGGTTCTAATGATAAGAAGAGGCCGTAGTCCACCAGAGTGGGAGAATCTCTGGGCATTTCCTGGAGGTTTCGTGGATTATGGGGAAGACCCACTCGACGCGGTCATCAGGGAACTTGTGGAAGAAACCGGCATAGTTGGTTGGAACCCGGTTCTCTTCAGTGTGCTAGGGTCTCCCGGGAGGGATCCACGCAAGCATTGCGTCGGTCTATTCTACACCGTTGATGTGGACATGGAAACGGATCCTCTTGCGGGAGACGATGCGGTTCACTCAGAGTGGGTTAGAGTTGAAGACTTGAATAGAGAAAACGTAGCGGGAGACCACATTGAGATAATAGAAAGGATTAGGAATCCGGTTTGATGTAGGGATACAGTGGTAATATGCGTGTGAAACAATCAATCGATCTTGGTGGTATGCGATTGGCTCCCTACAGCCCTTGTATTGTGGTGGGCGATCAGATTTGGGTAGCTGGACAGATAGGAACTGATGGCGGGGAGACCCTCCGGGAGCAAGCAAAAAGAGCTCTGGACAAGATTGAGGAGTTGCTAGTCCAAGCCGGGTCCTCCAAGAGTGATTTGGTCAAGGTCACCGTTTTGCTCATCGACATGAAGGACTTCTCCGATTTCAATGAAATCTACGGCAAATGGCTAGAAGGAACGGTTTTGCCAGCCAGAGCCGCATTCGCCGTGAAGGAATTGCCTGGTCAGGCCAAGGTCGAGGTCGTGGCTGAGGCTGTCCTCGGAAGTGGTGGAATTTGAATGCGAAGACCGTAGCGGAAAAAGGGTCTTTGTTCACCCCTGTATTGATTGTAGGATGCATAATAGTACTTGTTGGGTTTGCGATAAGGGCCTCCTTCGGCGTCTTCCAGATTCCTATAGAGGAAGAGTTTGGCTGGCCAAGATCTGAGTTCAGCCTGGCAATCGCAATTCAGAACCTTGCTTGGGGATTTGGGGCGCCAATATTCGGTGCCTTCGCAGAGAAGATTGGAGATCGCAAGGCGATTGTTTTGGGTGCTGTACTTTATGCAGCTGGCTTGGTATTGACGACAACCGCTACCTCCCCGCTCGCAATACAACTGTACGAGGTTCTGATAGGATTCGGAATTGCAGGGACAGGATTCGGGGTGATTCTAGCAGTAGTAGGAAGGGCAAGCAAACCAGAGAACAGGTCCATGAGTCTCGCTATTGCTACTGCATCCGGTTCCGCAGGCCAGATCGTTGGGCCGACAGTTGCGGTCTTCCTTTTGCAGAACATGAATTGGCAATCTGTCTTCATGATCTTTGCGATTTCAATAATCCTGGTGCTCAGTCTGTTGCCGTTGATGAGGGCCCCCGAACGAGCCCCGAAGGAGGAGTTGGAGGAAAGCCTGGGGGATATATTGAGATTGGCTGTGAAGGACCCCTCATACATGATGATCTTCGCTGGATTCTTCTCATGTGGGTACCAACTGGCGTTCATCACTGCTCATTTTCCCGCCCTCGTGACAGAGATGAGCGCCCCGATTGATCCGCTCGGGTGGTGTGGGGATCTGGGCATAGAGACCACAGCCGCTTTGGGCGGCTTCGCGATCTCCGTCATTGGGGGGGCGAACATCATTGGAACTCTAATGGCCGGTTGGGCCGGGAAGAGGTTCGGTAAGAAGTGGCTCCTATCCGGGATCTATGCAGGCCGCTCAATTGCCGCGGCCTGGTTCATCCTCACCCCAATCACAGCCAACACGGTGTTGATCTTCTCGTTCGCCATGGGGTTCCTGTGGTTGGCGACCGTCCCACTAACGAGTGGCTTGGTCGCCCACATCTATGGGATCAGATACATGGCCACGCTGTATGGTATTGTGTTCTTCTCCCATCAAGTTGGAAGTTTCGTTGGCGTATACCTTGGAGGGGTTCTCTACGACATGTATGGGAGCTACACAACAGTATGGTGGATCGGAATAGCCGTTGGTGTATTCTCTTCACTGATTCACCTGCCAATCCGAGAGGAGGCTAGGCTATCACCCAAGAGCCCCATGTTCAACAAGGCTTAGGAATGCCTGCACATGTTAGAGGCTGTGAGCGCCTTCAAAGCCTACGACATCCGAGGGATCGCAGGCGTGGATATCACTACTGATTTCAGTCGGAGGCTGGGCAGTGCGATAGTCGAATTCACACAGGCGACGTCCATTGCGGTGGGAAGGGACATCAGAGCATCAGGGGAGTCCCTCAAGGCCGCATTGATCCAAGGAATAGTCGAGTCGGGTTGTACGGTCATGGATCTAGGGATTGTACCAACCGGTGTTGTCTACAGGTCGACCGTTGATATGGATGTCGATTCTGCAATAGCGATTACTGCAAGTCACAACCCACCAGAATACAATGGATTCAAGATCATGCACGAAGGGTTGCCAGTTGCAGGTGGGGATCTCCAGCGACTCAAGGCGATCTTCGAATCCCCTAGCCAAGGAAAATCCAATTCTCCAGGGACAATCCTCAGTAAGTCAGAGTACCACCACACTGTGATCGACGCGATTGTGCAGGACGTTGGCCCACTATCGAGAAGAGTCAGGGTCGCTGTCGACTCCGCGAATGCTGTCCCTGGGCCATTCATGGTGGAACTGTGTGACAAGCTGGGGGTCGACTTGGTAGATTTGAACTGTTCATGGGACCATGAAAGCCCAGCACACCCAGCTGACCCAACAAGACCCGAGAATATGACTCAACTATCGGATTTGGTGGCTAATTCCGATTGTGAATTTGGCATAGGTGTCGATGGAGACGGTGATAGGATCGGCGTCGTGGATGAAAATGGGGATTTCATCAACCCTGACAGGCTCATCGGGATTTTCGCCAATGACGTACTTGCGGATCGGAAAGGGGACTCCTCCGAGGAGGTACGAACAATACTCTTCGACGTCAAGTGCAGCATGGGCATCCAACAGGCCATAGAGGCTTCTGGAGGAATTCCGAAAATGGTGAGGACCGGTCATTCTTTCATGAAAAGGGAGTTGTCGGAACGGCCGGATATAATGTTCGCAGGGGAGATGTCAGGTCACCTATTCTTCAATGATCGCTGGAACGGTCACGATTGCTCGCTCTATAACAGCGCCCGCTTGATGGAACTTGTCGCGAGGAGGGTCGGCTCAACCCACGGATTCGAAAATTTCAGTGACCTGATATCCATTGTTCCCTCGTTTCCTGCCACGGGGGAGAACAAGATACCCTATTCCGGTGACAGGGTGGAAACCATGATGTTGGTTGAAAAGGCGTTCTCCGACATGGAGTGTCTCAAAATCGATGGGGTCAGAGCGGTGTATCCTGACGGTTGGTTCCTATGCAGACCCTCCAACACCGAACCAGTCCTCATATTGCGTGCTGAGGCCCACACAGAAAGCTCGCTGGCAAGACTGCTTTCCGATGTTCACTCCAGATTGGCTGGAATAGTCGATGTCAGTGAGTTGAGTTAGTCAATCGTCATCGAGGTCATTACCATTCATCAGAAGCGGCAATGCTACGATTAGTCCGCAACATACTGCGCTGAAAGCGGTGGCCGCAAGTCCGAGGCTTGCCAAGGCACCGCCTGCTCCGTCGAGTCCCGTTTCAGCTCCGATCATGCCGAGAAGGATAGAAGCAAGTACACCATCTACCACATTGATACCAACAGCGCCGAATCCCATCCAAACGCCCTTCTTCTTGTAGTTCCATAATAGGAAACCTGCATACACAAACAATCCAGACGAGGCGATGCCCAGAAGTGGAGAAACGTAGAACCAGAAAGAGTATGCAGTCTCATCAGCACCCCACATAGCTATGTTATCTCCCGCGCCTACCAACTCAATGAGTGCCATGATGACCCCCAGAGCTCCGAGGAGCATGGCGAGAGCTCCGAAAACCCTTGGCCCACCACTTTTCTGGTTGGCATAAACAATTGTCGTTGAGGATGGTGGGAGTGAGGCCTCGCCTTCTATGGTCATGGTGCTGGTTGAACCTTCAAGATCATAAGTTTGATGCCGTAAATATGTATTTCAATGTTCAAATCGATAGACTTGAGTTGCACTCGTCCACCGATCTACTTAACCGATCTGATGGTCTGGAAAAAACCATCTGCCACTGTAGCTTAGCCTGGTATAGCGTCTGATTCGTAATCAGAAGATCGGGAGTTCGAATCTCCCCAGTGGCTCCATCAGCACAAGAGGCCTTTGTCGGAGAGGGTTGCTCGACTGATGCCATATGACTCAATCAATGATCTGATCACCGGCATCTCTCCATCAGAAAGCATCGTCAGGGTTGCACCGCCCCCTGTGCTGTTATGCGTGACTTTCTCAACGACCCCCCGTGCCTCCACCAAGGCGCTAGTATGGCCCCCGCCAATTATCGTCATGGCAGTGGTCTCGACGCACATGTTCAGCACCTCGATCGTTCCAAACGCAAAATTCTGCTTCTCGAAGTAGGATGCTGGGCCGTTCCACAGCACACAGGATGCCCCCATAATGATCGGTCGCAATGTTCTGAGCGTACTCAGCCCGACATCGTAAATCGGATATTCTGTCGGCAGATCCCTCAGTGAGATCTGCTCCCTTGAGTTGTTGACCTCGATTGCGATGTCTTCGGGCAACATTATTCTCTCCCTGAAATTTCGGAGCATCTCCTTGGCGATCTCAAGTGCCTCCTCCGCGTTGGGTTGAGCTTGGTTCATAGCGAAATCCGTGTTGATCTTACCGATATCGTACCCATCGGCGACCAACATGAAATTCCCCACCACTCCGAGGAAAGCCACACAATCAACCAGGTTTTTCTCCAGCAAGTTAGATGCGACGCGCAGGGAATCGTCCGCCTTTGCCCCTCCGAGAATCGCAACATAGGGCCTAGGGGGGTTCTCGATGGCAATCGAGAGGGCATCGATCTCATCCTTCATCAATGATCCAGCCACCGAGGGCAGCACCCGGGTAAAGCCTGTCAGGCTTGGAGAGGATCTGTGAGCAGCTCCGAAGGCATCGTTTACGAAGAGGTCGAAATGTGGCCGCAGCACTCTGACGATCTCTGACTCCTCCTGATGTTTGATTTCTCCTTTCAAATTGATCTCGTCGGGATGCATTCTGATATTATCCAATACGAGTACGCCCCCGGGCTGCAATGTTCTGATTGCATCCACTGCGACTGGTCCGCATATGTCATTCACAAATTCAACAGGCCTGCCAAGTATCTCGGAAAGCCTAATCGCATGTTGACTTAGGTCTGTGAAATCAGCTCTTCCAGGCCTTGATTGATGAGCCATGATCACAACCGATGATCCCTCAAGCTTTCGAAGAGAAGGGGCCATTTTCTGCAATCTTGAGTCATCTAGGAACTTCTTGCTGATTGGATCAATTGGTAAATTTAGATCCCCACGAAGGAGGACCTTGAGGCCTTCAAGGCGAACCTGATCAAGCCCTAGGACCTTTGGCACGTTTCGACCGTGTGGAGTCTTGGTTTTGACTATGTGGTGTGATTTGGGTCAACGAACCATCTATTCGCAAACACTCTGTCGAGGAGTTATGGACTTCGGGGGCGATGGTCCGGAAGATCGGGATTGGCGGGTCCCTATATCAGAATTAGAGGCCCGCAGGGAAAGGCTCTCTGAAGCATTGTTGGGCCTAGATGTCGAGTGTGTGATAATCGAAGACCCAGTTGAGTTGTATTGGCTCACAGGGGGACGACAGAATGGTATGTTGGTCATTGGTGCGAAAGATTCCGAAGTCGAGACGACGCACTGGGTAAGAAAGTCCCTGTCGCGAGCGAAGTGGGAATCCGGTGGATCTGACTCCCCGAATGTCGTGTCGAGTCAACCGCGATCATCAGACATGGAAGAAGCATTGAGGAAAATAGGAGTCAGTGAAATGCCCGGCATGCTCTGCAACACCCTCCCTGCGTCTCGTAGGGATTTCCTTTCCACCCGTCTCTCTGGGTTTTCTGATCCAGTTCGAGACGTCTCTGGATTGATTCATGGGCTCCGAGAGACAAAATCTGATTGGGAGATCTCCATGATGGAGGAATCTGGACGGATAAATGAGAGAATGTTCAGAGGAATACTGGAAGAAGGAGGAAGCGGAATGTCAGAATTGGAAATTGCCTCCATCGCAGAAAAAGTAAGTCGGATAGATGGATTCGGGGGCAGGATAAGGATGAGAAGATGGCCAATGGACTGTGACAGGGCTGTCGTTGTATCCGGACGTTCGGGTGGCATCCCCTCTTTCTTTGATTCAGCAGTGGGCGGGTCGGGATCCAGCCCCACCTCACCATTGGGGGCGGGCCACAGGAAGATTCGCGATGGTGAGCCAGTCTTGGTTGATCTAGTACATGTCCATCGTGGATACGTATCAGATTGCACACGTATGTTCAGTTCAGGTGCGATGTCCAAGGAGTGGGCGCAGAGGTTAGAAGATATGGCTCAAATCAGCGATTTAGTTGTATCGAAGTTGGGGGCAGGGGGCTCTTGCTCGGAGGCTTGGTATGAGGGTAAGTCCCTGTCCGCAGAGTTAGGTTATGACCATCACCTCATGGGGATGCCCCCCCATCAGGCTAGGTTCCTCGGGCATTCCGTCGGATTGGAGTTGGACGAGTCACCTGTCGTTGCAGGTGGTTTTGACAGACCGATGCATACTGGCTGCACCATGGCTATAGAACCAAAGGTTGTATTTGGTGATGGCGCCATTGGAATAGAAGACACTTGGGTGGCTACCAAGGACGGTCTGAAGTGCTTGACAGGAGGCACTGGACTTCCCCCACATATGGAGTGGTGATTTGAATCCCAAAGCCAAAAGGAATGCGATGAAGGAGGCTCATCGCCTACTTAGGGATAGGACAGATCCTCATGGCTACCCGATTAAATCTGAAGACATACTCAAGAGCATAGTCATCACAGATGAAGGGGGGGTAAGTCTGAGAGTAAGGCCCAGGATGCCACACTGCCCTTGTTGTCTCTTTGATTTATCCTTATTGAGTAAGGAGTTTCTATCGAGTGATGCGATCAAGTCAGTGGAGATATTAGTGGTTGAGATACCCGGTGCTGCGGATTGGAATAACGCCCTTTCCACCAGAAGTAGTGGGCTATGATTCAATCTTGGCCTCTTTGAGGATCCTGATTTGAATTGCCATCATCGATCTTGAGATTGTTGTTCTTTTTCCTGGATTTCCTTTCCTCGATGACCTTGAATTTCATTGAAAGCCGACTGGCTAGGAACCAAATGAAAATTGAAATTCCTACTATGTCTATGATGATAATCGCGATCAGATTTGGATCCTGTAAATCAACCATTATTATGCCTCACAAGGGTGGGATTATGTCGATCTCGATATCTCCGATAGGGGGCATGCAACAGGCTAGAATTCCTCCTTGACTAATTAGGAAATCATCGATTCCCGGTGGAAGTGACTCTGGAATCTCAACCTCTCCTGAAATCAGTCTAACTAGGCATGTCCCGCAGGTACCAGATGTGCAATTCGTAGGAATAGTCACCTCGGCTTCAATTGCATGTTCTGTGATTGCATCGATAGTATCTGATTGGGAAGTGCCGATCGGCAGGGATCCGCGGAAGAAGCGAACCGTCGTTGATTTGTCTAAATCAACGGCTCTTTCCCTTTTCAGCGGTCCTCCCATCTGGTCCACTTCCCGGACTGTTTATTGAAATACAGCCCAGCCTTCTTCATCCACTTGTTGAATTTCGTCGCGCCTGCTCCAGTGGCGATAATGAAATTCTCACGGTGCTCCTGGGCCTGTATGTACCCCTTTTCTTTGAGTGTCTTCTCAATCCAATCATCGATCTCCATTAGGGTACCAGAAAGCTTGCTGGATTCCATTGAGGCAGAGATCTGACTCGCAGAGGCACCGGTTGCCTCGATTTCCCTGGTCACGGACTCAGCCACTGAATCAGCACTTGATTTGGATGGAGGGGCCACGATTGGATCTCTGGGCCCCTTCTTCGGATCGATGGTGATCCATGATGTGGAATCCGTGTCGGATATCCTTTCAGTGACAACGGTAGCGAGGCCGGCATGAAACTCCTCTTCGCATTCCCAACACACAAATTTGTAATCTCGGGCGTCTTCTATCACAGACGATCCCCTGGGATCCATCTCGTCTCCGCAGTGCGGGCAGGCATGAAGGCATAGGATTGGAGCTATCTTCCTTCTGAAGTCCACTATGTCCTGTGGGGTCCCATCTAGTTCGAGCATCTCGTGGTCACGGGCCGCTTCGAGTCCCCTCGTTTCTAATTGGTCTTTAAGTTTGGATCGCTGCTCGTCTTTAGCTTCTTCATCGAAAATTGTCTCCAATTTCACGATCAATTCAACCGTCTTGCCGAGCCTATTCATGACGAGTTTCTTGTTTCTGAAGGACTCTACTCTAGCGACCCTTTGTTCCTCCCTCTTCTCATTTAGCTGCTGAAGAAGGTCCTTTTGCTCCCTCTTGAATCGCTGCTCTTGGATCCTATCAACTTTCTTTGGAGCTCCTTTGGTAATTACGTCTGCGATGAATCTCTGTCTACTGGATGCCCTGGGGCCGGATTTCACTGATTCAATGACCGACTTTGCAATTTCTTTCTTTATTCCGTAGTTGCTGACCAGCTTTTCTTCATCGAGTTTCTTGAGGTCTCCGATTTTAAGGCCGGACTCTGACAGTAACTGTGACGTGGTTTCATCAATACCTCGCCTAAGTAGTGCCAGATAGGTGTCCTTCTTTGCCATTTTATCCCCTCACCGAAGAAGCGCAACCGCCGCATCGACGAGTTCTCCGAGTAGGGGTCCAGATTTCAAGTCACGGTCATACTGGAAGTTCATCGTCATGGGTAATCATCCTAGTAAGTAAGACCCAACTATCAGGATCTAACTCTTCGGGCCTCTTCTGACCCAGCTCAGTGAAGTCCCTCGATTTGCCCTCTAGTGTCGTTAATCTTTCAATCCAGTCCGATCTCGAGACTGCCCATGTCCTGTGTACGTGATTTGGAGCCGATCTCAATGAATTTCTGATTTTCCTCCTTCTCCTGCCAAAGCACCAAGAGGCCAATCCTTTGATTGAGAGGCGTTCTTTGTCACTGATGTGATCCCTGGAGATCGGTTTCAGACCAATGACGGAGGAATCAACCTCTGGCTGTGGACGGAAACAAGAGCGAGGGACTTCCATAACGATGCTGCAGTCGAAATCTAACCACAGAGAGATTCCCAGCGGGCCTCGATCCTTGGGAGGCGTCTTCATAGCCATCCTGTTCCCAAACTCCCGCTGAACTAAAAGACAGATTCCTTGCAGCGGAGAGTTCTGATGGTAATCTTGGATTTTTGATAGTATTGGACTGGATATTCCATACGGTATGTTGGCGATAACGTGTGTTAAATTATCTGGCCATTGGAGGGCCAGGGCATCACCATTTACGAGGCACAAGTTAGGGTGGGTTAACTCCGTGGCAAGGAAATCACAGGCATCAGAAGATATCTCGATTGCCGTGACATCTGCCCCTGTGTTCAATATCGCACTCGTTAGGGTTCCGGGCCCAGGACCTACCTCAAGGACATTGGATCTTTTTCCTAGGCCCAATGTCTCAGAGAACTCTACTGACTTTTTTATGGGGGTCTCGTTGATCAGGAAGTTTTGCCCCAATGATCTGTCAGTTTTGATGGCAGAGAGATACCTTCGAACGATCTTTGATGGCGGCTCGGGTTCTCCACGGGCAATGCTCAAGCTCAAACCCCAGCCCTGACTACCAAGTCAATCAATCTTGGAGATTGCATCGGATCGTCCATTTCCTGGACGTATCGCTCTGCGAGCAAGGAGGCTGCATCTTGACCTATGGCATCGGTGACGCCTTGTAGATCATGCCAGCCCATTGAGCCTCTTTTCTGCACCCATTGTTGGGCTGATGACTTTCCTATGCCAGGCAGCAGTTGGTATGAATGCATCTTCAGAGTGATGGGCTGTGCCCGGTTGAAAAAGGACAGATGTACTGCCTCGTCCATCGATATGGATTCTCTCACTATCTCGACAAGCGATTCTTGTGCCTCCGCAGATAGGTCCTTCTTCCTGATTGGGGATAATGGGCCCATGCGAGGATCGTCTGCCCCAATCCAACCTTCTTTTTCATCTAGTGCGGGGTCTAGCAACTTTGACCTGATGAGGAAAAGGCCGGGATGCGTTATTCCGTGAATCTCCTTTCCAGTGGGCCTTCTATCCATGATTGAGATCACGCGGACAGATTGCTCGGCCATCAATTCGTGGTGTTCCTGCTCATCCTTGTTCTCGCGCATGGCTCTACCTCTGATTGCGGGATAGGTGTTCAGTTGATGAATCGCTCTGTGAGAATGATCAAAGGACGTGTTGCCGAACGATATCTATGATTTCTTCGATTTCCGATGTATCCATCGCTATTCTCTTTGAGGCGATGATGACACGCATTGATTGAACACTCATGGGCATCAACTCGGAAATCTTGGCGCAGACATCTGGATGGTCGGCGAGTTTGTCGTTTGATTGGAGTGCTTCGGATAGGCTCTGGAATACCTCAGAGTTAGTTTTGATTCCACCTCGCTGCGCGCTCGCTGCCCACTCGGAGTGCTGCAGAGCCATCTGCTGTTCATAGGACAGCTCATGCCTCCTTTCCTGGGCCGCAAGAAGTAGGTCCCTGACTTTGGCATAATCAACATACTCGGATTGATCGGACAATTAACTCACTCCTCCTCTTGCTTTGATTTTTGGAGCTGTCTTTGGACGAACTCTGGTTTCGGCCTGCCATCTGCTGGCCTCATGTGTTCTGGTCGGACGACGAGCGTCTTGGCCATGTTCTTGTCCTTCACGCTGACGACATATGCTCGTCCCTGGCGAGCTTTCACCGTGCCAGTGGCACCTTGGAATCTGCGATGTGGCATTCCCTTCTGTTGTGCGCCGTCTATTACGATGGAAACCTTGTCACCATCGGAGTAGGAGTGCATGACTTTTGAGATGTTTAGTCGGCTTCGCTGGGATTTGCTCTTCGATAGAATCGAGCGGGTTCCTTGTCGCGTTCCATGGCTTCTCTTCATGTCTGTCCCCTCCCTGACAGCCTAATCGGCGAGCAGGCGACCTGCCTGTTGCGTTTAAGTGCATCTCCCGTCAAGATATTTAGTCTGCATGAACATTTTCAACATCTAGCCATATTACTTCGCATGCGGTCTCCAAGACGCCGGCTACCGATGGGTTGGTTCTCCCCTCGTCAGAATGAATGAGTTCCTTGATGTATGTTCCAGCCTCGCATCTGAGTGTCACCTCTATCTCTTCCCCCTCAGAACTTACCTCATCTACTGAGATTATTCGCCTTTTCCGATTTTTGTCCGCTCTTCGATGACTTACTCGTTTGGGAGTTTGTTGTTCGACAATCTCCCCCGAAAGAGACAATATGAGTGATTTTGCCTTTTCCTTGTCAATTGGTTCTTTTGTCTTGAATCGAATTGTGTAGGTCTTTTCTGACCTTGTCTGTTTTATCCTTGCCACCTCCTTCCTATCTGAGAACCTGAGTGAATTTACTTCCACTCTCCCATCGGATGTTGAGGATATTATTGATTCATAGTCAGCGAGTTCAGGCGATCTGGATCTAGGTGATTTTACCTCTAAAACGAATGGTCTCCCCTCTCCGAGGCATCTAACGTCGATGTCTTCCCTACCCATGCCGTGGAATGCTGTGTCAAAAGCCCCCATTCCTGTGACGAGGGGTCTGCCGATCAGGTCTTGGACTGAGTCCGGATATTGTAATCCACTTGATTCGCAGGCCTCGCAGCCGCCTTTACGGCCTCTGCAGGACCTGCACGGCCATCTCGTTTGGGGAATCTCCCTCGTGTTCTTGATGTATCTGCCATAAATGAACACGGGCCTGACGTCCACTTCCACCCTGAGCGTCAGTGTGTCAATCAGTATCATTATGTCGGGCCTCTCTTTTACGAATTCGATGTCAGTACTGCCCGCTTGTAATGTGGCTTGTATCTCTTCGACAAAGGTGGCTTTCAACGGACTGCTCCCGGGAGCACCATATCTTGACCTGACCGCATCTTCTTCTTCCATGAGGTCCTTAGGAATGTGGACCCCGATTTGCATTGTTTTGAAATCAATCCCTTGACAAGCATCGGATATGATTTCCGAGATATTATTGACATCATCCATGAGGTCTTCACATGTTGGACAGTGATCCATTGACTCTATCTCTTGCAGGTCTGAATTCGACTCGATTGCCTGTTTACGCAATTCTTCTCCACCCAGTGAGCCGGAATTCTTTGTTTTCTTGCCTGCGAGTCTGTACAAACAGTGATTGCAACACCCAATGCGTATGAGATGCGCCACACCAAGCGGCGCAGGACACGGCGGAGCATCCCACTGTGTAGATGGATCCTCGTCGATAGGGCTGTCATCGTACCAGTCCAAGTCAGAATCTGGATTCTCCACTGGCACCACGTCGTCCCACGGATCATCCTCTGCTGAGCCGTATCCAGCAGACGAGAAAGATACCCATGCAACATCATCTTCATCCTCGTTGCGATCCCCGCTCATATGATCACCTGACTAGGGTCGGCTAAACCCTGGACACGTGAAACCAACGCGGAGTAGGGCAAATATCATTGTTCCCACTCATTGCTGAGATTTTTTCTCGGCAATTTCACGTAGGATTTCAAAACTAAAAATACCGCTTGAGCAGCCAGAAGGCCAGAGGAACTTCAAGCCATAGTGACCTACTACCTCCACGCTTGGTTTCTCCATCCTGAGCCTCGCGATTTCTTGCTGGAATTCAAGCATCCTCTGGTTGTTTTCCCTTCTGGGTTTGCAATTTGCGCATGGGCAGTTTAGCCTCAAGTTTAGATAATCAACGTTGAACGTTGCCTCATCACTGAAAGTCATCTCGCAACTCTCTTCTCTCCTCAGCAAGTCAACCAACGTCATGTTTTGACCCGTCCAATCGGTTCCGTCCACTTTATTCAATTTGACCTAAATGTGCTGACGAATTAAACATCCCTTCATATCACAACTGGTTCCAAGATAACACTATGGTCTTGATGGGAGGTAAACAGAAATTGGTTCCGAGTCTGGAGGACTCATACGCCATGTGCAGAGAAATCACTAGGTCAGCATCTACTTCTTTCATGAGATCCTTTAGGCACTTACCCCATGAGAAACGAAACGCCGTTTACGCCCTCTATGCATTTTGTCGCAGAGTTGATGACATTGCAGATGGGGACTGGTTACCAGACCTATCCAGTTTGACTTCTAAGCAAATCGAGGAGTTGAACGACAGGGCAGAGGACAGGTCTATCCTTCTCTCAATCGACAAGCAATCCGAGGCATCGAACCCAGAGCCTGACCACACTCTGAAGCTCCGAGGGTTGGTCTATTACAGAGAGATGTTGACCAAGGCATCTAGGGGACAGGACACCAATGATCCGATTTTCATCGCACTCAAAGACGTTTTCGCTAAATTTCCAATTAGGCTCAGCGACCTCCATCAACTCATCGACGGTATGGAGGACGATCTGTATCCAACGAACTATTCCTCTTTTGAGGACATGAGGGGCTACTGCTACAAGGTCGCTTCTACTGTTGGCCTTGCTCTCATCGAAATCTATGGCTATGAGAATCCCGATGCTAGAGAACATGCTGAAGAAATGGGAATTTTCCTTCAGATGGTCAACATACTAAGGGACATACAAGAGGACCTCGAACATGGTCGTGTGTACCTACCTAGAGATGAGATGAATCTTTTTGGGATATCACAGGTGGACCTATCAGATCCCAGCCTACCTACCACTTCGAATTGGAAGGAGTTCATGAGGCACTACATATCTAGGGCCAGGACTCACCAGAAGAACGCCATGAGGCTCTTGCCGCTCATAAGCATGGACTCAAGATCGAGTCCCTCGGTCATGGCATCGGTATACGGTGAAATCCTTGCAGAGGCTGAAAGGAGGAATGGTGATGTGCTTTCACGCCGCCTGAGTCTTGGTTTCTTTCGTAAGATTGGTTTCGCCCTTTCGACGCTGGGCGTCTGGTCCATCGGGAGGGATCACTGAATGGCCCTCGCTCGTCCTGAAAACTCGGATCCTGACGTCACCATCGTTGGTGCCGGCCCAGGGGGACTTGCAAGTGCTTTGCTGTTAGCTTACTCCGGACTCAATGTAGTCATCGTCGAGAAATCAAGTGAGGTGGGAGGAAGGACGAAAATAATCGAGCAGGACGGATTCAAGTTCGACCGTGGTCCGACATTCTTCCACTATCCGGAAGTCATTGAGGAGATTTTCCAAGCCATTGGCTTAGATGCCCACAAAGAACTAGGTCTGATACCTCTCGATCCATCATACAAGTTAATTTTCGGACAAGGAGGTTCCATTGAAGCGACCTCAGACCTCGATGAGATGACAGAGCGGGTCAGGGAGTTGTCTGGTGATGAGAACGCCGAGGGTTTCCGAAAGTACGTCAAGGAAAACCGGCGTAAACTATTACGAAGCAAGTCCAGCCTTCAGTCGCCTTGGAAGGGGCCACTTGATCTTCTGAGCAGGAAGGCTATGGAGGCTGTCAGTGTGCTGAGGCCTTGGTCTTCCGTGGCGGGAGACCTTGAGCGATTGTTTACAGATGAGCGGGTCAGATTAGCGATGTCGTTCCAAACCAAATACCTAGGGATGAGTCCGTTCCATGCACCTTCCCTTTTCACGATCCTGGCGTTCTTAGAGTATGAACATGGGATTTTCCATGCCAAAGGAGGCCTGGGGAACATAACAAATCGTATGGCAGAAATCGCTACCGACCTCGGGGTGGACATCAGACTGGAAACCTCGGTTGAGGAGCTTTTGCTCGATGGTAAGAAGGTCCTAGGTGTCAGGACTAATCATGGTGACATCCTTTGTGATAAGGTTGTGATGAACGCAGACTTCGCCAATGCCATGACTACTCTCGTCCCAAACCGAAAAAGGAGGAAATGGAGCGATGAGAAACTCGCGAAGAAATCATACTCATGCTCGACCTACATGCTCTACCTAGGCACGGATCGTACATGGGACCAGCCGCATCACCAGATCTATGCTTCGTCAGAGTATGAGTCGAACCTAGAAGACATCACAAAGCACAGAATCACCTGGGAGGATCCCTCTGTTTACGTCCAGAACGCATGCGTCACAGATCCCTCGTTAGCGCCCGAAGGCTGCTCTACGCTCTATGTCCTAGTACCTGTACCCAACGTTCACGACTCCATTAACTGGAACGAAATCAAAGACGACTTTAGGGAGGTCGTCTTGGATCAAATGGAGAAAATGGGCTATGAAGATGTGAGGAATCACATTGTGAGTGAATCCATGGTCACTCCCGACGACTGGGGATCCTCCGACATCTATAGAGGGGCTGTTTTCAATCTCGCACATGGCTTGGATCAGATGCTCTTCCTGAGGCCGAGAAACAAGTTCGAAGAGTTCCCGGGCTTGTATCTAGTTGGTGGGGGCACTCACCCAGGCAGTGGTCTCCCCACCATCTTCGAGTCTGGCAGGATCACAAGCAAGATACTGCTCGCCGACATGGGGATACACCCAGAGTGGAACGGAGTGGACAATTGGTTCCCATACTCCAAGCACCCGGTTAAGAAGGCTACAAATAGGGTTCCAACATCTCCTTCTGGGTTGATATCATGATCAAAAATGGAATACTACTCATCTCCATCCTCTGTCTGTTATCTGGATGCGTAGCCCCAGACAGGGCCATTGAGGGTTCCACAAACGACGAGCAGCCTATCGAAAGGCTCACTTTCCAAAGTCTAACCTACACATGGGATGAGAGTTCCAGTGTCTCCGACCTCAATGCGATCTCCGGCAATCAATCGACCCTCTTGTTGTGGGTAGGAGCATCTTGCAGAGGGTGTCATGACTGGACAGACATGCTGCGAGAAGGGATTGAGAATGGTTCGCTTGAGGGTATTTCCGTCGTAAGCATTCACAGATATCCGGCATTCGAGCAAACTGATGATGTTCTGGCTCGCTACGTTGGCAATGATTCTGAATACCCAATCAAATGGTCCATGATGCTGCCAAGTGAGGATGTGGATGTAATCAATCTAGACTCTGGGTTGATATCTGATTCTGACCTGTATGATGCGTTCCTGAATCCCTCTACGCCCACGCTCCAAATTTACCACGCAGACGGGTCGATAGTCCCAATCGATCATTCATACTGGGCTAGTTGGGAAGAGTTGCAAGACATCTCGACACAGATGGGGCTCCTAAGTGGTGGTCGCTAGATGGATGTCTACGATTTGAGTTTCTTTCTGTCCACTTTCTGGGTCGGCCCATTCTGGTTTGCGATGCTAGTTTATCCGAATCACCACTTGACTCACAAGTTTATGGACACACCTTGGTTTTTCATCGGCCCGATTTTCATCTGGTGGGCGATCATGATTTCAAATCCGATTTCTCTTGTCGAGTTTGGAGTCGACTCTCTGGACCCTACGAACGTCCTTGCAAGCTTGGCTGAGCTCCTAGCTACACGAGGAGGGGCCTCGGCGGCATGGGCCCATTTTGTCGCAGGTGACATAGTGGTGACGAGGTGGATGTGGAAGAGGTGTCTAGACATGAATGTGCATGCACGCACCCGATTTCTATCGGTATTCTTCGGTGTTATGTTAATGCCGGTGGGAGTGATGCTTCACCTGATATTGACTAGAAAGCATGGAAGAACGACTTCACATTGAGAGTCTCACTTCTATCCATCCCTCAGAATCTCTGACCTCATGGATCTCCAGTGGTCTTTCCTTTCGCATTTTTGCGAGCATCCTCCCATACATGGGCAGGAGTGGAAATGGGGACCATTCTTTCACATCGCCGGAACAGATGTCGTACTTTGATTGGTGCAATGGGCAAGTTATGCAGTCTCCTTCTATCTTTCCGCCCCAAGCCAGTGGCCATGCCATGTGCTTGCATAGTGCCCCGGTGGCATGTAGACCGGTTTCAGTTCTCGCGATCATGATGTTTCTACGCCTTTTGAGGCCCGTCATTTCTTTGACAGACCTCATTTTCTTCTGGCCGATCTTCAATCTCGAACTCTTAATTACCCTAGACCATGGATTGTTTTCCTCTGCAGACACGATTTGACCCACCATTGTATAGGATATTAATCGATGTTGGACTGTCAGGGGCCCAACACCATGGCTAGTATTTTACTATCGAGATTTGAGATTGGGACGGATTTTGGGTCTATTCCCTCTGAACAGGTCCCTCTCCACACCGATACACGAAGTTCTCTGTGAGACAATTGGTGTGATATCTCGCCGATTTTCTCCTTTGCCTCGGTATCTACATTCCCCATTGGTGGCCCCCATAGCCCTCCAAATCTGCCGTTATTGTCCCTCCTTGTAAGAAAAGGCAATCCCGAAGGATCAACCATGACAAGGGCATCAATGTATTCGATTTTCTTCCTGTTCTTTTTCTTCTCAGGGAAGGATTCTGCGTTTCCCCGTCCTGAACACTTATTGCTGAGTGGGCAGGATTCGCATTTCGGTTTTCTTGGCTTGCAAACCAATGCTCCTAATTCCATAAGGGCCTGATTCGAGTCGCCGGGTTTGTCTCTGTGCAGTAGTGACTGACCCCATGAGCGTATGGCCTTGAGTGAGGGATTGGGGTCTGCCAAGAACCGCGAGGCTACTCTGTTCACATTCCCATCGACTACCGGGACTGGGGTGTTAAAGGCTATTGAGGCTACTGCAGCAGCAGTATACGGCCCTATTCCCGGGAGCTTGACCAACTCTTCGTACTCGCGTGGTATGATTCCGTCATACCCCCCCTCGGCCTTATCCGTTGACACTATCACTGCAAGTGCGTGTAGCCTACGAGCGCGGGAGTAGTAGCCTGCACCCTGCCATAACAGAAGCAACTCATCGACGTCGGATCTCGCCATGGACTTCACTGTCGGAAATCTTTCTGAAATCCGCTCCCAATACAGAATACCACGAGACACCTGTGTCTGTTGGAGAATGACTTCAGAGAGCAAAATCAACCATGGGTCCCTCGTATTCCTCCATGGTAAATCCCTCTTCTCCCTGACATACCAATCAAGGAGGGAGAAGCAAAGTTCGTGATCAATCGATGTTTTCGCTATCATCCCACCACTCTCCCATATCTGAAGATCCTGTCGATTTGGATTCGGGTCGAGCCGATTCTTGAGCATGATCATTGAGATTGGAATTAGGTGGTTCGTAGACAAACACACTCTCGTCAGGCAAGGGGGAGCCTATGAACAGTCCAAAGATGAAGACTATTGTACCTACCAGAAACCCACAACATGATAGCAATCCACTTAATCCTGCTATTGACAGAGAAGATAGTTCCCCGGCAAGGGAGCTCATGAATGCAATGGTTGACGCGTCGCTGTCGTACAATGTGAAGGGAACTTGATTCCCGCTCCCATTGTACAAAGTGATCGTGTATCTCATTCCGACTTGACAATTTTGGGGATCGTCTCTGAACGTATGACAGATATGACCAATGTCCACCAGCCCATCATCAGCATCAACCTCTTCTGATGAGAGGTTCTTGTCAGAGCTGCAGTAAATCTCCCCGACATCGGACTCTGATAGATTCTGGCCCTCTTCGTTGTGAACAACTAGAACTAGATCTTGACATGCATCCAGGAAGCCGTCCCCATCCTCATCGGAATAATCTCCAGGGACCATCAATATCCACGGTAGGCTGCCCTCGCCATCCTCATCGATGTATTCAAACGTAAATTCATTGGTGCTGTTTTTCGAAATTATTGAGTCGTAATAGAAAACTGAAGTGTCAAACTCAAGTCCCTCAAGATCCTCCACCCCCTCATTTGCTAACAGCGCCGTAGGTATCAAGAAAATTAGCGATAGTGCGCACAATACAGCTCCGGTGGTCAATACGGCTCTATTGCCCATGATTGTAGTTAGGTTTGATTTTCAATTAGACTTTACGCGCTGATTCCGAGTCTTCGAACGACTTCCCTAGCAGCATGGTCGGCAGACTTGATGGCGCCCTCCATGCTTCCGTGTGTTGTGTGATCTCCACAACAAATGATTTCATCTTGATTGAAATTTACTGCACTTGATGTGTTGGATTGGCTTTCACTTGGCGGCAGGGCGTTTTTGGTGTGAAAGACTTCAATCGTTTCCCAGGTATCAGATTTCTCGAATAAGTCCCTCAGTTCCAATCTGGCTTGATTTTCAATTGATTCATCTGAGTCTAAGTCCAATGCTTTCGCTGCATCGCCCACAATAGTGACTGCAACGAGGGATTTTCCACTCGGAGAGTATGTGGGTTGGATGTTCGATGGTACCGCAATGTGGGCTATGGCATTCTTCCCGACCTCATAGTTCCCGTTGAGTAGGATATAATTTCCTTTGATCGAATTATCTGGAGCGCTGAAATACACTGTCCACACTGAGTTCATACAATCCGCGGTCTTTCTCTGGGGGTGTGCAACAACCACTTGGTCAGTCTTAACCTCCCTACCTCTCAGAACAAGAGTAGTAGTATCGACGGGAGTCGCGAGGGTTGAGAGTTCAATTCTCTCCCTTCCGATTCTATCTGCGATTAGATTTGGGTACGCCTGAATTCCACCTCTTGGTAGAACCATGTCCCCCCTCGCCATTGAGGCGAATACAAATTTAAACATCCTCTCACTTGTTTCTAGTTTTGATTCAAGGAAAATTCCAGAGAAGAGTGGTCTGAGGAATTCACTAATGAATGGTTCTGAGAATCCAGACTTTCTTAGATAGGACTCTGTAGTTCCATCGCTTCCTTCGAAGATTTGGTCGGGGCTCTCAAAACCGAGGGAGAGTCTCAGTTTTGCAATATTGTACAGGTCTGACCATTTCTGGGTGAATAGGGCCGATATTGATGAAATAGGGCTTCGAAATGGATCTGACAGCACGTATTGTTTGGCTTTCCCCGCACTTGATTTGACGATCTTTGCTCCAGGGCTAAATCTTCTGGCACCCAGTTCTTTGAAATCGATCTCCGCCTTGCTGTGAGGATAGCCTGTTTGCATCACATGAAACCCATGATCCAAAAGAAACCCATTTTTTTCCGTTGTTCGCATTCTTCCGCCAATCGAGTCAGACATCTCAACTATCTTCACCTCGATGCCACATTGAAGTAGGTTCTCAGCACATCTGAGGCCGGATATTCCTGACCCAATTATGTGGACAGTGGGTTTCGTCATACTTTCCTAGTCTCCTGTGGTCGGATATTGCTAAGTCCGCCGTCCACAGGTATCACCGTACCCGTCAGCCAGTCAGGAGCCTCGGATACCATCCAAGTTGCGGTCGATGCAACCTCCTTTGGCATGCCAACCCGTCCAACTGGATGCATGTTTTCGGATATGGCCCTTGAATTCTCATTCGCCAACAGATGGGCTGAGAGGGGAGTTTCAGTTAAACCGGGAGCCAAGACATTTACCCTGATACCTCTCTTCGCGTAATCGGCAGCCGCTGCCATGGCCAATCCCTCTAGGCCGGCTTTAGCAGAACCGATAGACGAGTGGTTAGGCATGCCAACTTTCGCGGCAACTGATGAAAAAAGCACGATTCTTCCTCCTCCGGACCTCATCATTATGGGGATGCTGTACTTCATTGCGATGAATGCTGAGGTTAAGTTTAGGTTAATAGTGTCTTGAAATTGGTCTAGACTAGTTGCATGGAGGGGCCTGAGCAGGATTGATCCCACAGCGTGAACCAACGCATCGAGACGACCGTATTCGGACTTTATTTGATTTGCCGCATTCCTCATTTCAATCTCATCAGTAACATCCACAGGCAGGATATTGATGCCCTCAATCCCAGAGGTTATCCGTTCCAACTTCTCACCATCTCTTGCGGAGGCAACGATGGTCCAACCTTGATGGGCAAGTAACTTCGCGACTTCAACCCCTATGCCTCCTGATGCCCCTGTGATCCAAACTACTTGACTCATGGAAAAAGCCTCCAAGAAATCCAGCTTTCTCCTTCAGGATGGATGGCCCATCTATCATGCAATCGGCCTTCGTGCCCCTGCCAGAACTCCCAGTAATCGGGGACGAGGTGAAAACCAGACCAATGGGGGGGCCTCGGTACATCAGATTTGAACTTGTCAGAAAATTCTTCCACAGACTTCAGCAAAGCATCCCTCGATTCCAGAGGCTGACTCTGTTTAGAGGCCCATGCACCGATTTTGGATAGCCTGTTTCTTGAGTGAAAATACTCATTGGCATCGTCCTCAGATACTCTATTCAGCTTTCCTTGGGCTCTAACTTGCCGATTTAGTCTTGGCCAGTGGAAGGCCACCGAGGCAATTGGATTTCTAGAAATCTCATCTCCCTTTGCCGAGTTTAGATTCGTAAAAAATCTGATGCCAGCTTCGCTGACACCCTTGCAAAGAACGAACCTCGTTCTGGGGCTTCCTTCTTTACTCAGGGTTGATAGTGCCATGGCTGTCGGTTCATTTTCCCCCTCCTCCTCAGCATCAATTAACCACTTTTGGAGCCACAGCCATGGATCAAGTTCTGGTTGCTCTGCAAATTCTGGGATTTTCATACGACCATGACTCCTTCGTCTATGGGCAGCCCCCTTTGGAACTCATCGAGATACGGGCCCATGGAGGAGATTAAGCGGACTTGTGGATGGGTCCTGATGACCAGTCCATCTAGGTACATCAGAGCCCGGATTATTGGGAAGGCTTCCTCTCCGAATTCCGCACCGGCTTTTTCCACGGCGCATCTCACTGTTTTCATCATTATCTGTGTTAGACTCTGTTCCCCCACAGTCTTCATTTCGAAGTCATGGTATATCCTCGCCATCTGGCTCATGTATGCAGTTGTGTCTTTCTTATGCAGTTCCTTTTCAGAGAGGCCAAGAAGAGCAGTGAAAGCCTCTTCAAAATCATGATCTGAGAGGTGTCTGAAGAATGTGAATAGGGACCTGTTAACATGTTTTGGGGCATGGCATATGGCACCATTGTCGATGAAGACAAACTTTCCATCTTCGTCAATTATGCAGTTCCCGGGGTGTAGGTCCCCATGGAAGGTACCGATGCCAAACAAGTAAGCTCCATGGATTCTGAATAGCTCTAGCAGGGTTGACCATGATAATGATCCAGCCTCAATTCCGTCTTCCAACGAGTCCCCTCTTACGAATTCTGACACGAGTATGTCTTTGTTGGATAATTTCTCATAATATTTTGGGAATCGAAGTAAATCCATTTGGAAGTTACCACTCACATCTTCTTTGATTCTCGAGAGTTCCTCTGCACCTTTGATCTCGTTCCGTAAATCCAGCTCCCTGGTAGTGTAGTCAGCAACGTGATTCAACAAGGCAACTGGATTTCCGACCTTTCTGAGCTTCGGCATAAAGATGAGGAAGACCCTCAGCCACCTGCGCATTCGATTCACGTCGCGCCTAAAGGTCTTCTCGTTCTGAGCCTTGATAACCTTGATCACTACTTCTTGACCGTCCTTGAGTCGTGCTCTGTGCACTTGCCCGACTGAGGCAGCTGCCAATGGGACATCGTCGATGTGGTCGAACGCGTCCAAGAAACCCTCTGGTGCCCTTTGCTCTATGTTTCGAAAAACATCTTCTGATGGGATGCTCGATGCATGTTGGTACAGCTGCTGCAGCTGCCTGCATTTCTCGACGGATATCAGATCACTTCTGAGTGCAAATATTTGTGCGAGTTTTACTGCAAGGAGGCCTTGGGATTGGATCCAGTCCAAATCAGCGGGGCTAGATTTTAGTATCTGCCTCATGAATCTGAGGAAGGTGAAGACCCTCATGGGCGAAGAGGCTATGCTTGATGATATAATTCACCGTTCATCATCGCAAGGCAGTTATACTTCAATCCGTTATATTCAGGGTGTAAATTAGGTTCCCCTCTGAGTCCATTTCCCTGTGAACAGAGGCGCCTGTTGTACCCTCAAACCTTGCCCTCAGAGCGCCTTCAATTATGCCACCGTCCAACTCATCGAGAGGCAAGGAGTCCTCCGAAGTCGAGTCTTGAAGCAGAATTGCCTTGATATGGAAATTCGGATCTATACCATATGACAACTCTCCAAGGCCTGCGTGCTCCCACCAATCCATCATCTCGTTTAGAAATTCGATGTCGCCTTCGATAGACCTCAATGAAAACGAAAGCTCTTCGCCGATTCTCATTCCTACTTGACTGAGGATATCTGAGAGGTTAATTCCAAAGGAGGAGATTTCCAAAATCCCCCCGGCAAGAAGTTTCTTCCTCGCTTTATTGATCTCACCACTTGAGGCTAGGAAAGCATCCGGGTTGAACGGAGTGTCCTCTTCGGGCAAATTCTCGTCGATCTCAAGGACTTCTCTGAACCTATCAAGGAACGAGCCTCCCTCCAAGGTGACTCTCAAAGGATCTACGATTCGGTCTTCCGTGAAGCGCTTTGATGCTGCTTCGAAGGAAATTGCCTCGTCCCAAATAGAGTCCACCAAATTCCTTTGGGAGACGCCAAATGGCTCCGATTCCACAATTAAAGCAGCATCATTCTTACCTCTCCCGACAGGATTCTCTTCCATGTGAAGATATTGAATTGACTCGCTGGAATCCATTATCGCCCCCTGGGCCTCAAGGTCCTTCGTGTGTCTGACCTCAACGTCCTCATGCAGTTGCGAAAAGAATCTGATTGTCCTTCGGTCCAACTGGGCCAAAACGCGGATTCTGACTCCCCTCTCCGACGCATCATTCACGCTGTTGAGCGCTGAGCTTCGGCATAGGTGCAATATTCCAAATCTACCTAGAACTAATGTTAGTTCACTCTCTGCCTCATTAGCCATTTTGTCAATCCTGTTCATAATGTGAGTTCTTTCTTTTAGAACCGCAAATTTAGGGTTGGAGAAATCGGATGTTTCATCATTCGTCTGATCCTCCCCCGGGTTGACTGATTGTTTCAGATCTTCGTAGCCGGTCTCTATTTTCTGTAGTTGTTCCCTACGGATATCAATGAGATGTGACACTGCTTCATGGACGGGAGGGCAGGAGAATCTCATTGGTCTGTCTGCTATTGTTTTGACAAGCCCAATTGATTGAAGTCTCTCGAGAGAGTTGTATGCGTCCAGCCTTGTAGTTCCTAGTTCTTTTGCCAACTCACTAGCCTTGAGGCTGGATTTGGTTGAAAGCACCATAACTGCATTGACCTCGCGGTCAGACAAGCCCGCATCGGACAGAACTTGCCTCCACTGCATGTGATCTACTCCGTGATTGATGACAATGAGTCCAAGATTTTAGCTACGTGGTGCCTTGGCCTGAATTGCCAATCATAAACATGCCTGATTACTCCCTCCGGGTCTATTACGAACGAAGACTTGGCGGGGAATCTGCCAAGATGGACCGGTACGCCGAAGGAGTCTGCGACTTTTCTGTCCTCATCTGATAGTAGGGCGAATGGCAATTTCAGCTCTTCTTTGAATTTCTTGTGGTCTTCTGCTGTGTCTTGACTGACGCCGACTATCTCAACTGGAGGTTCCAGTGATTTGAATAGGTTGTATTGCTCCTTGAAACTTAGGCAACCTCTCTTACACGTTGGGCTACCGTCTTTCGCATAGAAAAACAAGACGTACCAGCTTCCTAACATATCTGAGGAAGAGAATTTCGTACCCTCACTCGAGTCCAAAGAGAACTCTGGAGCTTTGGTACCAATCATCGTAGAAGTAGGCATTGTTTGCACCCAAAGGGATGTAGCATATGGTTCATTCGACATTAAGGAGATGCCCCATTCGATGTCTTTTTGTCGAAAGGTAGTCTACATTTCGGGGGCCTACGCCGCTTTGGTGCTGTAGTCTTTGCTTGACGATTATCCCGTTTTCTTGCAGGCCCTTAATTTTCAGAGGGTTGTTGGTCATGAGCCTAATTTTCGTTAATCCCAGATCCTTCAACATTTCCGCGGCAATGTCGTACTCGCGGCCATCCGCGGGAAGTCCGAGGAGAAGATTAGCGTCAAGTGTATCATGACCTTGGTCCTGCAGAGCGTAGGCCTGGATCTTCGAATATAGCCCTATGCCGCGCCCCTCTTGCCTCATGTAAACCAGCGCTCCATTGCCCTCCTCTTGTATCCTCTTCAACGAAGCCTCTAGTTGAGGGCCACAGTCACACTTCAATGAGGCAAAGGCATCTCCTGTTAGGCATTCAGAATGAATTCTAACCAGAGGAGGCTTATCGGAATCTGAAAGATCCCCTGTGTAAAGAGTGGCATGTTCTTTTCCGTCTGGTCCCACAAAGGCGCGAATTCTGAAATTCCCGTACTCTGTGGGAAGTTCGGCATCTGACATGATTAGGTCATCATTGGAGTCTATTTGTATCGTCATCCAATTAACATCCCTACGAAAGTAGGTTATGAAACGGTGTTTGGAAAATTCACATTCTCAGAACAGCCGTTCATATCTGAGATGCGGTTGAATTCCCATGTGACCTACACGCCGAAGGCAAAAGGATCTCGCTTAGAGCCGAGGATCCGAGTCCTCAGGGATCTGCCGGTAAATCTCGACGGCGACTTCGTAGTTTATTGGATGACTGCGACGAGGCGGTACAGATACAATGCGGCCTTAGAAAGGGCAGTCGAAGTGGCACTGGAAATAAACAAACCACTTCTTGTGGTCGAGGGAGTTTCAATCCGACATAGGTGGACATCTGAGCGGGTTGTCACATTTATGGTTCAAGGGTTGGTTGAGAACATAGAAACCTTCAGGGATCTTCCTGTGAGTTACCTGCCTTGGGTTGAAAATCACAAGGATTCGGGGGATGGCTTGCTAAGGAGGATCTCCGGAAGGGCTGCAGCCATGATTATAGACGACTATCCAACTTACCTCCCCCTTTGGGTTCAGAAGCGTGCTGCAAAAACCACCTCTGTTTGGCTGGAGGCAGTAGATTCGACAGGCATCCTACCAATGCAGATGTCAGAAAAGGAATTCTCAACAGCACATTCGTTCAGGAGGTTCATCCAAAAAAATCTCTTGACAGCATTCGAATCGTCACCAAAGGAGAACCCGCTTGAAGGAGTCGAGAAAAATCTTGAGGTAGATGATGATCGTCTGGCCGAGATTCAGAAAGATACCAATTTCGACAGCACCCCACTGGAGTGGATGTGGAGGGTCGCCCAAGGCGGTTCGATTGGAAGGAATGCATTGGCACCCCTTGATATTGACCATGAAGTCAGAGCAGTCCGAACGAAAGTTGGAGGTTCCAGAGAAGCCAGAATACGCTTGGATTCGTTCCTGCGTACGAAATTGAGTCGATATGACGTTGGTAGGAACGATACTGATGACGGAGCGGCTAGTGGCCTCTCACCTTGGATACATTTCGGACACATCTCACCATATGAGATTCTCTACTCCATCCTTGAAAGGGAGGGTTGGACTCCAGGTGATTTGGATGAGGAATCTACCGGTCGAGGATCCAGAGCAGGGTGGTGGGGACTCTCCCCGGGCGCCGAGGCATTTGTGGATCAGTTGATCACATGGAGAGAGCTAGGGTACAACTTCGCCTTTCATCGAGAGGATCACTACTCGATAGATTCCATTCCAGAATGGGCCAGCAACACACTATCAGATCACACGGATGACAGGAGGCAATCGTACACTTTCGAGGAGATCGAAGCCGCTGAAACCGAAGACGAAGTGTGGAATGCGGCACAAAGGCAATTGAAAGAGGAGGGCCTCATCCACAACTACCTCAGGATGCTGTGGGGGAAGCGTATCCTAGAGTGGGCTCCATCCCCCAGCGATGCTGCGGATTGGATGATCAAACTGAATGATAGATGGGCCCTTGATGGCAGAGACCCAAACAGTTACACCGGAATATTCTGGGTCATGGGCCGGCATGACAGGCCATGGGGCCCCAAGAGACCGGTTTTTGGAAGTGTCAGGTATATGTCCTCTGCGAACACCAAGCGGAAATTGAAGCTTGATGGCTATCTTGAACAGTGGTCGGTAGACACCAGCGCATGGAGCGGAAGAAGATGAGCACTTACACGCACAGAACAGAAACAAAAGCCCCCATAAACACAGTCTTCAATTGGCATGAAAGGCGAGGGGCGTTTCACCGTTTGACACCCCCCTGGGAAATGGTGTTAGAAAAAAGGGCTGATCCGGACATACCAGCAGTAGGCTCGGAGAGGGTGATGAAATTCGTGATGGGGCCCGCCAAGATGACCTGGCACGCTAGGCACACAATTTACGACCCACCTCACTCATTCGGGGAAACTATGCTCAAAGGGCCTTTTTGGAAATGGGATCACGAACACATCTTCGAGGAGAAGGATGGTATAACGACCGTGATCGACCAGATAGACTACAAAGTTCCATTTGGGTTCCTCGGCGAGATCGTGGACAAGGTCCTGGGTGGACGCTTAGTCAAACAGAGGATCGACAGGATGTTCAAAGCCAGGGAGATCAGATTGCAAAGGGACCTTCTAGCGCATGAGAAATACAGATCCATGCCGAGAAAGAAAATATTGATCGCCGGTTCTAGTGGTCTCATCGGTACCCAGCTTGTCGCATTTTTAGACACCGGTGGACACGATGTTTACCGGTTGGTAAGGAGGAAGGTGGAGAACGACCTCGAGATTGAATGGGACCCCGATAATGGAGTTATCAACGCAAGCGACATAGAGGGCTTTGATGCCGTGATACACCTAGGTGGAGAGGGGATCGGAGATAAGCGTTGGTCGAAGAAGAGAAAAGAGAAAATACTCACCTCAAGAACAGGAAGCACTGCTCTCCTCGCGAAAACTTTGTCTCAGATTGAAAATCCTCCAGAAGTTTTCATGGTAGCTAGTGCAGTTGGGTATTATGGGCACAGCCATGAGGAGAATCTGACTGAGGACTCTGAATTGGGCTCAGGGTATCTCTCTGATGTCTGCTCGGCCTGGGAAAAATCCGCTCAACCTGCGGTTGATGCAGGCATCAGGACGATTTGGTTGAGAACCGGAATAGTGCTATCTGGAATCGGCGGGGCATTGGGGAAGATGCTCCTCCCCTTCAAGATGAATGCAGGTGGTCCAGTGGCCTCCGGCAAACAATGGATGCCATGGATTTCGATGGATGATCAGATCTACTCTATGCATGAACTCCTGATGAATGAGAGCGCATCTGGCCCCTACAACCTCACTGCTCCCAATCCAGCGAGTCAGAAAGAGTTCGCCAAGACTCTTGGAAGGGTCCTCAATAGGCTGGCCATAGCCCCACTTCCGACATTCGTGGTTCGAATACTGTTCGGAAAAATGGGGGTAACCTTACTCACAGAAGGGCAACATGTTATCCCCTCTCGGCTACAGGATATGGGGTACGAGTTCACTCATCCTGATCTTGAGGGGGCTCTACGTGACACCCTTGGGATGTGGAAAAAGGAATGAAGAACCCTTTTGACATACTGACGTCAATCTTCATCGATAAGCCCAAGATATGCCTCTCAATCGGACTAGTTGGGATACTCACGATCAGTTCGATGGCGATGTTCATTGAATTCGACAATTCAGAAGATGCCTTCTTCCCGGACAATGAAACTGTCAGATTACTAGACGAAGTCGAAGGCGAGTATCAGGCTAGTTTGGATTTCGTCAGAATAATTGCAAGAATGCCAGATGGGGGGTTAGACAGTTCTGATAACTGGGTACACCTTGCTGCGCTAGAATCAATATTACTTGAGGATCAGAATCTTAGTGAGTATGCATATCCTTTGTTTGGCTCAGCACCCAACAATGGTCCGGCTAGCATCGCACTGTCATGGGAGAGACACAATGACCCGCTTGTGACTGAAGGTTGGTCCGACCCTATTGAAATTGCATTGGAGCAATTAGATTCATCCAATAGCCAAAATGAGACACAAGATGCCTTGGATTCATTGATTTTTGCGATGCAAAGAATACCCAGCCCAGCGGTTATTGACTCTGTTATGCTCAGAGGATGGGAACCTTCCGATCCTACAATTTGGTTAGACAGACTGGTATCCGGGCAAAACTCAACTGGAATAATTGAAAGAACGATGTTATCGATCTCAACCATTGACCTTGGGGATGAGAATTTCAACAATACTCGCGATGCTTCGATGGCCAAACTAGGTGCCTTGGCTGGAATGCAGGAAGTCGATTACGCATCTGCACTCCGGAGTACTCTCCCTGTCGCAGACCATGGGGATTTGTCGTCAGCGGATGGACCAATGCTGATCTCGTTTGTGGTAACCACGGAATCTGATGCACACGGTGGTGTTGCATTAGGTGAAATCCAATCAAAGGTGAACACCTGGACAGGATCGATTGAAGTTGAGATCTCCGAGACTGGTGATGAGACCTCTAGTGTGTTTTCATATTCTCAACTTCTGCTTGGTCAAAATGAGAACCTAGGACGTGAGCTGGGGATACTAAACTCAGTCTCATTGCTCATCCTCGGAACTATCCTTTGGTTTTCGTTCAGGAGTAAACGAGATACAGGTTATGTGTTGGGCTTGACTGTTTTAGGAATCGGTGCGACCTACGGGACCTCGGGTGCTCTGACGGCGATTGGGGTGCCGATGACGTTCAATGCAGCAATGAACTCAATTCCAGTTCTACTCCTAGCGATAGGTGTTGACTATGGCTTGCACGTAGTAAAGAGGGTTAGGGAGGAATACCAAGTAATCTCATCATCCACAGATAGGAGTGTGGAATCTGTGGGTGCGATGGACCAAACAAGCAGAAGGGCTGCAATACTTAGGGGCACAAAATTTACGTCCATCGCCTTATTAATCGCTATATTCACTGATATGGTTGGATTCCTTTCGTTTAGGCTATCGAGTCAGGAGTTTCTTGTGGTATTTGGGACAGTAATTGCGATTGGCTTGTTTTACATATACGTGCTAAGCATCACTGCCCTACCCGCTTTGATGGCACTATTCCCGCCGAAGGACATGCTGATCAAGAAGACCGTAAAGATCGATGAAGGCTGGCTTTCTAAGAAGATTGGTGCATTGACAAGATTGCCCATAGGGGTTGTCTCCGTAGCAATCCTGGTTTCCCTGCCTGCAGTCATGGGGATTCAAAAGCTCGAAGTCGGATTCGATACACGAGATAACTTCGATGAAAGTGTGCCCGTAGTTTCTGACTTCATTCTGATCTCAGAGCAGTTCCAGAGTAGTCCCTCTCCGTTGTATGTCGTGCTTGATGGCGATGTAATCTCCCCTGAAGGCAGAGAGATGGTTGAGAAAGTGATACAGAAACTTAGCGAAGATGATCGTGTCGCATTAGTCACATCTGATTTGTGGTCTACATTAGAATCCGAGAGAGCATACGAGCCTGAGCTCGACATAAAAATGGATCTAATTGATTCTGGCAGTCCTGGTGGATGGGAGGAGCTCTCCAACTGGCTGTTGAGCACTGATAAGGGACGAGACTTGAGTTCAGGTTTATTCTCAAGTTCTGGTGATCAAACTGTAATTTCTTTTCAAGCCTCAACGTTGGACTGGACTGCTACAACTGTGTTCCAAGCCGACATGACGGAGAGTATCAACCAAGCTACCTATGGTTCTGCATTTGAAGCGAGTCTTAGTGGAAGGTCATTGATACTAGCCCAAATCACAGCAGATGTAGCCGAAGCCGCAGTGGTTTCCACCAGTGTGGTGGCAGGCGTGATACTTTTGATGTTGTTAGTGATTCAAACGGGTAGGACTGGTGACCCTTTGAGGGGGATTAAGCGGGGTTTCGTAGCATGGCTTCCTTTGATGGCGGTAGTCGCGTGGGTCTTCGGAATTATGGGTTACACTGGATTCCAACTCAATTCCCAGACTGTGACAATAGGAGCTCTCACACTGGGATTGGGCGTAGACTACGCGATACATATTGCAACTAGGCTCGAGGAGGAGGCGGAGCATGATCCGCTGGCTGGTCCAGAGGTCTGGGTATCTAGGGCGGTTTCCACGACCGGTAGAGCCATGGGAGCCGCTGCTATCACAACTGCCGGCGGGTTCTCCGTCCTGAATTTATCGTCTCTTGTGCCTCTGCAACTCTTTGGGCAGGCATTCGTGGTTGCCATAACGCTGGCCTTGATATCCAGCCTTTTCGTGCTGACCCCTTTGTATGCCAAACTCCTAGAGGGAGAGATTGCTTGATTCATGGGTTGCAGCCTGGCTGGACGTCATCGACATGGTCCTCAATGCTGCAGGCGCTAGCACCATGCTTGCCACAAGTGCTAGACCGATCATTACAGCGCAGAATAAGCCAAATGTGGAGAAGAAGCCCATGGAGGATTGCATGATAACCAAGAAGCCGGCGATGTCAGATAGAGCACTTCCGACGAGGGCGAGGCCGGAGGCTCCCCCTACTGCTCTTATTGACGCAGAGGGGTTTGATGATTGCTCCATTTCTTCCCTGAACCTCTCTATGACGTGAATCACATAGTCAATCCCTACTCCGAGTGATATCGCCGCTATTGAAACAGTGATCATATTCAGCCCATAGCCAGTCAATTGAATCAATGCATAGAGCCAAACGATGACGACTGCAATTGGGATGGTTGTGATACATGAGAGTAGGAATGCAGTGCGGCCCCAAAGTAGGCTAGCGATCAACGAGAGCGGGAATATTACTGGAATGTAGTTCCATCCTATGATCCATGAGGATATCATTGTGAATGCGCCTGATGCAATTACTGAGTACACTAGATCCTTGCTTTTGGGTCTGACCTTTGCCCTTTCTCTGATCCCGCCATCCGGCCTGTAGCCCCACCATAAAGTTGCCATGCAAGCTATGAGTCCTAGGGCTAATGTTCCCTGCATCTGATCTTGCATTCCATCTGCAGCTACGAAGCGAACCACTGGATCGCCCGTAGGTATCGCCCAAGATATGGGATGCAATTCATCATTCAGAGCATCAGAAATCGAGGCTCTAACGTGAAGAGGGGTTGTGGATAAATTAGCCAGAGGTTCCATGTCTAGAACTAATTGTTCCAATGCTGGCTCTATCAAGGGGAACTGTTCGGGGTCTGATAGTCCGAATCTCATGGACATTCGAACATAGTTGGGAGTACCCCCCTCCTTTGTCCGCCAATGGGCATTGGGATCCAGTTCATCCTCAGTCTGAATGAACTCCGTTACTAATGGGGCTGGTATCTCGGGGTACCCTCCACTGGCAGGGACACCGTAATTTAGCACATACCCATATATGAAAATAAGACATTCACGATCATCGAGCTCAGGTAGCCTGACTGACTTGCCCTCAAATGGATTGTAGACGAATGATGTGTTGCAACCCACTCCTCCATCCTCTAATGCCGGATCCCACCCCTTTTCCTGGTAGGGGGTGATATTCCATGCCATCGCGGCCTTCGTTCCAAGAACTATCTGGTCCAACCCTAGAAGTTCCACTTGGCCTGTTGGAGTTCTGGAGATCTGATCGGGGTCATCCTCACCATGCGAGTTTATGTTACGCCTCAATTCTTCTATCGCCTCCAACACTAGGGGGTTTGCAATGTCGCCTTCAACGAGAATGTACCCTGGCTCACCATCTGCGAATCTCTCGCTGGCAAGGTTGACTCCCCTGGCGAAATCGGATTCAGGATCAAGGAAATCATCGATTTGGAAATCACCTTCTAAGGCTGCCATAGGGCTTAAGGCCATCAATGTCAGAATCAAAGTGATCCCTGCAACTAAAGGAGCCTTTTCAAACGAAAAGGAAGTTGTGTTAGAGAGCCAATTGCTCGGGACCAGATGTACCAAATCTTTCTTTTCTTCCATCAATTTCCCCCTTCTATCTAAGTGCCTGTCATAGTCCAATCTTAGCAATGGGACCCACAGCCCCGTGAGTACAAATGCCGAGAACACGCCGAGGCCTGCCTCTACGCCAAATGATCTCAATGCGGCTATATTCGAAGACAAATTTGCCAGGAAGGCTACTATGGTGGTTAGGCTGGTTAGCATTATTGCTCTCCCGACCTTTGATATTGACATGTGAGCGGATAATAGAAGATCGGCGCCGTTTCTTCTCTCCTCCTTGTACCTATGCAGGGCATGGAGGGAATCATCGATGCCCAGTGCTAGGACTAGGATCGGCAATAGATTTGAGAACTGAGAGCGTGCGATGATCTGATATCCAGTCCGGTCACCGATTATCCAAATCCAACCGATTGAACCTTGCATCCACAGCAATGCCAATGAGAGGCCGGCACCGACGATCAAGACGTCTGAAACTCGCCGAAGGCTCATCCACAGCAGGAAAACGACGACTACGCCCATGATGCCAACAAGGAAGGAGCTCGAGAGTAATTCTCGGTTGATTTCTACATTCGGCCCCTCGCCAAGTAATACTGTGACAACTTGCTCATCTGTGGCCCTCAGCTCCTCCTCGATTGCAAGATACAACCATTCAACGGAGCAGGGGGCTAAGCCGCGCTGAGATTCCTGTTGGCATTGCTCCATGGTATATTCTATCGGGTCTGTAGAGAATGACAAGCCGTCCCTCTCAAAACCAAATTCAGGCCTAGCATCGATCCATGCGAAGGTCCAACCATTGTCCACCATTGCCTGCCTGTCTAAGTTCAATATCATCCAAACAGAGGTCGCTGTCCATCTGCCTGGGCCCCATTGATCGGCAACTATTGTGCCATCCTCCTGCAAAGTCCCACCATATGGGCCAATCACGGGGCTGGTTGGGTCAGGTAGGAAAGCTCGATCGATAGAGAGGTAACGTAGAAACGATCCTCGTGTATGGTTTGCCATTCTGTGTGCGGCAAGATCAATATGAGCTTGCGTCAATTTTGGATCATCGAAAGAAAGACATTCCAATACCCCGCAATCGGTCCAGTTGGTGGGTGCAAGCTCCCACTGCAGGGTGAAGGGGTTGATTCGATCGCGAGTGACGAGCGATCGGTTGTCCATGAAAACTCGAAACTCATTTGGGAGATCTAACACCCCCCTCAAGGGTATCCCTGAAATGTCAGACGAGAAGTTGAGGTAGTACATCGAAACATCGTGACTCTTCAAGATCTCGGCCTTTGAATCGACCTCTCTCAGAATGGACAAGTTCAAAACTCCGCCGATTGGATTGTTCAGTCCCCCTGATTTTCCGGGAAATGGCTCTATCATTGATATTCTCGATGGATCCTCGTCTATGTGGACCGGATCACGGACGAATATGCCGAATCCCCAGATATTGCCGGCACCGGAGAACTCCTCCCTCATCACGTCATTGGCTTCTAATTCAGGAGAGTCCATGTTGTAGGCTTCTATGTCAATTGGGGTGAGTGATGACAAAAAGCCTGGAATCATGAACGCGGTGATTACGATTACTGCAGCGTGGACGCGTTTATTGTGGTTGATCATAGCATCCGCGATCTTAGAGAAGTCACGCACGGTCCACTAGCATAGATCGACTCTTATGAGGAGTTGTAAGGGTGTCAAAGGCCCTCTTCCCTGAGGCGCTCAAGTACGTCTTTCTGTGACTCTGTGAGGTCAGTGTTGTCCTCTAGGACGAACTCAATATCAAGGTCTGCTCCCCCGAAACTCATTTTTGGAATTCTTCTCCTATCGCCTATTTGTGTCCCAGCCTTCACATCGATCCTGATTGAATCACCGGATGGGGTGCGAATATTGCATTTCCCACCTAGCATAAGTGTGCTGTAGGGTATCCTCACAGATTGGATAAGCCTTCCATCTTCCCAACGCCTTCCTTCCTTGGCGTCCACTCTTATCGTCAGTATGAGGTCTCCCGATTCCCCTTTAGGGTGGTCATGCCCCAAGCCTCTCATTCGAATTTTCTGACCATGTTTCGACTTCGGTGGTATCTTGACGACTATTGTCGAGGTTCTCGATGTCACGCCTCTGCCGTCACAGTTCGTGCATGAGCGCGTGGAGCCGAATGATGAGCCTTCGCATTTCGTACATGTTCTGAGTCTTCTGTGGTCAAATTCTAGTTTACATCCCATGTCAGCATCCGAGTAGTCCATATCAATACCCGAGGTTATGTCTGAGCCTCGATAGGTATCTGTTTGCTGTCGTCTGTTAACACTCTGGCTGCTGTTTTGTGGGCCTCCGAACATCTGAGAGAAAATATCTGGGATATCAAAGCCTGAAAATCTCGTGTTCCTTTGATTTGGATTGCTGCTGAAGAAATCCCCCATCCTTCTGGATTCGTCGTATTTCCGACGTGCATCCTTGGTGCCTATCGCATCATAAGAGGATTGAATGGACTTGAATCTCTCTTCAGCGGCTTTATCACCGGGGTTCCTGTCAGGATGATATTGTCTTGCAAGTTTCCTATACACACGCTTTATTTCCGCATCTGTGGCATCTCGGCCGACGCCAAGAACCTTGTAGGGGTCCTCAGACATGGTGTTTCGCTGTCTTTGTTTATTTCTTGAATTCTCTCCAAAGCAAAGACGTGAAAGCCACACGCGTTTCCGTGGGACTATGCCATTGAGTTGGGCTGTTTTCAGAAACTATGATGCACATGCCAAGGAAATCGGCGGGGATGTGACGGACTATCCTCGATTCTTCCTGATGCCTGAATCGTGCCATTCTGAATCTGATTCCGAGGGGATGAACGTGATACGCCTTGGTCATCCCACTGACCACGTTGACCACGAGGTTGAATTGGTTGTCAGGCTGGGAGAGGAACTCAAGCCAGATCTAATGTGCGTGGGGTGTGATACCACCAATAGAACTCGTCAGGGCCTTGCCAAACAAAATTCATGGCCTTGGCTAGAGGGAAAATCCTTCGTTGGGTCTGCTGTTCTAGGAACATGGACTGAATATGACCCTAGGCCCAAGAGAATCACTTTGTCAGTCAACGGTGAGCTAAGGCAGGACTCTAACACCAGCCTCATGGTTCATTCCGTGGATGATCTGATCGGCACACTAGCAAGTTGGTACGGGGCATCTCCGGGAGATTATCTATGGACAGGGACTCCCGTCGGAGTTGGAAAAATGAAGCCTGGTGACTTGATTGAATGCACAATGGAAAACACTGCCGGTTTAATGGTCAGCAAGATGATTGGTAAATGTGTGATTTGATACTACACAATGATAAGTACGAGGTCGTCGGACACCTTCATGGACGTATCTCTTGAATTCGGACCTTCATTTACGATGGCAACTGCACACCTGAAGCCTGGTGATTCGATCAAAGTTGAGCCGGGTGCGATGGTATCGCAATCCATGGGTCTTGAGATGAAAACAGGGATGAGTGGAAAGGGGGGCGGCCTAGGCGGATTCCTGAAGAGCATGGCAAAGAGTGTGTTCGGAGGCGAGTCCTTCTTTCTGAACACATTTACCGCAGGCTCCGGAGGGGGTTGGATCTCAATGGCGCCATCATCTCCAGGAGACATCAAAACCCTAGAGATCGAATCTGGGTCAAACATATTTATGCAAGGTGGAGCGTTTTTGGCCTCATCTCCAAACGTAAGTTATGATCTCAAGTTCCAAGGAGCCAAGTCGCTCTTTTCGAGGGAGAGCATGTTCTTCCTAAGGGCCTTCTCAGAAGGAGGACCGGGGCAGATTTTGTACTCTGCGTATGGTGCGATTAAGGAGATTGATGTCACCCCCTCGACCCCCTTGAAAGTTGACAATGGTCACTTGGTCGCATTTACCGACGGTGTACAGTACGACGTTGTCCCCTCCGGTGGCCTCAAGACCTCCCTCTTTGGAGGAGAAGCTTTGGTGTTGCAGATACAGGGATCTGGTAAAGTCTGGATTCAGACTAGAAATATAGAGGCATTCGCATCTTCGATTATCCCATTCTTGCCGGAAAGAAGCAACTAGCCTCAGTCATATCCCCTTAGGAATTCTTTGAATCAAGGGCTTTGTTGTAGCTACGACCCCGAAAATGCACGCAGTCACCAGGGCTATCATCGAACCACTGCCGGTATTCATCTCAGCCGAGAGGTACAGGCCAATCAGCACCGAGGCCATGCCGAAAAGCTGGCTTAACAGCAAGCAAGATCTGAAGCTTTTCCCAACTAATTGAGCAGTTGCTGCTGGTGTCACTAACAGAGCCGTGACAAGAAGAGTCCCCACGACCTGCACCATGGCGACTACGACCGATGCCGTGATAACACTGAACAAAAGCCCTATTCCTCTGACCGGGATCCCTTGAATTAGCGCAGCAAGTGGGTCGACACTTATCGCAAGCAAAGGTTGTGATATTACACCCAACAAAAATAGGGAAATTAGGCATATTGTGGTGATGAAATTCAAATCATAACTATCGATTAAAAGCAAATTTCCGAATAGGTATCCCTCTATATCCATCGTTATTCCGCCTCCTGAGACTCTCAATATAACGAGTCCGAAAGCGAGCATTCCTGTCAAGAAAATTGCAATCGATGCGTCGCCTGTCAATATTTCCCTTGATTGTAGCTCGTAAATCATTATGGATGCGACTATGCTGAAAACAAGTGCATAGGATAGTGGTGCCGTGGCGCCGAGGACTATACCAACGGCGATTCCACCGAATGAGACGTGAGCTAAACCGTCTCCGATCAATGACAAATTTCGAATTAGAAGAAAGCAGCCAAGAAAGCCCGAGACTACTGTGACAACCATTGATGCCAACAGGGCTCTTTGAAACATCTCCATCGTAAAGAAGAACGGAAAAACTTCACCTGGTGCAAATTCTCCTAAGACAATGAGGATTGGCGAAACCAATTCCAATAGTTCGACTCCCAACCCGTCAAAAGAGAAATGTTGCATCCTTTATTCCCTCCCTAATCATCCTGAATTTCGTGTACATGTTCGATACCCCTCAGGCTAGCAAGCTTTTCGAGATTTGGGAAGTCACTCGTTGGTCCATCAAATCTGATTGTTTCCTCCAAGAATACCATTCTGTGAGCAGTCTGGCGTATTGCAGTTAGATCATGTGATACCATGATGATTGTTTTTCCTTTCTCATGGCACAATCTATCGAGAAGTTTGAGCAAAGAATTTCTTGATTCACGGTCTATTCCGACTAATGGCTCGTCTAGCAGGATTAGATCAGCTTCCGTGGCGAGAGCTCTTGCAATAACCGCTCTCTGCCTTTGGCCTCCCGACAACCTGCCAACGTCTATATTTTGAACGTGCTCTAATCCAGTCATCCTGATTGCTTGGGTTGTTTTATTGCGTCTTGAATGACTGCCAAAATCATATAGATTTCCAGAGTGCAGGGTTCCTAATTTCACAAGTTCTCGGACCGTTAACCTAACGTTCTTCGGCAAATATGACGCTGCTTGTGAGACCCACCCTATCTTTTGGCGAATCATTCTTGACATAGGGGGGTGCCCGTAGATTCTTATCGTTCCAGAGTTAGACTTCAGCAATCCCAATACGGCCAACAGGAATGTGGATTTCCCAGAGCCATTTGGACCCACAATTCCCAGAAACTCTCCTTCATCTACCGTCAGACATACATCTTTGATTACTATCTTTCCAGATCTCACGACGGACAAATCACAGACGTCAAGTACCTGTCCAGCCACGGTTTACCCTCGCTGAAACATGTCTCCCCATCAAAAGAATGTATTGGATCGCATTGATTGAGGGGCTAGTTTTGCTTCCTCGCTCTAAGATACTGATAACCTAAATTCATCATAAGAATAACAATCACAGCCCCCGAGAATACGATTGGTAGGAGGTCAACTATGTGCATTCTTCACCCCTCCTCCCATTACATACGAGAGGTTGTCAATTAACAACCAATACCCGCAATCATGTTCTGGACATTCTTATTCATCATTGAGATGTAGTCATCATCGCTGTCACTGGGCCTCATTTCCATTGTGTAAAGGATCTTGATCTGGACTCCTGTTTCTTCCACTATACTCTGAACCGCAGTCTGGTCAGTGTATTCCTCGACGTAAAGAACAGTAATCCCCTCTTCCTTGATGTGGTCTACAACTTCTGCGACCTCGGCTGGAGAAGGTTCTCCTTCTGGATCCAAGCCATGGACAGTCATAATGTCCACACCATATCTCTCAGAGATATATGAGTAGGCATTGTGGTTAGCAACAATGGAGGGGTTCAGACCTGCTGCCGCACATGTTCCTTGGTCTCCGAATGCGTTTACGAACACTCCGTGCAGTTGAACGAGTTCCGTTGAGTATGCAGCTGCATTTGTCGCAAAAATCTCTGCACCCTCTGGGAAGGTCATGGTTAGTTTCTCTTTGACTAGGTTCAACTGTTCGTTGAAGGACAATGGGTCAAGCCAGCTGTGCGGATCGTAATCGAATGCTTCCTCATCTTCTCCTGCTTCAATCTCACTCTCTCCCTCATCACCGTGGTCATCGCCGTGACCACCATGATCATGGTCGTGGGCACCGGACGATTCTTCAGCAATAGGTTCTACATCTGCGCCAACTGAGTCTTGGAGGTAGTGCATATCCCTCTCGAACTCGTATGGGCTGTGAGCCGTGAAGACAGCGAACCCTGCCATGCCCTGCGTGTCCATGGCCCAGGATGAATCGTCGCCTTCTCCTACGTGGAGCTCGAAGCAGCTTCCATTCTCAGCGATAGGAGTCATAGTACCTCCATCCTCGAGTATGATGCATGAGTCCCCTTCGATCATATCTCCCGCCGAGCCCTCTAGCGAGTGCATAGTTGGTTCATTTGGAGACTGGGTGGGTATCACGACTACTCTCATAGAAGGATCCGCGTAGCCCAATGTACCGTCCTCTCCCGCGACTGCCTGCATGTTCCAATTGTGCGTGCTGTCACTTGATTCGAAGATACCTGCCCACTCATAGGGCGCGGCTGGCTCAGTGAGGATGAAGAAATCCACATCGTTTGGGAATGCAAAGCCATAGTCGCCCTCTTCTTCGATGTGGATTGAGAGGTATCCAGTATGGTGGTCCTCGTCCCCGTGGCCGCCTGGTCCACTGTTGGCCGCCGTCCACATGAGACCGGCTCCCGTACAATCTGCCTCGTTGTCAAAGGTCTGATTGATTGTATGAGTGCTCATGTCGTAGCAAACCATGTCCTCTGGGAAGGATAGAGTGTGAACAACACGATCAGCGTGTATCTCAGGTAGGTGATTGTCTTCATGACCCATCCAAACATGGCCTGCAGCCGCGCACTCTTCCTCGGTTGCATCATAATTTGCATGAGTCTGTGTGTTGTGACACATGTCGTGGCCGTGGTCATCATCACCCATCCACATGTGACCGGCATTCGCACACTCCTCCTCCGTTGCATCGTAGTTCTCATGGGTTTCTGTGTTATGACACAAATCATCCCCATGGTCGTCGCCGTGGTCGTCGCCGTGGTCGTCGCCGTG
>TARA_B100001121_G_scaffold29830_1_pt1 | contig 169366 bp, 137 predicted proteins | sample TARA_B100001121 | Tara Oceans TARA_B100001121 (sample SAMEA2622817) | marine metagenome | biome: marine biome (ENVO:00000447); feature: surface water layer (ENVO:00002042); material: "saline water (ENVO:00002010), including plankton (ENVO:xxxxxxxx)" | depth 5 m
TGAAAGGAATACTCATAAACCCCGCCAACACGCTCTTTGCTCCCAAAACTCCATAAAAAGTTTGGGCAATTGATCAAGGCCATTTGAGGGTAGGTTTTGAGTTATTAATGTATAATCTTTGTGGGGTTTGCACGGCGTTTTTGTTTTTTTTCTCCTTAGTCCCTGCACTCATTCCTGCCCGACAGACAGACTAAGGAGAGAGGGGGGCTTTTATTATTTGTATATTTTATACTTACAGCATTCTTTGTAAATACCATCCTTAAGCTTATAGAAAATCATTGTTTTACTATTAGCCTCTTTACTTATACTGTCTCCGACTTGGATGTTATACTCCTTTATTTCCCACGCTATTGGTAAGCTATGTATTTTATAAGTTTCCTTAAGAGTTTCTATTTCGATGTAGTACGAACCTCTGTTTTCATCTTTCAAAGCAACTATATGCCCATTAATTTCTTTTGCTATCAAAGAGTTTAACTCCTCCTTATAACTTAAATAATTTCTTGTAAAAAAAACTATAGCCCCGATTACAATAGAAACAAAAATCACAATAATAAATATGTTATATTTGGTCGGTAATTGTATATATTCCTTCATGTTTAGTTAAAATTTAATGATTGGAATTGCATTCGTTGCTTTACCTGTCCCCAATGCACCTTGTAAAATCGGAGTGCTTACACCAACTCCTACAGAGATACCAACCTTTCCTGTCATAGTTGTAGGCTTTCCATTGTTATCAAAACCAACATCAACACCTCCAAATACACTACCTCCTGCAATTTCTTTTAATCCAATCCCCAAACTACCTGAGCCTTGCCAACCACCAAGCATACTACTTGACAAATGTTGAGGATCTCCTATATAATAACCTTTACCCACGCTACAACCGACATCAACACCCACCGAAGTAACCCCACCAAATCCAGTTGTTGTATTAAAATATAATCCAGGGTCTTTACCTCTTAACATTAATGTAAATGTCAAATCTTCATTCATGTAAATACCAGATGATGTTTGAAAGCTTACACTGAATGTATAGTAGTCTGGTATATAATAACGAGCTATAGGAGAATTCCAAGCATCAGAGGCATTTCTTTGAACAAAATCAACAGAATTGTCTAAAGCATTCCCAGGGTGAACTTTACTACCCCCCCAATTCCATCTTATTTGTTCTGTTACGTTTACTTCATCTAATTCAATAGAGCCATCTGTAAGTCTTCCCCTACCTTTTCTGTTAGCACCTCCATCAACTCTCTTGCTTACATAATACTCTCCTGCACGGTCTCCGTATTTTGCTTTTGTGATTGTACCTCCATGAAAGAACTTATAAACCTTTGCACCAAACTTTGTTTTAAAATCACCATTAGGGTCTAAGTAATAAATTGGATTATTACCATTGACTGCATAACGACTAATGTCTGTATTAAAAATTGGATCTTGGTTCCATCGTCTGCCTAAACGTGGGTCGTACTCCCAAAACAGAGCTGTAGTGTGATTACCGGTGCCGGATATTTCATCAACCTTCTCTTGTGTATTGAAGGAATAGCGGTATTTTATTCTTTTTTTATTGAGAATTTGAGAATTTAAAAAATGATGATTATATGTAGTCTTGTAATTCACTTTTATAAAGTTAGAAATATTTTTTTATTCGGCAAAAAAAATATTTTCAAATTGTTTCATCAAATGCTTATCAATAAGCGATTTTACGTAATCTTATATTAATTTCTTTGTTCTGTCCGTATTCAGAAAAATGCCAACATATTTAAAAAGTTAATTATTCGATTTTCCATAAACTTACTTTCTCATTGTTGTCTCATTCTTGTATATATGCGTCTAAATTTTAAAATTTTCATTTTTTCGCATTTCAGGCATCACATAAAGTTAATCGGATGCTTTTTTTCAATTATCCGACGCATTTTTTCATCATTTTTATCATAATACCTTTCGGTGGTTGAGGGCATTGTATGTCCTGCCATTATTTGCACATCCAATAATTTAAATTTCCGAATGTTTGTCCAATAAGAAATTACACTTTTTCGTATTTTCATTGGCGATATATCAACCGTATTTGTGTTACGAGCCAATCGTTTGAAAATAGAATACACTCCTGACGTTGTTAAGTGGGTGCCGTCTTTTGAAAGAAACAAAACATCATTAGCGGCAGATTTACTTAATTTTTCCCGGCATTCCGTAAGATACCGATACCCCAATACACTTTGTGCCGGATGTAAACATATTGTTCGAGGCACAAGATATGTTTTAGTAATTTTCAACACTCCTTCGTTTAAGTCGATATTATCAATTTTTAATTTGATACATTCTCCGAGTGTAATGCCTTGATAAATGAAAAACGAGAACAATAATTTGTCGCGTATTTCAATAGCCTCAGAGTATCCTTTTATCTGCTTTAGCATTTTTTCCATTTGTGGCATGGTGTATAACATGGCAAAATTGATCCCGCTTTTTTTCCGTCCGCTAATTTGTAAGTTATAACAAGGGTGAAAGCTTATCATTTCGTTATAAAAAAGCATGTTGAAGAACTTTTTTATTGCAAGTAAATTTACCGAACGATACATATCTGTAACATTTTCTTGTTGCATATCGGCTAAATAATTTACAATATCCTGCATCGATAAATTAAGCGGACAAGGGTAATGAGTTAAAAACCTTGACACTATAAAGCAATATGCATTTGTTGAACTGTCTTTATATTCTTTATGCAGATACTCTTTAAAGAGGATTAAATATTTTTCTTTTGTCATATTTTATATTTTGATTTGATTTTTCGGTTTTTTAAATAAACAATGGTAGTATTAATAAAGGCGTGCCCCATAAAATGTTTAATATATTCTATATCCACATTATTGTCGGCCAAATGCGTAGCGATACTGTGACGCAAAATATGCAACGAAACTTGCTTTTTTTGTAAGGTATAATTATTGGTGCGTTTAACAATTGTTTTTAAAAGCTTGTTTGCTGAATCTCCGGAAATTCGCTTACCGTTGCTCCCTAATAAAAATGCATTTTCATTGTTGTTGAATTTTAATAATTTATAGCGGTAGTGAAATAAATAATTGTGCAAAATATTGGCAATTTTGGAATTCATGGGAATATCACGAGCTTTATTTCCTTTTCCCTTTGTTACACTCAAAGTTTTGTTTTTAAAGTTTACATCGTTTACGTTTAATTGAACAATTTCCGAGCGCCTTAACCCACATCCGTAAGCTAAAGCCAGTAAAGCCATTTCTTTGTCATTTAGGCAATTTTTAAACAGTAATTTTATTTCTTCTTCAGATAATGATAATCGAGTAGATTTTACTCTGAAATTTTTTGGAGGAATTACCGTTTTATCAATATATTTTTTTGCTATAAGATATTTCAAAAATAAGCGTATAGCAAAAAGGTTGTGATTAATGAAGTTTACACTCAAACTCTTATTTTTATGCCTTTTGTTGGGGCGTGTAAGTAAAAAATCAATATAACAGTCGAGCACTTTTGAATTCAAATCACTTATCTCGTAGCAATCGTTTTTTTCCATCCAATACAGCAATTCCCACACCGCTTTTTGATAAAGTTTGCCTTTTCCTGATTTATAATTTTTTGATTTACAATATGCCGCAAAGTCAATGTAAAGCATTTTCAGTTCTGCCGAAACCAATAGCATGGACAAACATTCTTTTTGATACCTCATATGAAACCGATTATTTAAAAAATTTATTCAATGATTTAATTATAGGTGAAGCTTTCTGAGAGTAAGGATTGTTGAAAGCATAAAATTTCACTTTATTTACTGTGCCATGATGACAAACAGCCTTATCGTGTAAATAACCATTTAATATCCGGTATGCTTGAGCCTTACTGCAACAATAAAACGTTTGCACTTCTTTTGCCGAAAATACTTGAGTTTGATGTTGCTGTTTTAGCCAATCTTTAAACCCTTGCAATTCTTTATTTTTTACGGGATTATTAATTTGCTTTAGCAAATCAGGAAGAATTATCGAAATAACTTCAACTGCCTTAATATAATCTGCATTCTCCACCAAAATTTGATTCAATCGATTTTTAGAACGTTGAAACTGAAATAAAACAGCATGCAAAGCAGCGTAAGTAGTTAACAAATCAACGATTACCGGTGTGATTTTACCAAAATACGGAAACCCTTTTGATAAAAACTGCATATGAGAAACATCGTACCGCTGTATTTGACGTATAATGCTTTTTAAAATATGATAAGATTTTTCATTGTAAAAATTTGAAGTAGCGGTATTTTCAATATACCATGCGTTAGCTTCTCGGGATGTTTTTTTAGAACCTGTAATACAAAAGCTTAATTTGGTGGTTAAAGTAGAAAAATGATTAAAATACACATCTATTTTTCCACCCTGAAGTTTACTGTTGTGCAAATAATCTGCGCCCACTATTTCCTTATCGCCTAGTTTTTCACTTTCTTTTATATCAAACATTTGAAAAAGAATGTCAGCAACGCGCAAAAAAGGTAAATTCCCTTCAATATTCAGGTTAAAATTATTGTACAGATTATTCCCTAACACGCTTAAAAATAACACGTTGAAAAAGGAAGTATTAAAATAATGGTAATTTTTAAATATCAATGTATAAACGCCATTTATAATATCTTTGTTTTTTGTAAGAATATGGTTCGCGGATAAACGTATTTCGTTATTGAAAGAAGGATGTTTTGATACATGTTCTGGAGCGAATTTATTGTTTATAAAATAGTTATCTCTGTGTTTTTCAACTGCTAAAATAAACTCCGACAAGTATTTTAATATTTGAGACTCATTCAAATCATATGTACGGAATATTAAAGAAGATAATTTTTTCAGCTCTTCATAATCATATAAGTTTAACTTTTGCCTGATAATCTCATCGCTTTTTTTAGTAGCTTCAATACAAATAAACAGAGTTAAATCGTCATGAAATTGCGGAATATTTCCTCTGACATGAAAAATTAACTCATGAGTAGTGAATTTTAATAATTGTGGATGAATTTCTATGATTTTATTATTCATAACAATATATTTAGAAAATTAATATTTAACAATTTTGACAAGGGTATTCCCTCTATATTTTAATAAAGGTAAATATTTGAAAACATATTTATTTTACAGGATATTCCAAAACAATAACAGGGAATACCCTTAAAATATAGCAATAAACATTTAAGCGATATATAAACGATTGTTAATATTTTTTTAATAAATGTTTTTTGGTAAAACAAAATATACTTTTTAATATTGGCCAATTTTTAATTCTATTTTGTTATGAAAAGAATATCATTTATTAAGGCCTTATTATTGTTTAGTTTATTATCGATCTTTCACACTGTGAATTCTCAAAACGTATATAATGTTAATAATATAAAAATTGGGGAGATTATATATCAGGATTCTACTATTCAAATTGTTGATACTTCCGGTATTTTGTTACAAACAATATCTGTAGAAGGTATCGTAACCTCTCAATTAGGAAGTAATGTAATGGCAATTATAAATCAAAATGGAAATATAACCTCAGCCAATGGACAAGTTTTAGGAGGGGTAGATAGTAACGGCAATGTGGTAGACAGCAATGGCGTTATTATAGGAATGGTTCAATATGGACTTATGGTTTTTGATAGTAATAACAATTTACTTGGGCGGGTAGATAAACCTATTCCGGATAATGTTTTAGCTTATTATTTTTTCTTTAGAAATTAATTCACGTTAATTATGAAAAAAGTATTAACTATTATTCTGTTTGAGGTATTCTTATATTTAAATTGTATAGATGTCTTTGGGCAAGTACAAATAGATACTATTTTACCTCAGAAAGATGCTATGATTCATGAATATATAAATAATGTGAATAAAAATTACGGTGATTATCCATATTTTAAAACACAGGAGTGGACAAATGGAGGGGTGCCTTATTCCATTCGTTCTTTAATTGAATTTAATTTGAATAACATTCCAAATGACGCCATTATTGATTCAGCTTTTTTATTCTTACATGGAATAAATCACAATCCTTTAACCAAACCAAATGCATCTTATTTATGTAGAGTGTTAAATCCATGGGATGAACATTTGGTAACTTGGACTACACAACCGGATTACACAATGGAAGATTCTGTGTATATACCGTCTTCCACGTCCAGCAATCAAAATTATAAAGTAGATATTACTTGGCATGTACAAGATATGATAATTAATCCTGAAAGTAATTTCGGTTTTATGTTTCGTCTGGTGAATGAAGTTTATTACACTCGAATGCAATTTGCATCAAGTGATTATTCAGACAGTAATTTAAGACCTTATGTTGTTGTTTACTACCATTATTCCACAGAATATGCTAAGTTACAACATGAATTAGGAATGAATTTTAAAAATGTAGACCCTTTAGGAAGGTTGAAATTTTTTTACCGTGAACGCTATCATGAAGGCACATTAGATTATGAAATAATAGATGAGAATAATAATGTTATTCTATCTTCAAATACTTATTCTATCTCAAAAGTGTATGGTGATAATTGGATTTCTATTGATTTACAATGTAAAGCAATACCATTGAATAAGTTTTATGTTTTAATAGTCAAAGATGATAAAGGGAGAAAACAATTTTTACGGTTTCTCTATGCTCCAATTTGGCTATCAAATTGTGGAACTCCTCAACCTTATTAATAAAACAAATAGCGTAAATATGAATTATTTTTTTAAGAAATATGCTCCTCTTTTAATATGTGTTTTTGTGTTAGCGTGTAAAAACAAAAAAATTGGATATGTTGAAACTACAAAGGTTATTGATTCATTTACTTTAACAAAAGAATTACAAAAAAAAGCTGACAACACTATTAAACAGAGGAACATGATTTTAGACAGTTTAAAAATAGTTGTAGAAAAACTCTATGCTAACTCTGTTAACCCAGAACAAGATACATCATTCTTGACAAAACGTGAGTTATATATTAAACTTATGAATGAATATGAGGAGCAAAATCAAGCACTAGTTTCGGAATTCACTAAACAATCTTTGAATCAATTAAATGAATACATAAATGAATTTGGCAAGGAGTATCAATATGATATTATTTATGGAGCTAATGGTAATGGTTCTTTTTTATATATAGATGAGAATTACGACATAACAGATGAAGTAACTAAGTATGTTAATCAAAAATATAGTGGCTTATAATGAGAAAGATAATCATTATATCAATTTTCTTTATGCTATTAGCGTGTAATAAAAAATCTATACGAAAGAATTTTTTTAATAAACAAGATCTTTCAGATTATGTATTCGATGAATCAAATGGCTTTGTAAAAAATAAGTCATTTAAAAACATTAAATTTGAAATGACCTTTTTACCCAAAAAGCTTATATATTTAAAAAATGATGCATCACTAACAAATAACCAATTAGATTCATTAACGAAAATAGAAAATAACACCTATTATTTTCGATATAGGATATATGGAAATGATGGGCAAAGCCCGATTTACTACGTATCAGACGATTACCAAGGATACCTTCAGTTGAATGATTATTTTGGTTATAGTTTTCATAAAAAAGTTATTTTAAAGACAAAAAAATTCCAAAAAAAAGCTTCGCACGTATATTTTATATCTGATTATGGGTTAGTTCCCTATCTTGATTTCTTGTTAGTATTCGATAATATAAAGGACATTAATGATGAAATAATCATTTCAATAAATGATGAGGTTTTCGGATATGGAATACTAAACTTTTATTTTGATAAAGAAATTGTTAATTCTAAAATAAAATTAAATTCATGATGTTTGAGAATCTAAAAAACACAATAAGTTTTAAAGCACTTAGTGTACTGTTAGCAATAAATTTACTTTTTCAAATAGGTTTTCCTACAATTGCATACGCTCTAACATCAGGGCCTTCTCAAGAAGAATTTGCCAGTTTTGAGCCTGCCTCTACATCTGATTTGGTAAATTTATATACCGGTGATTTCACCTATAACATTCCTTTATTAAATGTACCCGGACCAAATGGTGGTTATCCTATAAATTTAGCTTATCATGGAGGTGTTGGAATGGAACAAGAAGCCAGTTGGGTAGGACTTGGTTGGAATATTAATGTTGGTGCAATTAATAGGCAACTTAGAGGTGTGCCGGATGACTTTTCCGGAGATGTTATTACATCAACCTTGAAAATGAAGAAAGATTGGACTGTTGGTTTTACAATACACCCCACTAAAAAAGAAAAAATATTTGGAATTCCTCAACCTACCTCTAATACTAATATTAGTACTCAAGTATACTACAATACTTATAAAGGTTTAGGTGCTAGAGTTAATTATTCAATAGGAACAAGTGAGAAGGTTGTAAATGTTGGTTTAGGTTTAAGTTTTGATAGTCAAAGTGGAGGGATAGGTATTTCACCTAATGTAAATTTTATACAAAAGATATTTAATTTCTCACTTCAATATTATTCAAATAAGGGGTTGACAGATATAAATTTTAGTACTTCTGTTCATAATTTAAAGAAGGAAAAGAAGGATGATTCTAAAGAAGAGAGTAAAAAAGAACGCAAAACTAAGTTTAATTTAAACAATACCACAACAATTGGATTTAGTTACGATAATGGAGGAGTATCAGTACCTAATAATGAAATGATTATTAATAACTGGGATATTGACTTTAGTATTGGGCAGTCTAATAGTTATGGAATATATAAAGCAAAATTATTTGAGTACTTATATTTAAAGGGGTTTTATAATGAATCTAACCTTTCAAATGATGGTACAAGAGAACTACCATCAATAGGTTTGTTACATCACCTTAACAGCGATAAGAACTCTATTCAAGATTATATAAAATACCCCTTATCATACTCCAAAAAAGTTCCAAACTTAGCTCCTTCAGCCATGGCTTATGATATCTTTTCGCAAACTGGACAAGGGAGTGGGGGTATGTTTAGGGTTTATACTGACTATACTCCTATATTTTCTCCACCAACGACAGAATCTCAAATAAAAAACAAAAGGATTTTACTTGAGTTTGGTTCAGGTTCTTCAAATTTTCACTTGGGGTTAGGATTTTCTGCAGGGGGCGGTGAAATGGTTCGCTCTGCTTGGAGAGATGAAGTATATAATATCAGTGGTCATACCAGTGATTTTACCAATCATTTTAAAGATGGAAAATCATATTTTCAAGAATATGGAGAAAAATCTTCTTATGATGTTGTAAATGAGTTTGTAGATAACTCATGGTTAAACGAGTTGCCGGTGAGAGCAAAAATTGAGCAAAACGGAGCATCATATTTTAAGAAGAATTATAAAATCCTTCCTACAGTTCAGAATGCAGGAAGTTCAAGCTCATCACCAAAACAATTCAAAGAAGGATTAAGAATTGGAAAAAACATTTCATACTTAACTATTAAACAAGCAAGAAAGTATGGTTTCGACCGGTCATTGTATAACAATTTACCATTAGATGCAAAAGGGCATCACATCGGACAAATTACAATTACTCAACAAGATGGCACAAAATATATTTACGGACTTCCTCAATATAATACAACACAAAAAGAGGTGCAAATGAGTGTACCTACACCCCCTCCATCAGGTCTTTATAATGGAAAACAAATTGACATTAATAATAACACCTATGAAAATACATTTAGGAAATATTACTCAGAAAAAATTATCCCTCCTTATGTTAATACATGGTTATTGACAGCTGTTGTATCGGCGGATTATATTGATCGGACAATGAATGGCCCGACAGATGATGATTATGGATATTGGGTTAAATTTAATTATACAAAAGTTCATGATAATTACAAGTGGCGAGTTCCTTATATTGGTGCTTTTTATGAGCAAGGATTTGAAGATGATGAAACCGATGACATTGCGTCATTTCAATATGGTACTAAACAAATATATATTCTTACATCAATAGAAACAAAAACTCATAAAGCAGTATTTATTACTGAGGATAGAGATGATAGTTATGAAGCTTTTGGCGAATATGCACAAAGAAATAATAATAATAATTATAATAACGAAATAGGGACTAAGTCTTTAAAAAAATTAAATGAAATAAAATTATATAAAAAAGATTTATCCGGTGGCACAAATGATTTTTTAATAAAAACCGTTCATTTTGAATATGACTATTCATTATGTAAATATGTGCCTAACAATATAAATTATGCATCAAACAACATTAATCCAACACCTCCGGAATTACAAGGGAAATTAACTCTAAAAAAAGTTTATTTTACATATGAACAATCCAATAGAGGGTCTAAAAGTCCATATGTTTTTGAATACGGAAACAGTAATGCGAATTATAATGTAAATGATATGGATAAGTGGGGGAATTATGTACCAAATAGTTCCTATCCTACAAGCTATCCTCATCAAAAACATCCGTACATTAAAGAAGAGTTATACACGAATAATAATGTTGCCCCATGGGATTTAACTAAAATAATTTTACCAACAGGAGGAGAATTAAATATAGAACATGAACATGATGACTATTCTTATATAGAAACAGAAGAAGTTACTAAAATGTATCCTATTGCCGGTGTGGGCGAAGATATTTATGATTTACTGGGTAATAAAACATCAGGATTAATGGAGGATTCCGAGGATAAAACAGGAAATAACCTAACCAAACTAAATGAAAAGTCTAATAATGGAACATATAAAATTTATTTTTATTCGGATAACCAAAATTATTTAAGTGCCCAAGAAGTTATAGATAAATTTATTGGAAACAACAAGAAAATTTGGTTTAGAAATTACACATTACTTAAAACTAAAAATTTAAAAGATAGATGGGCATATGTGTCTGGTTTTGCTGATGTATATTTCCCACAGTCTAATCTTTCCTCGTACTTTGGTACTCAAAACATAAATGGTAAATATTATTACTTTATATCTATTAAACCAATTAAATTAACTAAAATTTTAGGTACTAAGGTTAATCCAATGCAAAAAGCCGCTTTAACATATTTAAAAACGGATAGGCCGGATTTGTTAACGGATAATATTACCCCTACAAATTCAGGTAATGCATATAATCAAATTATGACAATTTTTTCAGCACCAAGTACCGCTATTAACAGCGCAATAGATATGGTAATAGGTTATTATAATCACTCATATGCTAAAGGATATGGTAACACTATTAGACTAAATGGTCGGTCGGAAATCAGATTGTTAGATGATGATTTAATTAAAAAAGGTGGAGGGTATCGTGTGAGAAAATTATATATAAATGATGTTTGGAGTAGTGGAAATGCTAATTATGGGCAAACATATGATTATACTATGACAGAAAACGGAGCAACGATTAGTTCTGGAGTTGCATACGAACCTTCTCTAGGATACGAAGAAACTCCTCAATTCTTACCGGTAGAGTATTCAGAATCTTTACCTTTTGGTACAGTTAGAAGTTTATTTGTTGCAAAGCCGGTTTTAAGAATGTTTTACCCGTCAGCTCAAGTAGGGTATCGAAAAGTTACGGTCAAAAGCATAGCTCCTGAGGAAGCTTTGGCAGATAATAACAATAATTATATTTCACCGTCAACTTCCGCACAACCTATTATGATTTATGAATTTTATTCGCCAAAAGATTTTCCTGTCATTACGAATGAAACGGCAATATCAGCAGATCCTCCTTATACAAGGTTAGCTATGATTCCGGGGGTATATTCAGAACAAAAAAAATCAATGGCAAGAAGTCAAGGATATTCTGTTGTTTTAAATGATATGGCTGGTAAGCCAAAATCTACATCAACTTTGGAACGATATACCGGGGTAATAATTTCAAAACAAGAATTTATTTATCAAACAAAAAATCAATATAATCCAAATGGAAAAAATGAGCTTAATAACATTGTAAAAATTATCAATGAAGATGGTGATTTTATTGATGCTGTAATAGGACAAAGTGTAGATACTTATTTTGAATGGGAAGAAAATTATTCTGAAAACAAGTCGTTTGGATTAGATCTTAACTTTGAGTTTCAGATTCCACTTATGACCCTTCCAATCCCTCTTCCTGTAAAAACAAAACAAAAAACCTCATTAAAAACAGTGGTTGCACATAAAATTATTTATAAAACCGGTGTAATAAAAGCTGTTAAAACAACCGAAAGAAATTACACTTTAACCCAAGAAAACATTGCTTTTGATCCTTATTCAGGCACTCCTGTTCTTACTAAAACAACTAACGAATACGAAGACCCAATTTATAATTACAAAATTTTTGGTTACACACAGACTCCTGTGTATGAAACAATGGGCAGTGTTAATAAGAGGATAGATAACATCATTACAAATAACAACTATTATCCCAGTGGTTATCGTTATAATATTAATTTTAATATAAATACCACTAATAATCATATTGCTAATATTGTTATTGCACCTGCGTCAGTTAATATTACATATCCCGCATCATTATTTCATGCTGGAGATATAATTGGCTTATATGATGGAACAACAACAGATTATGGTGTGATAAATAATGTTAGCGTTAATGGCAATACTTTAGCATTAGATATAGAGCAAATTAACGGGAATGGTTTTATTGTTTCTTCAAATTTAGAATCAATAGCTAATGTTAAGCCTGTATTTAAAAATCAATTCACAACTGAAGTGGGTAATATTGTAGCGCAAGAGTTAACTGTAAATGGAACAGATATTAGCTTTGATAAAATTGTAAATGCATCAGCAGTAGAATATAGTGATGTTTGGCCAAAATCATGTCTCCAAGATTGTTACAGTGATCCAAAAAACACACCGAATGATTATGTTTCTGGACGAAAAGGGGTGTGGAGACCATATAAAGCATATCAATATAGAACCGAAAGGTTATATAAAAATGAAAGTCAAAATGATGGTTTTTACGCTAAGTTCACTCCTTTTAACTGGAATAATGTAATGCTGAATGATCCTAATTGGATAGTCTTAAACACAATCACAAAATATTCACCTTATGGTTTTGAGTTGGAAAATAAAGATCCTTTGGGGAATTATAGTGCAGCACTTTATGGATATCATAATAGTTTGGCAACAGCAATAGCTAAAAATGCTAAATATAATGAAATTGCATTTGACAGTTTTGAAGAAGAAAATCAAAGTTGTAATTCAAGTCACTTTTCTTTTATTCTGAATAATGATGCAGCAATTATTGATACTGAAGCACATTCAGGTAATAAAAGTTTAAAAATCAGTAATGGAGCTACACAAACAATAACTGTAAATTTATAATTATGAAAATAAAGCAGATATTATTCCTAACATTTTTATATTTCATTTCTATTGAATTGGTATTTTCTCAATGTTATAATCCGGAACCAATAATATCAGGAATAAATAATGGTGGATATTATTCTATAGATGTTGAAGTAGATGAAAATGTTACATTTTTTATTAATGTAACGGAAGGTGATGAAAATGGAGTTACTTGTGAAAATGTATTTGTAACAACTGGTAATGTTAATAATTCTATTCCTACTAATGCAATTCAAATAACTCAAAATTCATCTAATGCTTATACTATAAATGTAGACTGGACACCAACTCAACCAGGAAGTTATTGTTTTGATATAGTTGCTTATGATGATTGTCCAGATTGTAAAGAAAATGAAACAACGGTACAAAAAACATTTTGTATTGAAGTGCGTCCTAATTGTATTGGAGTATTTCAACCCATTCCCGGAAAACGATACGTTTTGTCTGCATGGGTCAAAGAATCTACAGGTTTCAATGTGCCAAACTATATATACCCTTCCATTGATATTTCATTTCCAGGCACAAGTATATCATATAACAACATTAAAGCCTCAGGTAAAATTATCGAAGGTTGGCAAAGAATAGAATATATATTTACAATACCTTCTGGGGCTACTCAAATGTTACTTAATTTAAAAAGCAGTGACCCGATGGTAGACGTGTTTTTTGATGACATTCGATTACACCCATTTGATGCAACAATGGCATCTTATGTTTATGATTTTACTACCGGAAAATTATTGGCTCAACTTGATGAAAATAATTATGCTACATTTTACGTCTATGATGATGAAGGTAATTTAAAATTAATAAAAAAAGAAACCGAAAGAGGTGTTATGACTATTCAAGAAGGTAGAAATGCTAAGCATGTACATTAATATAAATTTTAAATGAGGTATCATATTTTCATATTATTATTTGTTGCGTCATCCTTAATAGTGAAAGGACAGGATTATATTGCAGATTATAAAAAAGTTTCCGAAAAATTCAGGACTGCTAACATAAATGCAAAGATAACGGTTTTTTTATATAATAAAATTGATGGTACTCCTGAAAAGGTTGGGACAGGTTATATAAAAAAGCTAGGTAATGAATTCTATAAATCTAAATATAATTCTGTCGAACAAATAAAAAATCGTGACAAATTTTTGGTAATTGATCATGAATCTTTAGAAATAGATTTATACGCATATGATCAAAAGGTTTTTGACAAAGTATCAACAAATAAAATGTTACCGGATTCTATTTTAACTAAATATTTACAAAATTTTGATTACAGTTATGAAAAGCTTTCCGATGGCTCTAAGAAATATACATTTAATTTATTGAAGCCTTCCGATGCCAATAATTCGACAGAAGGAAGTTTCTTTTACTTTTCTTCAATTGAAGTAATTATTAAAAATGATTTTTTAATAACTATTAATTATATATATAACCCTAATTTGGTAAAAGAAATTGGTGGAGAAAAATTAAGTGTAAAATATAATTATCTATCAGAAACTGTCCGTAAAAATGAATTCTCATTAAACAGTTATGTAATTAAAAAAGGAAGTACATACATTTTAACTCCAATGTTTAAAAATTATTCACTGTCAATATATTCTGAGACTTATGAAACGATTGAATAAAATAGGTTTATTTTTAATTTTTAGCGTTAGCATAATTTTAGGACAAGTAAAAGCTGCTGAAGATCATTATGCAAACAAGTTAATAGGTGCAAATATTACTTCCAACGCAACATTAAGTGTTGAAGTAGACTATTTTAATTCTATTACTCCATTTAATTTTAAAGATGTTAAATATAAAAATATCATTTCTTTTAAATATACAGGTCAATTACATCAGTATTATCAGAATAATTTTTTCCCATCTGTTAACTTTAATGTAGAAGTATTTGATATTAACGGAAATGTTATTTATCAAGCTACAAATAAAACTTTATCGTTAATATTAAACTCTTCAAGTGGAGTAGAAATGAAAGATATTGATTTTCTTGAAATTTCTCCCGGCGGTGCAAAAATAAAAGTTATTATAAATTCTGTTTCCGGGGCTCTGCCTAACGATATTGAATTAGTTTCAGAGATATATTGCGAACGTTATTATCAACTGGACGAACAGGTTGCTCCTATTATTTCTCACATTTTAAATACAACAGATAATACCGCCACATTATATTGGAATTATGTAGTGGGTGCAGAATATTATGAATTAGAATGGTGTTTTATCTCTACTTATGCTGCTAACTATTCCTTATACAATACTCCTTCAGATATCCCAACTAATCAATTTACAAGAATTACAACTAAAAATAATTCTTACACAATAAATTTACCTTTTGACGACGGTAAAGTTTTTTATCGAATAAGAGCAGTAGGTCGTATTGAAAATTATTGGAATTATGAAAAAAGAACAATTTGGTCAGATAATAATGCAAACCAATTTCAAGTGTATAATAACAATGATGATAAAAATTGGACATATCAAGCAACTTATGCAGAAGATGGGAAGCGTAAAGAGGTAGTGTCTTATTTTGACGGAAGTGGTAGAAATAGACAAACCGCTACAATTAATAATACAGATAATGTTACTATTTATGCAGAAACATATTATGATTATGAAGGTCGCCAATCGTTACAAATACTGCCTACTCCTGCATTAAATTCTATGGGAGTTTATGAAAACAGATTAGATTATAAGGGCGGTATTACCCTTTTAAACGGTCAGCCACTTTCTGCAAAAGATATTGATAATAAAGCAACTTGTTCTACAAATAATTTTTCATTATCCAATACGCAAGGAGCTTCATATTATTATTCGGAAAATAATTATTTATCAGGTGATGGTTACCATTCTTATATTCCTGATGCTGACGGATATGTATATTCACAAACTGTTTATGGAAAAGATGGAAAACCAATAATGAATATTTCCCCGGGCGAAGCTTTTAAGCAAGGTGAAGGACATGAAATAAAATATGGCATAGGTACACCTATTCAACAACAACTTGACCGATTATTTGGAAATGATGCAGGAAAAGCAAAATACTATACCTTAGAAGCCGTTAAAGACCCCAATGGGCAATATAGTTTATCTTATAAAAATTTAGCCGGTCAAGTTGTAGCAACCTCTTTATGCGGTGAAGCTCCTCAAAATATGGACGCAATAGCTTCTAACACTGGTAGCGGTAATATTATTTATGGAGATTTGAATAATTTAAACAATTGGGATGAAACGCAAGAAGCCTATATAATCAACTCTAATATTTTTGTGCCCGGGAATGCCATATATACTTTTAATTACACATTATCTCCTGAAACATATCAAGGCTTATGTAATTCTCCTGCTTACGATTGCAGTTATGAATTGTCAATTGATATTTACGACGAATGTGGTACTCTGGTTACTACTATACAAAATATGATTTTAAACCCAACAAACGGTTTAACAGCAAATTTTACCGTAACCTTTCCGGATGCCGGTTTTTATAATATTGTAAAAAAGCTCACATTAGATCAAGCAGCTTTACAAAATGCTTTAGATGACTTTACAGCCAATTATATTGACAATTGTATCACTGATTATACCAATATTTTATTAAACAACACGAATATTGCTGACGCTTGTGCTGATTGTCAATCAACGAATTGTATTCCCGACTTGTCAGATATAGCAGGTTCTTGTGATGATATTTTAGAAATTTTAAAATCAGATATGTCTCCCGGCGGACGATACTTTGATAATTTGCCCGGTTCAAACACTACGTCTACAAATATTAACGGGTGGTTGTTTGCGAATATATCAAATCTATATTCAGGGGCAAATATATGGAGTGACATGGGGTTTACAAACTCATCAGGCACGGTATTGACTAGTTGGGATTTAATACGGAACAATTGGCAAAATGGCTGGGAGACTCAACAATTTTCAAATGCTCTAACCATTAACGGTCAAACATATAATTCACTAGTTGAATTTCACCCTGAATATTGTCATTATCAAACATGTACATTAATAAATGCCAATACCTGCAATGGATTAACAAATATGGAATTTGACACCTATATTAGAACTCTAAGCTATAATGATGCAGCAAACGAATTTGGTTTTACACAAGGAAATTGTAATTTAACTTGTAATGATTTGCTAAATGTATTGGATAAAGATCCTTTTTTTAGTTCCAATGCACAATATTCATGTCAAGGAGTTGGTTCAACATATTACAATAATATGAGCAGTGATATAACATCTTCTACTTTTCAGTCAACATCAGGAAGTTTACTTTGTATGTGGGATGCAGCCGTAGAATATGCCGGACAAGGTGCAACTTGTGATGAAATTTGGACTATTTTTACCGGCTTATATTTATCTAAAAAGGCCTATTACTTTAAGGCATATATAAATGGACAAGGTTGTAATTATTTGCCTGACAACACACCTCCGGATGGTATTTGTGACGACTCCGGAGGAAGTGCCGACGGATTTTACATAAATTTCATTGACCCTACAATATTTGATTATATTTCATCGGCTAGTGATGCGCAAGAGTTTGGCGATCAAATTTTTAACCCTTGTACCGGTAATTACATTAATAATCCTATGTTAGAGCCCTGGGCATCTGTAGGTTGCCCTTCCTGTCCATTAAGTGAAATTGACGGATGGAGTAATGCTGACGGCACTTCTTGGGCAGAAAATGGTGTTTTGGATAACACTCAAGGAATTAGTGTGAATACTTTGCTATATCCCCTGGAAGCAGGTAAAAGTTATACTTTTTGTTACGATGTACAAACGTTTTGCGATCGTACTATTTACGTTGTTTTGTCCGATGATTCCGGTTGGGATGCCATTAATAATACCCCCAGCAGTTCCAATTATCAAATTATCATTCAACAAAATGTTAATTTAGGGTGTTCAATAAATAATATTTGCACAACCTTTACGGTACAAGATAATTATCAATATTTATATATTATAGATGAAAAAATATTGGATATAAATGGGCAAGATAATTGCTACGCTGCATGTGGAACAAACAAAGATGTGGAAATTTTTTACTCTAACTTTTCGTTAACCAAAAACTGTGATACAATTCCTTTGGAGTTTAATTGCTTGTGTTCAGAACTTAAAACAGCACATGAAGCTTATGTATATACTTGGGAGTTAGATAATAACGGTCAAAATTATAATCCGGCGGTTAGTGATCCTGATTTTTTCCAAACTATGGCCGATTATTATAATCAGGAACATCAGTTAACCGTAACAACTCAAGAAATACAAACATGGTATAATAATTGTTCTTCTTCCAATTGGTCTAATCCGGTTTCTAACCCAAGCACAGACCCTGCAGTACCTGAAGAAATTTCTTCCGGATGTTTACAAGAAGACCCTTGTGGCGAAGAAGCCAATAATTTAATAAACTTTTATGCAAATTATTACTATGAATTACAATACGAACAGTTAGTTGACCAATTTATTAACGAGTATCGTGAAAAATGTTTGCATGGCGATAATTTTGCAGAAGATTTTTCTATGCAATACCCTGATAAAGAATATCATTTTACATTATATTATTATGATCGAGCCGGTAATTTAATTCAAACAGTACCGCCCGAGGGAGTAAGATTCTTGAGCGACGCAGAAATTGCAATGGCTCAAAATCATCGCGATCATCCGGATATATATCCTTATGTAACGGCTTCACACAGTTTACCTACTAAGTATTATTACAACTCTTTTAATCAACTTACTGCGCAATCCGTTCCCGATCACGATAAAATTTTATTGGCTCAAAGCAATCAGGTTAATACAAATTATAATTTTACTGAATTGGCTTTTGCCGGAAATACTGCATTTACAGCTGCCAATAATCAACTTTATTATCAAATCAATAACTCTTTTGTGGCTGTCAATTCTTTCCCGCTTCTTAATGGAAATATTACCGGTTTGGAAAAATTGCAAAATAACGGGTTAATTATTGTTACCGATATGGGAGAGGTAATCTATACATCTGATGCGTCTGATCCGCAAAATATTTCATGGCAAACACAAACTTTTAATAATTACACTTTTAATGATGTAGCAACATATGGTAGTGCTGTATATATTATTGGTGGGGATAATAATAATGCTCCAATATCTTATTTTTCTTCCGATATTATAAATCAATCTTTAACCTTAAGCAGCTATACCGGGGTAACCCCTCTTATTTCATGCGACATTTATCCTTCTGTTTCAGGGTATGTTAAAATAGCATGTAACGACCAAAAAATTTATTTTAATGGAAACCAACCTATTATAACGGCAAATTCCGGAAGTAATTGGACAACTGTAAACTTGCTTTCGGAAACCGAAGCTGTTGTATCGGTGAGTGGAGGAGGAACTCCAACAATTTATAGAATTAATGATTTAGGTACCTCCTTTACTCAAATACAGGCAACAATTAATGGTACATATAATGCTACAAAAATTACCGATATAGAATTTGTAGATGCTTTAAACGGAATGGCTGTGGGCGATTATTTATTACAACTTACTACCACAGATGGCGGATATTCGTGGAATGTAGTCAATACTTCACCATTAAACTTTACTGTCAATGCCCTTGCTGTAAATAATTATTACAATATAGGAATGGTTACCGGCTCTCAACTTTATAATAATGTAATTTACAACAATGTCTCCCAGTTGTTTTATTACAATCAGATAGGACAACTAAAAGCCTCGACCAACAGCAAGCAATTCCCCAACAATGAATACAGTTATTCGAAATACGATCCGCTGGGTAGAATAATTGAAAGCGGACAAACTGTTGCCGCATCCGAACCGTTATTGGCCGATTTAAATCAAAATTCTTTCCCCGACGGTTGGGATAACAGCAACAGCCGTACAGAAGTTACCTATACGCAATATGATGCTCCGCTAAATAATGCCGTAAACAATTATTTTGGCGCATCCGGACAAACAAACCTGCGAAACAGAGTTGCGTCTGTTTATTACAAAGAAAAAGCTACTGACAACAACTATCTTTCGGCATCTCATTATTCATATGATATTCACGGAAATGTAAAAACTTTAATTACCGAATATACACCATTGTCTTTTTATGGCGCACAACTAAAAAGAACCGATTACGAATATGACCTTATTAGCGGAAACGTGAAAAAAGTATCTTACGAAGGTGGAAAATGGGATAAGTTTTATCATAAATACTATTACGATGCTGATAACAGAATTATAGAAGCTTATACGTCTGACAACGGATTTTGGTACGATTTGGATGCAGCATATTTTTATTATTTACACGGACCATTGGCTCGAATTGAAATTGGCGACCACAAAGTACAAGGTCTTGACTATGCCTATACACTTCAAGGATGGTTGAAAGGAGTAAACAGTAATCAAATAGCTGCGGCAAATGATCAAGGGTTGGATGGTGTAACCGGAGGAAACTACCTTCCTAACCTACAAAGTCACGAATATATTGCACGAGACGCTATGGGCTTTTCTTTGCATTATTTTAATACAACCAACTATTCCGATTACAACGCTGTGGGACAAAACAATGTAAACGCCAATCGTTTTTTAACCGATGTATATCAAGCACCCGTTCAGGCCAACAATCTGTACAACGGTAATATCAGCGGAATGGCTGTAGCACTTACCGATGAAAACTACACTCCGCTCCCGTTAATGTGGAATACTTACCGGTACGATCAGTTGAACAGAATTACTGCCTACACCCCTTACTCAAGCACTAACGATTATACAAATTCCGCTTCGAACAATGAATTTAAAACCTCTTATACCTACGATGCCAACGGAAATATTCAATCTTTGATAAGATATAACGATCAAGGAGTTGTAATGGATGAATTAACCTATTATTACGATAAAATAAGCCAGTCCACGGGTGATATTTTGCGTAGCAACAGATTATATCATGTTTACGATAATGCCGGAACGGTAAATAACAATGATTATCCGCAAACAAGTGCATATACCAATATTGCAAATGGCGATTTTGCATACGATGCGCTCGGAAACCTTATTCGCGACAATGCCAATGCAATAACCCAAATAGATTGGAACTTGCAGGGTAAAGTTCAAAAAATATATAAATTGTACAATGCCAATGCACAAGGCGATAACAGCAATATAGAGTATCAATACAACCCGTTTGGCAATCGCATTACAAAAACAGTTAAACCTATAGACGTAAATAACCTCGAATCCGACCAAACCAATTGGGATATAAAATACTACAGTTTGGATGCCCAAGGAAACGTTATGAGTATATATAATCACGATTTTCAACAAGCAGGGAGCAATACATTCGTATCATATCTTACACAAACTAAAATACCGATTTACGGATCAGACAGATTAGGAATACAACAATTTAGCAGACAAAACAAACGCGAATTAATAAAAATATTCAATGGTTATATAAATGCTCAAGGCGAAATAGTGCCCACAAACGGACCAATTGCATTTAACGATAACTCGTACAGCTCGGCACGCATAAGTTCCGATTCGGTTTACACGCTCAATACTCTGGGACAAACCATTGCCTTTACTTTTGGCTTACAAGATACCCTTATACTGGTAGCCGAAGGCAGTCTGAAAGATGCAACCGGAAACTTTTCGGTAAACAACAATACCTATACCATATACCCTTCTGATGAATTTACGTTTAATCTTAACGGTTCTTTTACAATTACCAACGGATATACCGATACCATTGACTTTGTTGCCGATACAAATAATTTTCAATTATCCGGATTTAATTCTATAACTTTAGTAACTTTACAAGGCGGATTATCAAAAAATACCACAAAATCATTTATGCATTATACCGGAAATAAACGATACGAACTTAAAAACCATTTGGGTAATGTACTAAGTGTAGTAACAGATAAAAAGATAGCACATACTAACCAAGATTTGTATTGGAACTTTGATAATCTGGCATTTATAAACGGAAGTTATGTATTCCCCGATATTAACAGTAACAGCGTTTTAGGAGCAGCATACGGCATTAATACAGTGCAAAGCAACAATGGCTCTACAGCTATTGAAACCGGAACCAATAAATATATTCAATACCCTGATGTAGCAAGTCTTGATTTTGGAACACAAGATTTTACAGTAAGTATTTGGGTAAATAAACTATATCCCCAAAATAATTGGGGAAATGCCGTAGTAAGTAAATGGAATACAGGTGCAAGCCCCGGAACCAATGAATGGCTGCTTACAGTAGGGAGAGGTCAAAACGGAAATTCACCTCAGTCTGCTTCATTTGTGATAGAAAGCGGAACAACTCGATATGAAGTAATTGGTACCTCTACCATTACTTATGGAACTTGGAATATGATTACTGTTACCCGAACAGGCGGATACCTTAAACTCTATGTTAATGGTGTACTAGAAAACCAAAGTTATATAGGTAATGTACCGGTTAATAATATTAATGGAAGAGAAATGCAGATAGGAAGAATTGATAATGGAGTTTTTTCAAACTTATATGTTGATGATTTACATGTTATAAACAGAGCTTTAAGCAGTAGTGAAATTAATAATTTGTATAATAATAATGCACCTATATATGCAGGTGTGTATTACACACCCGATATAATGGTGTACAACGATTATTATCCGTTTGGAATGTTGATGCCTTCGCGCCATGGAAACAGTGAATCGTACGAATATTCCTTTCAAGCGCAAGAACACGATGACGAGATAAAAGGCCCGGGCAACAGTATCAACTACAAATACCGCATGCACGATCCCCGCTTAGGACGTTTCTTCGCCGTTGACCCTCTCTCCGCGAAGTACCCTTATTATTCCAGTTATCAGTTTAGTGGCAATAGAGTTATAGATGCCGTTGAATTAGAAGGATTAGAGCCAAAATTAACACATAAGGAAATTAAAAAACTGGCAAATGGTGCAGAATTTTTTGCAGTAACAAATAGCTATCAGGGTTTTGAAAAAAACAATTGGCAAATCACTATAAATAAAAAACTCTATTTGATAAGAAACTGTTCAAATTGTTGGGGTTATAAAACTGTTTTTATACGCAAACTTTCGAATACACCTCCTCCTAAAACTAAAACAATTAAGCCAGTTGGAATGAGCTCAGGCTCGTTTTCATCAAGTGGTGGAATTGGAAAAATAGTTGAGGCTGTGAAAGATGCACAACAAAACATGAAACAAGAATATGGTGTTGAAGATGTATTAAAAATAGAATTGCATTTAGACAAAGATGTTCAAGAATTATTTAATATGAGTGAAGTCAAAGAGAAATTACAAAAACAATATGGAGAAAATGTAAAAATATCTTTCTTTTTTGATGACACAACGGAACAACTTGGTGATTCAAAAGAAACAAGTTCTCACACAGCTTATTCAACCGGTTATGGAGTGATAGTTTATGGTAAAGAAACTAAAGATACGGAAGAAGTCAATGTTGAAGATACAAATACTAAAGATACACCTGAAACAAAACAATAATGAAAGATATATTAAGGATAATATTTAGTTTAGCAGCAATTCTATTAGTATTTGCCTACACTGACAAAATCGTAAATTTAGATAAAGAAACAATTACACAAGAAATAATAAACGACTTTAAAGTTGATACGAATGAATACATTGTGTGGAATATTCGTCGTAAGCTACAATTAAGTGATTTTAATAAAATTATTGTGCCTTGTCTTAGAAATTACGAAGATTATGTTACAATCTTATCTGTAAATCCTTTATTGTTAATAAAAGTGACAAATAATAAAGTTTTAATTGCTACTACAATTCAAAAAAATGACTTGTCTTCATATTATACTTCTCAAGAATGTAAATATAAAATTATTGCCTCGGAAAATGAAAGGAAAATTTATGTCCGTTATCATGAGCAATTGCATTTCGATATACAGGAAATATTAGCACGCTATGAAAGAAAGAATTTTATAAAATATTTAAATGTTATTACAGATTCAGTAGATGCTTGCATAGTTTTATCTAGGAATTCTCCAGAAATGCGAGAAATATATCAAAAAAATAACGAAATGGATGAATATGATAAAAGACACACAATATTGGAAACTTATAGTAAATATAAACCATGGATAAATCAGAAGTTAAAAGAATTAGAAGATTATGCTAATCCGGTAATCTATTTTAAAAAAGACAGTGTTGAAACAAAATAAGTTTATTAAAATTACCAGCTATCTCCTTCCATGCCCACACCACCCAAACATAGCATCACAAATAACAACCCAAACTTTTTATGGGGTTTTGGCAGTAAAGAGCGTATTGGCGGGGTTTATGAGTATTCCTTTAACACACAAATGCATACCGATGAAATAAGCGGAACGGGTAATCACACCACAGCCCTGTTCTGGGAATACGATACACGCCTCGGCAGACGCTGGAATTTAGATCCCAAGCCGGTTGCATGGGAAAGCCAATATGCAGTAAATAGAGGAAATCCTATTTTATTAAATGACCCTAACGGGGATTTTGCACCTGCAATTTATCTTTCTTTTGAAGCATTTACGGCAATTTTTTTAGGAACTGCGGCAATAACGACTGCAATTGTATATCATGATGAGATTAAAACCTCCTTATCTGGTTTTTATGAAGACGCAAAAGATTTAACCTATACAGTTTCAGATAAAACTCAAAACTATTTGTATCAAGCACCACCACCATTAGATCCGATAAAGCCAAAATTTGATCCGACTAAACTCTCTAAAAAACAAAAAATTATTTTAGCCACTACACTTATGGCTAACTTAATAAAAAATTTAAACATAAAAATTCCTGAAAACGAAGAACATAGTATTGATGAAAATAGTGTTAAAATTAAAGTGAATCAGGTGAAATTTTATCAAGATTTAAATAATGAGGGAAAGATTATCAATAAACTAAAAATCAATTATGAGGTAAGGTATAAAATTGCTAAAGGTGATAACTTAACAAAAATTGCAAAAAGATTTAACACAACTGTTGAAAAAATTAAAGAACTCAATAATATTGAAAATATTAATAAAATTAATGAAGGACAAGAAATAATTATAGAAAAAGGGGAAAAAGAAGAAGTACAAAGTGAAAAAAAATAGTATTTACATATTATTAATTATATTTTTAATACTTCAGCCAATTGTAATGCGTTATGTTGTTAATAATTTTCATTTTCGTTATATAAGTATCATTTTATGTTTGGTTTTCTTTACCTTTGTGTTATTCGATATTTTTAATAATAAACATGAATCATAATTTTAAATTACTTCTCACTAAGCTAATTATTAATGCATTCTATTTATTGTTAGTAATTAAAATAATTGTTTTTTTATTTGATTTCAACTATCAGATATTGGACGTAATACTAGAGATTTTAATTTTAGCTTTTGGAGTTACTTATGTTATGATTATAATCTTTTATAATAAAAAGTGAATTATTGGAGCATACACCGTTCAAATACAGAAGTTTAAACTTTTTACGAGTTTTTTTGAGAGCAAAGAGCGTGTTGGCAGGGTTTATGAGTATTCCTTTAACACGCAAATGCATACCGATGAAATAAGCGGCACGGGCAATCACACCACAGCCCTGTTCTGGGAATACGATACACGCCTCGGCAGACGGTGGAATTTAGATCCCAAGCCACAGGTTTTTATTTCCGATTATGCAGTTTTTGGGAATAGTCCTATATACAATGTAGATTTTAAGGGTGATTATTTTTTCGGTTTATTTGGTTCTACTTCTAAACAACGTCAAGCAGCGGAGAACTTCGCTAAAAAATATAATGGAACGATAATGAATAAACACAGAAAGAATATCAGCGTTGTTTATTCGGAAAAAGTAAAAAATAATGCACACGAAACTACATTGGTAATTTTACACCAACAATTTTTTGATAAAAATGGTGAGTTACTGCCTGAAAATGGAGAAATAAAAGAAAAACAGTTATCCGTTTGGGATAAAATGAGTGAGTCTAAAAATCCCTTTATTAAGATTTCTTATAATTTAATTGATGAAGCATTTGTTGCAATACAAGCAACACCTTTTGTTGCTCCATTTATAGACCCAGACGAACGCCGCCATTTGACAGGAGAAGCAGCAAGTCAATTTGAAGTAGAAGAAGCATTTATTTCGACTTTAACATATGCATTAGGACCATTATCAAAATTATCGGGAGTCAAAACGTTGAAAAGATTAAATACAGCTCAATTTTCAAAAAAGTTTAAAGGTAATTTAGCGAAATTACCTGCAATGTTAAGAGGGAAATTAAATAAATTATATAATAAGGGTGTTGATTAAATAAATAACGAATCAGTAAGCATCCTTATAGATGGAGCAAAAAAAACAAAAAAAGTTATGGATATCGATAAAAAGCCCTAAAATGATGGAGAATATTTTCAAACTTTTTAAACTTGTTGTGGGAGGATATTTATTGGAAAAAATAGGAAGGATAGTTGATTTTTTTCTACATAGAAATAAGAAAAAAAGAAATATTAGGTTAAACGATGAATACTTGGAAGAGTATATTGAATCAGTAAGGTTAAGATTATTAGGTTTAGCTTTAATTTTTATTATTTCATTAATCTATTTAATCCTTACCTACTAAAAAAGATAATATTCAGCGAGAGTATTCAAAAAAATCATAAACAAAAAACAAACAAATTCCCTACCTTTACAACGATGAACCCTTTGCCCACCCCACCCAAACATATCACCACAAATGCCAACGCAAATTTTTTAGGGAGTTTTAGGAGTAAAGGGAGTGTTAGCGGGGTTTATGAGTATTCCTCTAACGGAAAAAAAATGTCATTTCCCAATATTATAAATATAAAGCAGGTAATACAACAGGCGGAGGAGGATATATAAAAGAAACACAAGTGGATTAATTATGAGTAAATTCTTTCAAATACTTATTATTTCTTTACTTTTTTGCTCTTGCAAACAAAATAAAGAAGAATCTAATGATATCAGAAAATTTGGATTGAAATGGTTGTCTTTATCTGAGAATACTAGAATTGCTATTCCCGCTAACACTTGCCTTGCACGTATGAATTTCACTGTTAAAGACTCGTTATTACAATTTAAATTTACTTCGTCTGGAACAACCGGAGACTATTTTGACACTAGCCATACAAAGCTAACTATCTCTATTGCTGTTTGGGATTCAGTGCACATAGATAGTGCTATACATTATATAAAATTAAAAAATAGAGCAAATTGTTATAGTTGTTTCTTTCAGCCTATTATAGATGAAGAAAATGAATATTATTTTATTACAAATCCCGAAGAGTCAACTTCTTTCTCGGCAACAGATATAATTATTAATTATGATGATAATTCTGTATTCGCTCATGATTATTTTACAAGAAAAAAACTGAATTTTGATTCATTACGTTTACAAATGAACAAAATGTTGCAAATTAATTCCTATGAAAAATTTCGTCCTTTTATTAAAAACTTTATTAATCGATGAATAGATATTATTATATCGTATTCGTATTACTTTTTAGCTTTTGCCATAATATAAAAGACACAAAAAGTTCACCTCAATTTTCAATGAAAGATTATTATATTAATGGTATGGGGATGTTAAAAGTGCCTTATTTTTACAAGTTAGACTATGTACTTCTTATCAGTAGTAACGAAATGGAAAGTGTATATTTTTCATGTGATGCAAAAAAAATAATTGATATAAAAGAAAATTATGAGGTAGACTTAAATATGATTGACGATACTTTAGGCAAATTTAATCTTGAAAAATACGAAGATAGTGTTATAGAAGAACATAGGAAACATATGGTTGGATGCGAATTTTATGAAATAAAAAACAACCAAAAAAATGAATTTACAATTATTTATGTTTGTAAAAAAAGTAATACGAAAAACGAATATTTTAATGAGTATACGGCAATAAACGTTCAAGTTAACGATTCACTAAACATTAAGTTAACACAAAGGTTAAATGTAAATATTTTATTATCATCAGGATATAAAAAAAATATTGACTCATTAATTACTCATGTAAATTTGTTGTTTGAAAATAATAGATTAGATTATTTTTATGAAAATTATTTCAATCTAACCGAATGCAATTTTAATTAAATAGAAGTTGTTTAAAGTTAAAAAGAGCGAATACTAACATTCTGAAAACAAGGAAGAAATGATTAGTATTCACTCAAAAAATCATGATACCAAACAAAAATATAATAAAAAAGAAATATGCCCACCACACCAAAACATAGCATCACACGCACCAACCCAAATTTTTATGGGGTTTTGGGAGCAAAGAGCGTGTTGGTGGGGTTTATTACATAAAACCTCAACACCACCAAAATAAATAACGACTGCTAATAAATAATCTTGCATTTCGGGAGGAGAATTCTCAAAATATCCAGTTGTTCATCTGAAAGTGCATTGCCTTTTAAATTCCATTCGTACAATTCTTGAAAATTAACAGCTTCTTCACTGATAAATGAAATAAGGTTATCTTCGAGCGAACAATAATTCAGATTGAGTAAATTGTAAAAAGAATCAGGAAGTTTGGTAATTTGATTTTTATCCAAAACCAAAGTTTCCAAAGCAGATGCTTTACCAATTGTTTTTGGCAAAAAAGAAATACTGTCGTTATACAAAATAAGCGTGGTCAGCTTTGGGCAATAAAAAAGACTGTCGGGCAAAGTATCCAACGGCGTATTAACTATTTTCAGTTCACGTAATGATTTTAAATGATTTGCGTTTTTTGGAAGTTTTATCTTTTTCGAATTATTCAACAAATTCAATTCATTCAGACGATATAAGTAAGAAAAAGTAAACGGTAATGAATCCAATGCGGTTTGTTGTAAAGTTAGCTTACGCAAATTATAAATGTTTACAAATTCGGGCGGAAGAATCTTAATGGGATTATTGATAATTTTCAACTCCATTAATCGAGACAACGAACACCACACACGCGGAAAACTGTCTAAGCTGTTATCGATTAAAGTAAGCGTTTGCAGGTTTTTCAGCAAAGCAATTTTATCAATATCTTTTTCCGAAAGCCAAACATTCTCCAACTTTAAATGATAGGTTGTTTCCGGATTTTTAACGGCGGTTTTCAGGTCGGTAGTAATAGTAGAAAAGGGATGTTGAGCAGATAAATAAAAACCTGCAAAAAACAGTAATATTACTGCAGTAATACGCATTGATTAATTCCGATTTTGAATATTGGCATACACCGTTTGTGTGGGAAAAGCCATTTCCAATCCGTTGGCATTGAATTGTTTTAAAATAGCCAAATTGACATCGGTTTGTGTTTGCATAATATCGCTTCCTTTTTTTATATAATAAATGAAAGTAATACCCAAAGCAAAGTCGCCAAATTCATTAAATCCGATAATTACATTTTCTTCCAGATTAGGATTTGCCGCTGCAATTTCTTTCAATATCTGCATGGCTTGTTCAATTTGTTCGGGTGTTGTATCGTAAATCAACCCTAATTTGAGCGTAATTTTCCGCCACGGTTCGGAAGATACATTTTCTACCATTCCTTCCGGAAATTTTGAATTGGGAATGGTAACAATTCTACCGTCAAGGGTTTTTAATCGTGTGCTGCGCAAGCCAATTTCAACAATTGTCCCATCAAATCCGCCAATTTTTATCCTGTCGCCAATTTTAAACGGTTTGTCTGTAAAAATCATAATGCCGCCAAAAAAGTTGGAAACAGTATCTTTTGCCGCCATAGCCAACGCCAAACCACCAATTCCCAGTCCGGCAAGCAATGCCCCTACATCGTAACCGGCATTGTTTAATGCCAATATTACACCCAACGACCAAATAATGGCACGTAAACCCTTTCGTAAAATAGGCATCAGTTGGTCGTCGAGGTCGTTTTCGGTTTTTTCGGTAATTGGCACAAGGTATTCAACAATTAAAGCATCCACTACGCGAGCAATGAGCCAAGTAATGTTCAATGTGTAAGTAATATGCAGCACTTTATTTCCCCAATCGTGCAGCGATTCGGGGAACGTAAGACGATTGAAAGCTATTGTAATACCTGATAACACAATAGCCAAAACAATGGGTTCTTCCAATTTGTCAATGAGTATATCATCGAGATTGGTTTTGGTTTTGGCGGTAATTTTTTTCAGCACATTCTTCGACAGCCAATATAAGATTTTAGCTACTACAACGGCTCCTAAAATTATGGCAAAGCTAATTGCCCATTGCATAATAGTATTGTGGTAAAAGGTTTTTTCCAAGAAATCCATGCTCAATTATTTTTTGACGAATTTAAAGATTTATCAATAAATGTGAAATTTTCAGACTAATAATATGTGAATGAAGAAAATAAAAAGGTTAATATCGGGCAGGGCTAACAAAGTTGTAGGATTTTCACGTAGTTAAAATTCCACCGAAACCCCTACGATTAGCATATATCCGTAACTGGCTTTGTACAGTAGTTTTGCTTGACTATGAACATATACGCATTGTTAGCACTAGGGTTTTATTCTTTTTCATTTAAGTATTGTCCAATCTCATAAGTCATTTGGAAACCAAAATTCAGGTCATCTGAGTCAAAGTTTACAAAAGGATTAGTTACTTTATCTGTGACCGTTAAAAATCCAATCCGATTTTCATTGGCATAAAGGTCAATTTGTATGTCAGCTATGAACTTCCTTTGAATTTCAGGTTCGATATTTCTTTTCAAAATGTCCTTAAATATTTCTACTTGATTTTTGTCAAGCTCAATTTTTTTACCTGTGTTCTTGAAATTGATTTCAACTCTTGTTACTCGGTCAATGATTGAATTGTACTTGTCAATTTTTGATTGATAGCAAGCTGTCAAAGTTAGGAACGATATGAATATTAAGTGAACAGCTTTCATATTTGATCTTGTCTGTAGAGTAAAAGTCTGCTTGCAGGGTCAATAATTATCAAAACACTTTTGCCTTTTTCTAAATTCTTGTAGAAATAATAATTGCCACCATCTTCTCTCCAATCGTCAGGTAATATTAGGTCAGAGTTTTGTTCAATTATGTCCGCCCGACGATTTAACATCAGACAACTATTCATTGTCAATGCGAGAATCAATATTTGAAGTAGTTGTTTCATTTTACATTAGTATCTATGTTTGGTAAAAGTAATAGCTTTTCATCAGAATCATAAACAACAACTATTTTGTATAGCCTTTGTTTTAGCCAGTTTTTTTGTTTTTAATTTTTCCCCAAGCCAAAACCTTTACTCCTTTTGAATAATGAATTTTGTTTGGCTTTTCGTTTATTAATTTTTGAAACCTTGGATAACTCAATTCTAATTTTTGTATGTCAATTTCATTAATTGGCCACTCCAAATGATGGATTTCAAATTCATTTATCGAATCGTCTGTGTCTTGAAAAAGAGCATATCTTTCGGTTAACCATTTGTCAAGTTGCGTTTTCTCGGTAAACTCCTTTCCAATTTTAAATTCAATATTTAGTTCGTCTTTAAATTCCGAATTTTGAGATTTGAAATTTTGGTTAGTCCTTTTAATTTTTGAATATCTATAAGGAAGTTCCGAAATTCCTTTAGCGACTTTACACGATAAACTTTTTCCACCTTCAATACTTAAAAAGTATACACCACTCTTTCCTTTATATTTTACATAAGTTCTGATATTTATTTCATCAAAGTCTGAAATTGGAGGAAAAGAAATCATATTTTTTAGTCTCATTTTCTCCATTGTAAAAGCTACCATTGAAACCCAAGGTTTTCCTTCAAAAAGATCAATTTCTATTTCATCAGGAACAAATTTCTTTAATTCCTTTAAGTCAACTTGCCAATGAAGAAAAATGGCATCATTCCATTCTTGATAGAATTTCCAAGAAGATTTAGGTATTTGCCAAGGTCTGTGTTTTGTGGTATTTAATATTTCTCGGATTGTCATTTTATCAAATTGGCTACAACACTTATTACCACAACAGTTTGTGCGGATAAATTGATAAATGCATCGATTTAATTTCGTTATACATGACTTTCTTCAACTCGTCTATATTTATTTTTTTGGCGGCAGAAATAAATACGGTTGGCTGACCGCTTTTAGCCATCCATGTTTTTTTCATTTCGTCCAATGTAGGCATATGATGCTCCAAGTCGGTAGGGTCGAGTTGATTGATTTTTTCTTGGTAAGCATCTATTTTATTAAAAACTAAGATGGTTGGTTTATCCAAAGCATTTAAGTCTTTTAATGTTTCGTTAACCGTTGCCATATGGTCTTCGAATTGCGGATGCGAAACATCTACCACGTGCACCAATACATCGGCTTCGCGCACCTCGTCGAGTGTAGATTTAAATGATTCTATCAAATGATGAGGCAATTTACGGATAAAACCTACCGTATCGGACAATAAAAAAGGTAAGTTATCGATTACCACTTTGCGAACGGTTGTATCCAGCGTGGCAAAAAGTTTGTTTTCGGCAAACACTTCCGATTTACTCAATATATTCATCAAGGTAGATTTTCCCACATTGGTATATCCTACCAATGCAACACGCACCAATTGACCACGATTTTTGCGTTGCGTGGCTTTTTGCTTGTCTATTTTTTTTAGTTTTTCTTTCAGCAAAGCAATTTTATCCAAAATAATACGCCGGTCGGTTTCTATTTGTGTTTCTCCCGGACCACGCATTCCTATCCCTCCTTTTTGCCGTTCAAGATGTGTCCACATACGTGTAAGTCGAGGCAATAAATATTGATATTGTGCCAACTCTACTTGGGTACGCGCGTGTGCTGTGCGGGCTCGTTTGGCGAATATATCCAAAATAAGATTACTTCTGTCTAATACTTTGGTTTCGAATATTTTTTCGAGATTGCGCAGTTGCGAAGGCGACAATTCATCATCAAAAATGACCATATCCACATCATTTTCTTTGACAAATTGCTTCATTTCTTCAATTTTTCCTCTTCCTAAAAATGTACTCGGATTGGGGTGTGGCAATTTTTGCCAAAATCTTTTCAGCGTTATTGCTCCGGCAGTTTGTGCCAAAAACTCCAATTCGTCAAGATATTCGGTAAGTTGATCTTCGGTTTGATGTTGAGTAATTATTCCTGCCAAAATGCAGGTTTCTTGTTTTTGTTCGGATGTGAATTGAAATTTTTCTTTCATCTGTTAAACTACTGTTAAAACAAACCTCTGCTCCAAGGAATCATCCATAAAATAATCAATAATGCCAATGTGTTGTAAACTGCCAATCGAGCGAATTTTGCTTTGTCGGATGGTGCTTTTTTCATTACAATTCTGCCAATGGTAATTAAAGCAATGGCTATAACCATTGCCAATCCGTGCTCAACAACATAAAACCTCTGCTCGGGGTTTTTCATTACTTTCGATATAGACATTAACCATAATTTTACACTGGGACTGATAAAATACAGTATTAAACCGACTAAAAATTGTAAGTGAGCGGCAATAAATACCACAAGGTTGAGCTTATCATTTTTATTTTCAAATGTTTTATTGGTAAAATAGCCCTTTAAAGCATCTATTATCAACCAAATTAACGTAATTAGCAATATCCATCGTAAATATGAATGTACCTGTAATATATTCTTATAAAATTCTTCGCTTTTCATAATCTATTTTTTTGTGAAGTTAAACATTAAATCGGAAATGCATAATATCGCCATCTTGCACAACATATTCTTTTCCTTCTATATGTAATTTTCCGGCTTCTTTGGCAGCAGCTTCCGAGCCATATTCGACAAAATCATCGTAGTGAATTACTTCGGCACGGATAAATCCTTTTTCGAAATCGGTATGGATAACACCGGCGGCTTGCGGGGCTTTGGTGCCTTTCTCAATTGTCCAGGCGCGTACTTCTTTTTCTCCGGCAGTAAAATAGGTTATTAGGTTTAACAATTCATACGCTTTTCGGATAAGCTTACTTACGCCGGGCTCATCCAAACCTAAATCTTCCAAAAACATTTGGCGTTCTTCGTAAGTTTCCAGTTCGGCAATATCCGACTCTATTTTTGCACCCAATACCAATATCTCGGCATTTTCGTCTTTTACGGCTTCGCGCACTTGTTCAACGTATTTATTTCCGGTTTTAACCGAATTTTCATCAACATTACATAAATATAAAACCGGTTTATTGGTAATAAGTTGCAATTCTTTTAAAAATTTTTGTTCGTCATCATCAACAGCAACTGTTCTTGCCGATTTTCCTTGCTCCAAAGCTTCTTTGTATTTTTCCAACAAAGCCAATTCTTTTTGTGCGTCTTTGTCGCCCGATTTTGCTTTACGCAATACACCTTGAATCTTTTTTTCGACAGTTTCCAAGTCTTTTAACTGTAATTCGGTGTCAATAATTTCTTTATCTCTTACCGGGTCAACACTTCCGTCAACATGCACGATATTATCATCATCAAAACAACGCAATACATGTATAATCGCATCGGTTTCGCGAATGTTTGCCAAAAATTGATTACCTAAACCCTCGCCTTTGCTGGCACCTTTTACCAAACCTGCTATATCAACTATTTCTATGGTTGTGGGCAATACACGTTGTGGTTTTACCAATTCTTCCAACTTATTCAATCTTGGGTCGGGAACGGTTATGGTTCCAACATTGGGTTCTATTGTACAAAAAGGAAAATTTGCCGATTGCGCTTTTGCATTTGATAAACAATTAAATAAAGTGGATTTACCTACATTTGGCAACCCTACAATACCACATTTTAAAGCCATAATTGATTTTTTGAATTTATTCGGGCAAAAATACGTGAAAGTTTTTGCTATTTATTATTTAGAATGATTTTTATTCCAAGTGTATTTTCATTGAATATTTTTCTGTACTTCTATAAAATAGATTTAGCTGAACTTTAAAGAAAAAAAGCTGATATCATCTACTTGTTCGTGTTCACCTTGCCATTGATTTAAATAGAATACCAGTTTATCTTTTTGTTCATTAAGTGTGAGATGAGCATTTTGCAAAAGATATTTTTTTAATCGGGAAACCATTAATTTTTTTCCTTTTTCACCGCCAAATTGGTCGGCATAACCATCGGTAAAGAAATACAATGAAGCATCATTATCTAACGAAAGTTCATAATTATTAAACGGTGTAAAATATTCGTAAAATCCAATGGGTTGTTTATCGCCACGTACTTCGTACAAATAGTAATCATTTTCGTGCATTACTTTCTTGTATTGGTTTTCTTGCAAAAATTCGTTTTTTGAAATAATAAACATTGCATTATTGGCGCCGGCATACTCTATTTTCTTTGATTGATTATTGTATTTTATCAAGAAAAGGTCCATCCCATCTCTTCTATTTGAGGATTTGGATAAATATTGCAAAATTTTATGTTGTAATTTATTGAGTATTTCGGCTGGAGAAGCCATATTATTTTCCGACATTATTTCATTAAGAGAGGAGATTCCCAACACACTCATAAATGCGCCGGGAACACCGTGCCCTGTGCAATCGGCAAGTGCAAAGTAAATATCTTTACCATTAAAGAAAGTCCAATAAAAATCGCCAGAAACAATATCTTTGGGTTTGTAAAAATAAGCATGCTCTTTTACGTAATTAAAAATTTGTTCATTGGGTTGTACCAATACTTCTTGAATGCGTTTGGCATAATGAATAGAATCTTTTATCTCCTTGTTGAATAATTCTATTTGCTTGCTTTGTTGTTCTATTTGATAAAATGCTTTTTTGAGTTTTTTGTTTATTTCTTTTTGTTTTAAGGCTTCGTTTTTAAGACTGTCTATTTCAAACCCTAATTGCAAACGTTGAATCCGTTTGATATTGTTTTCTTTTAGAATTTTTTCTTTTAAGTTTAAGTGATTTTTTAAATATTTATAGGCATTCTGCGCATCGTTAATTTTTTCATAATATTCAGCAAAAATTTCATATACATCTGTCAGTAATTCTTTATTATTTGTTTTTAAACATTCGTTTTCTGCAATATTTAAATGACTTTTCGCTTGATTAAACTCACTTTTTGATATATAAATTCTTGCCAAAAGATTATTCCCGACAATTTTTATTGAACTGTAATTAATTTCACCGGCTTGTTTTACACCTTCTGTTAAATAAGGAATAGCTTTATCGTACTCATTTGCTGCAAAATAGGTTTCACCTATATTCATAACAGCTATTGCCTTTGTTGCCGGACTAACATTAGGTAACTGCAAACATAATTCAAAATAATACAATGCTTTTTCGTAATCACTCATTTGAAGATATGTATCTCCAATATTATTAATAGCACTGGCTTCACCATCTTCATCGCCAGCTTTTCGTTTATATTTTAAACTTTTCAGGTTGCTTTCTAATCGTTTTTCATTATCTTCCAGAAAATAATAAACCCAACCAAAATAATGGTAACATTCGGCAACTTCGGCATATAAATTTTGAGCTAAAAAATACTTAATGGCTTCCGAAATATGCTCCATTATTTTCTCATAATTATATACTTTTAAATATAATGACGATAAGAGCAAACGGTATCGAGCTTCAGCTTCTTTATCACTGTCATCTATAGATTTGTGCAAAGCATCCTCTACCAAAGCAAATGCTTTTTTTAAATCACTTTTTGCCAACGACTTTGCTTGTTCGATTATTTGATTAACTCCGGAAATAATTGTAATTTTAAAATACTATACCAAATTAGGAAAAAAACGGACTACCTATGCAACTATTTTGCTAATCTTTACATCTATTATGAGTGAATGGAATAATATGACCGATGAACAACTGGTAAAACTTTGCTTACAAGGAAATGCCTCTGCTCAAGAGCGGTTATATAATTTATTTGCTCAAAAAATGTGGACCGTTTGTTTACGATATATGAAAAATGAAGAAGAAGCTCAAGATGTGCTTCAAATGGGGTTTGTAAAAGTTTTTAAAAATTTACACGCCTTCAACAAAAGCGGCTCTTTAGATGGATGGGTACGAAAAATCATTGTCAATACAGCACTTGATACTATTCGTAAAAATAAAAAATTTGAAAACAATGTGCAGTGGGACCAAGTTTCGTACCAACAAGAAGATGTAAGCGGAAATGTACTGAATAAGTTGGCGGCTGAAGATTTAATGGAACTGATTAATGAATTACCGACAGGGTTTAGAACAGTTTTCAACTTATACGCCATCGAAGGATATTCTCACAAAGAAATTGCCGAAATGTTGGGTGTGTCGGAAAGCACTTCCAAATCGCAATATTCTAGAGCAAAAGCATTGTTAAGAAAAATTATTAAAGAAAAATACGCCGATATCTATTGTCATTATGAATAACAATAACAACATAGAAGAAATTTTCAGAAAAAAGCTGGAAAATTTTGAAAGTAATCCGCCGGCAAATGCCTGGACAAATATACATTCGCAAATCAACGCAAATGCAGGAGCATCAGCAAGTTCAACCGGTGTGGCAAAAGGATTATCCGCTGCCGCAAAATTATTCATTGCCGCGTCTGTAGCAACAATTACTGTTGCTTCCGGATATTTTCTTTTATCAGATGACTCTTCAAATGAAATAACAAAAACTCAACCTGTAATTTCCGAAACGCAAATTGACAACACACCTCAACCTGAAGAAAAACCCATCATTACTGAAGAAATCAATTCGCCTAAAACAGCAATTGACAAATCGGAAAATAAAGAAGAAGCTTCACCTACAGAATTTTCTACCGAAACCGGAATTATAGAAAAAACTTCAACAAATGTAAATGCTTCGGAAATTATTTCGGAAGAAAAACAGATGAACGAATTAGAGACTCAAACCCAAGAAAATCAAAATTCTTCGGAAAACAATCAATCAAGCCAACCGGAAAAAATTATTGCTCAAACAGAAGAAAAAGAATCTGAAATTGAAAAAACAGCTTTAACCGAACAAAATGAAAATCCGGAAACAGCTTTGAATAACTCAGAAGATTCCTTAATTCGCACCACAAGACAACCGGAAATAAGTAAAGAATCGGTTGAAAAAGAATTAATCATTTCTCCAATTCCAAATGTAATTACGCCAAACCACGACGGTGTAAACGACATTATAAAAATTAATGTAGAAAACTACCTTGAGTTTAAAGCGCAAGTGTTCGATTTATCCGGAAATTTAATATTCGAATGGGACACGCCTACTGGCTTTTGGGACGGTAACGATGTATACGGAAATGCCGTACCTAAAGGGAATTATGCAATCGTTGTAACAGTAAAAGATTTAAGCAATAAGTTAAAAACTCAAAAATCTATAATAACTTTATATAAATAATTTTTATTATTTTATTGACTTTTCATTGTTTATGTTGCATATTTGCATCAATTTAAAATCCATAAACAATGAAAAAAATAACATTAATTGCTTTTTGCATTTCCACTTATCTAATCTCATTTTCCCAAAACGTTGGTATAAATAATGCTAACCTCACGCCCGACCCTTCGGCGGGTTTAGATGTAAATTATACCGATAAAGGTGTACTTATTCCTCGAGTAGCACTAACAGGTACCAATGATGTTACAACCGTTCCCGGCGCAGCAACTTCTTTATTGGTGTACAATACGGCAACCGTAAATGATGTAACACCCGGCTACTATTATTGGGACGGCTCACAATGGTTACGACTTTTAAATACCGGTAACGCAGGAGGTATGGAGTGGCTGCTTACAGGAAATGCGGGCACCACTGCAGGAACAAATTTCTTAGGAACTACCGATGCGCAAGATTTAGTTTTTAAAACCAACAACACGGAATACGTAAGAATTTTATCAACCGGTGAAGTAGGTATAAACACTAATACTCCTGTTTTATCATTACAAGTAAACGCCACTGATGCTTTTGGAATGCCGTCAGGAACTACTGCTCAGCAACCTGCTACTCCTCCCACAGGAGCCACACGTTATAATACAACTGCCGGAATGATGGAAGTATATACGGGGACATGTTGGATGTATGTAAATACTCCTCCTATCGGCTCTACTTACATACAGTGGGCTGGAGCAGCTGATCCCAACACCTTATATCCTTGTACACAATGGGTTGCTACTGATTTGCAAAATGGAGAATTTATAAGAGCTGTTGGAGGAAATTCAAACGTTAATGCCACCGGAAGTCTTACAGGTACTGTTCAAAACGATGCTGTAGAAAATCACCAACATTCAGCTACAGCTACGGTAAATAATTCTTCAACACTTACCACATCTTCTGACGGAAGCCATAGCCATGGAGGGCAAACGGGTAATGTTGCTTCTTACAATACTTCAATGTGGATACCTTATGACGATAACTTATCCAGCAGCACAGTTAATGAAACAAGTGCAACACCTTCAACTTGTGGACAAAGTTGGAATGGTCAAGGTACAGTTGGAAATTTCATGGGGCAAATGAACAGTTCTTGTCTTACGCATACGCATACCATAAATGCAGATGGCACACACAATCACACAGTTCCTGCACATAATCATACTGCAACTGTTACCGTAGGAAATATGAGCACGGGAACAGCAGATACTGAAACAAGACCGGTAAATGTTGCGGTTAAGTTTTGGAGACGAATTAATTAAAAAACGATTGAATTATGAAATCTATATTTACCACTTTTTTAATTTTATCATTTACGTTAATCAAAGCACAAAACGTAGGTATAAACAATGCCAATCTCACACCCGACCCTTCAGCAGGTTTAGATGTAAATTATACGGACAAAGGAGTACTTATTCCTCGAGTAGCACTAACAGGCACTAATGACGTTACAACCGTTCCCGGTGCGGCAACTTCTTTGTTGGTGTACAATACGGCAACCGTAAATGATGTAACTCCCGGCTACTATTATTGGGACGGAACGCAATGGTTACGTCTTTTAAACACCGGTAACGCAGGAGGTATGGAATGGCTGCTTACAGGAAATGCAGGAACCACAGCAGGCACTAATTTCTTAGGAACTACCGATGCACAAGATTTAGTTTTTAAAACTAACAATACCGAAAATATGCGCATTACCAACACTAATGGTTATGTTGGCATAGGAACACCTTCTCCAACTACTACTCTTCAGTTAAATAATAATATTTATTTTGATGAAGGAAATGGAAACATAGCTGTAAATCCGGATATCAGATTTGACCTACAAGGATTAATCAGTGCTGACAATAATTTATATTTGAACTTTGACGGAACAAACAACAGCGGAACGCAAGCATTATACATAGGTTACGCATCACAAACCAGCTCTGCAACAAATGCGATGACAATACTGGATAATGGTAATACAGGTATTGGTACAACAACTCCTACTTCTAAGCTTCAAGTTGTAGACAGATATGATACAACTCAAACTCTTACACCTTTTAACTCTCTATCAGACAGACTCCCTGGTGTTTCAGTATATGACAATACCGATTTTATTGGCATAACAACTGTTGATAAAGACAATAACCTTAGTACGACAAATGATGCTGATGGGATGATTTATTGGGGAGACGATAACAATGATCAAGATTTACGGTTTACATTTATGCGATGGAATGGTACAAGATTAGTCCCTACAGACCATATGGCTATTAAAGCTAATGGAAATGTTGGAATAGGCATTTCAACCCCAGGTATTAGATTACAGGTTGATGACAGTTCATCAGCAACTACATACATTGGAGTAAGTGGTAAATTATCAGGAAATAGCTGTGTAGGATATCGCTGGATAAATAGAAATCCAAGTGAAGGATCATGGACTGCATATTTTGGAGGCCCTGTTGGTTTTTCCGGTGTTCAACCAAGAGCTTGGGAAATATGGGAATATCCTAATGATGGAAACTATTGTTGTAGAACACGTTTTAGAATACAATCAACTTACGGACTAGCCTGGACTTCATCATTAGTACCAGTCTATATTGATGTAAATAATCAGTTGTGGGCATATGGGTACAATACTATTTCCGACGAAAACTTAAAAGAAAATATTAAAAATTTTGATTTGAACGTATTAGATAAGATTTTAAATATAAAAATTTATAACTACAATTATAAAAACTTTAATTCTTTAAAAATTGGATTTATTGCTCAAGAAATTGAAAAGATTTTCCCTGAAATTGTAAATGAAACTACAATCTCCGAAAAAAATGGAGAAGATTGGATTTATAATAAAAAAATAAAAGGGATTGATTATAGTGCTTTTTCTCCATTAATTATTAAAGCCATTCAAGAACAACAACAAATAATTGACGATAATACAAAAGAAATTCAATTGTTAGTGAAACAAAATGAAGAACTGAAGAAACAATTGGAAGAATTAAAAAAACTTATTATAGAAAAACAATAGTATTATGAAAAAAGCTATTCTCTTAAATATAATCCTAATAATTGCTCAAAATATCTTTGCTCAAAATATTTGGATAAACAATGGTGCAACGGTAATGAATACTTCCGGCGTAGATGTTGTTATTAACGGAGGAGTATTAAACCAAGCAAACGGAACTATTGACAACAGCGGCACAATGCATATAACCGGGAACTGGACAAACAACGCCGGAAACACTGCTTTTATCCCTACCTCTCCGGGTAAAGTGATTTTAGAAGGTGCCAATCAGCAAATTCAAGGAACTGATATTACAGAGTTTTTCCGTTTGGAATTAAGCGGTACAGGTATAAAAAGTTTAGTTGATATCTACACAATTATTGACGACAGTTTAATATTAAATGATCGTGAGTTTGATTTAGACACCAATACGGCTTTTGTTACCAACCCTTCAACCGGCATCATTACTCGAACAACGGGTTTTTGCAGTAGTTTACAAAACGGAGGATTGGCTCGAACAACCAACAGCACCAGTACATATCTTTTCCCTATGGGATCATCTTTGGGAACTGCTCGCTATCGACCGGTGGAAATTACGCCTAACAATAACGCAACAAATGTATTTAAAGTAAGAATGGCAAATGTCGACCCTACTTCCGAAGGATTTAACATTGCTACAAAAGAACCGGCTATTTGCTCGGTAAATAATCTTTTTTATCATAAAATTTGGCAATTGTCCGGAACTTCATCCGCTGATATTGCTTTTTATTATGACGTAACTCTTGACGGGAATTTCAACACTGCCGCACATTGGCAAACAGTACCTCAATGGGAAGATATGCTTTCTACAACGAATAACGTAGTTGCTTCTCCTGCATTAAGCAGCATCACAAAAACCGGCTGGAGTAATTTTTCTCCCTACTTTGAGTATGCATTGGCTATCTCTAGTCCTCCTGTTTCGTTATCAACAGTTCCAAATCCGCCAACAATATGTAGTTACGACACATTAGAGTTTCATGCAACTCCGGGGTATGTTAATTACGATTATTATCTAAACGGAAATATCGTTCAATCCGGAACAGACAGTATTTTAAACCTCACCGGTTTATCAACAGGCGACAGCGTTTATGTAGTTATTACCGACAACTTATCTTGTAATGCGCAAAGTGCTGCCATAAATAACATAACGGTCAATCCTCAACCGGTTGTTACTATCACTTCTTTACCAAACGATACGGTTTGTAGTGGAAGTAATGTTACACTATCCGGAAATGGGGCATCAACGTATGTTTGGGATAACGGCATTTCTAACAATACTCCTTTTATTGCAACAACAACGACAACTTATACAGTTATCGGGACAGACGGAAATGGATGTTCGGATACGGCATCTATTAATCTAACTGTCAACCCAAAACCGGTAATTTCGGCAAATGCAATTCCTTCAACAGTTATTTGTGCACAAGACACTTTATTGCTTTATGGTTCGGGAGCCGATACTTATCAATGGGATAATGGCGTGATAGACAGTATTCCTTTTATTGCAACAACATCAAACACATATACTGTTATTGGATTGGATACTAATGGTTGTTCGGACACTACCTCTGTATCTATAACAGTAAATCCATTGCCAACAGTAAGTATTCTAACAAACCCGGGAGATTCTATTTGTTTAGGCGACTCCACGCAAGTTACCGCATCGGGTAATGCAACAACATACACTTGGAATAATGGTCAAACGGCAAACTCATATTATGTAAATACAACCACCGATTCAACCATAATTTTAACCGGAACAGACGTTAATGGTTGTCAAAATTCAGACACAATTGTAATTCGAGTATTGCCAATCCCTACACTTACACTATTATCGGATACATCAATCTGTACTAATAGTAGTGTGCAACTACAAGCCGTAGGAAATAATATCGGTTATATTTATTGGAATAACGGTTCTACTTTGGACGATAGTACTTCAACCTCGCCAACAGCTAATCCAAGCACATCCACAACTTATATAGCTGTAGCCGGAATAGGCAGTTGCACAGTCACTGATACAATTACCATTACCGTTTTACCTTTACCAACAGTAAGTGCCGGAAATGATACAACCATTTTATTTGGTCAGAGCGTGGTTATCAATGCATCCGCTCCCTCCGGGACTTATGATTGGACACCAACCGATTATTTGTCATGTACGGATTGTTTAAATCCAACAGCAAAACCTGAGTTTGATACGGAATATATCCTCTCGGTTACCGACACTAACGGTTGTGTGAACAGTGATACGGTAATGATTATTGTAGATTTGGAATGTGCCGATTTGTTTGTTCCAAATATTTTCACACCTAACGGAGATGGAGATAATGATGATATTAGAGTTTACAATAAATTGTGTGTACAAAGCATGTCTTTTAAAATTTTTGACCGTTGGGGTAATAATGTTTACACATCTGACAATCCAGATGAATTTTGGGATGGTACATATAAAGGAAAACGTGCCGAAACCGGGGTATATGTATATGTTCTAAAAGCTACATTAACCAGCGGAAAAGAAATAATGAAAAAAGGTAATATTTCTTTATTAAAATAACTTTTTAAAAAATTTTAATCATGAAAAATAAAGCAATATATATAATCGCAATTTTATTTTTTGGCATACACATAAATGCTCAAGACATTCATTTTTCCCAAACACAAGAAACCCCGTTACAAGTTAATCCGGGATTTACAGGAGGGTTCAATGGTGACCAACGCGTAATATTAAATTACCGCAATCAATGGGCAAGTTTAGGCGCCCCTTTCAAAACCTATGCGTTGGGGTTTGACACAAAAATTCGCACTAAAAGTAAAAATGCATTTTTAGGTATCGGTACCTTTATTTTTAAAGATGAAGCCGGAGATTTAAGTATGGGAATGTTGCAAGCAAACTTAAATATTGCAGGCCATGTAAAAATTAACGACAATCAAATTGTTTCGTTAGGTATAATGGGAGGATTTGTACAGCGTAGCATAAATGGTGCTAATGCACAATGGGGAAGCCAATTTAACGGCATTACTTATGATGCTTCACTTCCGGGTGGAAACTACAATTTTCAAAATTTCTCTTATGTAGATGTGTCCTCGGGTATTTCTTGGTTTTATTCTAGAGAAACCACCAATATGACTTCAAATGATAATATTTGGGTAAGAATAGGAATTGCGGCCAATCATTTATTAAACCCAAAACAAAATTTTTATACCGACCAAACAGACCGAATGGGAATGCGTCCTACATTTTTTGCACAAACTCATATTGGTGTTTCAAATAGCAAATGGGCTTTTCGACCTCAAATTTTTTATGCGCAACAAGTTAAACATAATGAATTAACTTTTGGTAATTTATTCCGTTATCAGTTGGCAGAAGGTTCTAAATACACTAAATTAAAAAACAGCAGTGCGATTTCATTTGGTTTGTATTACCGAATGAAAGACGCTATAATTACTATGATACAGTTCGAATACCAACATTTTGCTTTGGGAATAAGCTACGATTATAACACCTCAAAATTAAATGCAGGCACAAACGGTAATGGCGGTTTTGAAATTTCATTGCGTTTCATCAATCCTAATCCGTTTGGCGGGAAAGTATCCAATGCACGGTTTAGATAATATCAGGGTTCTCTGCTAAAAATATTGTCAAATTTTCGGTAAACTACTCCTTTATAGATGAAATAATCATTGTTTTTCATTTCTGTGAGTCTCGAAAATTCTTTGTCATTGGTATAGAGTTTTCCCTGTGTAAAAGATGCTAATGTGAAATATTCGGCATTTGGAGGCAATACTTTGGTATCGCAAAGGATAACGTTTACGGGTTTATCTATTTTGGTTAAATAATCAAAATCGCGCATCCATTCTTTATTGTCGGCAATTAAAATAACCTCACTGGCTTGCGGAAATTTATTCAATGCTAAGGTAATCGCCTCAATATCATTTTCTTTGCTCTCTCCTCCTCCACTACCGTTTTTCATACATTTTGTCACTGTTTCAACTATTTTTGAGGAATCATTTGCAGAAAAATAAATTCCTCCTGTTTTCATGGCTTTTTTCTTTTTCGACTTCTTATTATCTCCATCATTAAAAAACACAACTCCTTCAATTTTCAATTTATTTCGATGAGCAAATATCCATTCTAACCCTTGCACGACATAAGATCCCATGCTTCCGGTTGCATCCATTACAACCACATAGTTTTTGTCCGAATCTAATTTTTCTAACGACAACCATACCGTGCTGTCAATTTTTGGAATATATTTCACCTTATTCAATACATTATTTGGTTTATCAACCGATTTTTCAGGTTCTTCCCAGATGGTATCATGCACAAATCCTACCCGGTCATCCCATCGTTGTTTTAGTGTGAATTTTCGAGCTGTATCTCGCTTTATATTTCCATAATAAGATGAAGTATTATAATCTGAAGAAAAAGCCGCAGAATTATTATTGGAGACAATATCATCCTTAACATTCAGTTTTTTCATCACCCATTCAACTTCTGCTCGACGCTCTGCTTGGCTTTGCGAAGGCAAATAATAGACAATAAATCCATGAAAAAGTTTTTTTGCGGCTTCTCTGTTTTTTTCGGTTTGTTGCCATTCTTCTTTTTGCCAAATATTATTTGAGGTTACCAATTGAGGATATTTTTCAAACAATTCTTCCCATCTATTTTTGTTTAGCAATGCTTGATTAAACCCGGGTGATAATTTATGTTGCGTATATACCAACACTACTTTTGTAATCAATGCTTGTGGCAAATCCGGTTCATTTGTAAAGAAACGGTTATCGAAGGACATAGGCAAAGCAAGTGCATGTTCCGACAAAGTGTCCAATTTTAGTCCGCGAATATTCCTTGTCTTAATTTGACCGGCAGAAATGATTACTTGAGCAAAAAAAATGGTAAACAAAAGATATTTTCTCATATAAATAAACAGATATACTTACTTTTGAAGTAACGCAATATTAAACTTAAAAGTATTTTGGATAAAGTAAAACCAAAAAAAAATCTGGGTCAGCATTTTTTAACCGACAAACGCATTGCCGAAAAAATCGTTGACTCATTAACCTTCAATCATTATAATAAAGTATTGGAAATTGGTCCCGGAATGGGCGTTTTAACCGATTTTTTAATCGAAAAAACACAACCTGAAAATTTATACATAGTAGATATTGACACCGAATCCATTGCCTTTTTAAAAGATAAATATCCTGCACTCCAGAATATTATCGAAAGAGATTTTTTGGCGTTAAACTTACCACAACTCATCAATGAGCCGTTTGCCGTTATTGGTAATTTCCCTTATAATATTTCGTCACAAATTTTGTTTAAAATTTACGACAACAAAGAAATAATTCCTGAAATGTGCGGTATGTTTCAAAAAGAAGTTGCCGAAAGAGTTTGTGCTAAGCCGGGCAGTAAAATCTACGGTATTTTAAGTGTTTTAATGCAAACATTTTACTCAACCGAATATTTATTTACCGTAAAAGAAACTGTTTTCAATCCGCCGCCAAAAGTAAAATCAGGTGTTATCAGATTAACAAGAAAAGAAAATGTTAATTTACCTTGCGATGAAAAACTGTTTAAGCAAATTATAAAAAGTGCCTTTAATCAACGCAGAAAAACCTTACGAAACTCTTTAAAAGCATACATTTTTAATGCAGAATTGAAACAAAAAGAAGTATTTAACCAACGTCCCGAGCAATTGGGTGTAAATGATTTTATCGAACTTACTTGTCTTATCGAACATTTTCAATAAAAAAAACAGAACAAAAAACAACGGTATAATCATTGTAATATCTTTGCAAAAATCAACTTCATGAAAAAATTTCTGTTTAGCATATTTTTAACCCTTTCGTTTTTTTCACAAGCCCAACTGGTGTTTAATAAAACCTTGCACAATTTTGGCGATTTGCAAAAAGATGATAAAAAATATTTTGATTTTACACTTACAAATGCCGGAAAAGACACGGTTTGGATTCTTAGAATAGACGAACCTTACGGTGTTGACGCCAAATTTTCTTCCAAAATGATTTTGCCCGACAGCACTGTAATTGTCAGGATTAAATACACGCCTAAGCGAAAAGGGAAATTCAGCGCCGATGTTCCCGTTTGGGTCAGCTCAAACAATACGCCTTATATTTTCACCGTAAAAGGCAATGCCAAATCGGTTGATGAAAACGAATCGCTTGCCTGTCCCGATTTTAAAAACAACAATCAACCACGTGAACTTTTTGCGCCACTCACTATTGAAGTAAAAGACAAACAAACCGGACTACCTGTTCGTAATGCAAAAATTGAACTCATTTGGGACGGATTGATTTACAAAACGCTTACTACAAATTTTAACGGTAAAGCTTCCGAAAAATTAAAATACGATATCTATTACTTTGTTGTGAATGCCGAAGGCTACAAAACGGCTGAAACCGATTATTATGTAAACAACAACAATAATCATTTGGTAATAGAAATGGAACCGCTCACACCGGTAGAAATAGCTAAAATAGATTCTGTCAAAAAAGTAGAAGAAACCCTGCCCAAACCTGTTGAAGAAGTAAATGATGACGGCACATTATCAGAAAATATTTATGCGCCAAACAATGTTGTATTCTTAATTGATGTTTCGGTTTCTATGAAACAACAAGGACGCCTTGATTTGCTTAAAGCCGCAATGATAGAATTGTTAAAATCACTTCGCCCGATTGACAAACTGGCTATTGTTACGTATGCAAGCGATGCTCACGTTGTTCTTCCAGCAGAATACATTACCGATAAGGAGAAAATTATAAAAATCATTCAATCGTTGGAAGCAGGAGGATATACCGGAAGCCATCGCGGAATGAAAAAAGCATACAAAGTGGCTGAAGACAATTATATTGCTAAAGGAAATAATCAGGTTATTATTGCAACAGACGGCGCTTTTCACCTTTCCGGAAAAGGTGGAGAAATTCTCGAAACGGTCGCTAAATACCGAGACAAAGGCATTACAATGTCTGTGGTAGGAATTAAAAACGATAAATATGCCGCCAAATCGATGAAAAAAATTGCAGAAACCGGAAACGGAAACTATATAAATATTTCTACTTATTCTGATGCAAAAACCTTACTTTTGGATGAAATTAAAGCTCAGTCGAAAAAAGCCAAACAAGCCGAATAAAATTTTATGACAAAAAAAGTTGCCATTTTAGGTTCTACGGGTTCTATCGGAACACAAGCGCTCGAGGTAATAGAAGCACATCCGGAAGCTTTTACGGTTGAAGTGCTTACAGCCAACAACAACGCCGACTTGCTGATAGAACAAGCCTTAAAATTTAAACCCAATTGCGTAGTTATTGCCAATGAGAATTTATACGAAAAAGTAAAAACAACTCTTTGGGAACACGATATAAAAACCTATACGGGAAATAAAGCCATTGCCGAAGTGGTGCAAATGGATTCGGTGGATATTGTACTTACCGCAATGGTTGGATTCAGCGGATTAATGCCTACCATCAAAGCCATTGAAGCCAAAAAGCCAATCGCTTTGGCAAATAAAGAAACATTGGTTGTTGCCGGCGAAATCATTACACGCTTGGCAGCAAAAAATAAAGTCCCGCTTTTACCTGTTGATTCTGAGCATTCGGCAATTTTTCAATGTTTGGCAGGCGAATGGCATAACCCGATAGAGAAAATATATTTAACCGCAAGCGGCGGACCTTTTTTTGGTAAAAAAAGCAGCGAACTGCAAAACATTACAAAAAAACAAGCTTTAAAACATCCTAATTGGGAGATGGGTGCAAAAATCACTATCGACTCCGCCACACTTATGAATAAAGGGCTGGAAGTAATTGAAGCTCGTTGGTTATTTAATTTAAAACCCGACCAAATTGATGTAATTGTTCATCCGCAATCCATTATTCATTCTATTGTTCAATTTTCCGACGGAAGTATGAAAGCACAAATGGGATTGCCCGATATGAAATTACCTATTCAATATGCTTTGGCATTCCCCAATCGTTTAACTTCCGATTTACCTCGCTTCAACTTTTTGGATTACCCTCAACTTACCTTTGCACAACCCGACTCCGCCACTTTTAAAAATTTACAATTGGCTTATGAAGCATTAAACAAAGGCGGTAATTTAGCTTGCATCCTAAACGCTGCAAACGAAATTGCCGTAGATGCTTTTTTGTACGATAAAATTAAATTTTTAGATATTGCTACAATTAATGAACAAGTAATGCAAAAAGCAAGCTTTATTCAATCGCCCACGCTGGACGATTTATTGGAAACCGATAAACAAGCACGCGAATTAGCCAACAATCTGATTAACAAAAACTTGTAATAATATGTTTCTCGACATCTTTACACAACCCGAAACGTGGATAGCACTTGTTACACTTACCTTTTTAGAAATTGTTCTGGGTATAGACAATATTATTTTCATCTCATTGGTAACCGGAAAATTGCCCAAAGAAAAGCAACCCAAAGCACGCTTGATAGGTTTATCGCTGGCTATAATATTCAGAATTGGTTTGTTAGTAGGAATTTCATACATCATTCATTTTACCGACCCCATTTTATCTTATCACGATTATCATTTAAGCGGAAGAGATTTAATTTTATTGGGCGGTGGATTATTTTTATTAGCCAAAAGCACATCGGAAATTCACGAAAAAATTAATCAACACGCCGATGAAAAAGCCGAAAAGGAAAAAGCCACACCAAATTTTTGGTCTACCATTGTACAAATTATTTTATTGGACATTGTATTTTCTTTCGACAGCATCTTAACAGCCATAGGACTGACAGAACACATCATTATCATGATAATTGCAGTTGTTTTGGCAATGCTTGTAATGATGACTTTTGCAGGAATTATCAGCGATTTTATTCACAAGCATCCAACCTTTCAAATATTGGCTCTCTCTTTTTTGATACTTATCGGAACAATGCTCATTGCCGAAGCATTTCATTATCACGTTCCGAAAGGTTATATTTACTTTGCGGTAGCGTATTCTTTGGTGGTAGAATTAATAAATATGCGTATTAGAAATAAACGCAATATTTAATTTCTCCATTCATCAAAAAATAAAACCATTTATCAATTTAACCTCACTATGCAAAACATTATTTTATATTTTCGAAAAGAACAATAATTTAATTTTGAAATAATGAAAATTAAACCGTTACTATCAGCAGCATTAATATTTAGCTCAATGCTTACATACGCACAAACCGAAAAATGTGCTACTCCTTTAAACTTCCGGCAACGCGTAAAACAAAATCCACAATTGCTGGAAACTCGTCAAAATATAGAAAAAATAGCCGCAAAATGGTTGAAAGAGAATAACCTGTCGAAAGCAGATTCGGCAATTGTTACCATTCCGGTAGTGGTGCATGTGGTATATAATCCCAACACGCCCGAACAAAATATTGCCGACAGTTTAATTTATTCGCAAATTGAACGCTTAAATAAAGATTTCAGAAAATTAAACGATGATACAATTTATGCGCGTTCCATTTTTGACACATTAGCCGCCGACATTCAAATAGAATTTTGTTTGGCAAATGTTGACCCAAACGGCAATTGGACAAACGGCATTAACCGTGTGCAATCAACGCAATCGAATTTTTTCATGACACCTTTTGACAATAGCGTTAAGAGCAGTTCTACCGGTGGTGCAGACCCTTGGCCTGCCGACAGTTATTTAAACTTATGGGTTTGCGATATGTCGTTTGGCGGCACTCCATTTGTTTTGGGATATGCTCAATTTCCGGGTGAGGACCCTGCTACCGATGGAGTTGTTATCACTTACCAACATTTTGGCGACCGTCCTTGGGACAGCAACGCTGCTCCGGCAAACAAAGGCAGAACTGCTACGCATGAAGTTGGTCACTGGTTAGGTATGCGACACATTTGGGGAGACGGTGCATGCGACTCTACTGATTACGTAGGCGACACTCCCAATGCTGATGCGGCTTCACAATCGGATTGCGATACTACAAAAAATACGTGTTTTGATACCTCCTCTTATTGGGCAAGTAGAGGAATTGACCCACCCGATATGGTGGAAAATTACATGGATTATTCTGCTGATGCTTGTATGAATATGTTTACAAAAGGTCAAAAAGCTCGTATGTGGTCATTTTTAAATACAGCTCGTGCTTCTTTACTCAACTCTCAAGGTTGTAGCGGACAATGGAACAGTGTCAATGAAAATTTCATTTCTGCCGAATCGGTAAAACTATTCCCTAATCCGGTGAATAACAATCGTACTGTTACTTTAGAATGGCCATTGGAACATCGTTTTAATCGAATAGAATTATACAATCAATTGGGAGAATTACTATATTCATCTAATTTTATTTCTAATATAGGAAGTTTTACCTTAAATTTACCAAACAATATTTCAAAAGGTGTTTACTTTTTGAAATTAAAATCGGATAAATCGGAAGTTTCTAAAAAAATCGTATTTCATTAGTTTTGGGGGTTAATAATTAATAATCTACGAAAAACTTACCGGTTTATTCTTAAACCATCCTCGATTGAGGATGGTTTTTTATTTTCATAAATATTAAATTTTATCCACAGCCACTTTATAAGTCGGGTCTTCCATTACATTTACATCAATTAAATCCGCAGCATCTTTGAGTAATTTTCGGCAATCGGGACTCAAGTGTTTTAAATGCACTTTCTTACCTGCTTTTCGATAGCGCTCGGTTATTTTATTCAATGCTTCAATAGCCGACATATCCACAACTCTACTCTCTGCAAAATCTATAATGACTTCATCGGGGTCGTTTTTCACATCAAATTTTTCGTTGAAAGCCGCTACTGAACCAAAAAATAACGGACCGTATATTTCATAATGCTTCACACCATTTTCATCAATATATTTTCGTGCACGGATACGTTTGGCATTATCCCAAGCAAAAACCAAAGCGGCAATTATTACACCTATAATTACGGCTAAAGCCAAATTGTGTAAGAAAACCGTTACCAACGTTACTAAAACCATTACCAAAATATCCGATTTTGGCATTCGTTTAAATGTTTTCAGACTTGCCCACTCAAACGTTCCAATGGCCACCATCATCATCAAGCCGGTAAGCGCTGCCATAGGCAATTTCCCTACCCAATCGGCACCATACATAATAAAAACCAACAACATAACCGATGCTACTATCCCCGACAATCTGGCACGTGCTCCGGACGAGATATTTATTAAACTCTGACCAATCATTGCACATCCGCCCATCCCCGAAAATAATCCGGATAAAATATTGGCTGTTCCTTGAGCAACGGCTTCTTTATTTCCTTTTCCTCTGGTTTCGGTAATTTCATCAATAATATTAAGCGTCAGTAAACTCTCTATCAAGCCCACGCCTGCTACAATAAGGGCATAAGGGAAAATAATTTTTAATGTTTCAAAATTTACAGGAATTTCAGGCAGATGAAACGGCGGGAATCCACCCTCAATAGAGGCAATATCGCCAACGGTTTTGGTATCTAATTTTAAAAGCCAAACGATTCCGAAAATTGTTAAAATGGATAATAAAGAAGCAGGTATTGCTTTGCTTATTTTTGGCAAAAGCCAGATTAAAAGCATGGTAAGCAAAACCAAACCCGAAAAGATGTAAAGTGCGTTTCCGGAAAGCCATTCGCCCGAATTATCCTTAAATTGCTCAATTTGCGACATAAAGATAATAATTGCCAATCCATTGACAAATCCAAAAATTACAGGTTGTGGCACCAATCGCATAAATTTTCCCAAGCGTAAAAATCCTGCAATCATTTGGATAATTCCGGCTAAAATAACCGTGGCAAATACATACTCTACACCGTATTGCTTAGCCAATACAACCAATACAACAGCAACAGCACCGGTTGCGCCTGAAATCATTCCTGGGCGTCCGCCTAAAACAGAAGTAACAAACCCCATTACAAATGCCGCATATAATCCTGTAAGCGGCGACAAGCCGGCTATCAAAGCAAATGCAACGGCTTCGGGTATCATAGCAATTGCAACCGTTAGTCCGGAGAGTACTTCGGTTTTGTAATCCACTTTTTGTTTAAAATCAAATAAATTCAAATACTTTTTCATAAAATAAACAGGGTAATAATTATTATGCTCAACAGACGGTTGAGTTTTAAATAAGAAATAATTTTAGGATTAACTTTAGAAATTCTTTAAGCGTGAAATGGTTTCTTCAGGATTTTGCGATTTGAAAATAAAACTTCCGGCAACCAAAACATCGGCTCCGGCTTCTACTAATTTAGGCGCATTATCGCTGTTTACACCACCATCAACTTCTATTAACGCTTTACTGTTTCGTTGAATAATCAAATTTTTCAACTCGGCAATTTTACGGTACGAATTTTCAATGAATTTCTGTCCGCCAAATCCGGGGTTTACCGACATTATCAAAACCAAATCCAAATCGGCAATTATATCGTCTAATAATTGAATATTGGTATGCGGATTTAATGCCACACCGGCTTTCATCCCTTCAGAATGAATATTTTGCACCGTGCGATGCAAATGGGTGCTTGCCTCATAATGTACGGTAAGAATATCGGCTCCGGCTTGTTTAAAATCCGAAATGTATCGCTCGGGTTTTTCTATCATTAAATGTACATCAAACGGTTTTTGAGCATGTTTTTTAAACGCCTTTATTACAGGCATTCCAAATGTAATATTAGGAACAAACATCCCATCCATTACATCTACATGGAACCAATCGGCTTCACTGCGATTTATCATTTCGCATTCGGCTTGCATATTGGCAAAATCTGCCGACAAAATAGATGGTGCAATTAAATGACTCATAGTTTTGTATTAATCAATGTGCAAAGTTACCAACCTTTATTCAGTTACACGAATTAAATGCTTAATAAACGATAAATTTTCTATTTCTATAAAAATATCTTTTATCTTTGTTTAAACAGAATATTTAAAGCTATGAAAAATCGGAAATTACACTCCATATTATTATTGTTATTTGCTACAGTGCTTTTTACTGCTTGTGATAATCGTGAGGAAGAATTGCAAAAAGAACTGGAAGAGCTGAAAGCAGAAAAAATGCAAATGGAACAACAACTTACGGGAAAAGACAGCTCATTGCAAGAGTTTATTCACACATTCAACGAAATTCAAGAAAACATTAAAGCCATAAAAGAAAGAGAAAACATTGTAAATGTTAATGTTTCGGACGGCGAAAATGATGCTACGGCAAAAGAACAAGTGGCCAAAGATTTACAGTGGATAAACCAACTGTTGGAAGAGAATAAAAAGAAAATCAATTATTTAGCTTCGAAACTAAAAAAATCTAATAATAAACTGAACAAAGCCAATAAACAAATTGAAGAGTTGAATAAATTCATCGAAAACCTAACAGCTCAAATTCAGGAAAAAGACGCACAAATTGCCGAATTACAACAACGTTTATTGCAATCGGATGAAGAGCTTAAATTTTTATTTGAACAATACAACCAACGTGTTGCCGAATTAGACAGCACCGTACAAGAACTTAACAAAGCTTATTATTGCATTGGCACATATAAAGAATTGAAAGATAACGGCGTATTGACTAAAGAAGGCGGCTTTATAGGTTTAGGAAAAATTGCCAAACTGAAAGATGATTTTAACAAAGATTATTTTACCGAACTGAATATTGAGGAAGAAAATGTTATTCCTCTGATGGTAAAAGAAGTAAAAATAGTTACCACACATCCGCAAGACAGCTACGAACTGGATACCGATGGCGAAACGGTAAAAGCAATTAAAATAACCGACCCAAAACGTTTTTGGAGTGTTTCCAAATATTTGGTTATTCAGGTTGTAAAAGTTTAAAGAATCCGTTTGTTCACGTATTTATTGCCTTTCTCTGAAATATTGACAACGCCGGGCTTTTTTCCTTTTTCAAAACTGCCAAGATTATAAAAGTTTAATGCTTTGGCTCCGTTGGAAGTTGCCATTTGCAACAATTCCGGCAAGGTAAAAACCGTAGAGTTTTTTAAAATCGTATTGATTTCGTCCATAATGTTTAATTGCCAATTGGAAGCCAAACTGTCGGTACCCAAAACACATTTATCCGCATAAGGTTTAAAAACAGAAAAATCGGGCAATTTATCTTCAATATACAAATTGGCATTAGGGCAAAAACACCAATAATTTTCGGGCGAATATTTATACATCCATTCTATATCTTGTTGAGTAGTAAATGTATTATGCACCAAAATATTTTTTTGGCATTTGCCAAACCTACTCATAAAAGAAGGCAATGAATTAAACCCTGTGGGTTTCCACCAATCGTATGACAAACCAAAAGATTTAAGCACATCCAACAATTCACCGCTGCCGGCTTTAAACATTTCGTTTTCCGACTCGGTTTCTTGGTTGTGCACGCTCATTATACCTTCTTCTGTATCACAAACATTAGTTAAATATTTCAACAACGGCTCAGATATGGAATAAGGTGCGTGTGGTGTAATGGATATTTTTGGTGTTTTACCGTTTTTTTGGAATAAAGAAATGTACTCGTTTTTAAGCTTTTGCGCATTTTCCATTACTTTATCGGCAATATCGGGCAATGAGCCAAAAACCTCCAAAAACGTGTGATACTGTATATTTGAATGGATTTTCGTTTCAAAACTGTCGGCAGTATTGGAAATATCGCCGCAAGCCACTATGCCGTTTTCATACATATCTTTATCGGCATTTTTAATGGCTTCTGCTTTTTGTTCCACATCAATTTCTCTAATCTCCGGTATTTGACGAATGAATTTAGGCAACCCTGTTTTTTCGGGCACTTTTTTATATAAATGAGACAATTCCAAGTGGCAATGCACATTGATAAATCCGGGCGAAACGATGCCTTTGAAATATTGCGCCGATTCGCGTAACGATTCTTCGGGCTGTTCAACCAACTCTTGAACTTCGCCCACATCATTTAAAATTAATACGGCTTCCGGAAGCATCCGGAAGCCGTCAAAAATATAATCTGCCGTAATTTTTTTCATTCTTTAAAAATCTCTTACCGAAACAATTACATCGTTAAATTGCGCTGTATTTTGTAAAAACCAATAAATTTTTTGAGCCGTTTCTTCTGCCGATTGCAATTCATTATTGGCTTTATACTCCTTAAATCGTTCCACTTCCGAAAAGCCCTCTTTATCAGCTTGGCGAATTTGTTCTTGCATATTCGTGTCTATAATTCCGGGCGACAAAGCAAATACTTTAAAATCCAGCCCGTCTATGGCTATTTCTTTTGCCGCTACTTGTGTAAACATATCAACAGCCGCTTTCGAGGCACAATAAGCACTCCACCCGTCAATTGCAACTTTTCCCGCTCCCGAACTGATATTCAATACAATTTTTTCACCCTTAAATCCTTTATATTGACGCATAAAATTGTTCATCAAAATAGCCGGCGCAATAGTATTTACCGTAAAAGTTTGCGCTATCGTATCATTATTGAGTTTCCCTACGTGGTTAATGTCGCCCAAAATGCCGGCATTATTCACTAAAACCACTTTTTCATATTCATTAACATCTGCAGGCAATGCAAAACCGGACACTTTTTCTACATTGTTTAAATCCAACGTAATGTGTTGGTAATTGTCGTGTTCTATCGATTTAGTTCTGGAAATACCCAAAACCATTGCTCCTTCCGACAAAACAACTTCTGCCAATGCTTTTCCCAAACCTTTTCCTGTTCCGGTAATAATGTATAAACTTTTCATTTATTCGTTTATTTCTATAAATTTCTCAATATTTTTCACTTTTCCAAACAACAATAAATTGTCATTCTCCGAGATAACCGTTTCCGGGTCGGGCACACCAATTACGTGACACTTGGTTTCCGCTTTCTCACTGTCGGCATATCGTTTTATGGTTACCACATTCAATTCGTATCGACGCTGAAAATCAATATCTTTCAATGTTCTGCCAATAGCTTTTTTAGGCGCTTTCACTTCTACCACTTCATATTCATCGGGCAGTTGCAGCATACTCAACAACGAAGGATTTATCAACCGTTCGGCAACTACTTTTCCTACCTCATCTTCCGGCGACAGAATTTCTTCAATACCCAATTTTTCCAATATTTTTCGCTGTTGCGCATCATTGGCACGGGCAATTAAACGTTTTACGTTCATTTCTTGCAAATAAACCGTACATAACAACAGCGCCTCAAAATTCTCACCAATGGCAACCACAACCGCATCCACCTCATTCACCCCTTGCGACAACAAAGCTTTTTTATCCGTCGCATCAAGTGTAACGGCTTGCGCCACATCGTCCTTAATGTTTTCTACATTGTTTTCATCATTGTCAATGGCAATTACCTCGGCACCTTTTGCCGATAATTTGCGGGCTATAGCCGAGCCAAAAAGCCCCAAACCTATTACTGCAAACTTATGTTTATGTCCCATAATTATTGTTATTTATTTTGGGCGTGTGTGGCTTTGCCACACCGGGCTGTTCCGGGCTTCGCTTTGCTTCGGCAATCCCCTGTCGGGGCAGTGCTTTTGCCTTTGGCAAAACCCTACACATCCCTCACGCATTAAATATTATCCAACGCTTGTTTTAAATCATCAATTAAATCCTCAACATCTTCAATCCCAACCGATAAACGAATCAACGTGTCTTTAATTCCGTTTTCATCACGCACCTCTTTTGGTATAGAGGCATGTGTCATACTTGCCGGATGATTAACCAACGATTCCACCCCTCCTAAACTTTCTGCCAAAGCAAACAAATGAGTTGAAGTTAAGAATTTCTCAGCATCTTCGTATTTATCTCCTTTTAAAGTAAAAGAAATCATTCCGCCAAAATCGCGCATTTGCTTTTTGGCAATCTCATGGTTGCGATGTGTGGGCAATCCCGGATAGTACAAGTTCTCAATTTTTGGATGATTGCTTAAAAAATCTGCAATGGTACGAGCATTTTCACAATGTTGTTTCATCCTTACATGCAACGTTTTAATGCCTCTCAATGCCAAAAATGAATCTTGAGGACCGGCAACAGCTCCTGTGGCATATTGTATAAAATATATATCTTCTGCTAATTTTTTGTCATTAACAATAAGCGCTCCCATTACCAAATCAGAATGTCCACCCAAATATTTTGTCGCCGAATGCATCACAATGTCGGCACCTAAATCCAACGGGTTTTGTAAATAGGGCGAAGCAAAAGTATTATCAACACCCAGCAAACAATTATATTTTTTTGCAATATCCGAAGCTCCTTTTATATCTATAATATTCAACATTGGATTGGTTGGAGTTTCAATCCAAATAAGTTTAGTATTTTCATTCACATACTCCTCAATTGCCTCAACATTTTGCATATCTACAAAATGAAATTTTAAGCCGTATTTACTAAAGACTTTTGTATATAAACGATGCGTTCCGCCATATAAATCATTGGCGGCAATAATTTCATCTCCGGGATTAAATAATTTCAATACGGCATCTATTGCTGCCAAACCACTGCTGAATGCAAAACCAAACCGGCCATTTTCAATGGCTGCCAAATTTCTTTCTAACGCAAAGCGGGTTGGGTTTTGCGAACGTGAATATTCATACCCTTCATGATCGCCGGGTTTTGCCTGAATGTATGTAGAAGTTTGATAAATTGGAGTCATTACAGCCCCAAAAGAATTGCGTTCTTCTAATCCGCCATGTATGGCTTTTGTTCCAAATTTTGTCATGAATTCAATACTTTAAATGGATTAATTTTTACACCTTGCGAATTTATGATTTTTTATATGAAAAAAAATTTTTTTTATGCCATGCAACTTTTTTATTCTATCTTTGGTCTTTAAGTAAAATTTTATAAAACAATATTTATCATTATGAAAAAAGGATTAATTAAGTTATTTATGGTTTTAACCCTTGGGGTATTTTTAAGCAATAATGCTTCGGCTTCTCACGTAAGAGGTGCCGATATTACTTACACACATATTTCAGGAAATACTTTTTTGTTTAAATTGGTATTATACAGAGATTGTAGTGGTATTACTCCCGGCTCTACACAATTTGTAAATTTTCAATCTTCAAGCTGTGGGCAATCTTTTAATCAAAGTTTTACTCAAGATAGTGTAGTCGATGTTTCTCAGGTTTGTCCCGGCCAACTTACTACTTGTAATGGTGGGTCATTACCAGGTACACAAGCTTATTATTATTCCGCTACCATAACTATGCCTGCCAATTGTAATGACTGGCAAATATATTGGAGCACTTGCTGTAGAAACAGTGCTATTACAAACTTAGTAGGTCCCGGCGGTGCAGATATCTTCATAATGGTAACTATGGACAACTTAACAGCTCCGACAAACAGTTCTCCACAATTTTCAGCAATCCCTACTCCTTATATTTGTGTGGGGCAAACTTTCAGCTATAACCACGGTGCTTACGACCCTGATGGCGATTCTTTATATTATCAATTAGCTCAACCATTAGAAGGTACAACTCCTCCCGGTATACCTATTGCTTATAATCCGGGATATTCGGTTAACTTACCGGTTATCGCTTCACCTTTTAACTTTAACAACAATACCGGTGAAATGTGTTTTACTCCAACGCAAGCCGATTACGATGTAATTGCCGTAGATGTATTTGAATACCGAAATAATGTAATGATTGGTTCTTATCGTCGTGAGATGCAAGTTGTTATTCAATCATCTTGTTCAAACTCACCTCCTTTGGCTGGTAATGCAACAGCCAACTCATGTGCCGGTGGAGGATTTATTAACATTACGGGCGGGCCATCAGTTCAAGTAATTGACAGTAACTCGGTTGTTATGTGTCCAAACGATTCGGTTCAATTTCAAATACCTATTTCAGACCCTGACGGCGATAATGTAACAACTTCAACTGATATTCCGGTTACTATAAATGGCGGGAATTACACATTAAATTGTTCTTCTGCTTGTCCGGTAGATACCTTAACTTTTTGGTGGACTCCTACAGCGCTTGATACAGGATTAAATGTGTTTACAGTTTCTGTACAAGATGATGCTTGTCCTATTCCCGGTGTAATGTATTATACTTATGATGTATATGTATTGGATCAAGTATATGCGGGACCTGACGATACTATTTGTCGTGGACAATCTTATCAATTGCAAGCTTATGGTGGTGGTGTAAGCACAAATTACAACTGGACATTTTTAGATGGAACACCGGTACCGGTTGACACCAATTTTTCTTGTCAAAACTGCGCCACACCAATTGCATCTCCTGATACTACTACTACATATATAGTAACTTCACCTACCAGTTTAGCTTGTTCATCTGCAGATACCGTTAGAATTGTAGTTGTACCTGATTTCCAAATGACTGTTACAGGAGACAGTGTTGTATGTAATAATCAAGGTGGTGTAACCGTACCAATAAATTTAACTATAACACCTCCCGGAACATACGATATTGACTGGTATAACGGTACCTTGCTCAATGATTCTACTATACTTTCCCCAACTGCAACAACTTCTCAAGACAGTACTTATTTTTATGCAGAAGTAAGCAGTCAAGGATGTACAAAAATTTCCGATTCTGCTTTAATTATAATTGTTGGTAGCTTACCATTGCTTCAAGGAAGTTTATCTTTCTGCGAAAATGACAGTACATTATTATCTGTAAACGGTTTATATGATTCATATCAGTGGTATTTTAACAATACGCCATTAACAAATGATACGAATCAATCAATTTTTGCAACTCAACCGGGAGATTATTTCGCAACGGTAAGTGTTGGTAATTGTACTTTTTCTACCGATACACAAACTGTAAATGAAATTATAGTTCCCAAACCTGCTTTGACAGATACTGCTTTTTGTCTTGGCTCTAATGTTGTGCTAAATGCCGGTTCAGGATATTCTAGTTACCAGTGGAATACAGGTAACACAGGTCAACTTTTAAATGTTACACAACCCGGTCAATATTGGGTTACTGTAACACAAAACGGATGTACAAAAACTTCAGACACAATAACTGTTAATTCTGTTCCTTCACCTACTCCACAAATTGTTACAATAAACGGAGATACTAATTTCCACTATTGCTTTAACGACAGTTTAGTGTTAACAACTGTAAATTCATATGCTTCTTACTCTTGGAGTCCCTCCGGTTCAACTACGCAAACAACTGTTGCAGGAGCAGGAACGTATACCGTTACTGTTACTGACAACACTGGATGTTCAGGGAGTTCATCGGTTACAGTTACACAATCATCACCTGCAGCCAATGTTTATGGCTTACAACCTGTATGTCCCGGAGCTTTATTAACTGTACATACAGATCTTTATGACTCTATTTATTGGAGTAACGGAGATAATAATGACACAACAGTACTCCAGCAACAAGGCAATCATTATTTAATAGTAATTGACAGTTATGGTTGCTCAGATACTGCTAACTTTACCATCACTGCATTGCCCGTACCAAATGCTGCTTTCAGCATTACTCCTGAAGGAAAAGGAGAAATTTTTGGAGATATAGTCTTTACTGATTTATCTACAGGAAATCCTGTTTACTGGCACTGGGATTTTGGAAATGGTGATACCAGTAATCTACAAAATCCAACAACCGTTTATGAAACACCCGGAACATATCCTATAGTTTTAACTGTTACCAATCAATACGGTTGTACAGATCAAGCTTCAATGGAATATATTATTATTTCTGATTTAACTATGCCAAATGTAATTACACCAAACGGCGACGGAAAAAATGATGCATTGGTATTCCCAAGCTTAGAATTTTACCCAGACAATCATTTGGTAATCTATAACAGATGGGGTAAAAAAATATACGAAAAGGAGGGATATGATAACTCTTGGGTACCTGATGTGAATGCCGGAACTTACTTTTTCATTCTAGATGTTCCATTATTGGAAAAAGTATATAAAGGCTCAATCACGATAATTAAATAAAAATTCAATTTTTATAAAAAAGACAGGCAACTATTGTCTGTCTTTTTTCGTTTTATTAAATATAATATAAAGAAAACATAATATGTACCTTCGAATTTTAGTGGTTTTAATACTGTTTATCAGCCAGATACAAACATCATTTGCATCTCATGTAATGGGAGCTGATATTACTTATACCTGCTTGGGGAATAATACTTACCAGGTTCTTTTGACTATATATAGAGATTGTAGTGGTATTACTCCGGGAACAAGCCAAACAATAAACTTCTCTTCCGCTTCTTGTGGTGCAACTGCAAGTTTGACAGTATCAAATGACAGCATAGTAAATGTTTCTCAATTATGCCCAACTGCAACTTCTACATGTAATGGTGGAACACAACCAGGAACAGAAGCTTGGTATTATTCTGGTACTATTACATTACCACAAAACTGCCCCGACTGGGTTCTTTATTGGAGTACATGTTGTCGAAATAATGCTATTACTAATCTACAAACTCCAAGTACAAGAGATATATTTATACAATCAACATTAAATAATGCAAATGGATTATGTAATAATTCACCTCAATTCTCAACTATACCAACACCTTATGCATGTAATGGTCAATTATATTCATATAATCATGGGGCATATGATCCCGATGGAGACTCATTAGTATTTTCATTATCTCAACCTTTAGAGGGTTTTACTCCCCCTGGCACTCCAATTCCATATAATACAGGTTATTCTATTACAAACCCAGTAATTACAACAGGAGCATTTAATTTTGATCCGACAACAGGAGAAATGTGTTTTACTCCTAATGGAGGTCAAATTTGTGTTATTTCTGTTAGAATTGATGAATATAGAAATGGAGTCCTTATAAATACATATTTTAGGGAAATGCAAATTGTAATTTCCGGAAGTTGTACAAATTCTCCTCCTTCATCATCCGCAAATCCAACATGTGGTAATTTAGGTGGGTTTGTTAATTTATCTGGAGGACCTACTGTTCAACAAACAGGACCAAATTCTGTTACAATGTGTCCGGGAGACAATGTTAATTTTCAAATATTATTTAGTGACCCAGAAGGAGATAACATCTCTGTGTCATCAAACAGTAATCAATCTTTACCTGGCTCAAGTTTTAATGTTACCTGTCAAAATTGCCAAAATCCAACAGCAACTTTTAACTGGACACCAACAGCTCAAGACAGTGGTTTAAATGTATTTACTGTAACCGTACAAGATGATGCTTGCCCTATTTCAGGTACACAATATTACACATACAATATTTATGTTTTCGATGGTGTTACTGCAAGTCCTGACGATACTATTTGTGGCAATCAAGGAGCACAATTAAGTGCATCCGGTGGAAATAACTTTAATTGGACTGTTTTATCCGGTGACCCAATAGTTGTTGGTCAGAATTTTAGTTGTAACCCTTGTGCTAATCCAGTTGCAACACCTTCAGTTACCACTACTTATGTGGTAACAAATCCTACAATGGCTTCTTGTTCAAATACAGATACCGTTACCGTTTATGTAGTGCCGGATTTTCAAATGACCTTAACAGCATCTGACAGCGCTGTTTGTTTAAATGATTTAGTGCAATTAAATGTTGCATACAACCCTGCAGGATCTTACTCTCAAGTTTGGAGTCCGGCTTCAGGATTAAACAATAACACTATCCCTAACCCTATTGATACGATGGGAAGTGCAGGAAGTAATTGGGTTTCTGTTACAGCTACCAGTTCACAAGGATGTGTTAAAACAGACTCTCTTGAGATTCTTGTTTCTCCAAATATAAAACCAACTATTAATGTTGCTGCGCAAGACACATTGTTGAATTGTGGTTTAAACCCAACGACACAACTTGAAGTTCAATATGGCAATCCAATACCAACATCATGTGGGTTAAGTGCCAACAACCAATGCGTTGGCGGCTCTTCTCAAGTGCAAATAGGTAATGGTACAGGGTTATTAAGTTCTACAACTTATCCTGCACCATTTGGTAATTGGTATACCGGCGCCAGACATCAAATTTTATATTTGGCTACAGAATTGCAAGCAGCCGGATTTACTGCAGGAAAGATTACTTCAATTGCATTTAATGTGGGACAAATCAACGGAATTTCTACTTACCCCAATTTTGAGGTAAGAATGAAATGTACTAATTCCACTCAATTGTCAAATTGGGAAACAGGAACTGTTGTCGTTGCACCTGCTCAAACAATTAATATTGCTACAGGATGGGTAACTATACCATTAACCAATGCTTATGATTGGGATGGCACTTCCAATTTATTAATTGAAACTTGTTTTGATTTATATCAAGGTTCTTCAAATTACACTAGTAACAGCCCTACGTACTATACAACCACAACGTTTAATTCCGTTTTGTATTACAGAAGTGACGGAGGTGGTGTTTGTTATGGTGGTACCCCTACTCCATCAGCTGACAGACCAAACATACTTTTTACAGTTTGTAATGCAAATGCAGACACCAGTTATTTTTCATACTCTTGGACACCAAATATGTGGATTAACAACACAACTATTCCTAATCCGGAAGTTACCCCCCAAGATACAATCACTTACACAGTAGTAGTTACCGATACGCTTGGTGGTTGTGCAGACACCGCTAGTTTATTGATAAATTTATGTTGCATTTCTCCTAATGTAACGACAACCGACGCACTTTGTTATGGTGATACATCCGGAACAATCTCAATTAATCCAACAAATATATCCGGTGTTACGAATTATAATTTTTATATTACCGACAGTGTAACCAACACAATAATTGATTCAGCTATAGCTTTACCTAATACTGTATTTAATGTTAGTGAAGGAACATATATCGTTACTGTAGATGATGGATTTGGGTGTATGAATGATACAACGGTTTATATTGGGCAACCTGATTCCATTACTTTAATTTTATCTCAAGACACAACGATTTGTTTAACGGGAGCGGCAAATTTATCCGCCACTTCTACAGGAGGAACTCCTTCATATACCTATTTATGGAACACTTCCCAAACTGATTCAAATATTATCGTTACGCCAATGCTTGACACCTATTATTCAGTAACGGTAACCGATGCGAACAGTTGTAGTAAAACTGATTCCATTTTAGTTACTCTACATCCGCCAATTATTGTAAACAATATACCGAATGATTCTATTTGTCCGGATGATTTTATTTATGTAAAAGCAAATGCAAACGGCGGCTTTGGCGCACTAAATTATACCTGGTATAACAATTGGAACAATATTGCTACGGGCGATTCATTGATTTATCAAATTCCGAATGACAACAGCAATATATGTGTTGTAGTTACCGACCAATGTGAAACGCCTGCAGATACGGCTTGTTTCTTAGTGAATTGGTATCCTATCGACAATCCTTTAATCAGTGTAGATACAAACGGAGGTTGTTATCCGGTTACAATCCGATTTACACCTTTAAATCATTTAACCGATTCGATTGTTTGGAATATGGGAGATGGTCAACCATCCTTTCATAGTGATACCGCATTTAATTATACCTTTGTCAGTCCGGATTGCTACGATATTCTCGTTACATCATACTCGCCTGCAGGTTGTACGGCAGATTCATTATATAACAACTTTGTATGTGCTTATGACTACCCAACAGCAGACTTTATTGCCGATCCGGATTCGAGTGATTTGTTAAACACTGAGGTTACCTTCCACAATTTAAGTAACGGAGGAGTTTATTACTACTGGTATTTTAATTACGACAGCATTCCAGTAGTTCAATCAACTGATGAAAACCCTACTTATACTTATCCTGACAACAAGCCCGATGACTATACAGTAATGTTGGTTGTTACCAATCAATATAATTGTAAAGATTCAATTATGAAACGGGTGGTAATGACAAGTGAATATGCCTTATATGTGCCCAACAGTTTCACGCCAAACGGAGATGGAAAAAATGAATTATTCTTTATAAAAGGAAATTCTATTTCCGAGGAAGACTTCACTTTACGAATTTATGACCGTTGGGGACATCTGTTATTTGAAACGCATGATATTAACGAAGGTTGGGACGGAACGTATCAAGGTAAACTTGTGCAAACCGGAACATATATTTGGGATGTGGAACTTAAAGAATTATATACCCCTCGAAGGCATCATCATACAGGTCATGTCAATTTGCTAAAATAACTAATGTTAATACAATCTCTTAAAAATCCTTCGGTAATTCGAAGGATTTTTTTTTCTTTGATAATCTAAAAATTAAACTATGGAAAATTACATCATTACTGAGCTTAAAGACAATATAGCTTACATACAATTAAATCGACCTGAAAAATTTAATTCTTTTATTCGACCAATGGCATTAGCATTGCAAGATTTCATTAAAGAGCAAGCGAATAATGAGAAAGTAAGATGTTTTTATGTTACCGGAAACGGAAAAGCATTTTGTGCAGGTCAAGATTTAGCCGAAGCAATAGACCCTAATGGTCCTGAATTAACAAAGATTGTCGAAGAACATTATAACCCGATTATACAACTAATAAGAAATACGGAAAAACCCTTTATAGCCGCTGTAAATGGAGTAGCAGCAGGTGCCGGAGCAAATATTGCTTTGGCTTGTGATATTGTGGTAGCTACAAAATCAGCTTCTTTTATTCAAGCATTCAGTAAAATCGGGTTAATCCCCGACAGTGGTGGAACGTATATTTTACCTCGATTAATCGGTTGGCAAAAAGCATCAGCATTAATGATGACCGGTGACAAAGTAAGTGCCGAAGAAGCAGAAAAAATGGGTATGATTTACAAATGGTTCGATGATGAATCTTTTGAAGAAGAAGCCAAAAAATTAGCAATTAAAATTGCCAATATGCCTACAAAAGGTCTTGGATTGACCAAAAAGCTATTAAACAAATCATTCACTACTACATTGAACGAACAATTGGATTTGGAAAATGAATACCAAACTATTGCCGGACAAACTTACGATTATCAGGAAGGTGTAAATGCCTTTTTGGAAAAACGCAAACCCGAATTTAAAGGAATATAATTTATAAAATATAACAAGAAACGATATGAAAACAGTAGGTGTATTAGGTTCAGGAACTATGGGAAGCGGAATTGCTCAAGTTGCCGCAACTTATGGGCATTCAGTAATTTTACATGATAAAAATGTAGAAGCACTCGAAAAAGCACAATCGCAATTAAATAAAATTTTATCACGCTTAGTAGAAAAAGGAAAAATAAATGAAGCCAAAAAAGATGATATTTTGGCAAATATTGTTTTCTCCGAAGATTTTAACGAGTTGCATCAATGCGACATTATTATAGAAGCAATTATCGAAAATTTAGAGATTAAAAAATCGGTATTCAAAGCATTGGAAGATATTACAAAACCAACCACTATTTTGGCAAGTAATACCTCTTCCCTGTCCATTGCTTCTATTGCGGCGGCATGCGAACATGCCAATCGAGTTATCGGAATTCATTTTTTCAACCCGGCGCCTTTGATGCCTTTGGTTGAGATTATCCCTGCTATTCAAACCGACAAAAACATTATGCAAGAAGCAAAAGCATTGATAGATTCTTGGGATAAAATAACCGTTCTGGCAAAGGATACTCCCGGATTTATTGTCAATCGTGTTGCGCGCCCATTTTACGGAGAGGCAATACGTATATTGGAAGAAGGTATTGCCGATGTAGCCACTATTGATTGGGCTATGAAAGAAATTGGCAGATTTAGAATGGGTCCATTCACTTTAATGGATTTCATTGGTAATGATGTTAATTATAAAGTTACCGAAACGGTTTTTAAGGAATTTTTCTACGACCCAAGATACAAACCCTCTTTCACACAAAAACGCTTATACGAAGCCGGTTATTTGGGACGAAAAACAGGAAAAGGATATTACGACTACAACGAAAATGCCATAAATCCCGAACCAAATAAAGATGAAAAGTTAGGCAATGAAATTGTAAATCGTATTGTGGCAATGCTCATCAACGAAGCGGCAGATGCACTTTATTTAAATATTGCATCTAAAGAAGACATTGATTTGGCAATGACTAAAGGGGTAAATTACCCTAAAGGATTATTAAAATGGTGTGATGAACTGGGTGCTAAAAATGTTTTACAAACACTTGATAATCTATATGATATATATCGTGAAGACCGTTATAGAGCAAGTGTATTACTTAGAAAAATGGCCGAAGAAAACAGCACGTTTTATTAAAATTCTATTTCCGGATATAATATTCAAATGGCGGGAAATTCCCGCCATTTTTTATAAAAAAGAAATATCTCCCAATCCTTCACGGATTACTTCACATTCTCCCGAAGAACAATCAATAATAGTAGAAGGAACATTATTTCCGTATCCACCGTCAATAATATATTTTATTTGCGAATTATAGCGCTCATAGATAAGTTCTGGGTCGGTGGTGTAATCCAAAATTTCGTCATCATCATGCAATGAAGTTGTAATTAACGGATTGCCCAATGCTTCTACAATTGCCAAATCAATTTTATTTTCAGGGATTCTAATCCCTATGGTTTTCTTTTTGCTGCGAAATAATTTGGGCACTTGATTATTGGCTTCCAGAATAAATGTGTAAGGTCCGGGCAATGCTCTTTTTAATATTTTAAATACATTATTAGGAATTTGAGGTGTATATTCCGATATTTCGGAAATATCCTTTAGCAGTATGGAAAAATTTGCTTTTTCGAGTTTCACTCCTTTGATTTGCGCCATTTTTTCAACAGCTTTTTTATTCATCAAATCACAACCAAAGGCATAAACTGTATCTGTAGGATAGATGATTACCTCGCCGGATTTTAAGGCATCCACAATTTGATTTATCTTTCTTTTATCCGGATTTTCAGGATGAATTTTGTATAACATATTTTACCGATTTAAGGGGTTAGATAAAAATTTTGTTCCATAAATGGTACAAAATCACTTAAACCTTTTACAATAACATCTCGCGTTACCGTTTTACCATTTGCTTCGATAAGCATTTGATAACTTCCGGGTTTTAATATCACCACAAATTTACCGCTTTTACTGTTGGGCATGTATTGCCCTATTTCTTCTTGCGTACGATTATCGGTTACAGAAATAAACGCATCGGTTATTGGTGTTGTAGATAAAGAATCGCTAAAAATTTGCCCTTTAATTACGGTTTGATTATCGCCTAAATCTTCAAAGGTAACGCGGTAAATATCCAAAAAGCCGTAGCTGTCTTCCCGCCAACAAGAAATATAAGCATGCCTTGCATCCTCGGTAAAAGAAATAGTCATATTATCTTCCGGCGTATTTACCGGATAACCAATATTTTCGGGCTTACTCCACGTATTTGTTTCAGGGTCCCATACGGTTTTGAAAATATCAAAACCACCTATACTGTTGTGTCCTTCGGATGCAAAATACATAGTTTTACCATCAAAAAATAAATTCGGAAAATCTTCATCATAAGGTGTATTGACTACATCACCTATGTTTTGAGGTTCGGCCCAATCGCCGGTAGGCAATTTACGTGTGATATAAATATCCTTACCACCAAAACCTCCGGGTCTGCGACTGGCAAAAAGCAAAGTATTACCATCAGGAGATATGGTCGCCGAACTTTCAAATCCTTTTGAATTGATTGCTTCGGAAAATTTTTCTTTTTTTCGAAATTTGCCTTTTGAAAAATAGGAAACATAAATATCTCCTACGTTTTTTATATCATCAAAATAGATGAACAACTGTTTTCCATCGGCAGAAAGACCAACAGCTTGCTCATCATAAGTTGAATTGACCAACGTTTTAAGATTTTTGGCCGGTGCCCATTCACCGTTTTCAACAGTTGACATATAAATATCCGAAGAGTAATATCCGTCAAATTCTCGCGTACGTCCAACGACATCTTTTCTTCGAGCAGTCCAAACCATCATTGATTCATCTTTTGTAATAAACGGATAATAATCCGGATATTCTGTATTGATATTCGGCCCTACATTTTTAAAGGTTACATTTATGGGTGCCGGAACTAATTTTTCTGCATTATTTACCATTTCTATTCTCCTGTCCACATCTTCCAGATGTTTCCCTTTTCCCAATTGTTTGTATTTCTTAAACGCTCTTCGGGCTTCTTCAAAACGTAAATTGTAATGATATGCCAATCCCAAATAGTAATAAGCTTCAGGGTCGGCATTATTTTCGGCGGCAATTTCCAAGTAATTTACTGCTTCTTTTTTATCTCTGTCAGTCAATAAAATAGAAACTCCGGCACGAAAATTATACAATGGATCTTTTGGCTTGGCTTTGAGTAATTTTTTGTAAACGATTAATGCATCAACAAAATTTTGGTTACGATAGTGTTCATCGGCATCGGCAGGGTCGGGACGTTGTGCAAAACTGGTATTTGCAATAAGCAATGAAGTAAGTATAATTAGTATCGATAAGTATTTGTGCATATATTCTTTTCTTCTATCCTTTCAAATTTCGTTCCAATGATTAAAGATAAATATTTTTTTCAATTTCAAAAATGTTTTATTTGGTTCATTTTCAGAACAAAATATATCCGTTTTATTTTCGTTTCAATTTCCATTTGGATTGTTTACAATCTTTATTTAAACTGCTTTGCTGTGCAGGATTACTTTTCATACTCGTTTGGTGATAAAAAGTTGCCAAAAGTGCCGCAATTTCTTCTTTTTCATTATTTTTTTGTTTTAATACTTCGGGGGTAAAATATTTGGCAACAAAATGAGTATCAAAATCGCCGGAAATAAAATTAGGGTGTTGTAAAGCAAATTTACAAAACGGTAAAGTTGTTTCCACACCGCTGATTTGATATTCGTCAATTGCCCGAATCATTCTTTGACGGGCTTCTTCACGGTCTTTTCCGTAAGTGATTAATTTACTGATCATCGGATCGTAATAGATGGGTATTTCCATCCCTTGCTCAAAACCATCATCTACACGCACACCCGGTCCGGCAGGACGATTATATGTGTTTAGTTTTCCGATATCCGGCAAGAAATTATTTGCAGGGTCTTCGGCATATACACGCACTTCGAATGAATGTCCGAGAATTTTTAAATCTTCTTGTTTAAATGATATTGGACTTCCCTCGGCAATATTTATTTGCTCACGCACCAAATCTACTCCTGTTATTTGTTCGGTTACCGGATGTTCTACTTGCAAACGGGTATTCATCTCCAAGAAATAGAAATTTTTATTTTCATCCAATAAAAATTCTACTGTACCGGCACCTACGTAATTACAAGCTCTTGCCACATCTACGGCACATTTGCCCATGGCTTCTCTTATTTCAGGAGTAAGCACACTGCTGGGTGCTTCTTCAATAACTTTTTGATGTCGTCGTTGAATGGAACATTCCCGTTCAAACAAGTGAACAATATTTCCGTGTGTATCGGCAAGTACTTGAATTTCTATATGACGCGGTGAACCTACATATCTTTCTATAAAAACAGAGCCATCGCCAAAAGCAGAAACAGCCTCACTTATGGCGCGTTGCATTTGTTCTTCCAGCATTTCTTCAGACTCTACTATACGCATACCTTTTCCACCTCCTCCGGCAGAAGCTTTTATTAAAATAGGAAAACCAATCTCTTTGGCGACTTTCTTGGCTTCTTCGGGGTCATCAATTGCTCCTTCTGTACCGGGAACCATAGGGATATTATATTTTTTGACAGCCGCTTTTGCTGCCAACTTACTTCCCATTACTTCCATTGCCTCGGGTGACGGACCTATAAAAATTATTCCGGCATCAGTGATTCTGCGCGTTGCATCAGCATTTTCGGATAAAAATCCGTATCCCGGATGGATGGCATCCACACCTAAATCTTTACAAACTTTTATGATTTTATCTACTTGTAAATATGATTCTGCAGAAGGCGGAGGTCCAATGCATACGGCTTCATCGGCATATCTGACAAATGGTGCAGTTCTGTCGGCTTCGGAAAATACGGCTACCGTTTTTATTCCCATATCTTTTGCCGTTCGCATAATTCGCAACGCTATTTCACCTCTGTTGGCTACCAATATTTTTTTTATCTTCATATTCTTATTTTTCAATAGTTCAAATTAATGAGTGTATAAAAATACTCAACAAATGGTAATTTGGAAGCAATGGCTTGAAAATTTTTAGAATGGATAACCGATACCGAGATTGAGAATAGTGTTCTTGAGTTTAAACTCAAATTGTTCGTTCTCCGGTTTTGCCGGATTTTTAAAACCATTAGCCAAATCAAACCGAATAAGAAAAAATTCAAAATCCAAACGCACGCCAATTCCGGCATCCAAAGCCAAATCTTGCCATAATCGCGAAGGGTTAATTTCCGCATTAGGTCGATTGATATCCGGTGTAAGCAACCATATATTACCGGCATCAACAAATAATGCCATTTCCAGATATTTAATTACATCAAACCTGTATTCCAGGTTGCCGATAATTTTAAGATTACCTATTTGGTCTACCACACTTACCGCCAATGTATCGCTTAATGAACCGGGACCTAAAGTGCGTGCTCGCCAGCCTCGTATATCGTTTACACCGCCGGCAAAAAAACTTTTAACAAAAGGCAAAACAGTCGTGTTTCCATATGGCACACCTGCTCCAATAAATAAATGCTGCACAAATGAGGTATGTTTTAAATTCAGATAATTGGTAAAATCCAACGTCCCCAAAAGATATTGAGAGAAACGAACGCTGTAATAGGTGTAATACCCTTCTCCGGTTACCGGTTGGTTTGAATATTTGCTGTATAAATACAATAAATTTCCCGATGATTCGATATTGAGGTTTAACATTTGAAAACGATTGTCCCGTTTATTTTTACGGTTATTGTATAAAAATTCGTAGCTCATTGCCGGAATAAACTGGTCTTGGTAAGAATTTATTAAAAACGGGTCATTCAAATTATCCAATGTTTGTTGAAAACGTTCACTTGGGTTTAATTGTATATAATTTATTTGCACGGGGTAAAATCGATGGGCTTTAAATTGGGTTTCGTTCCATTGGTAACCGAAAGAAAAATTAGCAACATACCTTTCATAATCGGGACGTTTTTGATAGTTGTAATCAACGCTGAAAACTGTAACAGGCGCATTATTTATAGAAAATTTCGATGCTTTGAACGGCAATAAAAATGCAGGAATTTTAAGTTCAACATTAGGCGCTGCCATCACTGTATTAAACGGCAAATAATCGAAAATTTGTTGATTTTGTTGTGTATTCAGCACCGGTTGCACCTCTAAACCGCCTTTCAATTGAACAGACAATCGTTCGGCGTGTTTAAATACGTTTTTATTTAAATATCCCACAGAACTAAATATACCTAAATTGCTGCTGTTATTGGTCGCTGTCATTTCTGCCGTAAAGCGCTTGGTAGGTTGGTATTCGAGTTGTATAACAGCATTTAAATAATCACCACTCTCATTCAGTTGAATATTGATGACTTTAAATATTTGCAATCGCGATAAAAATTTATACGTACTTACAACATTTTTTTCTTGGTATAATTCACCGGGTTTTAAAAACAATTGATTGTATATGGTATTGATTTTTACAGGGGATTTTTTGGCATTAACAAAATAAACATCTTTATAAATCACTGTATCGTTTTGAGTTTCTTTCCCTTTAAAATTTACTGTAATCTTTCCGAGATGATATTTTTTAAAAATCCGTTCATTTTTAAGCGATTTTTCATTAATCTTAGCAACAATATCAACTTTATAATTGTTGGTATCTACCTTAAAAACAATATCTTTTTTCGAAAAATAATAATACCCCTCATTTCGTAAGATATTGGTTATCCGTTCCCGTTCATTATCCAATTTATCTACATCGAATATATCGCCTTTAAATATAATTTTTGACTGCTGTTTGTTTTGCGATTCAATTAACTTTTGCAAGTAAGGTTTAGCACTAAAGTCAATTTTATACGAGTTGATTCTAAAAGGTTTATCTACAGAAATGGAATAAATGACTTTTACTTTGTTTCTTTTTTTATTGAAAATTTCAAGGTGAGTAATATGATGATGAAAATATCCTTTTTTATTCAAATAAAAATCAAAATTTGTTAGTGTTTTTTGTACATATATGGAGTCGTAAATAACGGGAGGTTCTCCTACTATTTTTTGCAATTTACCTTCTTTGTAAAACAAGTTATAAGCCATTAAGTAAAAAGGGATGCCCAAAATTCGCTTATTTGGTTTTTGGAGTACCAGTGCATTAATTTCATCGGGCGGAAGGCGTAAATCTTTGTATTTCACCTTTACCTTTGTGAGCAAATATTTATCCTTTGGCACGTACTTGGTAATTTTACAACTTACAAAGACCGTTGCCAGAATTAAATAATATAACCGATATTTGCTTAAGTTTATCCGCATAAAAAGTCTTACAAAGTAAATGATTTCTAAAACACAAATAAAATATCTGCTCAAGTTACGACAAAAGAAATACAGAAAATTGCACGGAGAGTTTTTAATTGAAGGAAAAAAAATTGTTCAAGATGCTTTACATTCATCTTTCGAAATTAAAACCATTTGGACAACACCGGAAAATTTAACACTCTTTGAACCATATTCAAATAATATCCTATTAGAAGAGATAACCCAACAGCAAGCCGAACAACTTTCAACACTTAAAAGCCCCGAAGGGGTTTTTGCATTGATAAAAATTCCTTCAAACGAAATAAAAATAACAGAAGGTCCCGTTTTATTACTCGATTTTATACAAGACCCCGGAAATTTAGGAACTATTATTCGTACTGCCGACTGGTTTGGTTTTAAGGCTGTTATTTGCAGTAATAATACAGTCGATGTTTTTAATCCTAAAACCATTCAAGCGGCTAAAGGAAGTATTTTTCATATTCCAGTAGTATATGATGAACTGCTTACTTGGATGAATAAACACAATAATTTTGACTTTTTTGCTACAACATTATCCGGAAAAGACATAAAAACTATTGATTTTGACGTCAACAAAACCGCTATTGTTATTGGTAATGAAGCAAATGGAATAAGTAAGGAAGTATTAAACTATTCGGATAAAAAAATAACCATTCTCAAAAAAGGTCAAGCAGAATCATTAAATGCGGCAATTGCCACTTCTATTTGTTGTTTTTGTGTAAACGGATAATGAAAAAGCAGCCGCATAGGCGACTGCTTATCTATTTATTAAGATTCACTTTCTTTTTTTTTATCTGACAACTAACTTTTCTACCGTTTGTGTACCATCTTTTTCAATAATTACCAAATGGTAAACACCTTTGGCAAAATCATTTAATTGAATTAATTGTTTGCGTTTTGATAATTGCTGAACAGATATGTTTTGTTCTTTTCCTAATATATCGTATAAAATTACTTGTTGAACATTACTTAAATTGCCTGTCAAATAAAATTGTCCGGAATTAGGGTTTGGATAAGTTTTAAATGTTGCATTTTCACTTAGTTGAGCAGTAGAAGTAGGCGTACAATTATCTACCGTAACGGTAACCGGTACTATAGGACTTGTACAATCTGCGGCTTTAACTTCCCAATCATAAAAGAAATAATAATATCCGGTTGGATTAGTTGAGGCACTACTTTGTGTAATAGAAACCAATCCGGGAATTGTATATGGATAATTGGTTCCGGCATTATTTCTATACATATCTATTGTAGAGTTTTGCGAAACACCCAATTGATAATTATTTCCGGGAGGAACAATAAAGTTTAAATTCACTCTTTGTGTTCCGGACGGAATGTTAATGGTTGTCGCTTGAAGAACAGTTCCTGTATTATCACGTAATTCAATAGTTCTGTTTGCCGTAGAATTGGCATACACCACTACCGAAACAATTTCAACTTGTTGCAATGCATCAAAAATTAAATATTGGTAATTATTAAACATTGCACCGCCCCCACTATTATCGGGCTTTCCTACATTTTGAATTTGTGCGGGAAGAATATTTTGCACATAGTAAGTAGTTGTACTCGATAAGTTTGGGGTTGTATATGTACTTCCTAATCCAATTGTATTTGACGCATTTGCATCGCTATACCAAACAATACTGTCTGGTGCCGAAGCTGTTAATGTAGTGCTTTGATTAACACAAACCGTATCATCACTCACTACAGGTGCTTGTGGCATATTTACTGTAATGTAGGATGTTTGAGTGGCAACATCCGAACCATTAGCATTGGTAGCCGTAAGTGTTACGGTATAAGTACCATTTGCCGTATATTGATGTGTTGGGTTTTGTAAATTAGATGTATTACCATCACCAAAATCCCAAGACCAAGAAGTTGGTCCGTTGGTTGATAAATCGGTAAAGTTTACCAACCCTGTGCAAGTTGAAGGATTATCTGCCGTAAAATTTGCTGTTGGCGGTGCAGTAGGCAAAGTACATTGCCAAGTCATTTCAAATCCGGCTTGCTCTACACCGGGGTCAGAATGAAAATGTACTGTAATACTTCCGCCTGTTGATGTAATTGAACCCGGATTTCCGGTTGTATTACAATATTTACCCAATGAAGGTGCATTGGTAGAATTTCCGTCAAAAATTTCAATAAAATCATAATCACAAGTACTACCACTTCCTGCTTCTATATCAAATTGAGGAAAGGATATGGTTACGGTTGATGCTCCTACCGGAGAAATTGTAATATAACTGTCTTCATTGGCACCATAATTTCCGTTATTTCCACCACTGTCATATACCGTACCGGAGCACGATGATTGAGTTGGTGCATTTCCGTTATTGGGCATAGTAACAATACAAGGTAATGCTGAATCTATTGTAATATATTGTGTTTGAATAATCGTATCAATACCACACGTACCACCATCTGCGATAAGTGTTACAGTATATGTTCCATAATTGTTATATGTATGCTGCGGATTGATGTTTGTAGAAGTATTACCATCGCCAAAATCCCACCAAAAATTATTTCCGTTTACACTTAAATTGGTAAACGAAACTGTTGCAGGAGCTGAACAAATTTGAGTTTGGTCGGCAGAAAAATTCGCCACAGTATTTGGTGAATAGGGTTGTCCTACCCCAACAGCATACCAAGCATCAGTAGTAGTCGCTACTTCAGGTGAACATCCTCCGAATAAATCTACAGCACTTTGAATGGCATAAAATCTTGCATCAGCATAATTGGATGATGATGTTAAATAAACGGTTAAATTTCTGAAAGCTATTGCCGAAGCAGAGGCAAATCCTATTCCGGAAACATTATAAGTATTTCCCAAATCATTGGTTCCACTACCTCCGTTCACCATTAAATAATACCAATAATTTTGTACGCCGCTGTTGGTATGCACTCCTCCATTGTCGGCTGTTCCTGTGTACCAATTAGTTCCCTGATAAGTATCCGGGTCACCTTGGGCATTCGGGTTGGACATATCACGAATAATAAAACCTAAATCCTCTCCCATTGTCCAATTGGCATTATTTGGACGTCCGAACCATTCAACAGAAACTCCAAAAATATCACTAAACGATTCGTTTAAAGCACCTGATTCATTTTGATAAACTAATTGTGCCGTATTTGATGTAAGTCCATGAGTAACTTCATGCCCTGCAATATCCAACGCGGTAAAAGGTGTAGAACCGCTGCTACCATCACCATAAGTCATTCGTTGACCATCCCAAAAAGCATTTCCGTAATTTGAATCATAATGAACGTAACTCAATAAAGCAAATCCATTTCCGTCTATTGAATTACGGTTATGTTGTGTTAAGTAATAATCATAGGTCATTTCAGCTCCCCAATGTGCATCGGTAGCGTATTGGTCGTAATTACCGTTTACATTATTCCAAAAATTGTCCGAGTCGGTAAAATCAACGGCTGAAGCGTAAGAAGTTCCTGTTTGACAATTATAGGTTTGAATGCCGTTACCTCTTCCCGTTTCGCGTAATCGATAAGTTGTTCCTGTATTATCTGCCGTGATGGTTTGTGTTCCGCTATAACCGGTAACAGCCGTTCCAACAGCATCGGCATGATGAATTAAATCTTGTACAAAAATAATTTCGCCGGTTTGTGCACTTACATATACCTCTTTTCGAGCTAATGGTTTGTGGGCATAGATGTTAAATTTATAAGTTAATTGCGGTGTTTGAGAAAAATCGGCATCGGGATGCATATATACAGTTTCTGCCACAGGATAATATGTTGCATTCGGATTATTTTGCTCGATTTTTAACCATTCTTCTTCGGCAGGAACTTCCCATTTGTATTTTTGGGCGCCCATATAATTAAGTGCATTTTGCAATGCTGTATTCTCACTTAAATTACGGTGTTCAGAAACGTAATTTGTAACTATTTCTCCGTTGATACTTGTAATTAATCCGTTTTTGGTATGCACGATAAACATTCCGAGTTGTACCGGATGGTTATTTATCAATTGTTTACATCTGTAATGCGTAAAACCCAATTTATCTTTTTGTTCTTCAAGGACGATATAATCAAAATCTTGATTTTCGAAAAACTGATTGATGTATGGTTTTAGTTTGTAAAATGGAATTTCGGCGCCTTTTCGAAATTCGATATAATTAGGAATCTTAAAGTTATCTTTAAAACGAAGTTTATATGCTTCGGGAATAATTTCGGCGGCTTTTTGACCGGTTAAAACAGTTTCGCCGGCAAAAATAAAAAACGACGAAATCAATAAAGAAATACTTAAAATAAGCTTTTTCATAACAGAAAGTTTAATTATTTGAAATTTTGTTGTGGAAATATAGTCATTTTCTTCCAAATAAAAAAATGAAATTTTACACTTTGTTAAATTCCGAAAATTTTGTTTTGTTTATGCTATATTTTTAAGAAAATCAATTCATAAACTATTTTCTTCTGTATTAAAATGCCGTTAGAAAAATTTATTCCGGACAGTTGCACCATATTTTTTATTTTTGGCGTTATCTTTGATTTATTCAGATACCAAACACCATGAAAAAAATACTTTTTTATTTTACGTGCATTATTATTTCTCATTCTGTTTTTTCACAAAATGATGATTCTTCTATTATTATCGACAAAGAAGAAAAGCCCTTTTATGATGAAGACCTGTTGCCTGCAGATTTTTTTACCTGTAGAAGAAAGGCATTACGCGATTCAATGCCTGCAAATTCTGTAGCCATTATATTTTCAAACCCGGTTAGAAACCGCTCTAACGATGTTGATTACGAATATCATCAAAACCCCGATTTTTACTACTTGACAGGATTTACAGAGCCCAACGCTATTCTAATTGTATTTAAAGAGGAACATAATTTTGGCGATTTTACAACAGATGAAATCATTTTTGTGCCCGAGCGCGACCCCAAAGAAGAAGTATGGACAGGAAAACGATTAGGCACTAATGGTGTAGAAAAATATCTTAAAATCAAAAAAGCACTGCCAAATACTAAATTTCGTGATTTTGAAATTGTGTTTAAGAAATTTGACAAAGTATTATTGGAAAGACTTCCGGAAGGTGTTGCCAATGATGAGAAAAATCCGGGCGACTTGTTTTCTATGTTACAATCATTAAACATGAAGTTGGAAAAAGCAAAAAATACCGATTTACATAAACTGGATTATTATTTGGCTTCGATGCGTCAAGTAAAACAACCCGAAGAAATAGAAATGCTCAAAAAAGCTATTGATATAACATGCGATGCGCAAATTACGCTAATGAAACATCTTAAACCCGGAATGACCGAATACCAAACCGAAGCAATAGTTGAATATGTTTTTAAGCATCATGGTGCAGAATATCCCGGATTCCCTTCTATTCAAGGCAGTGGAGAAAATTCTTGCATACTGCATTACACATCGAACCGAAAACCCTTATACAGTAACAACTTGCTTGTATCGGACATAGGCGCCGAATACCACGGTTATACTGCCGATGTTACCCGAACTTTGCCAGTTGACGGTAAATTTTCTCCCGAAGAAAAAGCCATTTACAATATTGTGTTGGAAGCACAACAAGCCGGAATTGATGCCTGCAAAAAGGGGAATAAATTTTGGGACCCGCATAAAGCTGCACAAGCTGTTATTGCCAAAAGATTGCTTGAATTAGGCATAATAAAACATTCTTACGAAGTAAATAAATATTTCATTCACGGAACATCTCATTATTTAGGGTTGGATGTCCACGATGCCGGACTGTATAATTCATTACAACCTGGTAATGTAATAACCGTTGAGCCGGGCATTTACATTCCTGCCGGTTCCGATTGTGACCCAAAATGGTGGAACATTGGCGTACGGATTGAAGATGATATTTTAATTACCGAAGACCAACCGGAAGTGCTTTCGAGTAAAGCACCGCGTAAAGTTGAAGAAATTGAAAACCTGATGCAACAAGCTCAACAATCTGTTATTGAAGAAGTAGAGCAACAATAATTTTTTAAAATACATTGTTGGGCGCTACAACTTATTTGATTATTTTTACGTCCGTTATAATAGATGAAAAAACTGCTTATTTATACCATTCTTTTATTCCCGTTTGCCGGGATGGCTCAAAGTGAAGATAATTCGCCTTTGGCAAAAATTCCCAATGTATTTTCTCCTAATGGGGATGGTATTAACGACCAATTTATTGTACATTTTGATACAACTTTTCAAGTGAAATACGTAAAAATCACATTTTTTAACCGTTACGGTCAAATTGTTCACGAAAGAGAAATTCCTGAAATTGCATTAAAAGATAATCCGCTTTCAACCTTTTATTTATGGGACGGAACAACCAATGCAGGCGTAAATGTTCCGGACGGAACGTATTTTTATATCTTGGAATACCAAACCAACACTTCTACTGCTGAAAAAACAGGTACTGTCAGCGTTTTAAGATAATTTTTACAAAGCATTTTCCAAACAATTGCACCCAAATACTTCATCAACAAAATGCTTTAATTCGTGCATTTCATCTTTGGCTAATTTTTTCCCCTCAAGGGCAAATAACCATAAAACAACCATACCGATTAGCGAAACAGGAACCAACCAAAATCCCCACATAGGTTGATGAATAGTGTATTGAGCAAAACCAAGCATTAACCCGAAAAATGCCAGCACTCCCAAACCAATATAACCAAACATAAACATTGTCCAAACTTTTGGTGCGGGTGCAATCAAACAACGAACCAGTGTTTTGCCTGTATCCAAGTCTTCTTCCAACATAATATCCATTTGCGGACTCCAAAAATGTTGGTACTTTTTGTAAAAACGCAATATAATATGGTGCTCCATTACCGAGCCGAATATCCGCTTTTCCTTTTGTCTACTTAATTTTTCATGAAACAAGTCGATAATTTGTTTTGAATTATAATCCGAAACAAACTTATAACGCGGACGAAATGCTAATTGATTGGCTTGCATTTCATAAAAATAATAAAAATTTTCTTAAAAGAAAATACTCAATAATATACCGGCAGTGCTGTTCACAGAAAAACCACCAAATTTTGATTTATCAATACTTTTAGTAAAGGTTGATGTTGACTGCCCGCTTATTGGTGTATTTACGGTTGTTTCACTGTAATCGCCACCAAAACGCTGTACTTGATATCCGATTTGATATTCGGCTCCAATGGCAAAATTTCTTGAAATGAAATAATTAAACCCAACAATGCCTGACAAGCCAAAAACAGCTCCACCATCTTGCTGAATGATATGCTGACGAGTTGCTGTTCCGGTATTATCCGATGTTTTTTCATCAACATTGATTTTTGTTTTACCAATGGCGCCTACCACAAAATCTGCTCCTACATAAGGGTCTAATCGACGAGTTTTGCCCAAGTGTTTTTCTATACCCAAAGTAAGGGTAAAATCAAATCGTTTTTGAACGGAATCCATAGTTACCAATGCTGTTCCGATACTGTCGGAAGTACTCCATTTATTATTGATGGAATATATACCAAATCCTGTTCGCAAAGCCAAATCATCTTTTATATAATATCTTCCCAAAATGGCATTGTTATTATTTTTATCTGTTAAACTTCCCAACGAAATATTATTTATCAATCCAGTAAGGTTAAAAGTAACGCCTACGTTTTTGGCATGTGGTTTTAGGGTGTCTTGTTGCCCAAAAGTTAAAATTGAAACGGCAACAAATGTAAATACTAAAGCAAATTTTTTCATTTCTTATTTTTTTAAACAGGTCTTATCACGCTAAAATTACAGAATTATTGTAAAGATTTATTTTTTTAATTTAATTCTTATTTAACAAATAGTTTTTGGTGTTTATCAAAGATGAATGTATATTTACGTTTACGTAAAAAATTGCCTATGCCCATACTTAATTCCATATTCGGTTGGATAATAAAAAAACGCATTCATCAAATTGAACTTTTTAAGAAATATCCTATTGATGTTCAAAACGAATGGATGCACAAACTCATTGACACTGCCAAAAATACTGAATACGGCAAAAAATATGGTTTTAAAGATATACGTACAAACAATGATTTTAAACAAAATATTCCAATAAACGATTACGACAGTATTAAAGAATATATTATTCGCATAAAGCAAGGCGAACAAAATATTTTGTGGCCCACAGAAATTAAATGGTTTGCCAAATCAAGCGGCACAACATCGGATAAAAGCAAGTTTATTCCGGTGAGTAAAGAATCGCTAACCGAGTGCCATTTTAAGGGCGGAAAAGATATGCTGGCATTGTATTACAACCAAAATCCTAACAGTGAGATTTTTGCCGGAAAATCATTGGTAATTGGCGGAAGCAGTCAAGTAAACCGTTTCAGTACCGATTCATATTACGGCGATTTATCGGCAATTTTAATCAAAAACCTTCCCTTTTGGGTAGAAAACCGGCGTGTTCCCGAACTCTCTATTGCGTTGATGGACCAATGGGAAGAAAAAATCGAAAAACTAGCACAATCCACTATTAATGAAGATGTTACCAACATATCCGGAGTTCCTTCCTGGACACTTATTTTACTGAACAGAATTTTGGAAATTACCGGCAAAAACAACATTAAAGACGTTTGGCCCAACTTGGAACTTTTTATTCACGGCGGTGTAAGTTTTATTCCATACAAAGCACAATTTGAACAAATTATTGCTTCGCCAATGAATTATATGGAAACCTATAATGCTTCGGAAGGATTTTTTGGTATTCAAGATGATTTGAGCCGTTCCGACCTGTTGTTGATGCTCGACTACGGAATTTTTTATGAGTTCATTCCCGAAGAAGATTTTGACAGTGAAAATCCTAAAACTTTAACTCTCAACGAGGTTGAAACGGGCAAAAATTACGCATTGGTAATAAGCACCAATGGCGGCTTATGGCGATATAAAATTGGCGACACCATAATGTTTACCTCAACCAATCCTTACAAAATAAAAGTTACCGGACGCACAAAAATGTTTATCAATATATGTGGCGAAGAGGTTATTATTGACAATGCCGAAAAAGCCATTGTGATGGCATGCGAAAAATCCGGTGCCTTGGTAAATGATTTTACAGGCGGCCCAGTGTATTTGGAAAACAACAAAAGCGGCGGACATGAATGGATAATTGAGTTTGAAAAATTTCCGCAGGATATTGATTATTTTACAGAAGTTTTTGATAATGCCTTGAAAAATCTCAATTCGGACTATGAAGCCAAACGCTATGGTGATATGGCTTTAAAAAGACCAATTATTCACGCTGTGCCAAAAGGTACTTTTTACAATTGGATGAAAAGCCGAAACAAACTGGGCGGGCAAAACAAAGTGCCGCGCTTGGCAAATAATCGTAAATATTTGGACCAAATTTTGCAATTTATTCAAGAAAATAAATAATCGCCATTGAACAAACTCTTGCACATAATCATTTTTCCGGCACTGTTAATGTCGTTTAATCACTTGTTTTCCCAACAAAACGATACGCTCAAGTTACATGAAAAATTCAATCATATTACAGCAGATGAATTGAACAACATTTATATTTGGAATGATGAAAATCTGAAAAAATATGATTTTATCAATCGTCAACAATTTATTTACAACAATATTTCGCTCGGCAGCATCTATCAGATTGATGCTTATAATCCCATGAAAATTTTGGTATTTCATGCCGACTTCAACACCATTATCACGCTTGATAATACATTGACTCAAAATGGTTCGGAAATTAACTTATCCGATTATGATTTAGATAATACATCACTGATTTGCCGTTCTTACAACAATGGCATTTGGTGTTTCGACCCGGTTTTGTTTAAGCTCATTCGATTTGACAACACCATGCAGTTGACCAACGAAGTGGAATACATCCAAAACATTATAGAAAATTATGATTCGATATTTTTTATGACAGAAAATAATGATTTTCTTTATCTTCAATCACCTTCCGAAGTATATGTTTTTGACAAATTTGGCAGTTACCTGAAACGCTTGCCCATAGCATCGGAATACAAAATTGCTGTGTTTGAAAGCGGCATTTTTTTCATTAAAAACCAAGCACTTTATTTTTATTCATTTAAAAATATTGATATCCAAAAAGTATCAGTAGAAATTCCTTTTAAACCCACCGATTTTGCCATTGCCAACAAAATGCTCTATTTGTTGACGGACAAATACATTATAAAGAAAAAACTTTGATGGCTCTTCCTGTTTTTTAAAACATTCCGGTTGAAAGCATCACTCCAAACCACACCAAAATTAAGGACAACAGAAAAGTTACGTACCCACTGATTTTGGCTCTTAACTTTATATTTTTATACGAAAAATCATCTTTTTCGATAGCATTGAGCATATATTTTTCATGATAATTATTCGCCAACCACATTAATACAAAAAGGATAAGCTTTGTAAGCACTGTTTTGCCATAAGCGGTTTGAAACAAGGTTGAAAAACTTCCCATCTTTACATAGTACATGGCTAATCCGGTAATAATTATCATTGCCAATACAACGTGACCGACTTTACGAAACCGGATTCCGGCTTTGATAATGATATTTTCTCTGTCAGAAGAATTTTTTAATACCGGTAATATAACCAAAGGCAAAAACAACTGCCCTCCTACCCAAAGACTGATGAGCAGGAGGTGTAAATATTTAAAAAGGGCAAATGCTGTCATTTAGCTAATTTTTTGCTCCAATTTAATTGCTTTTGGGAAAAGGATATTATTTTCCAAATGAACATGTTTGTGTAAATCTTCTTCAAATTCTTTTAATTTAGAATAAAGTACGCGGTAAGTGTTGCAAGCATATTCGGGCGGTGTGTAATTATTGCTCAACCGGGCAATTTTCTTAAAATTATCGCCTGCCGAATCATGTTCGTGCTCCATCATTGCTATTGGATTTTTTACCGTTCCAAAAGGTGCTTCAACATATTCGTCGTTAAATAAAGCTTTTTCCAATTTTTTGATATAAGGAAACAATATTAATTCTTCCTTGCGCAAATGGGCAGCCAATTCTTGAGCAGTTTCGGTAAAGAGTTTATTTATCTCAATAGTCTCAGGATTATGATTTCCGTGTACTTTAGCAACTTTATTGGAAAACTCTTGAATACTCTGCAAATTGTCAAGTACATATTTATGATGTACCTGCTCAATATAATCCGCCAAATCGGTTAATGACATGGAATTAAAATCCGGTTCGTTACTGCTTTCTTTTTCATCATCCAATGATGCTAAATCTTTAATTAAACTTGAAACATCAACATTTTTGTTTTGGCAAGCTTCTTCAATAGTTTTACCGCCTCCACAACAGAAATCCAATCCGTATTTTTTAAAAACTGTTGCTTTACGATAATCTTCGGCTACTAATTCACCGATTTTTTTGTCTCTTAAATCTTCCATAATTTTATTTTTTATTTGATTATTAATTTTTATACCATTCTATTTTTTTACTGATACCTTTATTAAAGAGCGAACATTTGATGTACTCCAATTCAATTTGCCAAAAGCTGGTTTTTGCCGGTCGGGCAAATGGAAAACGTTTAAAATACAACTCCTTATATTGTTTGGCGGTGGTTTCGATTATTTTGCCGGTAAATTGTAATCCTTCGGTATGCATTGCACCTTTTAGCCGATAAATGGTACCAGCAACCGATTTATTTTTCATAGCCATTTGCAAATGCTTAGTTGACTTATCGCCAATAATTATCAAATGGTTATTTTGCCAATCTACCGCATAAAAACTGTTGGCACAATACGGTAAACCATCTGCACACATACAAATGGTCAGTACATTTTCTTCAGCTAAAATTTCTTTTATTTTTTCGTGCATAGTGTTTTCAAAATTACATTTCTTGCCAAATGCAAAATATGATAAAAATCATTTAATGTTTATGAAAAAGTAAAATCCTTCTGACATTATTGTTATCCTGACAATATCATTAACTTTACAGCGTTTAGATTTCCTTATTTGTGAAAACATACGCCAAGTTCATATTAAAATCGTATATCGGTCCGTTTATTGCCACCTTTCTGATAGCTATGTTTGTACTAATTATGCAATTTGTATGGAAGTACATTGATGATATGCTGGGCAAAGGACTTGAATGGCAAGTAATTGCCAAATTATTGTTTTATATATGTGCCGGTTTGGTTCCTATGGCTTTGCCGCTTGCCGTATTGTTGAGTTCATTGATGACATTTGGGAATTTGGGCGAAAATAATGAACTGACGGCTTTTAAAGCCGCCGGAATTTCGCTGCAAAGAGTAATGAAACCGCTTATTATTACTTCCATTTTATTAAGCATTGTTGCGTTTTTATTTGCCAATTATTTACTGCCCGTTGCCAATCTTAAAGGAGCATCTCTGCTTTACGACATTCAAAAGAAAAAGCCCGCCGTAAACATTAAACCCGGAATTTTTTACAACGAAATAGAAAATATCACCATTCGAATAAAGGATAAAACACCTCATCCAAAAGGTGAAATGCTGCAATCGGTTATGATATACAACCACACCAACAACAGAGGGAATACCATGGTTACAGTTGCCGATTCGGGCATTATGTTTTTGTCGGAAGATAAACTCAATTTGCATTTTTTGTTGTACAACGGTGCACAATACGAAGACAATAAAGAGGAAGTTCGTCCACCCGAAAGAAAATATCCGTTTACTGTTACACAGTTTTCCGAAAACCACGTAAAGCTAGATTTATCGGCATTTAAACTAAACCGAACCGACGAAGAACTGTTTAAAGAAAATGTGCAAATGATGAATATGAAACAGCTGGCGCAAAATATGGATTCCATAAAAATGCAAATGCAAGAAAGCCGGATGGAATTTTTGAAATCACTGCACAGAGGTTATCGTTTGTATTCGGATACCAATTTGAATTTCACTCGCAGCTACACATTGCTGAATTTCGACTCACTTATAAGCGCCTTACCATTAACCGACAAAAACCGCATACTTGCCGATGCTCAAAACCATACGCGCAGTATGGTTTCAAAAGCATACATCAAACGCATTGAGTTTGAAAACAGACGGCATTATTTCATTAACCATCAAATAGAATGGCATAAAAAATTGACCTTTTCGCTGGCTTGCATTCTGTTATTTTTTATTGGAGCACCGCTGGGCGCCATTATCCGTAAAGGCGGTTTGGGTATGCCTGTTGTTGTGTCGGTTGTGGCTTTTCTTATTTATTATATTCTTATGACTATTGGCGAACAAATGACTGCTGAAGAAGTGCTTCCGGCATACATCGGAATGTGGTTGGCAACACTGTTTTTTGTTCCGCTTTGTATTTTCATTACCAAAAAAGCCATATCCGATGCTGCATTATTCAATGCCGATACTTACCTGGAACCGATATTGAAAATTTTAAGATTAAAAAAACAAAAAACAAATGCCTAGCGTATTGCAAATATGCCCAAAGCCACCTTTACCGGCTATTGACGGAGGTTGCAAAGCTATGTATGCCATTACCCAAGGATTGATGAATAACGGTGCTCAAGTTAAAATTTTAACAATGAGCACATTTAAACATCCTTTTTTGCCCGGTAAAATCCCTGCCGTTTTTCTCAAAAAAACAGGAATTGAAGCCGTAGAAATAGATATCAAAATAAAACCAAAAGATGCATTTATCAATCTTTTTTCGGATAAATCATATAATGTAGAACGGTTTATAAATAAAGATTTTGAGCAAAAACTGATTGAAATTCTTACAAAAACATCCTATGACAGTATTATTTTAGAGGGATTATATGTTACGCCTTACATCAACATTTTACGTAAATATTCCGATGCAAAAATTATCTATCGCGAACATAATGTAGAATATTTGCTTTGGCAGCGAAAAGCAAAATCGGAGAAAAATCCGGTAAAAAAATCTTACTTACGATTGCTTGCACAACGTTTGAAGAAATACGAAACCAAAATATTAAATGATGTAGATGGAATTGCGGCCATTACCCCTACCGATGCAAAATTACTGAAACGAACAGTGCCAAAAATTCCTATTGAATTTATTCCCTTTGGTATTGATATTCCTGAAAATATGAAACCTGTCAAGCCCAATTTTTCCGCATTGCGGTTATTTCATATTGGTGCTATGGATTGGTTCCCAAATATGGAAGGCATTGACTGGTTTTTGGAGAATGTTTGGCCAAAAATCCGGCAAAAATTTCCTGGAATCACCCTTCATTTAGCCGGTAGAGCAATGAAAAAGGAATTAATGCAAGCAAAAATACCGGGCGTAAAAATTTACGGTGAAGTACCTGATGCTTTGTCGTTTATGAATGCAAATGATATTATGATTGCCCCTTTGTTTTTGGGTAGTGGTATGCGTATTAAAATTATTGAAGCAATGGCGCTTGGCAAACCTGTCATTACCACAAAAATTGGTGGCGAAGGCATTTTATACGAAAATGAAAAAAATATCTGCATCGCTAAAACACCTCAAGATTTTTTAAATTATTTGGAAAAATTACAACAGCCAGCTTATTACAATTATGTTGGAAAGAATGCGCAAATACTGATAAAAACAACTTATGGCATCAATGAAATTTCAAATAATTTGCTCAATTTTATCACTTCGTTAAAAAGCTAAAAGAAGGTAAATTATGCGCCTATTCGTTTTATTGTCGAGAGTACCCTACCCGTTGGAAAAAGGCGATAAACTGCGTGCTTTTCATCAAATTAAAGAATTGGCAAAACATAACACCATTCACCTTTGTGCACTTAATGACAGTGGGGCTGTTCATCCTGAAACCTACAATATACTTAATCAATATTGCGAAACCATAGATATTATTCAGCTTCCCAAATGGCAAATTTACAGTCGTTTGGCATTTGCCTATCTGTTTACAAAAAAACCATTGCAGGTTACCTATTTTTATTCGTCTAAAATTCAATCTAAAATAAACCGGCTGATAAACAAATACAAACCCAATCATATTTATTGCCAACTTGCCCGCGTTGCCGAGTATGTAAAAAATTGCAACGTACCTAAGACCCTTGATTATATGGACGCTTTGGCTCGAGGAATGGAAAGGCGTATTGAAAAAGAACCGTTTTATCTCAAGCCGTTTTTAAAATCGGAAAGTATTCGTTTGAAACGCTATGAAAGAGAGATTTTTGATTTTTTTGATGCGGCAACCATTATATCAGAGCAAGACCGCAATTTGATTGTTCATCTAAAAAACGAATGCATTTATGTTGTTCCCAATGGAGTGGATTACAGCAAGTTTAAAACCAACAACAGTATAAAAAAGCGCTTCGATATTATTTTCTCGGGGAATATGGCTTATCCGCCCAATATAGACAGTGCAGAATATTTGGTAAATAATATAATGCCATTGGTTTGGGCGAAAAATCCCAATGTAAATGTTGTGCTGGCAGGCGCTAATCCTGTTAAGCGTGTGCAGCAATTGGCTTCCGAAAAAATAACGGTAACCGGATGGGTTGAAGATATTTCTGAATATTATGCCGCTTCAAAAATATTTGTTGCGCCCATGCAAATTGGTACCGGATTGCAAAATAAATTGCTCGAGGCAATGGCTATGAAAATTCCTTGTATAACCTCACCCTTGGCAAATAATGCCTTGCAAGCCAAACCCGGAAAAGATATTTTAATCGGCAACACATCGGAAGAATATGCGCAAAGTATTATTGCATTGCTTACGAACAAGAATTTAGCAGAAGAAATTGCCCAAAACGGACATCAGTTTATTAAAGAAAAATATACGTGGGAAGGTTCAACAAAAATTTTACAAAATATTTTTGAAAACAAAATTTCACCTGATTGTTAGAAGTTGAGGGAACTTAATGTATTCTAAGTTAAAACTCAAACGTCATTTTTACATTCAATTGGCGAGAGGTTAAATAATTGGGCACGGCATACTGACGACCGGTAAAATCTTCTACCCACAAATAAGAAATTGTATTATTTATCTGCAATAAATTGAATATTTGTGCTTGCAGCCAAATGTTCTTAAAATGTCCAAATACATTTTTGCGTTTCATTTCTTTTTTGGCATCTTTCAATAAATAAGAAAACCCTATATCTACCCGGCGGTAAGGTGGCATACGTAAGGTTGCTTTATATCGCTCGTGATTGTTGGGCGGGCCAAAAGGCAAACCTGTTCCGAAAAATAACGTCAAGTGCATTTTAAGATTTGGATTGTTTGGAAAATAATCTGAAAAATACAGTCCTACATTTACTCTTTGGTCGGTTGGGCGGGGTATCCATCCGGGTGTTACTTGAATGCTGTCTGTGGGTACATTATTAACTGTATAGCCCGGAATTATGGTATCGCCCTCGTTATTTAAATAAATGTAATACGCATCATCGAGTAAATTTTCTTTGGTTTGCATTACCGAAACACTTATCCACGATTCTGTTCCTTCTACAAATTCTCCGTTTACCTTCAAGTCTATTCCGGTGGCATAAGCTACTGCATTATTTGTTCCGTAGTATCTGATGCGCACGTTATCCACTTCATATGGAATAACATTATCCATATATTTGTAATACAATTCGCCAATAAATTTAAATGGTCTTCCCCAAGCTTCAAATTCATAATCTCCACCCAAAATAAAATGGATGGAACGTTGCGCTTTTATATTCAAATTCGTATTACCATTGAAATCTCTAAATTCTTTGTAAAACGGCGGTTGATAATAAACTCCCGAAGCAAACCGAAACATTACATTTCGTTTCCAATTGGGCAACATACTCACCATTGCTCTTGGGCTAATCAGCAGCTGATTGTTTAATGTCCAATAATTGAACCGCACGCCACCGTTAAATGTATATTCCACAGAATCTCTTTGCCAAACATATTCTCTTTGAAAATATCCGGTGTATCTGAACGAAGTGACAGTAGCTCGAGTTCTGAAGGTTTGATAAAGATTTAAATACTGATATGGCTGAGCAGAAGGATTGGTATATCCTACCGAATCTTGTGGATGAGGAATGGAATATCCGGCAGAATCTATCATATCCCATTGATTGATTTTATCTTGTATATATTCACTTTGTGCCAATACGCCCCACCACGTTGATTTTTTCTTTCCCAGTTTTTCTCCACGATGCTGAAGGTTGATGACGGTAGCATCCAAATAATTTCTTCCGTGATTGAGAAAAAGCCCGATTCCCCGGTTAAATTTTACATCGCCAAAATTATCTTTACTTAAATCTCGTTCCAATTCATCTATACGGTAACCGCCATAAATATCAAATGTTTCATCTTCGAGCGATTTATAGGCAGAAGTGATAAAACTGAGTTTAATATTTTGGCGCGGTCTATATGTACTCGAAAAAGCACCAAAATAAGTATTGAATTTATCAATTTCTTGACCTTCAAAAGCAATGGTCAGTTTTAGCGCTTGGTTGATGGTTCCAAATTCGGTTTCGCGGGTTTGCGGAATAAATTTGTAGCTGTTTCGTGCTATATTGCCTAAAAAAGCTATTTCCAATTTGTCGGAAATATCATAAGTCAAATAGGTTTGAATATCGGTAAAATTGGGTCTGTAACTACCTTTGGTGTTTAAGCTGCTCAACACATACTGATTGGATTTATAGCGAATGCCCGTATTATAAGTAAACCGGTAATTATCGCTTGATCCGGCCAAATATACATCGGCACCTTGCAAACTGAGTGATACGCTTCCTTCGTTGTCAATAGGGTCGTTGTATGTAACATCCAATACCGATGACATTTTATCGCCATATTTAGCTTCGAAACCACCGGCAGAAAAGAAAACCGACTTTACCATTTTTCCGTTGATAAAACTCAGTCCTTCTTGCTGTCCCGAACGGATTAAAAACGGTCGGTAAATCTGTATATCATTTACATAAACCAAATTTTCATCAAAATTTCCTCCTCTTACTGAATATTGCGAACTTAACTCGTTGTTTGAGCTTACGCCGGGATAGGTTTTCAGTATTGTTTCGAATTGTCCACCGGGATTTGGAATTTCAACGGCAATTTTGGGGTCGAGGCGTTGCATATTGGTTGATCGCCTTTCGAGATTTTCTTCAAAAACAAAATCTTTAAAATTGATAATGTTTTTTTGTACTTTTTTGTTGAGCAACAATATTTGTCCGGGTTTTAGTGAAACCGTAACCGAAAAAGGAACGTAATTTACGTGGGTAAAAACAAGCGTAAAAACTTTATTAGCCGGCAAGGTCATACTGAAAGAACCGTCTTCTTTGGTTTTGATTATTTTATCGGGTAATTCTTTAATGGTAATGTGCATATCTTGCACCGGCTCACCGTCTTCATTGGTAATTGTTCCTTTTATCATTCCGGCAGTTTGCGCCATCAACCAAACCGGAAAAAATAAAAACAGTAATATGTTTAAATGCCTTTTATCCATTTAAGTTTTCAAAAGTAGAAAATTAGATTCATATATCTGCTTATTATCGGATGCGGATGTGATTTATTGCCCAAATAACAAAAAAAGCGGATAAAAATATCCGCCTTTCTATTTTGTAGTTGTTGATTTAATTAAAATCCTACCAATTTTATTCCGGCACTTACTGGATACACAACAGGGCCTTTATTGTTTTGAAATAAGGTGGTAAATCCGTATGTGGCAAAAAATTGCACTTTTCCGTAACCGATTTGCACTAATGCACTTGCTTGAAACGGATTAAGGTTGTAATCGGTTTTGTCTTTTTCTTTTTTCTTGTTGCCGTTTTGGTCGTACACATATTTCATTTTTGAATGGATGTTGTAACCAAGCAGTCCGCCAATAGCAAAATGAAACGATTTTTTTGCTTCTTGTCCGGTATTAAATTCAAGCAATAACGGCGCAGTAATGTAAACAGCTTTAAAGCGGTTTTTGCTGTAATTTCTTACGGTATCGGCTATGCCAAATGTGTAAAATTGATTGTATTCAGTTGTGGTATCGTTTACAAACTTTCCGCCTTCGGGCGTTAGGCGAACATTGTTTTTCAATTCGTAATTATTAAACTGAAAACCCAATCCGGTTAATATGCCCACATTGTGTTTGTATATTTTTATAAAATGCTCGGCAAAATTCAAGTTAAACTGCCACGAATGCCTGTAATCAAGCTCCATAAAAGAGGTAAGCTGTTTGGGATGATTTACTGTTTCGGCATTATTTAAATCAAAACCATTGGCACTGTTCAACAATCCGTTTATACCAATTTCCATCCCTGCCCAATGTTTGTAGCGTTTTTTGGGTTCTTCGGGCAAAGAATCAGTTGCGTTTGTCAACGTATCGTTGTTTTCGTCTTGGCTGACAACAATTATTTTTGTTTTTTTTAAGTTGATAAATGTTGAATCGTTTTTGGCATCGTTTTGTGCCATTACCATTGTACTTATCAAACTTAGTGCAATTAAACTTAACTTTTTCATTGTTTCGAGTTTTTAATGATTTACTGTAAGACGGCTAACTGCTTTTTTTGTTACAATTAGTTCAATACTTTTTTTCTTTTTATTGAAAAATTGCCCCATTGAAAGCTGATAATTTGTGTATTGTTCTGTTTTTCAACATCTAATTGGGCTGGAATAATTTTTTCGGTTACCAAAGCAAGGGTTTCATCATTAAATTCGGTTTGTTCTTTGTCCAGTACATTTTTATGAAAAGCATATGCAATGTATTCATTTAGTGAAAACTTGTTTGGATAATCCCGGTTTGAATTTGTTTTTTGGGGTAATTGTTGATACGCCATTTGTGGTGCTTCAACTTCGTATTTAAATGATGCTTTGCGAGGTGTCAGTTTTTCAAACTTTGTTTTATCTTTTACAGCATTTTCATTTTGATGCAAACCATTTGACTTTATTTGCTTATTGATATTTTTCTTACGTTTTGTCTGCGTTAATGCTGTGTTATCTTTTATTTTAAAAGCAAGTTTTTGTGGTTCGGATATTTTTAAATTCAAAGCATATCTACCGGGTTTATAGCATTGAGTTGGAGTAAAAACAAATTTAGCCGAGAAGATTATCAGTAACGCTACAACAGCGGCAGCTGCGTATTGCATCCACATTGGCAACACAGTAGCTTTCTTTTTTAAACGGTCTTTATTTTTAAATTGTATTGAAAGATTGGGTGTTGCTTTGGTTAGTTTATAATATTCCCAATCTTTAGCAAGCAAAGGATTTTTTTCTATCAATAGATTAACCTTGCCTTGTTCCTGAAGGTTTAAATAATTTTCCAGTTTTTTAATCAGTAAATCTTCTGCTTCTTGGGGCAATTTTAAGTTTTGTTTATCAATTGTTGATGTCTCGGGTGTTAAAGTTGCTGACGTCCAATCTTCGGGAGTAAAGTCATCTTCAAACAAATGCGGATTTTCTTGCATAAATTTTTCAAATGCAAGACGGTCTTTATACGAAAGTGTGCCTTCAAGATAATCAACATACCAAGCTTCGTAATTATATGTAGTAATTTTACTCATATCAATAAATCAATGCTCACCAGCATTTGTTTTAATTTTTTTCGTGCTCTAAAAATATATACCTTCACTTGATCTTCGGACAGTTGGGTAATTTGTGCTATTTCTTTGTATGAATAACCTTCGTAATCGCGCAATAAAATCACGGTCTTTTGTATTTCGGGCAATTGGTCAAGCGCTTTATCAAGAATTTCCTTTACATCGTGTGCTCCGGGTTGGTAAGTTTGCGATTGAAAAATACGTTCATCATCACTGTAAACGGGTTTATTCTTTCGGAAATAATCGATTATGATATGATGTGCCGTGGTAAAAAGATACGATTTTACTTTTTGTTCATTTACAGAATCTTTTTTTAGCCACAGTTTTTCAAAACACGACTGCACCACATCTTGCGCCGATGCCTCGTCGTTAAGCATTTTCAATGCAAAACGAAACAAATTATCGGCGTATAAATCAACCGCTTTATTGTATGCTCCGGTGTTCATTCTTGCATGTAAGACGACTAAGTCTTTATTTTGTTACAAGGTGGGTATTTTTTTCAATTTAGTAAAAATTCACATTAAGTATTGCACTATTCACCATAAAAGCAAAAATTAAAGGTAAAACATTTTGTTTGTCATAATAATCTTCGCAAATTTGACAAAGAAATGAGTTTATCCGTAAGAAAATACCAACCTTTATTATTCAGCACTTTAAGCGGATTATTATTAGGGTTCTCTTGGCCCGAAATAGGCAATTTTCCTTGGCTGATGTTTTTTGCTTTCATTCCGTTATTATTGCTCGAATATGAAATGCGTAATTTAAAAATAAAGCGCTTTTCGACTAAGATTTTTTTACACGCCTGGTGGGCATTTTTCTTATTTAATTTAATCACAACTTGGTGGATATATTTTGCCAGTGGTGCAGGAATGGTTTTGGCTGTTGTTCTGAACAGTTTAATTATGGCATTAGTATTTTGGCTTTATCATAAAACGGCATTGCACTTGGGTGAATACAAAGCATTATACTCGCTGTTTTTTTATTGGTTGGGGTTTGAATGGGTACATTATCATTGGGAACTTTCGTGGCCTTGGCTATCTTTTGGAAATGTTTTTGCCAACAGTGAAAACATTATTCAATGGTACGAATATACCGGCGTTTTGGGTGGCAGTTTATGGATTGTTGCAGTAAATGTATTTTTATTTGTTTTGCTGAAAAGGATTATTTATCAAAAACAAAAAGTTACGCAAAACATCCCCCTTTTATTGTTAATTCTAACCACTTTTATTGCGCCTATTATTATATCTTTTTCAATAAAAAAGCCCGATTTATCTAAAAATGAAAAAATTGAGGTGGTTATAGTTCAACCTAACATTGACCCCTACAATGAAAAATTCGGCGGACTTACCGATGTTGAACAAGCCCAAGAAATTATCCGCCTTGCCCAAACAAAACTTACGCCCGAAACGGAATTTATTATTGCACCCGAAACGGCTTTGCCTCGCGGATACAACGAAGAACACATAACGGATTATGAAGCCATCAACATCCTAAAAGAGTTTGTCAACAGCCATCCCAAAATTTCTTTTTTGATTGGTATTTCATCCTACAAATTTTACGAGCCGTTTGAAGAAATACCAGAAACCGCCCGCCAAACGCCCGACGGAGATTATTATGATTCTTTTAATACCGCTATGTTGTTGAACAAAAACGGCATTCAGTTGTATCATAAATCTAAACTTGTATTGGGTGTAGAACGATTGCCTTTCAGTTGGATATTAAAACCATTGGAAAACTTGGCTATTGATTTAGGCGGAACAACAGGAACATTAGGTGTATCGGAACATCCATATATATTTACAGAAAATAAAACTTACCTTACTCCTCCCGACACAAACAAAGCCGCATTTGGTCCGGTAATATGCTATGAGTCGGTGTATGGGGAATACTTTTCGGAATTTGCCAAACGTGGTGCCAATGTAATGGCAATTATTACCAACGACGGCTGGTGGGACGACACACCGGGATACAAACAACATTTGGCTTATGCCAAACTACGAGCTATTGAAACACGCCGATACATTGCCCGAAGTGCCAACACGGGAATAAGTGCCATCATCACTCCTTCGGGAAAAGTAGAGCAACCTACCGGTTGGTGGGTAAAAGCTGCCATTAGAGGTAATTTATACCTTAACAACAGACCAACTTTTTATATTATTTATGGCGATATTATTGGGCGACTGGCGGCTTTTTTGGCATCCATAATGATTGCTTATGTTATTGCCCGTAAACTCAACACAACACAACAACGACTTAAAATGGAACGATAATGAAAAATATTTTTATTTTACTGATTTGCATATTCAATTTTTCTGTTCTTTTTTCACAAAAAGATACTGTTTTGTTACAAAACGGTCGCGAATTGATTGGTCATTTTATTCAGGATGAAGTTTATGATATTGAATTCAAACATTTTACCAAAAAAGGTTATGAAACCATTAAAATTGACAAATACCGTATTTTTTCGCTAATTGACAGCACAGGAAAAGAAAAATTATATTACAAATACGATACAACTATTGGAAATTATTTGCCCGAAAAAAGAATGCGTATGTATGTATATGGCGAGCGAGATGCGGTTTACGGTTTTAAAACCCCTTTTACCAATACCACAGGATTGGCTTTGGGCGGAGCGTCGGGATATTTAATGATAAAAGATAAAAATTTCGTTTTTATTGCAACGCCTTTGTTATACACCGTGGGTAACTTGTTTTTTTCTACTAGGGTAAGAAAAAATTCTGTAAGGCATTTACAATATATTAAAGATGATGATTACTTATCCGGATACGACCGTGTTGCCCGTGGCAAAAGAGTAAACAATGCACTGAAATATTCACTTGGCGGAATGGTTTTGGGTATTGTTGCCGGATTGGTTACCAATTAAAATATGAAAGCCCAAAAGTTTATTGTTTACTCCAATATTTGGGTAAGTCTGGGCGCAAGTGCATTTACAGCATTTGCTTATGTTGCGTATAATCTGGAACCAAATCTCTACTATTTATTGTTCATTTTTTCGTCAACCTTATCAGTTTATACTTTTCACCGGATTATTCGATTTTATGACCAAAAACCTGAAAACAATACTCTTTCCGAAAGGCATTTATGGATAATTGCCCATAAAAAAAGCTTGCTTGCATTATTTGTATTATCAACAATATTGTCGGGGTATTCCTTATTGCATTTACCTGCTTACCGTTTGGCAAAATTGCTTTTGCCTGCTGTTTTGCCTGTTTTATTGTACATTTTACCTTCAAATAAATTCTTTAAGGGGTTGCGCCATATTCCTTTCCTTAAAGTTCCGGTTGTTGGATTTATTTGGATGTTTCTTTGCGGATATATCCCATTAGAATTAGAACAAATTGATTACACGTGGCATTTTTTGGTCGCACAAATGTTATTTATTATTGCCATTACTTTGCCTTTTGAAATTAGGGATATAAAAGTGGATACTACTGAAAATGTTAAAAGTTTTGCTACGGCTCTGGGTATTAAAAACACACAAAAACTCGCCTTACTGTTGGTAATCGCTTCTTATTTTTTGATTTGGGCAGATACTTCCATAACAATAACCGCTTTGGCATCGTGGACACTTACAGTTTTGATTTGCTTACCATTAATTTTAAACAGCAAAGAGGATAAGCCCGAATTGTATTTTTCGGGATTGGTTGAATCTGCTTTATTTTACCCCATCTTTTTTTACTTGATTTTGCGTTTAATATTGTCGTAAATGCTATTCGGCTTTGGCTTTTTTCAAATTTACATTGAATCCCAAACCAAAAGAAAAACGGAATTCATCCAATCCTATAGAAGGCGCATTCGACAAATATCGTCCTTTTATATATTTAAGCTCCAAAAATGCGTGAAACCATTTTTTGGCAAAAAGGTTTACGCCTGTACCTACTGCAAAAACAGGATTGGTAGTCAAAGTGTATTTTTGTAAATATTTTTCATCTATAACTACATCCAAAACCGGTCCTGCATATTTTGCTTTTGCAAATGCAGCGCCAATTTGAAAACTTCCGTAAAAATCTATGGAATTATCCGGTAAAAAATGATAGGCAAAGCCCGAAAACAGTTGGTGATTGGTTTCAAAAGTCGGATTTGAGGTTTCATTGATAAAAAAATAACCGTCGTTTCTAAAAGAGATTTTATTATCGATATAATATTCCGACAATCCTTGAAGATAAATTGGATTAGATTGAGCATCAAACAGGCATCCTGTTGCGAATGAAGCACTGAACCGCAAAGTGTGTGAATAAGTAAACTTGTTTTGCGCAGGTAATTGGCAAAACATCATGATTGTCAAAACGAATAAAGCATATTTTCTTACCATAATTCGGCGATTTTTACATTAAAAGCAAAAGTGAGCAATAAATGTCCTTCGAGCGAACTGTTGTTGTGTTCTTCAATAGCTAAGTATTCATTCGTATCAAACTTTTCTTTGTGAACGTGAATATCTTTTCCTAAATGAAGCATATATTGTGCATGAAATGTAAAGTTGACTATTTGAGATAAATTCCATTGCATACCTCCACCGGCTTGCACTGCAGAACTCCAACGTTCTTTTGATTGTTGTTCGAGCGGAATGTATGGCGAGGCAAAAGTGGTAATGCGCGTATAATCAAAACAATGACCGGCAAGTATATACGGTTGCCATTTTTTTTGTGCCTTTAAATAAAATACTACCGACCAACCAATGTGTGCATCGGTTCGTTTGCCTAAATCATCAAGATTTTCGGTAAAATAATCGGCAAACCAATCGGTATTGAGTTGATTGTCCAAGAGCAATCGAAACTGACCTCCAACACCCGAACCGAAATTGCCTGTAGAGTTGAACATACTTTGTGTACTTCGCAAACCTAATTGCAGTGCTCCTCCATTTTTACCTTCATTGATTTGTTCTTGCGCAAATAATGGAGTAAACATAAAATTAAACATCAGCAACGCTAATAAAAGAGGATATACTTTAAAACGATTCATGATAAAATATTTCATTAAAACTGTGAATTTAAGTTATTTATTGCAAAAACATGATAGAAAAATCAGTAAAGGAGTGTAATGCGTCCATTATATTCAAACGGGTCTCCGTAAATAGATGTAATTTTAAAATTGTAGATATACACACCTGTAGGACAAAGTTTTCCGTGTTTATCTTTTCCGTTCCAACCTTTTGTATTTTCGTTGGAATAAAATAATTCGTGTCCCCAACGGTCATATATGGTTAATTCAAAACTCAACGGGTCGTATAATCCGGCAACAGGTATAAAAACCCTGTTTTCATCAACTTCGGAAAAGGGATTAAATGCATTGGGAATATATACAATCGGGTCTAAATCTACACAAACTTTATTTGACAAACTGTACGCCATTCCGGCAACTCCGTAATGATCGGTTGTGGTTTCTTCTGCTTCTATGTAATAGCAAAATTTACCATTTCCATCCAGTAAATCCGAAACATCATCTACGTAAGTGTAAACGGTATCGTCTGCCGGTTGCTGATTAACAAAAATTCTGTCAACCAATTGATAATAACCATTAGGCGAATCTTGTGCCCGGTAAATGTTATATTGGTTTACACCACCTTTCCAATTGCGGTAATTATTCCACGTAAGTGTATTTTGCAACAGCAAATTATCTTTTTCTATTTTGAGTAATATATTTGTTCCCAGATTGGATTTTTTTGAAAATTTACCGCACGAATCTTCTGCCCAAATTTCATATTTATATTTTTCTTCGGCGGGCTTAGCCGTTACATCATATACCGTTACTTGACTTGCCGGCGAATAAAGCACTTCTTGAATGTCGGTAAATACATGAGATTCGGCATACGCTCTTTTGATATAATACTTTTTGGTTCCGGCTGTTAAATCGGGAATAAAAGTAATGGTTATGGTTGAACTGTCTTTTACCGAAACGGTGTATAAATCGAGAAATTGAACCGGATTAAGTAAGTCAATTGTAATTGTGAAAATTGTAGAACTTGCCGTAAATGGTCCGGCACCGCCGTTTTCTACCACTCTGATGTAATAAACATTTACCGTATTATCACCTACAGGTTTGTGTTGAAAAACAGTATCGGTAGTGCTGCCCAAGTAAGCAAATGGGTTGCCGTTTTGCGATACATAAACTTGATACAAGACATTTGTTCCCGAATTGAACCATTTATAAGCATTCCATATTAAATTGACAGCAGTGTCGCACTTATCCAACGTTCCTTGCAACAACATAGAACGATGATAATCCAAGATGGTAAACATTTGATTATTACAACAATCTTTTACGCCTATGGCATACGCTTCCACCTGGTTTGAAGCATTGTTTCCGGTAATATTGTAAATATAATTTCCGGAGGCATTTGCCGGTACAGAATCGATAATATCATTACTGCCTGTAATAGGATTTTTGTAAAAAATATAATACCAACAGGCATCGCCGGCAGGATTTTCTTGCCAACCGATAATTAAATCGCCGGTAAGCGGGTCGTAGCTTAAACTGTCTACTAATTGCGGGTCAGGTGGTGTTTGGTCATTGCCGCATTGTGCCAATGCATTTTTCTGCCCAAACAAAAGGGTTAAAGCAACTGCTATTTGTAAAATTATTTTCATTTACAACCAATAGACGTATAAAAATAAAAAATGTTGTCTGAGCGCATAATTATTTAAAATTCGCAACCGTTACTTCTACCCAATCTTCTTTTGAAGAAAAATATTTTCCGGCAGTTTCCAAAATGTCTTTTGCAGTAATGCGATTGATTTTATTTATATACTCTTGAAAGAAATTTTCGGGCAAATTATTTTCGTTGAGCAGTTTAAAATTTTCCATTTGTTCAAATGCGCCATCACACGATTTCAGGAATTTTCCTAAAATATATGTTTTTACTTTTTGGAGTTCCTCGTCAGGAATTTCTTCGGCGGTTAAACGATTGATTTCTTTGTAAATCTCCTCTAATGCTTGCGGCAATACATCGTTTTTTACTTCTGTTCCGATTACCATAAAAGAAGCAAACAAATTGTTTTGATACGAAGAATAAATGCCATAGGTGAATCCTTTTTCTTCGCGGATGTTTTTCATTAATCTCGACCCGAAATAGCCGCCCAAAACCATACTGAAAAATTGTAAATTCACATAATCTTCGTGTGTTCTTCCGGGAAGAATTTTCCCCATTCGGATTGCGGCTTGCAAAGCATCGGGCTTGCCAATTTTTAATACTTCCTTATTTGATTTATCTATTCTTTTAATTTCAGGGTAAGCATCAAAAGAAGGTAATTCCAACACCGAAAAAGAATTAAGAATTTTCTCTTTTACTTTATCGGTAATCATTCCCGAAACATACACATTGATATTTTCATTCAAATAATAAGTTTCGTAAAAGTCTTTCAAATCTTTTACCGTAATGGTATCAAAGTCTTGTTCTTCGGCAAGTCTTCCGTAGGGATGATTTTGAAAGAGTGCTTTTTGAAAATGTTTGGACGCCAAATAAGCTACTTTTTCCTGATTGACCAAGTAGTTGTTTTTTTCAATGGCTTGTAATTTTTTTAATTCTTCAGGCGGAAAAACACTTGTAGCATACATTTCTATCAACACGGGCAACATTTCGTTCAAGGCTTCGTGCGTGGTGTATAACGTTATATTTGCTTTATCTTTGTCTGTTGATGTTTCGATAAAACTTCCACTATAATCAATTTTTAAAGCTAATTTTTGAGCATCGTACGAAATAGTGCCTTTCTTGAGCATTTTATTAGTGAACGATGCCTGTAAAACTCGCTGTTGCCATACACTTCCGCCCTTTACCACCATTTCTATTTTTAAAACATCCACATCCAATCCCGACATAAAATAAAAGTGCATACCATTTACCGTTTCTTTTTCGGGATGTAAAAAGGTAATTTCATCTATGGGTTTTATTTCAGGCGCAATTGTTCTGTCCATCATTATTGATTTTTTGCTTTGTAAATTAAAGTTGATGAATTTTCGGGTTTAAAGATTTTTATGGCTTGTTTTCGGATATCTTCTGCCGTAACATTTTTATACAGTTCAATTTCTGTATTTATTTTGTTGGCATCGCCCAAACTTTCGTTTATAGCCAAAGCCATTGCTTTGTTCAATATGTGTATTTCGCCAAATTTTTGCAACGAAATGATTTTATTTTTTACTTTTTGTAATTCATCGTTGCTTACCAAGTTTTCGCGCAAATCATTCAATTCGTTATCAATAGCTTGTTCGGCTTGTTCAAAAGTGACACCATTATTGAGTTTTCCGCTTATAACAAATAATCCGGGGTCAAAACTTCCGGTAACATAGGCAGACAACTCGTTAAAAAGTCTCTTTTCGTAAACCAAGCGTTGTTTTAAACGAGAAGATTCGCCGTGAGATAAAATATCGGATAATAAATCGGTTGCTTGGTAACCTTTATCATTTTTTCCTTCCATATGATAAACCCGATAAAACGCATTGAGCGGAACATCTCTTTCAACGGTATTTCGGCGTGGCTCGGTTTGCTCCGGTTCTTGAGGGTAAACTTGAGGTACTGGTTCTCCTTTCGGTATATCAGCATACCATTTATTGACTAATTCTTTTACTTGTGGCAAGGTTAAATTCCCGGCAATGCAAAGAATTGCATTGTTTGGACGGTAAAATTTGTAAAAAAATGCTTTTACATCTTCCATCGTAGCATTTTCGATGTGTGAAATATCTTTTCCAATGGTTGGCCACTGATACGGATGCACCTTGTAAGCCATTTGACGTAAAATATGCCATATATCGCCGTAAGGTTGATTTAAATAATTTTGCTTAAACTCCTCAATCACCACTTTACGCTGTACTTCCAAACTTTCGGGCGTAAAAGCCAATTCAAGCATTCTGTCCGATTCCAACCACAAAGCTGTTTCTATATTTTGTTTGGGCAATGTAATGTAATAATTGGTAATGTCATTATTGGTAAAAGCATTATTTTCACCACCTACTGCTTGTAATGGCGTATCAAAATCGGGTATGTGTTTTGAGCCTCCAAACATTAGATGCTCGAACAAATGGGCAAATCCTGTTTTATTTGGATTTTCGTCTCTGGCGCCAACCTTATACAATGTATTTACCGCTACCAGCGGTGTAGATTTATCTTGATGAAACAATACGGTTAAGCCGTTTTCGAGCGTGAATTTTTCAAATGTTATCATATTTAAAATTCAAATTTTGATGATGATGAACAAATTTCTTTTTTTGCTTCCTTATATTCGGCAATCATCTCCTGCACCACTTGTCCTGCAGGCTTTATTTCATCAATTATTCCCGAAATTTGACCAATTTCCAATTCACCTTCTTCCAAATCACCTTCAAACATACCTTTTTTGGCTCTTCCCCTTCCCAGCAGTTCTTTCAATTCTTCAACCGTAGCGCAGTTTTCGTATGCTTTTTGAACTTTAAAATAAAATGGGTTTTCTAATAATCGAACAGGGGTAATTTCTTTTAATGTTAAATGGGTTTTACCTTCGGTGGCTTTCACAATTTCTTTTTTAAAGTTTTCGTGTGCCGAAGATTCTTGCGTTGCGGCAAAACGACTACCAACCTGTACTCCGTCAGCACCCAAAACCATTGTGGCAAACATTCCTCTACCCGTTCCTATCCCTCCGGCGGCTATCAATGGTATCTGAATGGCTTTTCTGACCATGGGAATAAGTGTCAATGTTGTTGTTTCTTCTCTACCATTGTGCCCTCCCGCTTCAAAACCTTCTGCAACAACAGCATCCACTCCTGCCTCTTGTGCTTTTAGTGCAAATTTCACACTTGACACTACATGCGTTACTTTTATTCCGTTTTCTTGCAAATGTTTTGTCCAAGTTTTAGGGTTTCCGGCAGAGGTGAATACAATTTTCACTCCTTCTTCAACAATAATTTTCATAATTTCCTCAATTTGAGGATATAACATCGGAACATTTACACCAAAAGGTTTATCAGTGGCTTTTTTGCACTTTTGAATATGTTCACGTAAAACCTCAGGATACATAGAGCCCGCACCAATCAACCCTAGTCCGCCGGCATTGCTAACAGCAGCAGCCAATTTCCAACCACTGCACCAAATCATTCCTCCTTGAATTATCGGATATTGAATATTGAATAGTTTTGTTATTTTATTAGCCATAATTGACACTTTATACTATGATTTACGTAAGCGAAAATACGAAGGAATAACAATTTTACACCGAATAATTATAATAATTATTTTGTGATAATTTAAAGTTTGATATATTTGTATTATGCGAAAGATTTTTACATATTTGATTTTCACATTTTTAAGCGTATCTGCTTACTCTCAATATTACATGGATTGGGGGTTTAAGTTAGGGGCTTCAAATTATTTGGGAGACATTGGCGGTTTGGAAAAAACACGCCGTGATTTTGTTTTGGATATGCGTTTACAACATACGCGTTGGAATTTTGGCGCTTTTTTCCGTTACAAACTATCCTCGCAAATAGCTACAAAAATAAATTTAGAATATTTACGAATTGAAGCATATGATGCCAATTCTACCAATCCGGGACGTCGTGCCCGAAACCTTGATTTCAGAAACGACATGTTTGAATTGACAAACACCTGGGAATTATACATTTATAAAGTAAATGACGTAGGACGTACCGGAAGATACCGAACCGATTTTCAATTATACCTTTTTGCCGGATTCGGTGCTTTGTACCACAACCCAAAAGGTCAATTAAATGGAGCTTGGTACGCACTTCAACCTTTAAGAACCGAAGGTCAAGAAAAACCATACAGCAAATTTCAATTCATTATACCGGCAGGATTAGGTTTTTACTATTCTATCAACAGAAAATATCGTATCGGTATGGAATTAGGTTGGCGAACCACCTTTACCGATTACCTGGATGACATCAGTACCACTTACGTAGACCCCGCCGATCTTGACAGTGATTTAGCAAGATCTTTAGCTAATAAAACTACACCTCAATTACTTAATCAAATAAATAAAGAAAATAATATTGATGGAGTACAAGGTAAAGAAATATTAATGGATGCATTTCAAGAAGGAGGAAAGCGCGGAGACCCAACTCATAATGACAGTTACTTAACCGCTGATATTACTTTCAGTTTTATGATTAGAGGTAAAAGTAGTTTCTACAGAGCTAAACACAGCTTTGTATTGGGTAGAAAGAAAAGAAGAAGACGTCGTTCGAGAGCGAAATTCTAACGAACAAAAGCATATTATTATCTTAAGCACAGTTTACGCTGTGCTTTTTTTATTTATATTGATTGCAAGTGTATCTTTGCACAAAACTTATAGATGATGAGTAACGAAACAAAACCTGCCCCACATATTATTTATGCTGAAATGACACCAAATCCGACGGTGATGAAATTTTGTTCTAACAGGTTGTTGGTAACCAATGGTAAAACCTATGAAATTGATGCCACTCAACGTATTGGCAGCCAATCGCCTTTGGCTGAACAATTATTTCAATTCCCTTTTATCAATAGTGTTTTTATTGCCGAAAATTTTGTTTCTGTTACCATTAACGAATCTGTTGATTGGAATGATGTAACTTACGAACTTCGTCAATTTATTGCCGAATATCTTAACAACGGTGGCGAAGTTATTCGCGAAAAGAATGAGGTTAAGCAAGATGATAAATCGGAAACCCCATCAACTTCCGGTGATGCAAATCATACGTTATCGGAAAGCGAACAAAAAATTGTAGCATTATTGGATGAATACGTTCGTCCTGCGGTTCAACAAGATGGTGGAGCTATTGATTTTCATTCATTTGAAGACGGTATTGTAAAAGTTGTTTTAAAAGGTTCTTGTAGTGGTTGTCCTTCTTCAATCATTACTTTGAAAAACGGGATTGAACAATTGCTGAAAAGTATGATGCCCGAAGTAAAATCGGTTGAAGCATTGGAAGAATAAACTAATAAGGGTCAACATCAATAACTACCCGGCAACTTTTATATCTGCTGTAAATTGCAAATCGGTTGATGACATCACTTATGATTGCTTTCACTTTTGGGGCAGAAGCTGTGCGCTCCATTTTTATCATAATATCTTTGACATAATAATTTCGCACTCTTGAAATAAGCGGAAAATCGGGACCGACAATTCGTTTTTCTCCCAATACTTTTCTTAAATCTTTGGCTAATTCTATTGCTCCTTCATTGAGCATCTCTTTCTCTTTATGTTTAAGCGTAATTTTAATCAACCGGTAATATGGCGGATAAAGGAAACTCTTTCGCTCAGACAATTCAAAGGCAGCCATTTCCTCATACTTGTAATACATCACTTTTTGAATAATATCGTGATAAGGGTTTAATGTTTGAATAACCACTTTTCCGCGTTTATGCTTCCGCCCTGCTCTACCGGCAACTTGCACCATTAGTTGAAAAGCCCGTTCTGACGCTCTAAAATCCGGAAAATTCAGCATACTGTCTGCATCCATAATTCCAACCAGTCCTACATTTTCAAAATCCAACCCTTTGGTTACCATTTGCGTACCTACAAGCACCTGAACAGCATTTTCTTCAAATTGTTGAATAATTTTTGCGTAAGCTGTTTTTGTTTTGGTGGTATCCAAATCCATACGGGCAATGCGTATATCGGGATACATAATTTGCAGTTCGTCTTCGAGTTTTTCGGTTCCAAACCCTTTAAAAATCATTCGGTTACTGCCACAATTGGCACATTGTTGCGGCAAAGGGTGTGACGCCGAGCAATAATGACAAACCAATTGCTGACGGTATTTATGATACGTAAGTGATACATCGCAATTGTTGCACTGAGGAACATAGCCACAATCTTCGCATATTAAAAATGGGGCGAAACCGCGGCGGTTTTGAAATAATATGACTTGTTCGCCATTGTTTATTGTTTCTTCAAACTGCTGTAATAAAAAAGATGAAAATTCGGATTTCATTTTTTTCTTTTTGATTTCCGACTTTATATCGGCAACCAAAATTTCAGGCATTTGGATTCCTCCAAAACGTTTTAATAATTTCACTAAATGATATTTTCCCGTTTGGGCATTATACCAACTTTCCAATGCCGGTGTAGCACTGCCAAGCAAAATATTTGCTTTGTGCATTTTTGCCAATACAATGGCTGTATCTCTGGCATTGTAACGGGGCGCAGGGTCGAATTGCTTAAACGAGTTTTCGTGTTCTTCATCTACTATTACAAGACCTAAATCTTTATAAGGCAAAAATAAAGCCGAACGAGCTCCAAGAATAATTTGAAATTTTGATGTAATATTGGGTTTAAAGTGCAAAACTTCATTCCAAATTTCTACCCTTTCATTTTCATTAAATTTTGAATGATATACACCGATTTTATCTCCGAATATCTTTTGCAATCGCGAAATAAGTTGAGTAGTCAGAGCAATTTCGGGCAATAAATACAATACCTGTTTGCCTTGTTTAACAACCTCTTCAATCAGTTCTATATAAATTTCGGTTTTACCACTTCCGGTTACACCGTAAAGCAAAGCCGGTTTATTTTGAGAAAATCCTTCTTTTACTTCTGCTAATGCTTTATTTTGTTCTTCGCTAAGCGGAAATTTAGCTTTAATTTCTTTATCGTATGCCGATAAGCGCCCAACCTCAACCTCATACAATGTAAAAACACCCTTTTTTACCATTTGTTTTATTACGGCAGATGTAGTGCCTGTTTTATTTTGCAAATGCAATTTGTTTACGGCTTTTTCCCGTCCTTGCAATCTGCCGGACATTTGTAAGTAAGCAATAAAAACTTCTAATTGTTTAGGTGCTTTTTGCAATTTATCCATCCAAAATTTTAAATCTTCTTCGGATTTAATTTCTTCGGATAATTTTACAAAAGTTTGATACCTGGGTTTGTATTTCCGGTGAATTTCTTCTTCGGTAACAATAATTTTTTTTTCAACCAGCGATTTTATAAAGCGTTGCACATGTTTTACCGATAAAATTTTGGCTATTTCTTCCAACGAAAGTTTACCTCTTATCTGCAATGCTTCAACAATCATGTATTCATTATCCGAAAGAATGGAAACATCATTATTCCACTCAGGGTTGAGTAATACCACTGTTTCCGAAGCCAGTTTCAATGCCGATGGTAAAGCGGCTTTCATCACATCTCCTTCGCTGCATAAATAGTAATGGGCTATCCATTGCCATAATTCAAAGTTTTTGGCATGAACAATAGGTGTTTCGTCAATGATACTGTCAATATACTTTGCTTCGTATTGCGGTGGTGTTGTATGTATATTTTTAATGAGTCCGGTATAAAGTTTTGCTCCTCTGCCAAATTGCACAATAACCCGTTTACCAGTTTCCAACTCATCATTCATTTCTTTTGGCACACGATATGTGTAAGTATTTTTTACCGAAAGGGGTAAAATAATATCAACAAAATATGTTTGATTTTCTGGCATTACAATGCTAAAATATCGGCTAACTGTAAGAGTTGTGGATTAATTTCATTATGGTGTTTAATGGCTTTTTCAAAAGGCGTATAAGCAATTTCATTTTTTACCAAACCTACCATAACATTTTGTTTTCCTTCCAACAAGGCATTTACGGCGGCATTTCCTAAGGTTGATGCCAAAACACGGTCATAAGCAGAAGGGCTGCCTCCACGTTGCACATGTCCCAGCACTGTTACACGCATATCATAATAATTGAAGCGTTCTTTTACCTTTGCGGCAACATCATAAGCCCCGCCGGCATCATCTCCTTCGGCAACAATTATTATCATACTGTTTTTATGATGTTCTCTTCCTTGTTCTAATTTTTCAATTAATTGTGGAATGTATGTTTTTGTTTCGGGAATTAAAATGGCTTCTGCACCGGTGGCAATACCACTTCGCAAAGCAATAAACCCGGCATCTCTGCCCATTACTTCTACAAAAAACAAACGATGATGTGAATCAGCCGTATCGCGAATTTTATCAACGGCTTCCACCACAGTATTTAATGCCGTATCATAACCGATACAATTGTCTGTTCCAAACAAATCATTGTCAATGGTTCCGGGTAATCCGATAAAAGGAATTTCATATTCTTGCGAAAAAACCAACGCTCCGGTAAAAGTTCCATCGCCGCCAATTGCCACAACGGCATCAATAGTATGTTTCAGTAAATTTTCAAATGCTTTTTTCCTTCCTTCTTTGGTTCTGAACTCTTGACTGCGAGCACTGCGTAATATTGTTCCGCCACGCTGAATAATATTACTTACCGAATAAGAAGTTAAGGGTTCAAAATGTCCGTCTATCATACCTTGATAACCATCACAAATGCCCATCACTTCAATATCATTGGCCAAAGCTGTTCGTGTAACGGCTCTAATGGCGGCATTCATTCCCGGGCTGTCGCCACCACTGGTAAACACGGCTATTTTCTTTATTTTATTTTTCATAATTTACGGATAAGAAATATAAAGTTAAAACTAATTTTTTAGCTAAAATGATTTGTGTAAAACTATTGTTTTTAGTCTTACATTTGATAATATTTTACTATTTATGAAACAAACGGATGTTTTGATTATCGGTTCGGGAATTGCAGGATTATCGTATGCTCTAAAATTGGCTGAGCATAGCGACAAAACAGATGTTCCGATAAAAATTACACTGCTTACAAAAAAAGAATTAAAAGTTTCCAATACGTCATACGCTCAGGGAGGGATTGCTTCGGTAACCAATCGGATAGATAATTTTGAAAAACATATTGAAGACACGCTTAATGCAGGTGCTTATTTGAATAATCGAAGTGTGGTAGAGATGGTTGTAAAACAAGCGCCGGAAAGAATAAAAGACTTATTGCATTGGGGTACTCGTTTTGATAAAAAAAATCCGAAAGAATTTGATTTGGCAAAAGAAGGCGGACACAGCGAAGCCCGAATTTTACATTACAAAGACCTTACAGGTGCTGAGATTGAACGAGCTTTGACAGAACAAGTTAAAGCGCATCCCAATATTGAAATTTTAGAATATCATTTTGCCTTAGATTTAATTACCGAACACCATTTTGGAAAAAAAATCACGCGCGAAACTCCCGATAAACATTGTTACGGAATTTACGCTCTTAACACACAAAATGGAGAAATTATTACCATTGCCTCGAAAATTACGCTTTTGGCAACCGGCGGAATTGGGCAAGTTTATGAAACAACCACCAATCCCGAAATAGCAACCGGCGATGGTATTGCTATGGCATATCGTGCAAAAGCCATTATTAAAGATATGGAATTTGTCCAATTTCATCCTACGGCATTTTATTCCCCAAAAAAAGAAAACCCTGCTTTTTTGGTATCGGAAGCAGTAAGAGGTTTTGGCGGTATTTTACGCAATCATTCAGGAGAAGATTTTATGTTTCGTTATGATAAACGTGGGTCATTGGCACCACGGGATATTGTAGCAAGAGCCATTGACAATGAGATGAAAAAAAGCGGAAAAAAACACGTATGGCTTGATGTTACGCATACAAATTTGGAAAAGTTTAAAGCGCACTTTCCTACCATTTATGAAAAATGTATTGAAAACGGCATAGACATCGGTAAAGATAATATACCGGTTCGCCCGGCAGCGCATTATTTATGCGGTGGAATATCGGTTGACAAAAACGGGGAAACAACCATTAAGCACCTGCTTGCTTCAGGCGAAACTGCTTGCACAGGATTACACGGAGCAAATCGTTTGGCATCCAACTCTTTGTTAGAAGCTTTGGTTTTTTCGCATCAAGCCTACCTTAAATCGGTAACCGAACTGCCAAAAATTTCATTACGCAACGATTTACCCCATTGGAATGTAGAAGGCACAAAAGATGCCGAAGAAAATGTTTTGATAGAGGAAACAAAAAACGAAATTCAAAGCATTATGAGTAATTATGTAGGAATTGTTCGAACCAATGAACGATTAAATCGTGCTGCCAATCGCTTGAAATTAATTTATGAAGAAAGTGAAGCTCTTTATAAACGTTCAAAAATCAGTCAATCGCTGATAGAATTAAGAAATATGCGCAGTGTGGCTTACTTAATTATTAAACAAGCACAACAACGTAAAGAAAACATCGGATTGCATTACAACAAAGATTTGGAAAATCAATAAGCAATTTTTCTATATCGTTTTCTTCTAAAAAAGTTTTTAGGCATTTTTTCCAATTGTGTTCCACAATATCGAGCCCGCTTTTTCCTTCCTGATTTTGGAACACAACATCCCAATGGTTCATCGCCTCTATCCTGTACAGGAGGTAAATATGAATAATTATTTTGTGGTGATGGCGGAGGTGGTGTTAGTTCTTCCTTATTCGTTGGCGATTTCACATAAATTGTATCACAATTATTTTGTGCCTCCAAATTATTGGTAAAAGCAAATATACAAGCAGCAAATGCACAAAAATATAGCGTAAAACAAACCGAATTATGAGACATAAAGTAAATTATCAAACCTTAGAATATAAACTAAAATCCTTTCATTTTATTGTTTGAGATAAACCTACCTACTCTTCTCCGTTTTAGTTTGATATGGATAAAAGGGAATCTTTTGGAAATATATACTCTTCTACGTCTATGATTCGATTTAAAGGATTTATTTTCAGGAATTTCAGCCGACATTCAGGTAATTTATTCTCATTTTTGATTTCATTCAAAGAAGAAGCCGGTGTGGTTTGCGAGGGTATATGTTGTTCCGTCTTAACCGAATCTTGTGTATTTTGAGCATTTATGTTTTTTCCGGCAAAAAGAAATCCCAACACAGCAGCGGCAGTAAACCATTGCTTTGGAAGTTTTAATGGTATTAAATCAGGTTCTACTTGTTCTGGCAAAAAAGAGCCACATATATCAGGATTCTCACGCTTTTTAGCCAATATTTCTTCTATGGTAGAATGTGTAAAATCATGAACTACTTTATTGCATTGCTCACAATATTTCCCGCAATCAACCTCTTTCATTTCTTCCCATTCTTGCGAACAGGTAAATGTCATTTGTATTTTCTGCACCTTAGACATCGAACTAAAGATACAAAAAATATTTTGTAAAGAATAAATTACAGTGATTAATTATTTAAAAATCAAAACTGTAGCATAAGCCGAAACTCCTTCCTCTCTACCTTCAAAACCTAATTTTTCAGTAGTTGTAGCTTTAATAGACAAATCATCTTCATCAATATTCATCACCTTACACAACACCGATTTCATTTCAGGAATATAGGGGTTGATTTTGGGTTTTTGCAACGCAATTGTTGCATCAATATTTCCAATTGAATAGTTTTTATTATGAAGCAATTCTACTACTTTTTTCAATAAGATTTTACTGTCAATCCCTTTAAAACTGTCATCCGAAGGCGGGAAATGATAGCCAATATCTCTTAAATTGGCTGCGCCCAACAATGCATCGCAAATAGCATGAATTAAAACATCGGCATCCGAATGGCCCACTGCACCTTTGGTGTGTTCAATTTTAATGCCTCCCAACCAAAAATCTTTTCCTGTTTCTAATTTATGGACATCAAATCCAAATCCTACTCGAAATTTATAAGCCATAAGTAATATTGATTATTTGCCTTCTGCTTCTTGCTGTTCTTTAAATGCATCAAAATCAAAACGCAAAGTAAAGCGCACGGTATTAGACAATGGATTTTGCTGCGTAGTTGGTATTAAATAAGATAAATCCAAACCAAATACTTTTAATTTTAGTCCTAAACCTGCGGTAAAATATTTACGATTTCCTTTGTAAGCATTTTCATGAAAATATCCTGCTCTAACAGCAAATTGTTTGTTATACCAATACTCAACTCCACCTGAAATATTTATCTCTCTCAGTTCTTCTTTAAATCCGCCGGGTGCGTCGCCAAACGATTGAAAAATTCCTTGCACAACCGGAACATTCGGATCTTTTCCTTTTGCAATAACCGGCTCGCCGGTTGCCGGATCCAAAATAGGCGATCCGGTTTCATCTACAGCATAAACAGGTGGTGTTGGTACCAACAATTTATTTATATCGGTAACAATGGTAAAGGTATTGTAATCGTCAAGAATAAGTTCTAATGCTTGTCCTAATCGAAGGTTGGTAGGCACAAAATCTTTATCGGCATCGGCAGTATATGCCATTTTTGCACCAATATTCGAAATATTTATTCCGGCACTGAAATTTGCATCTTGTCCAAAAACTTCGGTCTTTTCATTTCTGTAAGTTGCCGATACATCCACGGCAAACGATTGCCCGGGCTTTGTGTCGCTTCCGCTCACAGATATTCCACTGGTCAGGTTGGAATAGATATAGCGCATTGCCATACCAAAGGCGAATTTTTTGGATAATTTTCTGGCATAAGCCACATCCAAAGCAAATTCGTTGGGTTTAAAGTCTCCCAAACTGTTTCCGTTATTATCGGTAAATGTGATGTTTCCAAGCGAAAAATAACGCAACGAAGCACCAATGGTTTGTTCTTTATCCAATTTTTTATAAAATGATAAATAAGCTAAATTGATATCCGGAACCAATTTTCTTAACCACGGCACGTAAGACAAACTCATAGCCATATCTTTTTCGGCAAATGCTAATTTTGAAGGATTCCAATGAATTGCCGATGCATCTGTAGAGGTAGCCACTCCGGCATCTCCCATTGCACCGTGACGTGAATCGGGACCGATTAACAAAAACGGCACTGCCGTAGTAATGGTGTTTAATTGTATAGAGTCTGCCGCTTGTTGATTGGTTAAATTTTGTGCCCAGGCACTGTTTAATGCAGCTGCTAAAAGGAATATCAGTGTTTTTTTATACATTTTCAAATTATAATTTTTCTTCGAACTTAAAACAAGTTAATCAAACGGTCAAAAATAAGATTTATTATTTCAACTTAACCAATTTTTCATATTTTTCGGCAACCGACAAATTAGCCGCTCTAACAGTTAATTTGTAAATGTATGTTCCTGCTGCAACATTGTCGCCAAAATCATCTTTACCATCCCAATATAAATCGGTAAATCTAAATCCGGTGGGTACGATATTTTTCTCCAATGTACGCACAACTTTTCCGGTTACGGTAAAAATTTGCACTTGTACCAATATGGGCTGCCCGGGTTGATTGTGTTCGAACCAAAATTCAGTATGCGTAGTAAATGGATTGGGATAATTCAATACGTGGTTAATTACAATATCTTTAGACTTAACCACATTAAATTCAATGGTTGCTTCCGATGAATTGTTATACACATCCCACACTTTGAGTGTTAAAGTATGCTTTCCTTCTTCCAACTCTTTAAACGGATACTGTATGCTTCCTTTTTGGTAGCTGTTGAGTTCGGCTTCAAAATAATCGTTTAAAATAATCGGTTCGGCTGTATTATTATCCAAAATTGCGACAATATCGTGTCCAATTCCGTTCCCAACCATATTGATACCAAATTCATCATATACTTTTGCCAACATCAGCGGATTCTCATCGGTCATACCGCCATCAATAAATGTTTCATCGTTCATATACAATTCTATGGTTGGCCCTTGATTATCGTTAGCAATACTGTCGGCAGTTCCGCCCACAATAATTTCTTGCGAATATCCGTGGGCATCTATCTGACCGTTTTCGGCATAAAAACTCAATTTTCCGTTTCCGTAGGCGTAGTTAATATCTTTGGGCACAATAAAAGAAAATGAAAAATCACCATTGGTTACGCTTACTTTTCCTTTGAACAATTTAGAGTTTTGCACCTGAAATGTAAAAACACCATCGCCATCGTTGTTTAAGGTAGAAATGGTTTTCTTCTTATCGAATACTGTCGGATACAAATAACCGTTGAAATTGGAGAGTTTATTTCCGTTTTCATCGGCAACAAAACCCGAAACCGTTATTTTGCTTAATGCTTTTAGAGTATCCGCTTGATTTAGCGGCTTTCCGTTTATTGTTGTGGCAATAATATTTTTTTGCGGATGATTTAACGTCAATGCCGGATCGGCAAGAAGTGTAAAGTTTCGTGCATTTTTATCCGCAGCGCGGGCAATCTTCATTTCTTTAAACACATCGCCCATTGTAGGAATTTCTCCGTTAGATTTTAACTTCAAAACATTTTTCCAAAATACATCATTTAATTCTTTATTTGGTGATGAATAAACTAGTCGAACAGTTGTAAATAAACCAATACCTCCACCATCGGGATTTAATAAAACCAACTCACCCGCAGATGTGCGCTTAGGGTCATCAAAGCGAGCAAATTCGCAGGTTGCTGTCATTAAAGCCGGCAGATTATTTTTATTTAAATATCCATTTATTTGAGATATTCCTAATACCCGTTCATGAGCCCAGCCAATTTCACCCCCATGTCCTGTATAATTCATTATTAAAGTACCTTTTTCAAATGCCCTGTCAATAGCAGTGTTCACATCCGGATAGCGTTGTCCTCCCGGTGTAGCTATTTGCGGATAAGCATCAAAATAAATCTTATTAACATTATACACGGTATATCCTGTATCTACAATATAAGCTAACCCATCCGCTTGTTTCATGTGTATATTCCCATCTTGATCATCTCCTACAAAGGTTACTTCATTTCGCCAATCTCTCATTGTTTGGGCAGATTTATAATGCTTAATCTTGCCTACAATTGCTTTTGCTTCATCGGCTGTATTTACTGGAAAACGTCCTATTCCAATATCTACATATTCCGTTCCGTTCCATACACCTTCATTATCATCCAACAAGCAGTAATAATCATCCGAAACATAAGAACTGGTGGGTGAAAACGATTCACTTGACTGAAACGTAGGTATAACATTGGTATTGGATGAAAATCTGTTTTTATTATCATAAGAACCATCGCCAAACAACAATAAATATTTTGGTTCATCTCCGGGAGTAGCTCGTTTGTAAAGCATACGTACAAAATCGCGTATGGCTACAATATCTCTTTTACCCGAAGAAAATTCGTTGTAAATTTGATGTGGATCGACAATGATAGTATTCAAATTATCGAGTGTAGTATGAAAATCGGCTAATTCTTGGGCTTCGTTCATAAATCTTTTAGGGCAAACAATTATAAAATCTGCTTGGGTAATGCTGTGCAAATTTTGATTTTCGATTTTTCCAAAAAATGACACGCCCAAAGAATCACCATCGTAAAAAGCAACAAATTCACGCAAACTGTCGGTGGGTAAAATAAAAGATGCTGTTGTTCCCGATAAGGAAAATTGCTGTTGACGAGGATTTAACACATCGGTTACTTCCCAAATTTTTAAACCGTTTTGAGTAATTCCGCTCAAATTAAATTGCGTAACATTTCCGGGAGCAACGGTTGAATTATCCCTAAAATCCATCTGATTGCCGGTCATCACCAGCTGACGACGGGCATTCAGTTCAATATAATCCAGCCAAGCTTTAGCGTCACTATTGGGTTTATTATAGGTTAAATTCATATTTATCAAACTACTGTTCGATAAAAAACTTTGCACAAAAACCGATTCGCCGGCATATTGGCAATAATAGCACGAAACGTTCATCACCGGAAAAGACATTGAATAAGAATTATTCCCTACATTAATTGTCATTGAACTGCTTGTGCCACTTCTGGCGGCTGCTCTAATGCGTAATTTCAAGGGTGATGACGTAACCAAATTGGGAAAGTTAAAGGTATAGTCGTACGAAATTTTGGCATCGAAAATATCACCAAACCATTTACTTCCGGAGCGTATCAAGTTGTAATAATCTTTTTCATAATAGGCAAAATCATCAAATTCGGATGCAGTTACCGTAGGATTTGATGTACTTGCTTGCAATTGTATTCGCTTTGGCGTATCGGTATTGGCATTTGCCGTAATAAAATAATATGCCGTATCACTGTATTGATTAACCACATGCTCATAGCGAGCATTTAAAGAGTTATATTTCCACTGAGTAGTTCCTTGTCCGTAAAATAAAACATAATCGTTTTCATTAAAAACACCATCACTTTCTCCGGATACAAAGATGGAATTTTGATACAAGTCTTCTTTTCTCGGCGCCGAATTCAATTTAGGCAATTCTTCTCCGCCGTTGCCATAAATTTTTATATTTCTGGGGTCAATATTATCAACATCAATCCCAATATTTTTAAGATAACTGTAAGTGAGTTTGTAAATTTTAGATTCTGTTACACCTATTTTATACCAATCACCCGAAGCCAAAACCGATGTGGTGCCGAAAGATTTATTATTGGTTTGCGGATAATTTTTCTTTATGCTATTATATATAATCTTGAAATTTTTTGCCCATTTCAAAATTCCATTATCATTGATTATTGGGGAAAAAGTTAAGGTGGAAACAGGACGCTTAGATGCAAATCCGGGTTCAATTTTTACAGATTCTTGAATTTCCGATGGGAAACCTTGCTTGTTTTCTTGTAGAATTTCTAAAGCTTCGCCGGTAACTTCTTGAAAATCGTTTACAACAATTTCTGCCGACACCAAATATTTATCTTTTAATACAATAGAATAAAACGGTATTTCATTTTGGTATTTTACTTGCTTGAATGAAACAAACTTTTTGGTTTCGTAATCATTAATTTTTAAAGATACAACATCTAATTCAGGAATAGAATCAATATATTCAGACGTTTGAGCATTTATTGAAAACACCCAAAATAATATATATGTTAATAAATAAATCTTTTTCATAAGCTACACTTCAAGGGTAAAATTAGTATTTATTTCAAACAAATTTCTTGAAATTCACAAGTTAACGAAATAAAAAAATGATTATTGTTATAGAAATATTTTATTTTTTTTATACATTTGAAACCTTAAAAGAGGAAAAAGCGTTAAAAATATACGGTTACCATACTTATGAAAATACTTTTCAGTTTCAAATATAATCCGGTTTTATTCATATTACTGGCAATTTCATTTACTTTAGAAGTAAAAGCACAGGATCCTGAATTTACTCAATTCTACGCCAATCCGCTTTACCTTAACCCGGCATTTGCCGGTTCGGCAAGATGCCCCAGAATTGTTATGAATTACAGAAATCAATGGCCAGGAATTAGCGGCACATTTGTTACAACTTCTGCTTCATACGACCAACAAGTAGATGCTTTAAGCGGGGGAATAGGAATAATGGCACTTACTGATAAAGCCGGTGAAGGAACATTAAAAACAACCAACATTAGTGGCATTTACTCTTATCAATTGGCTATAAACCGTAAATTTTCTATTCGCTTTGGTATTCAAGGTATGTGGGCACAAAAAGTAGTTGACTGGAGCAAATTGACTTTTGGTGATATGATAGACCCGCGTCGCGGATTTATTTATACATCCAACGAGGTAAAAAGAGATGTGCCTGCTCGATATGTAGATTTTTCTGCCGGAATTTTAGGATTTAGTGAAAATTATTTCTTCGGTTTTGCTGTTCATCACTTAACACAACCAAATGAATCTGTAGTGAGTGGTGAAAGTCCTTTACCCAGAAAATACACTTTCCATGCCGGAGCCAATATCCCATTGGATTCCCGTGGTGAAGAAGCATCTTTATCACCCAATATTTTATTTCAACGTCAAGACAATTTTCAACAGATAAACTTTGGAATGTATTATCGTAAAGGACCTATCGTTGGTGGACTTTGGTATAGAAACTCCGATTCATTTATCGCTCTCATTGGATTGCAAACCGACAATTTTAAAATGGGTTACAGCTATGATGTAACCGTTTCGAAGCTGACTAACAAAACAGCCGGTTCTCATGAAGTGTCTATGACTATCCAATTTGACTGTAAACCAAGAAGAAGAAAGTTCAGAACAATAAGTTGTCCATCTTTTTAGTTATATTTGTAAAAATTTATCATTATGAAAAATAGAGGTAACAAAATTATATTCGTTGGAATGCTGGCTATTGCCGCAATATTTTCATCGTGTAGCAAAGAACGTTCAGGTGCTACAGGTTGGAATTACAACGACCCGCAAAACGGAGGATTCCAAAAAGTTCCCTACCTTGAACAAGAAACCGGTCCCGGACTTGTTCTTATCGAAGGTGGACGATTTACAATAGGTCGCGTTGAACAAGAAATTACTTATGACTGGAATAATATTCCCAGAACCGTAACAGTTTCTTCTTTTTACATGGATGAAGTGGAAGTTACTAACGGACACTATCTTGAGTATCTTTATTGGTTAAAACGAACGTATGTTGATTATCCTGAAGTTTACAAAAAAGCATTACCGGACACATTAGTATGGCGTAAAGAATTAGCTTACAATGAACCTTATGTTGAGTTGTATTTACGCCACCGTGCATATTGGGATTATCCTGTAGTAGGTGTAAACTGGCTGCAAGCAACTGATTTTTGTGCTTGGCGAACCGACCGTGTAAATGAGTTTATTTTAATTCGTGAAGGTCTGTTCGATTGGTATCCCAACCAAATGAATGAGGATAACTTTAATACAGAAGCTTATTTAGTTGGTCAATATGAAAGTGGTAAACGCGTTGACGGATTACCTGACCTTGACCCGAACAAAGAATTTAGAAATGTACGAATGGAAGATGGTATTTTATTACCCAAATATCGCCTGCCAACTGAAGCAGAATGGGAATACGCCGCATACGGGTTAATCGGAAATACCATTGATGAATTGATTGTAGAGCGTAAATTATACCCATGGAATGGACATGCTGTTCGTAACTCTGACGAAAAATACATTGGTCAAATATTGGCAAACTTTAAACGTGGACGTGGTGATAACATGGGAGTTGCAGCTAAACTAAACGATAACGCCGACATTACAGCTCCTGTATATGCATACTGGCCAAACGATTACGGATTGTACAACATGGCAGGTAATGTAAGTGAGTGGGTGATGGATGTTTATCGTCCGTTGACATTTGAAGATGCGCAAGACTTCCGTCCTTTCCGTGGAAATGTATTTAAAACCAAACTTTTGGACGAAGAAGGTTTAATTGCTGAAAAAGACAGTTTAGGACACATTCAATACCGCGAAGTAAATGCCGAAATGGATAATTTGGCTGAGCGTAGAAATTATCGTCAGGCGGATAACATCAACTATTTGGATGGCGACTGGGAATCGACAATGTATTACAATGACCCTGACTATGCAAAAGAAAAAGGAACCGAAGCAATGTATCAATACACAAAAACATCGATGGTAAATGATAAAGTGAGAGTATATAAGGGCGGTTCTTGGAGAGATAGAGCTTATTGGATGGTGCCCGGAACACGTCGTTTCTTGGAAGAAACACAAGCAACAGAATATATTGGTTTCCGTTGTGCAATGACACGTGTAGGAAGTCCTGTAGGTTTAGGTTATTAATCAAATTAGAAAATATCTTTCGAAAAGGTGGCTTAATGCCACCTTTTTTATTGGAAAAAATTCTGACTTAAAAAAAAATTCTAATTTTATTCTATGATTTGGAAACAACTCCTATTCATTTTTTTAGGCGGAGGATTAGGAAGTATTACTCGCTATTCAATTAGTATTGCACTTATTAAATATGCAAAGCATTTTCCTTGGGGAACATTTATCAGTAATTTGTTGGCAAGTATATTGCTCGCAATATTTTTAATCATAATAGAATCAAAAGAAATAACCAATAACGCCTTGCGTTTGTTTCTAATTACAGGATTTTGTGGTGGGTTCAGCACTTTTTCTACTTTTAGCTTTGAAACTTTTGAACTATTAAAATCCGGGCATACGGTTTTGGCTTTTGTAAATGTTATTGCATCCATAGTGCTCGCCATCACTGCCTTATTTTTAATCTTTAAAACATATCACCAAATATGAAAAAGCATTGGTTTTACTTTTTAATTGTTTCTTTTCTATCAATTTCAGCATTCGCCCAACCACAAAAACCAAAATTGGTTATAGGTATTGTTATAGACCAAATGCGCTACGATTATTTGTATCGTTTTTGGGATAAATTTAGTGACAACGGTTTTAAAAAATTAATGACAAAAGGATTTGTTTGCCACAATGCACAATACAATTATATGCCCACTTATACCGGCCCGGGACATGCATCTGTTTACACAGGAAGTACACCTGCTTTTCATGGTATTATCGCCAATAATTGGTTCGATAAAAACACGAGAAAATTAACTTATTGTGTAGAAGATGAAAATGTTAATACTGTTGGCAGCAAATCGGATGCAGGAAAAATGTCGCCTAAAAATTTGCTTGCAACAACTATTACCGACCAATTAAGATTAGCTACAAACTTTAAAGGAAAAGTTATCGGGATTTCATTAAAAGACCGCGGCGCGATTTTACCTGCCGGACATTTTGCTAATGCGGCTTACTGGTTTGACGGCGACAAAAACGGCGTTTTTGTTTCAAGCACGTTCTATCAAACATCACTACCCCAATGGGTAAAAAATTTCAACAAAAAAGGATTACCCAAACAGTATATTTCCAAAACTTGGAAAACATATTATCCCATTGAAGAATATTCACTTTTTTGTGCACCGGACAATAATAAATACGAGGGCACTTTTAAAGGAAAAGCAAAACCTGTATTCCCATATGTACTTGAAGAATTGAAAGATTCGAACAATTATTACAGTATTCTTAAAGCTACTCCTTTTGGCAATACTTTGGTAAAAGAAATGGCAAAAGCAGCCATTGAAGGTGAAAAACTGGGAAATGATGCCATAACCGATTTTTTAGCCATATCCTTCTCTTCTACCGATTATGTAGGACATAAGTTTGGACCGCAATCTGTTGAATTGGCTGACACATACATTCGCTTGGATCTGGAAATTACCGATTTAATTCAATTTTTGGAACAAAAAATAGGTAAAGAAAATTTTATTCTATTTTTAACTGCCGACCATGCAGCGGCTTATCCGCCAAAATATCTATCCGACAAAGGGTATCACATCAATCATTTATCTGAAGACCAAGTATTTGAAATCATCAACAATAAACTAAAAAACAAATACAACATTGACAGCTTATTGCTTTCGGTTTACAATCAACAACTCTATTTTGATATGGATAAAGTAACCCAAAACAGCCTTGATTTGGAAAATGTAATAGAGTTTGTGGAAGAAGAACTGATAAAAATTAACGGTGTGTATAAGGTGTATTCAGGTGAAGATATTTTGGAAATGAACAAAATTCCGGTATTAAAAAATCTCATCTTGGGATACAATCAAAAAATGTCGGGCGATGTTTTATATATTCTTAAACCCGGATGGCTTTCAACCAAATACAACACCGGAACCACTCATGGTTCGCCCTACCGTTACGATACTCACGTTCCTTTACTTTTTTACGGAAAAAACATTCCGGCAGGAGAGACATACAAGCAAATTAACATTACCGACATAGCTCCTACACTTGCCGCTTTATTAAAGATTCAAGAGCCAAATGCTTGTATCGGAAAAGTAATTACACCTTTATTGAAATCTAAATAAAAAACTATTTTTTGTTAATACATAATTAACATTTAAAAGGTAATTAAAAATTAACTTAGCATAAACAATATTATTCTGTTAAAATGGCAAAAGAAAAGATATTATTGGTTGATGATGAACAAGATATACTTGACTTATTGGGGTATAATTTAAAAAAAGAAGGTTATCAAATCATTACGGCATCAAACGGAAAAGAAGCTATTGAAACGGCTCAGAAAGAAAAGCCCGATTTGATTATTATGGATTTGATGATGCCCGAAATGGATGGAATGGAAGCATGTCACGAAATTAGAAAAATACCCGAACTACAACATACACTCATAACCTTTTTAAGTGCCCGTAACGAAGATTTCACCCAAGTAGCCGGCTTAGATGCCGGAGCCGACGATTATATTACCAAACCCATAAAACCCCGTTTACTGGTCAGTAGAGTAAAAGCTCTGTTACGTCGCAAAAACAGCGGTAATATCAAAGACACCAATGATAATACTAAAATTACTGTTGGCAATATAACCATAGACCGTGAGAAATACTCTGCATTTAAAAACGGTAAAGAAGTAATACTTCCCAAAAAAGAATTTGAATTGCTTGCCTTATTAATGTCTAAACCCGGAAAGGTGTTTACACGTGATGTTATATTGGAGAAAGTATGGGGTGGCGAAGTAGTTGTTGGCGACAGAACAATTGATGTTCATATTAGAAAATTGAGAGAAAAAATTGGCGATAAAGTAATAAAAACAGTCAAAGGAGTTGGCTATAAATTTGAAGAAGCAAAATCGTTTTAACAATTGTTTCCGGTAAATATTATCAACACTTTTAATACTTTTCAACAATTCATAAAAAGCCATTGCTCATCCCTTTTTTAATGATTAAAATTGCAGCTTAATTTTAGTCATTAAAACACTTCAAAATGAGCCAACCCAAGAAAATTAAAAACGCATTAATTTCAGTCTTTCATAAAGATAATCTTGAACCGATTGTAAAAAAGCTCAATCAACTGGGCGTAACAATATACTCTACCGGAGGAACACAAAAGTTTATCAACGATTTAGGCATTGAGGTAGAACCTGTAGAAGAGCTCACTTCGTATCCTTCTATTCTTGGTGGAAGAGTAAAAACATTGCACCCAAAGGTTTTTGGCGGTATTCTTGCCCGCAGAGAGCTAAAAGAAGACCTTGAGCAATTGGCTCAATTTGAAATACCTGAAATTGATTTGGTTATTGTAGATCTTTATCCGTTTGAAAAAACCGTTGCCTCAGGTGCCGACGAACAAGCAATTATTGAAAAGATTGATATAGGTGGGATATCTCTTATTCGTGCAGCAGCAAAAAATTTCAAAGATGTGGTAATTGTTCCTTCGCAAAAGCAATACAACTATTTACTCAACTTACTGAACGAGAAAGAAGGAAAGACCGATTTGGAAGACAGAAAATATTTGGCAACCGAAGCATTTAATATTTCTTCGCATTACGATACGGCTATTTTCAACTATTTTAATCAAGATAAAAAAGTTGATGCACTTAAACTCAGTTTCGAAAATTGCACACCGCTACGATATGGAGAAAATCCACACCAACAAGCAAAATTTTGTGGCGATTTAGATGCTTTATTTGAAAAATTAAACGGAAAAGAACTTTCTTACAATAACCTGTTGGATGTAGATGCTGCCGTTAATCTGATGGCCGAGTTCGACAACAAACAACCTGTTTTTGCTATTCTAAAACACAATAATGCTTGTGGACTGGCAAAAAGAGACACACTTTTAGAAGCATGGAAAGATGCATTAGCCGGCGACCCGGTTTCTGCATTTGGCGGAATTTTAATTACAAATACAACTGTAGATAAAGCTACAGCCGAAGAAATAAACAAGTTATTTTTTGAAGTAATTATTGCGCCTGATTACGATGAAGATGCTTTAGAAATATTAAAAAGCAAAAAAAATCGTATTATTCTTAAGCAAAAACCTGCTCCTTTGGCTCAAACCATTGTCAGAACAGCATTAAATGGCGTATTGGTGCAAGAAAAGGACAATAAAATGGCTGTAGCTGCCGATTTAAAAACCGTTACCAAAAAAGCACCTTCGGAAAGCGAAATTGAAGATTTACTTTTTGCCAACAAAATAGTAAAACATACAAAATCAAACACCATTGTATTGGCAAAAAACAATCAACTGTTAGCCAGCGGAACAGGTCAAACATCTCGGGTAGATGCACTAAAACAAGCCATACATAAAGCAAAAAGTTTTGGTTTTGATTTGAATGGTGCAGTAATGGCAAGTGATGCTTTTTTCCCATTTCCCGACTGTGTGGAAATTGCCGATATGGAAGGAATAAAAGCCGTAATTCAACCCGGTGGTTCTATCAAAGACCAAGCATCAATAGATTATTGCGATGCGCACGATATGGCAATGGTATTTACCGGTACAAGACATTTTAAACATTAAGATTACCAATTGAGTAAAATTGTTTGTATTTTTATACAACTTTATTCAACAACAATCGTTTAACCCTACAAAAGAGATACAGAAAAATGGGCTTTTTTAATTTATTTACACAAGAAGTAGCAATTGACTTAGGAACCGCCAACACATTAATTATAAGCAATGATAAAGTAATTGTTGACGAACCTTCTATTGTTGCCCAAGACAGAAAATCGGGGAAAATTGTTGCCGTTGGAAAACGTGCCATGCAAATGCACGGAAAAACCCATAAAGATATAGAAACCATTCGACCCTTAAAAGATGGGGTAATAGCCGATTTTTATGCTGCAGAACATATGATTCGCGGTTTTATAAAAATGTTGAACCCCAAAAACCGGTTATTGCCTCCGGCTCTGAAAATGGTTATTTGTATTCCCTCGGGAATTACCGAAGTAGAAAAAAGAGCCGTAAAAGATTCTGCCGAACATGCCGGCGGTAAAGAAGTTTATTTAATTCACGAACCAATGGCTGCTGCCATAGGTATAGGCATTGACGTGCTTGAACCTATGGGAAATATGATTATTGATATTGGAGGAGGAACATCCGAAATTGCCGTAATTGCTTTGGGAGGTATTGTTTGCGATAAATCAATTCGTGTAGCCGGAGATGATTTTACGAATGATATTATGGATTATATGCGTCGTCAACACAACTTATTGATTGGTGAACGTTCGGCTGAAATGATAAAAATTGAAGTTGGTGCCGCATTGCCCGAGTTAGATAATCCACCGGAAGACTTTGCCGTTCAAGGACGCGATTTAATGACCGGTACGCCAAGAGAAATTGTGGTAACCTACTCTGAAATTGCGCAAGCACTGGAAAAATCCATATCAAAAGTAGAAGAAGCTATTCTAAATGCCTTAGAAATGACACCACCCGAATTGTCTGCCGATATTTACAAAACAGGCATCTATCTCGCAGGCGGCGGTGCATTGCTCAGAGGCTTGGACAAACGTATTTCTGCCAAAACAAAATTACCTGTTCATGTTGCAGAAGACCCATTAAGAGCTGTTGCCCGCGGTACAGGAATTGCTCTTAAAAACCGCCATAAATTGCCGTTTTTAATTAAATAATTTTTGAGCATTGATGAATGAAGCGATTATTTCTTTTATTAAAAAAATATAACCACCTCCTGCTTTTTTTATTTCTTGAAATAATTGCAGTTTATTTATTAGTTCAGAACAATCACTTTCAGCAAACCGTATTTTTAAATACGGCAAACAGAGTAACAGGGAATTTATACGAAACAAAAAATCAAGTCGTTGAATATTTCCGGTTGAAAAAAATAAACAATGAATTGGCTAATGAAAATGCCCGTTTGAAATCGCAAGCATTTTCTTCTTTTCAACCGCTTTTTGGCGAAAATATAGTAATAAACGATACGGTTTATTATCAGCAATATACCTACTTATCTGCCAAAACCATCAATAATTCGGTAAATAAAAGAGAAAACTATATTACGCTCAACAAAGGCAGCTTAAATGGAATTGAACCCGGAATGGGTGTTATTTCTACTCAAGGAGTTGTGGGAATTGTAAAGAATGTAAGCAATCATTATGCAACTGTTATCAGCATTTTACATCCAAAAACAAGCATCAGTGCCAAATTCAAAAAAAATAAATACTTTGGTTCGGTTGTTTGGGATGGTGAAAACTACCGGTATGGAAAATTAAAAGATATTCCGCTTCATGTGCCTGTAAAAGTTGGCGATACAATTGTTACCAGTGGTTATTCCACTATTTTTCCTGCAAATGTACCTATTGGCGTTGTTGTAGATTTTTATGCGCCCGAAGGAGAAAACTTTTTTGATATAACTATTGAATTTACCCAAGATTACCAACAATTAAACTATGTTTACGTGGTTAAAAATTTAACCAAAACAGAACATTTGGAATTAGAAAAACAAAACACCCAAGACACCGAAGAATAAATTATGCTCAGAGACATTGTAATATTAATTTTTCGCTTTACTGCTTATGTGCTTATTCAAGTATTGGTGTTGAATAATATCCAATTCAGCGGTTATATCAACCCCTACCCTTACATTTTATTTGTATTGACACTGCCCCTGTGGATTTCTCCCAATTTAGTTTTGCTTTTGTCTTTTGTACTGGGCTTAACCATTGATGTTTTTTCAGGAACACTTGGTTTGCACACATTTGCCTCAGTTTTCACAGGATTTATCCGTCAAGGATTATTATCGTTACTAAAACCCAATAACGACTACAAAAGCGAAGAAATAAGTTTGCAAAATTTGGGTTTTCAATGGTTCCTTGTGTATTTATCCATTGGTATTTTTATCCACCATTTGGTTCTATTTACGATAGAAAGTCTGTCTTTTACCGGATTTTTCCATACCTTACAAGTAACTGTAATTAGTGCATTCTTCTCAATTATTATTGCTTTTATATTTGAACTTTTCAGAATAAAATCCAAACAAGAAAATATTTTGGAATAGTTTTTCGTAATTCACCGACTTTTTTCGTCCACTTACCTATTTTATCAATTTTGAGTAATTGAAAAGTTGGAGTTTTGATTTAAATTTAAAAACAATTTAATTATGGAAACATCAGGTAAAATGAAAATTCAAACAAATTCTGAGCACTCGCATCAATGTAAAAACAACAAATGTAAAGGCAATAAACGATTAATAATAGGAATATTATTTGTTGGGATTGGCAGTGTACTAATTGCAAATAATTTTGGTTTAATACCGCAAAATGTTAAGCACATATTGCTGTCGTGGCAAATGCTTCTTATTTCGATAGGAGGATTAAACTTGATTTTTGGAGGAAAAAAAACATCGGCAATAATTCTGCTTTCTATAGGAACATTCTTTATGTTGCCTAAAATATTTGATATTCCGGTTGAAACACGAAAATTATTTTGGCCTTCTATCTTTGTAATTATAGGTTTAGTCATGATTTTTGTCAAAAACAGAAAATCTAAATCTATTTCTTACGGAAAAGGTGAACATGTTTTGGATATAGTATCTGTTTTTGGCGGAGGCTCTCAAAAAATCACCTCTGATGATTTTAAAGGAGGCAGTGTTGTAACCGTTTTTGGAGGAAGTGAGATTGATTTAACAGGCGCATCATTACAAGAAGATGAAATAACCATAGATTTGGTCAGCTTATTTGGTGGCACAACAATAATCGTTCCTGCAGAATGGGATGTAAAAATAGACATGGTTTCAATTCTGGGAGGTTTTAAAGATAATCGCAACAAAATTGTTACTGACATTCCGGGCGTAAAAAGAAAAGTATTGCATATAACCGGAGCATCGGTATTTGGCGGAGGTGAATTAAAAAGTTATTAAATGAAAAAATATGCGCAATCCTCTTATAGCATCAAAAAAATCATTGTTAAAATTTATTTTACTATGGATCGTAATCATTATAGTCCATAGTATTATTTTATATATTCATTACAAATTACCAATAAATCAGGCTTTAACAGACAGTATTGTTTTTAACGGTTTATTTGCTGTTTTAGGTATAAACCTTTGGTATTTAGTTAAATACTCTGAAACTGAAGGACGAAAAAACTTTTTTAAAATCGGCTTAAACTTTTTTATTGCCGGATTCATTATAATTTCTATTTGGTATGCAAGCAGCGCATTTATTACCAAAAAAATTATAGGTTCTCCTGAATATTCGACATTTTTATTGCAATCAAAAATTTGGCGATTAACCGGCGGAACATTGTATTTCATCATCTTTGCCTTAGTGTATTATGTTATACTATACAAGCAAAATTGGGAAGAGAAAATTAAAAACGAAAAGCGTTTGCAAGAAAGCATTCGAAAAATAGAATTGGATGCTTTGAAAATGCAAATCAATCCGCATTTTTTGTTCAACGCCTTAAATTCTATCAGTTCACTAACAGCAACAAATCCCGGGGTTGCTCAAGATATGATTATTAAAATGTCGGAATATTTACGGTATTCATTAAAACACAACAATAATCAATTAACCACACTAAATGATGAAATTAATAATGTACAACGTTATTTAGCGATAGAACAAATGCGATTTCAAGATAAATTAACCTATCAAATAAATTGTGAAATCGAAGACTTGTCGATAAAAATACCAGCGCTTATTCTGCAACCACTATTTGAAAATGCTATTAAACACGGTGTTTATCAAAGTTCAGAACCTGTTAATATTTCATTTCAATGCAAATATGTGAATGATGAATTGGAAATTTTAATTTCAAACAATTTTGATCCGGATGCAAAACCAAATAAAGGCGAAGGCGTTGGTTTGCAAAATGTAGCCGACCGATTGCGATATACCTACAACAAATCCGGCTTATTGAAAATACAACAAACGGAAAACTCTTTTACCGTTATCCTTAAAATACCTAAAAAACATTGACACTATGAGTTTAAAAAAAGTTATAATAGTTGATGATGAAAAATTAGCTCGTGATTTAATAGTAAATTATCTTTCGGATGAAGATAATATTGAAATAATTGCCCAATACAACAACGGACTCGATGCATTAAAAGGTATAAAGGAACATCAACCAGACATTGTTTTTCTTGATGTGCAAATGCCTAAAATTACAGGGTTGGAACTTATTGAGCTTCTTGAATTTACACCACAAATTATATTTACAACAGCTTATGATCAGTTTGCCGTAAAAGCATTTGAGTTAAATGCCATTGATTATTTAATGAAACCTTTTTCAAAGCAAAGATTACTCAAAGCTTTATCAAAAGCCATAGAAAAAAGTAATAACTCAGATTTTATAAAACTTAAAAACACATTTACCGAATTTGCCAAACAGAACGAACGCATTGCAGTAAAAAAAGGAAATAAAATTGCCATTATTCCATTTGAAGAAATCCTTTACATTACGGCACAAGACGATTATATTCAAATAGTTACAGAACAAGAGTCGTTTTTAAAGAAACAAACACTCGAAAGCATTAAGCAATCGCTTACAGATCATTTCTTTGTTATCCATCGTTCTCATATTATCAATATGAAATTTCTGAAACATATTGAAAAAGAAGGTAAAGAAAACTATTTTGCAATAATGAAAAACGGTAAACCGCTAAAAATTAGCCGGAGCAATTATCCTTTGCTCAAGCAAAAATTGAATTTATGATTCTATAATTCATATAAAATAATGTGCTAAACTGTCACTTTCCAATTGTGAAAATCACAACACAGTTTATTGAAATGCTTTTATACATTAACCATTATATTGTTATTTAATTTTTCCTTATTTTATAAAACACAGGAAATAATATGGGAAAAACACCTACCACCAATGCTTTAAGAATTTCCATTCTCAAATGAATTGCTTCTCCGGTAAATTCTTTCATTAATAAAAACACTCCTAATAAAGCTAAAACTCCTACAATATATAAAGTAAAAACAATCAGCCAATAATATTTTTTAACAAAATTCATAACTCACCATTAAAAATATAATTTAAATTCGAATTAATTAATGTAAACATTTTACAAAAGTGATTATATTTAAACAGTATAAAAATAAAAAAATTAAGACTGAAAAAAAATATAACGAATAATCAAAATTTATTATCCAATTAAATTCTCTTACTTTCTAATCCTTATATTCATTTTTTAACCAACTGACATTTATCATATTTCCATTCAATGATTTTTTAGTAAGTTTGCCCACTATTTAGAATAATTCTAAATAAATAATGCAAACACTAAACGAAATACCATTCAGTAAAGCGGTAAAAATTGCTTCTATCGACGATAAGGAATTAGCCGGCATTTTATTTCCTATGGGATGTTTAGTGGGCGAAACTATCGAAAAAATTCAATCGGCACCCATGGGCGACCCTATTATGTGTCGCGTTGGCGACCATTTTATCAGCATCAGGAAAAGCGATGCCCAACATATTTTGGTAACAGATAAAAATTGAAAAAAGAAAAAACATATCAAGAACGAACGGTTTACTTGGTGGGCAATCCCAACACAGGCAAAACTTCATTATTTAATCAACTCACCGGATTGAATCAGCGCGTGGGTAATTTCCCGGGAATTACGGTTGAAAAGAAAACCGGAAGTTTTATCTCGCCTACGGGAAAAAAAATAAACATTATTGATTTGCCCGGAGTTTACAGTTTAGACAGTCAGTCGGCTGATGAAAAATTGGCTGCCGATTACATAAAAAAAAGCAAAGACGAAATTATCCTTATTGTTACCGATGCTACAAATCTAAAACGAAATTTGGTGCTTGCCACGCAAATTATGGATTTAAAAAAAACCATAGTGATAGCTGTAAATATGATGGATTTGCTGCAGAAAGCCAATATGGATATTGACTTTGGCAAACTGTCAAAATTATTGGGCGTACCTATAATTCCGGTAAACGCTCGTATTGGCAAAGGCATTGATGAGTTAAAATATGCATTAGCCAATCATGATATTTCGGCATCAAAATCTTTTTTGGGCGAACATTCCAAACATCCGTTGATGGATGAAAACCTGTTGCGCTACAACAAGATAGACTCTATCATCAAACAAACTGTTCATAAAAAAGGAGAAAATAAATTAGCCCTGCAAACCTTGCGATTTGATAAATGGATTACCCATAAATATTTTGGCTTTTTGATTTTCCTGTCTATTATGTTTATGATTTTTCAAGCCATATTTTCGTGGAGTGCCTACCCTATGGAATGGATTGAAACTGTTTTTTTACAACTTTCTGAAACTATCCAAACAAAACTGCCCCAAGGCACTTTTACCGATTTACTTTCAAATGGTATTATCCCCGGAATTAGTGGTGTAGCGGTATTCATTCCGCAAATTGCATTGTTATTCTTTTTTATTACTATATTGGAAGACAGTGGATATTTGGCTCGTGTTTCTTACATAATGGACAGACTACTTCGCCCGTTTGGGCTAAACGGGAAATCAATCATTCCGATGCTCAGCAGTACAGCCTGTGCTGTTCCTTCTATTATGGGTACGCGCATTATCTCCAATAAGAAAGAACGCCTGATTACCATTTTGGTGTTACCGCTAATTTCCTGCTCTGCACGTATTCCGGTTTATACTTTATTAATTGCTTTTGCCATTCCGGCAGATATGTCACTTGGTCCTTTTAATATGCAAGGCGTTGTATTAATGTCTTTATATCTCATAAGCTTTATTTCGGCACTATTGGTTGCATACGTTTTAAAATTTCTTGTAAAAACCAACGAGAAAAGCCGTTTTGTAATTGAGATACCCATCTACCGCATTCCTCGAATAAAATCCGTATTGCTTACCATGTATCAAAAAGTAAGGATTTTTATGGTTGATGCCGGAAAAATAATCCTTGCTATTTCTATTGTACTATGGGCGTTATCGTCTTACGGACCTGCGGATAAAATGCAAAAAATCGAAGAAAAATACCGGTCGGATGCGGTAAAACAACAATTTTCGGAAAAAGAAATCGCTCAACTGATTCAAACCGAAAAATTAGAAAATTCTTATGCCGGAATATTGGGTAAAACCATTGAACCAATGATAAAACCTTTGGGTTATGATTGGAAAATAGGCATTGCACTTATTTCGTCATTTGCCGCACGTGAAGTTTTTGTAGGAACCATGTCAACTCTATACAGCATAGGAGATGAAAACGAAGTGAAATTGATAGAAAAACTGCGTGAAGCTAAAAATCCGGTAACGGGCAAACCGGTTTACACCTTTGCCGTTGCCATTTCACTTTTATTGTTTTATGTATTTGCCTTGCAATGTATGGCTACGTTGGCAATCGTAAAAAAAGAAACCGGTTCATGGAAATGGCCCATTGTTCAAGTACTCTATATGGGAGCTTTGGCTTACGGTTCGGCTTATTTGGCTTATCATTTGCTAAGTTAACAACTTAGTGTTTTCAGTTTTTAACAATGAAAATTTCAACCAAAATTCTACCTACCTTTGTTGTAGAATGCATGCTCAAGTTTGGACATATTTCCCAAAAGAATCACTACCTTATGTAAAACGATGGTTTCATAAATATTCGTTCGATTTTGTTATTACACCACACCGCACATCCAAATACGGCGATTTTCGTCCAATAGGGAAAAACGGGATACCTCAAATCAGTATAAATGAAAGTCTAAATCCATATCAGTTTTTAATTACATTTACGCACGAATTGACGCATCTAATCATTTGGCTTCGTCATAAAAACTCAGTAAAACCTCACGGACCGGAATGGAAAAATCTGTTTTCCGAAGGGTTGATTTATTTATTAAAAAAAAATATTTTTCCGGAAGATATTAAAGAGGATGTCTATCAATATGCATTAAATCCAACAGCAAGTTCGGCTTCCAGCCATGTGTTATTTTCTGCATTAAGAAAATACAATACCGATGAAAACAAACTGCTTTTAAAAGAAATTCCGATTAACAAAAAATTCAAGGTAAACAATAAGGTTTTTATCGTAAAAAGAAAATTACGAACACGGTATTTGTGTAAAGAGGTTTTTTCCGGTAAAGAGTATTATATCAGCGGTTTGGCAGAAGTTGAAATTGTTGATAAATAAGCGCTTTTGCTTATGGCAAAGCAAATTTCAATGCGTAAATTCGCTGTAAAATTTACAGCAATGACATCAATTTCAATTCAAGATTCTATTATGTTATTACCAGTATCAAAAATGGCCGAAACACTTCAAGGTTCGGAAATAATTAAGTTAGCCGGAGAAATTAAAGCTAAAATTGCACAAGGAGAAAAAATATACAACCTTACCATAGGTGATTTTAACCCTGAAATTTTTCCTATTCCGCAAGCTTTAACCGATGAAATAATAGAGGCATATAAAAGCGGTCAAACCAATTACCCTGCTTCAAATGGTGTGCAAGAATTACGCGAATCGGTTTCGCGTTTTTTACATACCCGTCAAGGTTTGGAATACGATGCCAATCAAATTCTGATTAGCGGCGGTGCACGACCATTGATTTATGCCATTTATCAAACCATTATTGACCCGGGAGACACCGTTGTATTTCCTGTTCCCTCGTGGAATAACAATCATTACACGCATTTAAGCCGAGGAAAAGCTGTTTATATAGAAACAAAATCGAAAAACAACTTTATGCCAACGGCAGAAGACCTTAAACCTTACATAAGCGAAGCTAACCTGATAGCGCTTAATTCACCACTCAATCCTACCGGAACCACATTTGGCTATAAAGAACTCGAAGCCATTTGCGAAATGATTTTGGAAGAAAACCGTAAGCGCGGCGAATACAAAAAACCTGTTTACTTAATGTACGACCAAATCTATTGGGCACTCACTTACGGCGACACCGAACATTTCGACCCTGTTTCATTGATTCCGGAAATGAAAAATTACACCATTTATGTAGATGGTTTGTCAAAAGCATTTGCCGCTACCGGCGTGCGTGTGGGTTGGGCTTTTGGTCCGCAAAAAATTATCGATAAAATGAAAGCCATTTTGGGACACATCGGCGCTTGGGCACCCAAAGCAGAACAAGTTGCCGTAGCTAATTTTTTACATAACGATGATGCCATTGACCAATACTTAGAACATTTCAAATCGGAAATAAATACTCGATTACAAGCTTTTTACGAAGGATTTAAAAAACTGAATGCTCTTGGTTATAATATTGATGCCATTCCGCCACAAGCGGCAATTTACCTGACAGTAAAAATCAACCTGACGGGAAAAACCACACAAAATGGTGAAAAATTGCACAATATGGCAGACGTTACCGCCTTTTTACTGAACGAAGCTAAATTGGCTTTGGTACCTTTTTATGCTTTTGGAGCAGGCAAAAACTCGCCTTGGTTCCGACTTTCGGTAGGAACAGTAAAAACAGAGGATATTCCTCAAATTTTTGACCAACTGCAACAAGCAATAGAAAAATTAAAATAGAACAATGAACAACCATAATAATTTTGCCGTAATAATGGCCGGAGGTATCGGCAGCCGTTTTTGGCCGCTAAGCTCTGAAGAGAAACCAAAACAATTTTTAGATATTTTAGGCATCGGAAAATCGCTTTTGCAAATGACCTATGAGCGATTGGCAAAAATTTGTCCCGAAAAAAATATTCTTATTGTTACCAACAAACAATACAAAACATTGGTGAAAGAACATTTACCAATGTTGCCCGAAGAAAATATTCTGCTTGAACCCTTGCGTCGTAACACAGCACCTTGTATAGCTTATGCCAACCATAAAATACGGGCTCGCCATAAAAAACACGCCAACATCATTGTTGCCCCTTCCGACCATTTGATTCTAAAAGAGCAAGAATTTATAAATGTTGTCAATAAAGGATTTTCCTTTACCGAAACCTACAACAGTTTGGTTACCATTGGCATTACTCCCTCGCGCCCCGAAACCGGTTACGGTTACATTCAGTTTGAAGAGGAATCGCCCTATGGTGAAATTAAAAAAGTAAAAACGTTTACCGAAAAACCAAATCGTGAATTAGCCGAAAATTTTATCGAAAGTGGTGATTTTTCTTGGAATTCTGGAATTTTTATTTGGAGTTTAAAAGCTATTGAGGATGCTTACAAACTTTATTTGCCCGAAATGGACGAGCTATTTGCCGAAGGCGAACCGGTTTATAACACCATTGAAGAACAAAAGTTTATTGATGAAATTTATCCGAAAGTAAAAAATATATCCATCGACTACGGCATTATGGAAAAGGCATCGGATGTATATGTTATAAATGCTGATATCGGTTGGTCTGATTTGGGTACTTGGGGCTCACTTTACACTCATATTTCACACGATAACAATGAAAATGCGGTGGTTTCCAACAATAAAACCGCACTGTTTGATTCGAACAATAATATGGTATATATTGACAACGATATCGAAACCGTTATTCAAGGATTGGATAATTATATTGTGGTGAGCACCAAAAATGCTTTACTCATTTGTAAAAAAGACGAAGAACAACGAATAAAAGAATTTGTAAAAGAGTTGAAATCAAAGTAATTAACTGTTTTCCGTTTGAGCAATTTGCTCAATGGTATTACTGCCTATCAAACATCTGTTTTCGGGTAGTAAGGTTTTTATCACCACTTTATTGCCTTTAAGTTCGGCAATGGTTTCTATTATGTTTTTAAAGGTCAGGTGTTCGGTTGAAAAAATCACTTCGTTGTATCGGTAAATCTGAATCAAATCCATCAACTGATAAAACTTTCCGATATACGGATATTTTAATTTTTTATGCTTTATTGAATTTTCGGAAAACAACAGGTCTTGCTTTATAATATTTTTACGCACTTTAATTTTATTCAACAATTCTTCGGGTAAATCATTATGCGTGATAAGAATAGATTTTTTTTGGTCAAAAATTGACATAGGGTTAAAATTGGCTATATGCAAAAAAATTCTGGAAAGAAGTAAGGAAATCGGCATATAAAGAGCCGTAAATGCTGTTGCCAAACGCGAAAAACGGTAATGTTCGGGTAAAAATGCATACGTTATTAAATAAATTACCGCAGCCAAAATGCCGGCTTGCATTATGCCTCCAATTTGTTGTTTTGGTTTATATTTATTAAGCAAAACATTTACCAATAACATCGAAGAAACAGCAATTAACAAATTAAGCCACACAGCAGTTTCAGGAAAATTTATATGCTTGTAATGTTCTGTCAACCGGACAATATTGTAACTTCCCAAAAGTAAAAATAACACATCCGAAATGGGGGTAAAAACATTTTGCACAAAGCGCATCAAAAGGGCAATAAAAGCCCGAAAATAAATTCCGAATTTTATAAAAAAAGAAAACGAACGCGCCATTTTTTGCGAAAAATGCTTATTGGCAAAAATTATCATGGCATTGTAAAAAACAAAAACGTAATTCACACTGCTCTTTTTTGTACTTTCTCCTTTATAGTGAATAATTTTTGTTTCCGGAAAATAATAATTTTTATACCCGCCTTTAATTATTCTGTAAGATAAGTCAATATCTTCGCCATACATAAAAAAAGTTTCGTCAAGCAAACCAACCTCATCCAACACCGATTTGCGTAATAACATATAGGCACCGGACAAAATCTCAATTTCATTAATTTCATCTTCGGGCAAATAGCCCAAATGATATTTTGAGAATTTTTTTGAGTGCGGAAAAATTGTCGATAAACCGAATATTTTGTAAAATGCCGCTGCCGGTGTTGGCAGTCCGCGTTTGGATTCGGGCAAAAATTTACCGTGTCCGTCAATCATTTTTACACCCAAACCGCCTGCTTCGGGCGTTTTATCCATAAAAGCAATACATTTTTCAAATGTGTCTTCCTCCACAATCGTATCCGGATTCAATAATAACACATATTTTCCTTTGCTCTGCAATATGGCTTGATTGTTGGCTTTTGAAAACCCTACATTCTCTTTGTTTTCTATACATTTTACATTCGGAAATTTCTCCTTAACCATTTGCATTGAATTGTCCGAAGAATTATTATCGACAACAAAAACTTCGGCATCAATATTTTCAATGGCTTTGGTAACCGATTTTAAGCATTGCTCCAAAAAGTAACGGACATTGTAATTGACTATGATTACCGATAATTGCATAAATGTACGTTAAAGTGTTTTTTCAAACGGAATGCGGTTTACAATAGATTTCCCTAAGGTTACCTCATCGGTATAATTAATTTCATCGCCAATACCAACACCTCGGGCAATGGTTGAGATTTTTACAGGATAATTTTTTAATTTTTTATACAAATAAAAATTGGTGGTATCTCCTTCCAGTGTGGTACTTAGCGCCATTATCACTTCTTCTGTGTTACTGTTTTCTATTCGTTCTATCAATTCATTTATGCGTAAATCATTTGGGCCAATTCCGTCTATGGGAGAAATAACCCCTCCAAGAACGTGATAATATCCGTTGAATTGTGTGGTATTTTCAATAGCTATAACATCAAGTAAATCTTCCACTACACATATTTTTGCCTCATCACGGTTTGGATTAGCACATATTTCACATATATCGGTATCGGATAGATTATAGCATTTTGAACAATAATGCAAGTCTAACAATTGCTCAATACTTGATGCAAAGGATACTATATCTTCTTTATCTTTTCGCAGCAAATGCAATACTAAACGCAGGGCAGTTTTTTCGCCGATTCCGGGCAAGGAGGAAAAAGATGCCACAGCTTTGTTCACTATTTTTGATGATAATTGTTGCATATTGTATAATATTACACAAAAATACATCTAAATTTAAACCTGTCAAAAATTAAAGTATGACAACTGCTGTAATTATCTTGGTTTTATTAGGCTATTTTTTGCTTTTAATAGCCGTATCGCTTTATACCTCTCGCAATGCCGATACGCAAACGTTTTTTAATGCGCATCATTCATCTGCTTGGTATTTGGTTGCATATGGTATGATAGGCGCCAGTTTATCCGGGGTAACTTTTATTTCCGTCCCGGGAAATGTTTGGCAAACGGCTTTTGCCTATCTGCAAATGGTTTTTGGTTATTTTTTGGGTTATTTGGTTATTGCCTTTGTCTTACTGCCATTATATTACCGCTTAAATGTTGTTTCTATATACCAATATTTACGTAAACGTTTTGGCGAATATACTTATAAAACAGGGGCTTCTTTTTTCTTACTTTCACGCACCATAGGTGCTGCTTTTCGATTATACTTAATGGCTTCTGTTTTACAATTTATCTTATTTGATGCTTGGCATATTCCTTTTTTCGTAACTGTTTTGGTTACCATATTTCTTATTTGGGTATATACTGCCAAAGGCGGAATAAAAACCGTTGTTTACACCGACACCTTACAAACAACCTTTATGCTGGTTTCGTTAGCTATTACCATGTGGAGCATTTCAAAAGCAATGGGTTGGGATATGCAAGAAATGATTCAACAAGTTTCACAATCTAAATATGCCAAAATATGGTTTACCGAACCGGGCGACACTAAATTTTTCTTAAAGTACATTATTTCGGGAATGTTTATTACTATAGTAATGACCGGTTTAGACCAAGACATGATGCAAAAAAACCTGACGTGTAAAAGTTTAAAAGATGCTCAAAAAAACATGCTGGTATTCAGTATCATACTTATTGTCGTCAACTTACTTTTTTTAACCTTGGGCGCTTTGCTTTACCTTTATGCCGAAGCCAATCATATTACATTAGAGATGCTCAACAATAAAACCGACTTATTATTTCCGCATATCGCATTGAACGGAAATTTAGGCATTACCGTAGGTATATTCTTTTTGTTAGGTTTGATTGCTGCCGCCTATTCCAGCGCCGACTCGGCGCTTACGGCGCTTACAACTTCGGCTTGTATCGACATTATTGAAGTAGATAAATATCCCGAACAAAAAAAGCGTTCCATTAAAAATAAAATGCACATTGTGTTCTCGGCTTTATTGTTTGTCGTAATTATGCTGTTTTATTTGTATAACGACGATTCTGTTATAACCTCTTTATTTAAAGCGGCAGGTTTTACCTATGGACCATTGCTTGGAATGTATGCTTTTGGATTATTCACCAAACGTGAAGTAAATGATAAATTTGTCCCCATTATATCCATTTTGGCGCCTACTCTTTCATTGTTATTATTTTTTAATGCTGAAGAATTATTAGGGATAAAAATCGGGTTTGAAATTTTACTCTACAACGGATTATTGACTTACATCGGCTTATATTTTTTATCACATAAAAAAGCAAGTGCATAAATACTGATGCGCATAATTTGGAAAATTCTTAAAATAGAATATATTTGTTTTATATAAAATTGTAATTGATGAAAAAACAAAAATTAAGAGCACTTTTTATTACCGGAACCGTAATTTTATTCTCTTGTGGCGGTGATAAAACAGATAATACACCTGAATCCGATACTCAAGATTCAGTGCAGGCTGAAGTTATCAAACAAAACGATGAACAAACGGTTTATTACCAAATTCCCTCGCCGGATGAAATGTTTGATTTTATAAAAAACGGCGGCCTTTCATTTAAGCAAGACTTATTATTGCCCATAGAAAACAGCGAAAAATACAACACCGCATTACAACAATCGCTTATTTTCGGTATTTATTCGGCAGACTTAGCTTACACTGCTGCATTTGAAGAGTATCAAACTTCGTTGAAATATTTTGGAACAGTTCAAAAAATGGCTGACCGCTTAGGTATTTCTTCGGCTTATGATGCATCAACTGCCGAACGTATTAAAAACAACCTTGAAAATGCCGACTCATTGGTAAAAGTAACCGGCGACACCTATTTTTCGGTAGTGGATTACTTGGAACAAAACAACGAAGAAACCAAGTTGGGGGCAATTGCCACTGCAGGTTGGATTGAAAGTATGTATATTGTTCTTAATTCGTTGGAAAACAATCCCAACAGCGACGTGCTACAACGCATCAAAGACCAAAAACTGACATTTGAAAATTTATACGATTATCTTCAACAACACAATCATTCGCCACAGGTTGAAAAAATAATTACCTTAGTTGAACCACTGAACGAATTTTTTAATAATATCGAAGAAAATAATGATGCCAAAACCACTTTCACCAAAAAAGACGGGAAATTTGTGCTTGGTGGCGAAGATACAGTTGCACCTTTATCCGAAGAACAAACTGCAGAGCTGAAAGATTTGGTAAACAACATTAGAACTAAAATAATTGAAGAAAACGTATAAAAACTACTTTTAAAATTAATTAAAATGAAAAAATATATATTCGGAATACTGTTTTTAACTTTTGTTTCCACATTTCAAGCGCAGTATTGCAATAATTTTCACAGAAAATATTGCTATCCTTCAGAAAATGAATTCTTCAAATACGACGGACAATCAAGAAGCGCCTTATTTTCAAAAGGACAAAAATCTGAACTGACCATAATTGTTTACAAAGGTCAGGATTATCGCCTGTCGCTTTGTGCCGATGAAAATTTAGGCAACAATATCATTTTTAAAATTTATGAAGTTAAAAAAGTAAAAGTGGAAAAAGTTGTAGAGCATAAATCTACCGAAGACGAATACAAAACCTGCGAAACTTGTAATGGCGAAGGCTATATTGACGGAGAAACCTGCTACGATTGCGATGGCGAAGGTCAACGCCCTACTGGAAATACTGTAGAAGTAGTAACCAAAGAAACCAAAGTAGTGGTTGAAAAACGTAAAGAATTACTCTACGATAATTCGCAAGATGATTTTGCTATGGATATTGAATTTAGCGCAACTTCTACCCGTAAACTTATTATAGAAGTAGAAGTGCCCGAAGAAGGTGGCGGCGGCACTTCAAAAGGAATAAACGACAAAGGCAAAGGAAAAAAGAAATTAGATACCTCCGAAATGGGATGCATTGGCGTGTTGATAGAACATATGCCAACGCCCAAAAGCGGTTTCTAATTGCTTAAAAAATACTAAATTTACAGTCCCGTATTTCGGGACTTTTTTATTTCAAATAATTCATAATGATGCAACCCATTACAAAAGATTTTTACCAATCGGTAATTAAAAACAAAAAAAACATTGTTATCACATCGCACAAAGCTCCCGACGGTGATGCTATCGGTTCTTCATTGGCACTTAAAATAGCTTTGGAAAAACTTGGGCACAATGTTTCGGTAGTAGTTCCCGATGATTTTCCGGGATTTTTAAAATGGATGCCTTTTCACGAAACTATTTTACTTTACAACCAAGAACAAAAAGAAGCCGAAGAAGCATTAGAAAATGCCGACATATTTTTTTCGCTCGATTACAACGACCTGAGAAGAATCGGAGACTATGGACAGTTGGTTGAGGCAAAAACCGACCTGTTAAAAGTTATGATTGACCACCATCGCGACCCAAAACCTTATGCCAATTACGCTCTTTCCGACATTACAGCCAGCTCTACTTGCGAACTAATTTTTCGTTTTTTGGAACTCAACAACCTTACCGATTTAATCGACAAAGATGTTGCTTCGTGCATTTATACCGGCTTGCTTACCGATACCGGCTCGTTCAGGTTTTCATCTACCACAGCTAAAACACACGAAATTGCTGCCTTTTTGTTAAATCGTGGTGCCGAAAATGCTAAAATTTACGAATTGATTTACGACAATTCGTCCATCCACCGCTTACAATTGCTGGGCTATGCCATTACCGAAAAATTAGAATATTTACCCGAATACCGAACTGCCATCATCAGCTTAACCGAAGCAGAGCTAAAAAAATTCCATTATCAAAAAGGCGATACCGAAGGAATTGTAAATTATCCACTTTCGGTAAAAAATATTGTTTATTCCATTTTTATTTCCGAAAAAGAAGGATTGGTAAAAATGTCTATGCGTTCAAAAGGCAATTTTCCGGTCAATGAAATTGCCTCTAAATATTTTGATGGCGGCGGACACTTAAATGCTGCCGGAGCCGTTTCCAATTTATCGGTTGAAAAAACAATAGAAAAAATAAAATCTATTTTACCCGAATATAAAGATGCGTTACTGGCTGTATAAAATATCCATTTCTTTATTGGCAACCCTTTTATTTTCGTGTGGAACAGACCACCAACCGAAAAACAAAGTGCCCTATAAAAAATTGAAAGAAAGTTTAATTCAAAAAAATAAATCTTTCAGTCAAATAGAAAATGACCAAATAGAAGCCTACATAAAGCGTTACGGAATGAAAAACGTAGTTAAAACCGGCACCGGCTTACGTTATCAGGTTTACCAAAAGGGCTTTGGCGTTTCGCCCAAATGCGGAAATATTGCCGAAATAGAATACACCTTGACTTTGATCAACGGCAAAGAACTTTACAAAACAAAACCCGGACAAACCACCATGTTTTTGGTATGCAGAGATGAAGTAGAATCGGGGCTGCACGAAGCTATCCAATACCTTAAAGTGGGTGATAAAGCTAAAGTAATTATTCCTTCGCATTTGGCACACGGCATTGCTGGAGATTTTGAGAAAATTCCGCCCCGCTCAACCATCATTTACGATATTCACTTAATTGCCGTAAAATAACACTTTGATGAAAAACATTTACCTCATCATATTTTCATTAATTTTTTACTGGGGATGTAAAGAGAAAAACACACCCTATAAACAGGTCAACAATCAAATTGCTTATCGCTTAATTTCATTTTCGGATGAGGATAAAAAATGCCGTTTGTTCAACATATACCAAGCAGATATAATTATTCATACCCAACAAGATTCGTTAATCTACAAATCAAAATTTAAAGAGCAATATTTTTTCGACAATCAAGGGCTTGACACATTGTTTAATTTTATGCACGTTGGCGACAGTATGCAATTTATGCTCAGAGGTGATTTTTTAGCCAAACATCTCGAAAAATCATTCATTGATACTGTATGTTATTTTGCAGAAATTAAAATAAAAAAGGAGTTAACACAGGAAGAAATTCAGCAATCTTCGGCTCAGCTTGAATTTAATGAATTGTATCAACTTAAACAATTTATCGACAGTTTATCCATTCCGGCAGAAGATTTTGCACAAGGTTATTTCGAAGAGTTTTTCAAGTACGGAACGGGCGATACGCTTTCTTACGGAGATGTAGCATTTTTGAATTATTACGGCACATTTTTAAACGGTGAAGTATTTGACAGCACAGCTACCAAAGAAAATCTTTTTGATTATACATACGGTGTCAAAGGGCAAGTTATTCCGGCTTTTGAAAAGGCACTTTTCGGCAAAGTGGAAGGAGATTCTTTCCGGTTAATCATTCCTTCAATGTATGCTTTTGGCGAAGAAGGTTCATCTACGCTTATTGTTCCGCCGGCAACTACGGTCATTTATTACATAAAAGTTGACAGTATCCTGAAAAGAAAAAATTTTATGCAATAAAAAAATCCCGCTACATTTTGTAGCGGGACAGCAATCTTAAACAGAGTAACAGTTTATTATGAATTAAGCATTACAGGCATTACCAACATCAATAATTGCTCGTTTTCATCCACTTTATCCACAGGGAAAATTAATCCGGCACGGTTTGGTGCAGAAAGCTCTATTAAAATCTCTTCCGAGTCGATATTGTTTAGCATTTCCAACAAAAACTTACCGTTGAAACCAATTTCCATATCTTCTCCTTCGTACGAACAGGTTAATCTTTCACTTGCCTCATTCGAAAAATCCAAATCTTCACCGGATACCACCAATTCACTGCCTTTTATAGTTAAGCGAATTTGATGTGTTGATTTGTTGGCAAAAATACTTACACGTTTTATCGAGTTTGCCAAAGCCACACGGTCAATAGTCAATTTATTTGGATTTTCGGTTGGAATTACAGCTTGGTAATTGGGGTATTTGCCATCTATCAAGCGGCATATCAATATGGTTTCATCAAATTTGAAACGAGCATTGGTTTCGTTGTATTCAATGGTAACCTCATCATCAAAAGATGATAAAATATTTTTCAACAGGTTTAATGGTTTTTTTGGTAATATAAAAGCCGCTCCTTGGTCGGAATGCACATCGGTACGGGTGTATTTTACCAATTTATGTGCATCAGTCGCTACAAATGTAACATTATCGTTATTTATTTCTAAAAACACACCGTTCATTACCGGACGCAACTCATCGTTTCCGGTAGCAAAAATGGTTTTGTTTATGGCATTTGCCAAAATAATGGAATTCATTGTCAGTGAGCTTGTACCTTCCAATTCGGGCGATTTTGGAAAATCTGCACCGTTAAAACCGGTTAATTTGTATTTACCGAAATCTGAACTTATTTCTATTCCGAAGTTTTCTAAATTTACCGAGAAGGTCAACGGTTGGTCGGGCAACGATTTTAATGTATCGGTCAATAATTTTGCAGGAATGGCAATATTTCCGTTTTCTTTTGCTTCAACCTGCATTTTTGTGGTCATGGTTGTTTCCAAATCCGAAGCCGTAATGGATAATTCACCATCTTTAATTTCAAACAAAAAATTGTCTAAAATAGGCAACGTATTACTTGTGTTTAATGCACCTGCAATGATTTGCGTTTTCTTTAACAGTGCCGAACTTGAAACAATAAATTTCATATTAATATTTTTTATTACTGAACAATCTGATTTAAGGGCTCAATTTTACGAATAGAAATGGCTCAATGCTCAATTTTTGGCATTGTATTATTAACTATTTTTCAACAATATTGATTTATTCCTGAAAATAGGTTCGTTCAGGTGTGATTGGGTCAAAAGTAGGGTATTGCATTACCGTAAACAAAGTATCATCAATCAAACCGTAAAAACGGTCCATATCATAAGGGAACTCCTCTCCTGTTAGATTGTTTATCACGTGTTTATAATTGGGCATTCTAAACGCTTTGATAGTGGTTAATTTACCGTTTTTATCTTTTACACTCAAAATAAAAAACGGCATGGTTTGCTTGATAGAATCTTGATATTCGGGTGTTCCGTCAACATCTACCTGCTCAAAATTCACAAACGAAAAACGAGTCAGATAATCTTGTAATTTTTGTGTATTTGCCGGTAAAGATTTACCTTCTAAATCGGTAAGCTGAACCAAGCTGTCTTTTTGATTTATCTTGTACGAAAGATGAGCACTGTCGGGGAACTGTACCGCAATTTCAGCCAAATCGCCGGGTTGATACCTGAAAATTTTCACCGAATGCCACATTTTGGGATCGGAAATAAAACGGGTATTTAAAAAACCGTCAAAGCCGGGAATTTCAGTAATAAAAGGTACAGAAGATTTTTTGCCGTCCTTTTCCAACAACATATAAGTACCCAAATTATTTTTGGTGTTGTGCCCTACATAATATACTTTATCGGGTTTGTCGCTGTTGTTCAAATAAATTTCTACACGCTTATTGTTTGCAGCAATAAATTTAATGGTGCTTTCCAAAGATGATTTAGGCACGGGTGCTTGAATATCTATTCGCTTTAAGGTTTTAAGCAATACATCCATGGCATCTTTTCGTGCTTCGTACTTTCCGTTTACTATCCATTTATGTTTGTTTTCTCGAGTTAAAACAGACGCATTCCCTTGCTGGTCGGTTATCACAACCTTGGTAACCATCGATGTATCTTCAATAGCAAAATCACGATATTCTTCTTTAAGTGTAGATTTTGAATTGGAGAAATAAAAATATACCGAAGCCAAAACCAAAATTGCCAACAGAATAATTAAACCTTTGTTTTTCATCTTTACCTTAATTTTTATTCGCCACAAATGTAACGAGTTTAAAATTACTATGATTTTTTGCTTGCCAAAAGTTAAAGAACGTTAAAGGAATAATAATGTTCTCTTTTGAATGTTTATCATTGAAATTCAAAAACATAAAACTATGCAAGCTGAACCATCATTTTTTGAGAAACTAAACGAAAAAATTAAAAATTCTGTCATGCTCAGAATGTTGGGCATTGCTTTTTTAATTCTGATTTTACTTATTCCTTCGGAGATGGTAATGAGTATTTTACGTGAAAGAAAATACAGACAAGATGATGTGATTAGAGAAGTAAGTGATATTTGGGGACGTTCGCAAACTCTTGGTGGTCCGGTTATTACCATTCCATACAACACAATATATACAGACAAGGAAGGTAAAATCATAAAAACAAAACACCTTTTTCATTTATTACCCGAAGAATTATATTATAGCTCAGATATTTTTCCTGAAACACGCCACAGGGGGATTTTTGATGTTATGGTTTATAAATCGGACAATATTATTTCAGGAAGTTTTCCAAAACTTGATTCATCCCTTATTGGTAACGGAAATATTGAAATTTTATGGAATAAAGCTTCAATAAATTTCGGATTGAGTGATTTACGTGGAATTCAAGAAGAAGTTTATATAAATTGGAATAATAAAAAAATACCTTTCAATCCGGGTGTTTCAAATGAAAATGTTTTTAAATCGGGTATTCATATTCCTATTCTTTTCAACCCCGGAAAAAATAATGATTTCTCAATCAATTTAGCATTAAACGGTAGCCAGCAAATTGATTTTTTACCCTTAGGCAAAACTACCACTATTGATTTAAAATCCTCGTGGTCTTCACCAAAATTTGTAGGAGCTTTTATTCCAGACAGTTATGAAATAAAAGATGGATTTACGGCACATTACAAGCAATTACACCTCAACCGTAATTTTCCTCAATATTGGTCTGATAGTAATCATAACATTTACGATTCGGCAATGGGTGTAGAATTGATTACACCAAACGACAATTACAATAAAGCTATCCGTTCGGCAAAATATGCCGAAATGTTTATTGCATTCACCTTTTTGGTGTTTTTCTTTTTCGAAGTAAAAAATAAAAAACGAATTCATCCCATTCAATACATCTTAGTAGGATTGGCGCTGATAATCAACTACACGCTTTTGGTTTCCATCAGTGAGCATATTTCATTTAATTGGGCTTATATTATTTCGGCTGTTGCCACTATTGCTTTAATTGGATGGTATGTACATGTTATTTTGGTAAAAAAACAACTTACGTGGCTTTTAATTGCCATTTTAACAATGCTATATGGTTTCATTTTTGTCATTCTACAGTTGGAAGATTGGGCTTTATTGGCAGGAAGTATCGGCTTGTTTATCGTTTTAACCGGTGTAATGTATTTTTCTCGTAAAATCGATTGGTATAATTTGAACAGTAAATAAATAACAATACCTTTGCGGGCAATGAAATCATTGCCCGCAAAATTTACAGAACGTATCCAAAACCAATTTCCCGGTTATTGGCAAAATTTAATTGATGCATTAAATTCCGAACCCCCTGTCAGCATTCGAATCAATAAAAATAAATTATCTCAAATTCCAACAAAATATAAACAAGTTCCTTGGAGTAGTTCGGGCATTTACCTGCCGGAAAGACCATTATTTACCCTTGACCCATTGTTTCATGCAGGTGTTTATTATCCGCAAGAAGCCGGCTCTATGGTTATTGAATATATTGCACATAAACTGTCTGATAAATTTGAACAACCGCCAAAATACATTCTGGATGCAGCATCGGCTCCGGGCGGAAAAACCCTTATTCTTTCTGATATTTTTGCCCAAAGCATCATTTTTGCAAATGAAATTATATCCAAGCGAGCAAATATTCTCACTGATAATATTGCAAAATGGGGAGCCGAAAATGTTGTTATAACCAACAATGATACGGCTCATTATCATCAATTAGAAGGCGTATTTGACATTGTATTGCTTGATGCACCTTGCAGTGGCGAAGGTATGTTCAGAAAAGACATGAACGCCCGGAACGAATGGTCTGTAGAAAATACTTCTTTATGTGTAGAACGACAAAGTGATATTTTGCAAAATATATTGCCATTGATAAAAGAAAACGGATACCTTATTTACAGTACTTGTACTTTCAACCCCGATGAAAATGAACAATTGATGCAAAAGGTATTGCCGGCTAAAGGATTTGAATTTGTTCCGTTTGATGAATTGCAAGAATTTGGAATTGAAAAAGTTGAAAACGAATTGGGATATCAATTTTTACCCGGAAAAGTTGAATCGGAAGGGTTCTTTTTAAGCGTTTGGAAAAACACAAATCCAAATCAACGAAAGGAAAATAAAAAGAAATCGAAAAAAGACATCAATCTGTCAGTAAAGCTCAATTTCCCTTTACAAAAAGATAAAAAAACTTATCTTTTGAATGATGAAATTTATGCAATTCCAAAAGATTTGGATGAATCTTTGTTAATAAACCTCAATGCAAAATACGCTGGAGTAAAGTTGGGAAAACTAATAAAAAACAAATTCAAACCGGCTGCTGAATCAGTATTTTATAATTCATTTAAAAACCAATTCCCGATTATTGAACTCGCATATACTAATGCAATACAATACTTAAAAGGAAACACAAATTTCCCCCTACCTGAAAAAACAACGAAGGGATATTACACTGTAACTTACAAAAATCATCCCTTAGGATTGATTCATTCTTTAGGTAACCGGTTTAATAACTTATACCCAAAACCGTGGCGTATAAAAATGCATATACCTGAAAATCAAAAGGAAAACTTCTTATTTTAAAAACATTTGTAAATCAAATTTCATTCAAATAAAAATACTATTTTCGTTTTTGGAACAATGTTTGGATAAGCTCCTCAAAATATTTGATTATGAAAAAAATATACCTCATCACTTTCTTGCTCCTTGCCACTTTTTTATCAAAGGCACAAGGCGTTAATTATCATTATGGACAATTCCGCATGGGCATAAATGCCGGAACTACTTTTCAATCGGCAGATATAAGAACCGAGCTTGGTTTGGGTTGGGGATTGTTGGCAGAATATGATTTTATGAAAAGTAAATATTCGGCGCTTGGTTTTTCGCTTCGCGGAAGATACCTCAGAGCCAACACCTATGGAAATCACGGAAAATATTTCACCGATTATCCTTTGAGTAATGATGCCATAAACGGAACCATAAACGATTCTATCAATTATACGGGACAAAAATTATTTCTGAACAACAAAACCAGAGCTTGGGAGTATTCTATTGAAGCACAATTTCATACACACTCATTATATCAAAATTATGGGGTTGGTTTTCATTTATTCATCGGTGCAGGGTTAACCAATTTCGAGATTTATACCAATCAATTGGATGAAAATGAAAACATGTATGACTATTCACAAATCGACTATTCTAAAAGCGAACTTGCCCGAGTTAAAGACTTAAGAAAATTACGCGATTACTCATACGAAACAAAAGTTGAAAACAACAATATGCCTTCCGTAGTTTTCACCCCAACTATCGGTGCCGGCATGCAATTTCGCCTATCACCCTATTGGTCATTAATGCTAGAGCATAAAATATCGCTGCCACAAACCGACCTTTTCGACGGACAAACATATAAAGTAGAGCAAGACCCTTCATTTATTCAGGATGTTTATCATTACTCATCTTTTGGCTTAATTTTTTATTTTGGAACGAAAACCGATGACGAAATTTTACAAGAAGAAACAAATTATACACCACCAACGCCGCCTGTTACTACTCCAACACAAAACAATAATGCAACCACCACTTCTTACACCCAAGTGGCTCCCAAACCCGAAATCATTATTATCAAACAAGAAGTAACTCCGGTATCACAAGGTTGCATTGCCATTATCGAAGCTCAAATTAAAAATATTCAATCTAAAAATGATATTAAGTTTTATCAAAACAATCAACTCATTGCTCCGGATAAATATACTTTTACTTCTCCGGATAAATTTTTTGCCCAGATAAACTTATCGGAGGGGAATAATATTTTTAAAATTGTTGCTGTCAATTCCCAAAATTCAGTGGTAGAAAAATTGATAAATCTAAATTGCAGCAATCCGGCAATAACGATATGCCATAAAAATACTAACGGAACAACACAAACTTTAACAATCAAGCAAAGTGAATGGCCTGCACATCAAGCGCATGGCGATACAGAAGGAGCATGTCCTGTTTCTGAACCGCAAAAAATTAAAATTTGTCATTTAGGACAAACCATAATTATTGATGCATCGAATTGGATGATACACCAATCACATGGAGATATAAAAGGCGATTGCCCTGAAAAAACAATTGAAGTATGTCATCAAGGAAAAACTATAGTGATTAAGGAAAGTGAATTGGCCGCTCACATTGCTCACGGCGATAAGCAAGGCAAATGCCCTGATGTAAACATGATTACTATTTGCCACATTCCGCCAACGGGCAACAAACGTATAACTATGCAAATTCCTGAAAGCGAATGGTATTTACACCAAGCCCATGGAGACAGCAAAGGCAGTTGTCCTGCTGTAGAACCTACTATGCAAATTTGTCATAAAGACCCTACAACACAACAACAATCAACTATCGTAATACCAACTTTCAGATGGCAAGAACATCAAGCACATGGAGATACTCAAGGCGCTTGTCCGGTTAAATACATTAAAATTTGCCATAAAAATGCAATTAAAAACACCGTTGAAACTATTATGATTCCCGAAACCCAATGGCCTGCACACCAAGCACATGGCGATTACAAAGGAACATGTATGAGCACTGTGCCGCAAGATATCCCTGAAAAACAAATCACCATTTGCCACACCGACCGAGAAAACGGTAAAAAATCGACCATTACTATAAATGCAAAAGATTGGCCTGCACATCAAGCACATGGAGACAGTAAAGGTGCATGTCCTAGAACACAACCAAACATGCAAAAAATCACTATTTGCCATTTCGACAAATCAACGGGAAAATACCTTACAATGACCATCAATGCTACCGATTGGCCTGCACACCAAGCCCATGGAGATACAAAAGGAGCTTGCACTACTCCTGATACTCCTAATGACGGAAACAACGACACAGGAAGTGCCCCCCCCACACAATACCGACCCGAATGCTGGGAACACTGATAATGACAAAATAAAAATTTGCCATAATGATACAAAAACAGGCAAAAAAACCACTATTGTAATTTCAAAGTCTGCATGGCCAACACATCAAGCACATGGCGATACACAAGGTGCTTGCTCAAGCAACAGTAAAACCGGAAAAGTGAATAAACCCGTAAAATTAAATCAAACTAAACCGGCTTCAAAACCTTAAGAACATGAATGAAACACAAGAATTTTGGAATAAACGATACGAAGAAAATACAACCGGTTGGGATTTAGGACAAGTTTCTCCACCTATAAAGGAATATTTTGACCAAATAGAAGATAAAGATTTGAAAATTATTATTCCAGGTTGTGGTAATGCACACGAAGCTGAATATTTGCACAAGCAAGGGTTTAAGAATGTTTTTTTAGTAGATATTGCTCCCTTAGCATTGGAAAATTTCAGTAAACGCGTTCCCGGTTTTCCAAAAGAACATCTTATACACGCCGATTTTTTCAAGCACAACAATCTATATGATATAATGGTGGAACAAACATTTTTTTGCGCCATCAATCCTGCCCTCAGGCAAGATTACGCCCGTCATGCAGCTGAAATTCTTAAACCCGGAGGAAAACTTATCGGGTTACTGTTTAATGATGAATTAAACAAAGACCATCCGCCTTATGGCGGTTGTAAAACCGAATATTTAATGTATTTTGAACCTTTTTTTAACATAAAAGTTATGAATACGGCATATAATTCTGTTAAACCGCGTCAAAATCGTGAGTTATTTATTATTTTGGCAAAAAAATAATTTTTTAATTCAAAACGTATTTTTTATATTTAAACGTTTATACGACTTTATTTTATGAGCCAAATTCAAGCTTTTTTACGTTTAATACGTTTACCCAACCTACTTATTATTGCTTTGTTGCAATACGCCGTAAGGTATGGTATTATTTATCCGGTACTGAAAAAAAATGATTTTCATTTGGCATTAAGCGATTTGGATTTTTTCTTGATAGTTCTTGTAACTGTAATGATTGCTGCTGCCGGATACATCATAAATGATTATTTCGATTTAAAAGCCGACAGGATAAATAAACCCAACCGAATTGTTATTGACAAATACATTAAACGCCGTGTGGCTATGGGCGCACATATTGTCATTAACTTTTTGGCAATTGTTATTGCAGTTTACGAATCGTATAAAGTAGGTATGGTACAATTATTTTTGCTTTTTGCCCTAAGTGCCGGCTTATTGTGGTATTATTCCATTAGTTTTAAAAGACAAATTCTCATCGGCAACATTGTTATTGCCTTTTTGGCGGCAATGGTACCTTTTACCGCCGGCGTATATGAACTGTTGGCACTAAAAAATGATGCGTATTATCAAATACACGATTACATTTTTAAATACACCACCGATACCGACAAAGTTACTTACGATGAAATGTCAACCATTATGTATCATAATATTATGATGTTTTGGAAATGGGTTTTTGCCTTATCGTTTTTTGCTTTTTTAACCACTTTTATCCGCGAATTGGTAAAAGACATTGAAGATATGGAAGGTGATGAAAAAGTGGGATGCCGCACTTTTCCGGTAGTTTACGGAGTAAAAAAATCAAAACAACTGCTTACTTTTTTAATTTTCTTGCTTTTTATCAGTATCATTTTGTATGTACGCTACCTGTTGGGACAGCATAATATTATTAGCGTTGGTTATATTGTAGCTGCAATTCTTATTCCCTTGGGAATTTTTTATTTAAAATTATCATCTGCCCGTGAAAAACAAGATTTTTCAAAACTCAGCAATTTGGCTAAGTTTATTATATTAGCCGGCGTTTTATACCCGTATGTTTTTGCTTTTCACTTATTATACTTGATGTAATGATGCTGAAGAAAATCCTTGGCACACCAATTCTGCTCGGCTCACAATCACCCCGAAGACGAAATTTAATGGCACAATTGGGCTTTACAAACATTCGCACAGCAGTTGCCCAAGCCGAAGAAACTTTTCCGGAGAGTCTTCCGGCAAAAGAAATACCCGAATATTTAGCCCGTCAAAAAGCGGTAGAATTATTAAGTCATAAGCAACCCGGTGAGTTACTGATTACGGCAGATACAATGGTGTTTTTGGGTGAAGAAATTTTAGGTAAACCGCAATCTGAACTTGATGCCAAGTTGATGCTCAAAAAATTATCCGGAAAAACGCATCGTGTGATTACCGGCGTGTGTTTAGCAAAAGAAAACGAACTGAAAACATTTTCAGAAGTTACCGAAGTTACTTTTTCTGCTCTTTCAAAAGAAGAAATAGATTATTATGTAGAAAATTTCAAACCAATGGATAAAGCCGGAAGTTATGGTATTCAAGAATGGATTGGTTATATCGGAATTGAAAAACTAAATGGTTGTTATTACAATGTAATGGGTTTGCCTTTGCATCGTTTATATGAAGAAATAAAAAAATCCACCCCGCAATAGCAAGGTGGATTGATTACTTAAAATATGTTTTAATTAAGCTTCTTTTTTCTCTTCAGTAAGTAATTCTTTTTCAATTACATCTTTTAATACATCTTTTGGCAGTGCTCCTGCTTGCATCATTGGTTGTCTGCCACCGGTGGGGATAAACAATATACTTGGGATACTTCTAATACCAAATACAGCAGCCAATTCTTGCTCTACTTCTGTATCTACTTTGTAAATATTCAATTTTCCGGCATATTCTTCCGAAAGTTCTTCCAAAATAGGAGCTACCATTTTACATGGTCCGCACCAATCGGCATAAAAATCAATAATTGCAGGCTTATCACCTTCATATTTCCATTCTTGATGTTTTGTATAATCAAAAATATCGCTTAAAAATTTGTCTTTTGTTAATTTAATTGTTGCCATAACTTATATTCCTTTTTAATTTTTAGATTTTTTATTTATTTTCTTGTACAAAGATAAGACCACCTGCCGGCTATTTATGTAACATTTATGACATAACAACAAAAAATGCCCCAAATTTTATTGAGGCATTCCTTTATTGAAGTAAAATTTTGGCGAGAACTAAAATCAAACAATATAATATTTATCCAAAAAGGCATCCCAATTCCAAATAAAACCGTCCATTGCTTCATCCAATCGTTTTAATAATAACGGATTGGGCGTTTTCATGTTTTTAAAATAATCATCCTCGTATTCAAAAAGATTGTATTTGTAAAAAACGGCTTTACTCATAGCATATAAGGTGTTTTTTGAAGGGTAATTCACCTTTTTCATAAAACTTTGATAATCTTTTACCACAGCCAAAAAGCGTTGCTCACTCACATTAAAAACACTGCTGAATTTATCAATTGTTTTGCGGGTAAAATTTTCTTCTTGATAATCATCCAAATAATTTGGAATAATAGCCATATTGCCGGCAATTACAATCATCAAAAAAGCATCAGAATCATTGGCATTTACATTAGGCGACTTAACAAATTCCGGTGAATTATTGATTAAATCGGCAACCAACGGAAATCCTTCATCAACCGTTTCAAATATTGTATTGACAAATATATTGGCTGCTTTATCGTCTTTTATTCTTTTTTTACCAAAAATTTTAAACATATTTTTACGCTTTTATGATGATTAATACAAATTTAACGTGCATATTAACATAATGTTAAGACACCCTTTGGTGTGTTTTTAACAAAGTTTTCAACCGACACACGTTTTTTAACGACATTTTCATCTGTTTTGACGATGAAAAATGTAAATTTATACGCTAAATTTCACCGTTATGAAACTTATTTTACTTCAACAAGTCCAATACAATTATTGGGCAAACAAAAAATACGTAGAATTTTTTGAACAATATCCCGGATTCTTGAACAAAGAAGTGTACAGTTCATTTAAAACACCCGGATTAACCTTGGTGCATATCTATCAAGCACAAGAAGTATGGTTAGCCCGCTTAACGGGAAAAGAAATTGATTTTGATGCACTAAAAAATTACCAATTAAAGTTAAGCGATATATTATTTAGTTCACAATCGCTCGTTGACTATGTTCAACAGCTTGACGCAATGGAACTAAAAAAGGATATTCATTATCAAAACCTAATGAAACAAGTTTTTACTCAACCGGCATACCAAATTATTTTACACACTGTAAACCACGGGACATATCATCGCGGACAAATTTCTTTAATGCTAAAACAATTAAACGCCGACAATATACCATCAACCGATTTAATTCGCTTTTATGATGAAGAATACATTGAAGATTAGCTATTAAAACTATAACTCATTCCTAATCAACCAATAAAAAATTAATCCGTCTTTTACCAAGAATTAACAATTATATTTTGCACCAAATTATTATTTTAGCACAGTATTTGTAACATCACACTCAAATTAAAAACTGAAAGTCATGATAAAGAAAATCTTAAAATTTCTCGGAATATTCTTAATCGTTGTTTTGGCACTTTTATTTACCCTGCCTTTTTTGTTTAAAGACACCATTATTGAAAAGGTAAAAGAAGAAGCCAACAATAATTTGAACGCAAAAGTTGATTTTGGCGAATTTGATTTAAGCATCATCAGCTCATTTCCCGATTTTAATTTTTCCATTAACGACGTAAAAGTTTCCGGAATTGATAAATTCGAAGGAATTGATTTGGCAAAAATCAAACAACTCAATCTTTCGCTCGATTTAATGAGTGTTATCAATGGCGACAATTACAAAATAAAAACAATAGAAATTATCCAACCACAAATAAAAGCAATTGTTTTAGCCGATTCTACTGCAAACTGGGATATAGCCAAAGACACCGGAGAAGAAACCGTTGAGGAAGAAACAACTGAAGAGAGCACACCTTTTAAATTGGAATTGCAAAATTTCTCAATTTCCGATGCCGATATTTATTACGAAGATGCAACAATGGATTTATCTACCGATATTAAAAAATTAAATTTTTCCCTTTCGGGCGATATGTCACAAGATTTCACTACACTCAACACCAAAACCACTATCGACACATTCACGGTAATTATGGAAAATATTCCCTACCTGAATAAAACTAAAATTGAAGCCAATGCCGATATTGATGCCGACTTGGCAAACAGCAAATACACCTTTAAAGAAAATGAATTTAAAGTAAACGAATTGGCATTGGGATTAAACGGTTGGCTGGCACTTATTGAAGGTACAGAAGAAAATCCTGACGGTTCTATAGATATGGATTTGACATTTGAAGCCAAACAAACCGATTTTAAAACCATTCTTTCACTTGTTCCGGCTGTTTATATGACAGACTTTAATAATGTAAAAACCGAAGGACAATTGGCATTGCAAGGATATGCCAAAGGTGAATATATTGGTGAATCATTACCTGCTTTCGGACTTGATTTACAAGTAAATAATGCTATGTTCAAATATCCCGATTTACCAAAATCGGTTAAACAAATAGCCATTGATTTACATATCGACAATCCCGGAGGAAGCGATGACAACACCAACATCGACCTGAATAAATTCCACATGGAAATTGCCGGCAACCCCATTGATGCGGCAATGAAAATACGCAAACCCATTTCCGACCCCGATATTCAAGCTGAGCTAAAAGCCAAGCTCGATTTAGCATCAATTAAAGATGTTCTTCCAATGGAAGAAGGCGAAGACTACAATGGTAAAATTGCATCCGATGTGCGCTTAAAAGGTAAAGTTTCGGCTCTTGAGCAAGAACGTTACGAAGATTTCGATGCACAAGGAACATTCAGTATTATGGAAATGAACTACAAAAGTGCCGACTTGCCTTACGATGTTTGGTTAAATGAAATGACTTTAAATTTCAGCCCGCAAAAAGTATCCTTACAAAATTTCGACAGCAAAGTGGGCAAAACCGATATTCAAGCAAACGGCGACATCGAAAACTTTATTCAATATGCTTTTGCCGACGACCAAGTGCTTAAAGGAAACTTTAACGTAACATCCAATTATATGGATTTGAACGAGTTTATGGAAGAAGATTCAACCGCCACAGAAGCAACAGCCGACACGCTGGAAGAAGCATTGGAAGTAATTGAAGTACCCGCCAATATAGATTTTGCTTTAAATGCAGATTTCAAAAAGGTGCATTATGATAATATGGATATTGATAACGCCAAAGGAAAACTATTAGTCAAAGACCAAAAAGTAAGTATGGAAGATGTTTCCATGGATATGCTTGGCGGCTCAATGCTGATGAATGGATATTATGAAACCACCAACCCAAAAGAACCGGGTATCTCTTTTGGAATGAAAGTGAAAAATTTTGACGTAGAGCAAGTTGTTTCTACATTTAATACGGTTGAAAAATTAGCACCCGTAGCCAAAGCTTGCAAAGGGCGTTTCAATGTAGATATGTCTATGGACGGATTATTGGATGATAAATTAGAACCCAAACTTGAATCACTAAACGGCTTAGGCGATATGCTTACGCAAAACCTTCAAGTGGTTGATTTTAAACCAATGGTAAAATTATCATCTGCTTTGCAAAATGAAAAATTCAAAAAAATCGATTTAGGAAATTCTTTCATTAAGTTTTCTTTTAAAGACGGAAAAGTAAATGTAGAGCCATTTAATGTTCAAGTTGGCAATTATAAAGGCAAAATGTGGGGTTACAACTCGCTCGACCAAACGATGGAATACACTATGGAAGTAGGGATTCCTCTTAAAGACATTGGCGGCAATGCACTAAAAGAAGTAAAACCCATTTTAGACCAAATAAAAGCTGCCGGAATTAAGGTTGATGAAGACAAACCTTTGCCTTTACAAATAAAACTTACCGGTGAAATAATGAATCCGAAAATTAAAACCAACTTGAAAGATTTAGTGAAAGATATGGCCGGCAACCTAAAAGACCAGATAAAAGAAACGGTTAAAGAAGAAATAAACGAACAAGTTGACAAGGCAAAAGAAGAAGCTATTGCAAAAGCGAAAGAAGAAGCCGCTAAAATTATTGCCGAAGCCGAAAAACAAGCACAGCAAATTAGAGACGAAGCGGCAAAAGCAGCTGCAAAAGTCAAAGAAGAAGGATACAAACAAGCGCAACAATTGGAAGATGAAGCCAAAAACCCATTAGCAAAAGTTGCCGCAAAAAAAGCCGCAGACAAATTGCGTCAAGAAACAGATAAAAAAGCACAACAAATTATTGACGAAGGTAATAAAAAGGCAGATGCTATCGTTAATACAGCAAAAACCAAAGCCGATAATATTATTAAACAAGCCGAAAGCAAATAATTATTTACAAATCAATTTGAAGTAAAAAGAAGGGATTTGAGCCGATTATGATAAGATTATTTTTCACTACAGTTATATTTGCCATTACCATTTCGGGAATTGCGCAAGATGATTTTCCGTGTCACGAGCCCACAAAAAAAGCACGAAAATTATTCTATGCTGCAATTGAAACAAAAAATCCGAAAGAGAGGATGGAGTTAATGCTTGAAGCAAAAAAGCAGGACGAAGATTTTATTGAACCCTTAGATTATATTGCCGAATACTACGAAAAGCAAGCACAAAAGGCACTTCATCCTGATGCTTACACACGGAATATTCATGTTGCAGTAAAGTATTGGACAACCATTGTTGAAAAATGCCCTTCATTCCGTCATTATCTTTTTGCCATGAAACTGGGTGAATATTACTATCAACAGCTAAAATTTGAAGAGTCTAAAAAATACTTCAACATTGTAGCCCATGCTTCCGATGCAACAAAAAAGGATGAGAGGTTTGCCGTATCTCGCATTCAAGAAATAGATAACTTTTTGGAATTAAAAAACAACCCTGTTCCGTTCAATCCCAAAAAAGTACCCGGTGTATGTACCCAATGGGATGAATACTTACCTTCTCTTTCGCCCGACAACCGTTATTTATTTTTTACACGCCGTGAAATAGTACAAAATTTAGACGATTTTACCGGACCAAAATGGCAAGAGCGATTTATTCAATCCCGTAAAATTCGCCGCGATTCTTTCAGTAGAGGAATCCCAATGCCCAAACCTTTCAACCAAGGTTTAAATCAAGGAGGAGCGTCCATTTCGGTTGACAATAAAATGATTTTTATCACTATCGTGCAAAACGAAATTGGATGTTATAAAGATATTCCCTCTATGCGTTCACACGGTTATGCCAATGGCGATATTTATTTTACCGAATTTAAAAACGGTGAATGGACACCTTTAAAAAGCATCGGTTCAAATATAAACGGTAAATGTACTTGGGAGGGACAACCTTCTATCAGTGCAGATAACAAAACCTTGTATTTTGCCCGGGCCAGCGAACCGGACGGAAAAACCAACTATGGAGGAATGGACTTATATAAAGTCAACCGTTTGCCTGATGGCAGTTGGAGCGACCCTATAAACTTAGGCCCTGAAATTAATACGCCCGGAAACGAAAAATCACCCTTTATGCACTCCGACAGTTATACGTTGTATTTTGCATCAGATGGAAGACTGGGATTTGGCGGATACGACATTTACTATACAAAAATGAAAGACAATGGTAAATTCGAAACACCCAAAAACTTGGGTTACCCAATCAATACCGAACAAGACGAACACGGGTTTATTGTAAGCAAAGACGGACATAAAGGGTATTTCTCTTCAAAAGAAGACGGCACCAACCTCGAATTATACTATTTTGATTTATATCCGGAAGCACGCCCCGAAAAAGTTGTTTTTGTAGAAGGTGAAATTAAAGACCAAGACGGAAATGTTCCCGAAGGCGCACAAGTATTACTTAAAAACACCAAAACCGATAAAGAAATAGAAGCCGTTATTGACGAAGAAAGCGGAAAATATGTGGCGGTAATTGCTGTTGGTGACGAACCAGATGAAGACATTATGCTTACCGCAAAAAAGAAAGGATACGCTTTCACCTCTCAACTAATAACATCTGACGAAATAGTTACAGGCAAACCCATAAAAACAAAACCCACCGAAATTAAACCGATAGAAGTAGGCGAATCATACACCATTAACGATATTCATTTCGAAACAAACTCCTATCAATTAGACAAACGTGCAATGGAAGTATTGAATGAGTTTATTGAGTTTTTGGAAATGAACCCTACTGTAAAAATTGCCATACACGGACACACCGATAATGTAGGCGACCCGCAAGAAAATCTAATCCTCTCCGAAAATCGTGCTAAGGCAGTTTATCAATACCTTATTTTAGAAGGAATTGACCCTTCCCGGTTGCAATATAAAGGTTTTGGCGACACCAAACCAATTGTATCCAACAATACTGAAGAAGGTCGCGCCAAAAACCGCCGTACCGAATTTGTCATTACAGCAAAATAAATTTAGCATTTTGATTTTATTATCCTTCAATAGGATAAATTCGTTATGCACGGTGTAAAAATGCAACAAATTCTTTCCGTTAAAAAATATTTTAGGGTATTTTTGTCTAATCTCAAAAAATAAAATAAAATGGCGCAAATAGAATTATTAATGCCCAAAATGGGTGAAAGTGTTGCAGAAGCTACAATCATAAAATGGTTAAAAGAAGAAGGAGACCAAATAGAAGCAGAAGAATCGGTTTTGGAAATTGCTACCGATAAAGTAGATTCTGAAATTCCGGCTCCTGAAGATGGAGTATTGGTAAAAAAACTTTTTAATGAAGGAGATGTTGTGGCAGTAGGGCAACCCATTGCCATTATCAGCACGGACGGAGAAGCTGTTGCAGAAACACCCGAAACACCTGCTCAAGAAAATATTCAACCGGCAGCTGCAAATGATACCGCACAAACTGCTGTTGCAGCACCGCAAACATCAGAAAAAATTGCAAAAACTTCCGAATCAGGACGTTTTTACTCTCCATTGGTACGAAGCATTGCCGAAAAAGAAGGTATTTCAGCTCAAGAATTAGAAACTATTCCCGGAACCGGTCAAGGCGGAAGAGTTACTAAAAAAGATATTTTAGCTTATTTGGAAAACCGCAAAAACCAACCGGCTACTGCACCTCAACCGGCACAAACAGCAACCAATGGTTCTTCGGCAGCTACAGCACACGCTGCTCCTGCAAAAACAGCAGAAGTGAAAAAACAAATCGTTCCGTTAATGGAAGGTGACGAAATTATTGAAATGGACCGTATGCGTAAACTTATTGCCGAACATATGGTAATGAGTAAACACACATCACCACACGTTACTTCATTTGTAGAAGCCGATATGACCAATATTGTGCTTTGGAGAAATAAAGTGAAAAAAGCATTTTTGGAACGTGAAGACGAAAAAATTACATTCACACCAATTATTATCGAAGCAATCGTAAAAGCCATTAAAGATTTCCCAATGATTAACGTATCCGTTGACGGAGAAAATATCATTAAACGTAAACACATAAACATTGGAATGGCTACAGCTTTACCAAACGGCAACTTAATTGTTCCGGTAATTAAAGATGCCGATCAATTGAACTTGGTTGGGTTGACCAAAAAAGTAAATGATTTGGCAAAAAGAGCTCGCGAAAACAAACTTCAACCCGATGAAATTCAGGGCGGAACTTATACCGTTACCAATGTGGGTACATTTGGTAATGTGATGGGAACACCGGTTATCAATCAACCACAGGTAGCTATCATGGCTGCAGGTGCAATACAAAAGAAACCCGCAGTAATAGAAACACCCGAGGGCGATTTTATTGGCATTCGTCATAAAATGTTCTTATCACACTCATACGACCACAGAGTTGTAGATGGTTCTCTTGGCGGACAATTTGTAAGAAGAGTTGCCGATTATCTTGAAAATTTCGATATTAATCGAGAATTTTAATATTTTTATAGAGTAAAAATTAACATTTATCATTTTGATATTTGAAATATTGAAATATATTTGCATAAACTGACTGTTCGTCTAATGACGTAAAAATTAAATAATTATGAAAAAATTTCTATCGGTAATACTACTTTCACTGATTAGTTTCAACTATTTTGCACAAGAAGAAAGATTTAAAAAACAATTTATAGAAGCCAATACATTAATGGAAGAAAACTTTTATGACAAAGCGCTTCCCATTTGGCTAAAATTACTGAAAGAAAACCCCGATAATTTCAACTTGAATTACAAAGTCGGTTTATGCTACTTGCATTCTTCTAATCACAAGAAAGATGCCCTGCCTTATTTAATTAAAGCTTCACAAGGAACAACCACGAATTACGACCCTTACTCTTACTCAGAAAAACAAGCTCCTTTAGAAACCATTTATTACTTGGCTCGTGCATACCATATCAATTACGATTTGGATAAAGCCATGATGAATTACATGTCTTTTAAAGATAAAATAACTAAAAAACACTATTTATACGAAGAGGTGGATCATGATATTGAAATGTGTAAAAATGCTAAAATTGCATTAAAAAATCCGGTAAATATTGAAGTAAAAAATATGGGACCTCATATAAACTCTATTTACCCTGAATACAGTCCGGTGATAAATGTGGGAGAAGATATTATTTACTTCACCTCTCGTCGTTTACGTCCTGACAGTTCCAATTTATACCTCAAAGATGATGACGGAATGTTCTTTGAAGATATTTACACATCTGAAAAAGAAAACGGAGAATGGAGTGACCCTCAACTTTTACCATTCAATACAGCAGGACACGAAGCTACAGTGAACTTGTCGGTTGACGGACGAACATTGTTCGTATACAAAGATGACGAAGGTGATGGAAACCTCTATATGACCAAATTGGATGAAGACGATATTTGGGGACCGTTGGTAAAACTTCCGGATAATATTAACTCGGAGTATCAAGAAACGCATGTTGCTATCACTCCGGATGAACGCACATTATATTTTATCAGTAACCGCAAAGGCGGATTGGGAGGAAAAGATATTTACAGAGCTAAATTATTGCCGACCGGTGAATGGGCTAAACCCCAAAACATTGGCCCTGTACTAAATACAAAATGGGATGAAGACGGTATTTTCATCCATCCGGATGGAAAAACTATGTATTTCAGTTCGAGAGGACATAATTCTATTGGCGGATATGATATATTCTACTCAAAAATGGACAGTGCCGGAAACTGGTCAAAACCGGTTAATATGGGCTACCCTGTAAACTCTACAGATGACGATGTGTTCTTTGTTACCTCTGCAGACGGTAAGCGTGGATATTATTCATCGTTTAAAGAAGATGGATATGGCGAAAAAGACCTTTACGTAATATCATTAATTGATAAAGAAGAAGTACCATTAACTCTTTTAGTAGGTTATATGGAAGTGGAAGGTTACGAAACCATGCCGGATAATGCAGAAATTAGAGTTACCAATAATGAAACCGGAGAACTTGTAGGTTTATACAAACCACGTAAGAAAAACGGTAAGTTCAGTATCATCTTACCTCCCGGTGGTGATTATCATATAGAATACAAAGCTGCAGAATTTAAAGAGGAAGAGGATATTTATGTACCGGAAATGGCTGCTTATCAGCAGTTGAACCGAGAAATTGAATTACGTACCGTTAAATTTGGCTCCGGTAAAACAGGCAATGAAGTTGCTGACAACACAAATAATAATACTTCAAATTCTACCGACAACACTAACAATAACTCAAACATAACTGAAAACAAACCGGTAGAAAAACCAATTTCATCTGAATTGGCAGGAAATTTAGAAGAGATTAAAAAGCAACTAAAAACGGCTAAAATTCAAGGTGAATTCAAACAAAACTTCACTTACAATCAAAACAAGATAGATGTAAACAGTCCTTATTTCACTAAGCTGATGGACGCTATTGCAGCCAAAGTAAAAGCCGGCGAATATGTCTTGTTGGAATTTGAAGCTTCAGCATCAAAAGTTCCAACACGTACCTATGGTTCAAACACTGTTTTAGCAAAAAAACGTGGACAAAATGCTATAGATATAGTAAAATCTGAGTTGCAAAAAAGAAATATTGATATATCAAAAGTGATTTTTGACACGCCTAAAGCATTGGTTCAAGGTCCTGATTACACAGGAGACTTCCAGCATCAAGATAAATATGAAAAATATCAATACATTATTATTACAGCAAAATAATCTATGAAAATACCATCAATTTATACTTCCCAAAAAGCAATAATATTACATTATTGCTTTTTAGCTTTGTTTACCTTACTATCTGTAAATATTGCTTTTTCACAAAAAGTAAATGAAAAAAAATTGCTTAAACAAGCCCGTAAAGATTTAGTGAAAGAACGATACGAGCAAGCTCGAGAAAAATATCTTAAATTGGTAAACATAAAACCCAATGATGTGGTTTATAATTTTGAAACCGGTTTAAGTTATTATTTTGATAATAAAGACCGGTTAAAATCTATCCCTTATTTTGAAAATGCCGTAAAAAACACAAACGGAGATACTATCCCTCAACTTTTTTATTACATGGGAATGGCATATCACTACCAAGGGAAGATAAAACAATCAAACGAATATTTGAATTTGTTTCGAAATTACATTCTTACACGCACCGGTGATGGTAGAGAATTAGCTCGTCATATTGAGCAAATAGAAGAATACAATTATAATTTCAATAAAGTTGATACTATACCCAATTATAAAATAATAAATTTAAATGGCATTAACTCCCCCTATCCTGACTATGCTCCTGTGTTAACCCCTGATGGCAAATACCTGGTATTTACATCACGACGACCTGATGGGAACAGCAAAAAGAAAGCATGGGACTTACTGCCTTATGAAAATATTTATTTAGCCAAGAAAGAAAATGGCGAATGGAAGTTGGTGACCGATAAAAATGAATGGAATAAATTTTTACCTCAAAATATCAACACAAAAAAACATGATGCAGGAGTAGTATATACAGCTGACGGCAAATCATTATACTTATACCGAAAAGATCAATTGTGGAAATCTGTAGTAAAAGAGAGTAAATGGCAAGAACCATTTAAACTAACCAAAAACATTGATTACAAACATTTTCATGTACCAAGTGCTTACCTGACTAATGACGGTGATACACTTTATTTTTCATCAACACAAAAAGGCGGATACGGAGGCAAGGATTTGTATTACACCGTTAAAAAACAGGATGGCTCTTGGAGTGAAGCCGTTAATTTAGGTCCGGATATTAATACAGAATATGATGATGATGCTCCCTTTCTAAATAAAACCGGAAACATCCTTTACTTCAGTTCTAAAGGTCATAACTCTATTGGTGATTTCGATATATTCAAATCGACCAAGAAAGCAGACGGCACATGGTCAAAACCACAAAATATTGGTAAACCGTTCAATTCTCCGTTCAATGATATCTATTACTCTGTAAACGAAACGCAAGATACCGGATTTTTCGCATCCGACCGCGATGGAACTTTAGGCGCAATGGATATTTGGCAATTTTATTTCGATTGTCCAAATCTTAAGAATGTAGAAATTAAAGGCATTGCTTACAATAAAACCAACCACACGCCTGTTCCAGTTACTTTATCATTGATAAATAAAGAAACCAATGACTCTTCTGTATTTTACGGCAAACCACAAACCGGAGAATTTTTAATCATTGCCGAGCCAAAAAACAATTATATTTTAAAGGTTTATGCCGATAATTTCAAAACAATTTTAGATGAATTTGAGTTGCCAAAACAATGTGACGCTTATACCAATTACATTGAATTACAATACGAAACATACACCGAAAACAATATCCCTTATCAAAAAACAACCGTTTATCATTCATTTTTTGATGCGGATAAATTAGCCAAAGAATTAAATACCGATACTACCGGATTAGCCAAAGAAATTGGAATCAATACAAAAACAACCAATCCGGCAACAGCTAAAATCTTAGCCCTTCATCATAAAGCAAATATTGACACTGCCCAATATAATTTCTTTACAACAACCTACACTAAACAATTACCCAAGTCGATGCTTGTATCGGCACCCGAATTTAAACCTGTACACTTTGATTTTGGCAAATACAGATATATTAAATCAGAACAAAAATATTTAGATGAAGTTGTAGAATTTTTCAAATCATCTGATAAAAAAGAAGATATAAGAATTCAAGTTAACGGCTATACCGATGCAGCAAGAGATCATGATTTGGCAAGAAAAATTCTCGAAGCAAAAGGAATTCCTTACAACAAAGCCAATCATGAAAAATACAGCAAAGAGTTTAACCTTGAATTATCGAAAAAACGTGCCGAATATGTTGCAAAATATTTAATAAAAAAAGGTATTCCGCAAGAAAATATAGAAATTCAAGCACATGGCGAAGACAATCCTGTTGCGCCAAATGTTAATAATGACGGTAGTGATAATCCTGAAGGACGTGCCAAAAACCGTCGTGTAGAAATAAAAATTATTACTAAAGCCGTATTGTAATTTTTGTTACACTTTTTACCGTCGAAAAAAATATTTTTGCAAGAAAAAAAAGATGATTTACGAAAAACATATATTTGTTTGCACCAACCAACGCCCTGAAGGCGCACCACGTCAATCGTGCGGCGAAGACCAAATGAAATTGGTTAAACGTTTTAAAGAATTAATAAAAGAAAACAAACTGCGTACAAAAGTGCGTGCTCAACGTGCCGGTTGCTTTGATTTATGCGAACACGGACCTATGGTCGCTGTATATCCTGACGGTGTTTTTTATAAAGGTGTAACATTGGAAGATGTGGACACTATTGTAAAAGAACACATTGTAGGCGGCAAACCCGTAGAATCATTGCAATTAAAATCTAAACAAGGATAAGTGTTGAATTTTCAGGTGTATATTTGCTGCCTAAATCAATGATATGCTTAAGCAAAACAAACCTGTCGTTATTTGGCTGTTAAGCGGTTGCTTTTTAATATTTTTAATGGTTGTGGTGGGCGGTATCACCCGCTTAACGCACTCGGGACTTTCTATGACCGATTGGAACTTGCTGATGGGTGCCATTCCCCCATTGAATGAAGCCCAATGGCAAGAAGCTTTTGCTCAATATCAACAATTCCCGGAATATAAAATTGTCAATAACCATTTTACCCTACAAGAGTTTAAACAAATCTTTTTTTGGGAATACTTGCATCGTTTAATAGGACGTATTATCGGGCTGGTATTCATTATTCCCTTTATTTATTTTTTGATTAAGAAAAAACTCACTCCTACACTTATCAATAAATCGCTTTTTTTATTCTTTTTAGGGGCATTACAAGGTTTTTTTGGTTGGTTTATGGTAAAAAGCGGATTACAAGACCGCCCCGATGTTAGCCATTACCGTTTGGCTTTGCACCTTATTACGGCTTTCATTACTTATGCCTTTACTTTTTGGTTTGCTTTAGAACTGATGCTGCCAAAAGTTGGACATCCGGTAAAAAAATTACATCGTTTTGCTTTGATAATTCTTATTGTAACAGTAATTCAAATAATTTATGGTGCCTTTGTTGCCGGATTGGATGCGGGGTTAATATACAATACCTTTCCAAAAATGAATAACCAATGGATTGCAGACAATGTATTTGCGCTCTCCCCTTTTTGGAAAAATCTTATTGAACACAAAGACGGCGTTCAATTTGTCCATCGTTATATGGCTTATGTTGTAGCCCTACTGATCGTAATTTTTTATTTTTATTCCTATAAATTTAAACCAAATGTTATTCAAACCAAAGGAATTATTGCAATGTTAACCGCTGTAATTATTCAGTTTACTTTGGGGGTTTTCACGTTGTTGTATCACGTGCCAATAGTGTTGGGTGCATTGCATCAAGTAGGTGCATTTTTCTTGCTGACAAGCATTTTATTTGTTCTTTATTCTTTTAAGAAATAATTTCATTAAAGATTTTTGTGCATTTAAAAATATTTCTAACTTTAATGGTTAACAATACATAATAATTTCATTATTGAAACCCGTTGTGCATTTAGGCTAAATTAACTTTTAAATTATTGATATTC